>Ga0066709_100003565_pt1 | contig 12011 bp, 9 predicted proteins | sample GraSoiAngelo_158_FD_79665 | JGI IMG/M metagenome (GOLD analysis project Ga0066709, IMG submission 79665) | Grasslands soil microbial communities from the Angelo Coastal Reserve, California, USA - 14_1009_16_30cm | ecosystem: Environmental > Terrestrial > Soil > Grasslands | place: USA... | reverse complement strand
GGCGCAATGAACCTGAGGGGGCCGATGCCGTTCGCACCGGAGCGGTACAGCCCGAGCGCGTTCGAGTGGGGTGTCTCCATCGGACTGATCGCCGCGACCATCTTCCTGTTCGGCCTGGCCGCGCGGAACCTGCCGCTGCTCCCGAAGGAGGGGCAGGCGCCGCACAATTGAGGGCTATCGCATCTTGTGCCCCTCTGGGAGCTAAGCTCATGCCAACCACGACGACGGTTCCGTCCAGCAACCTCACGCGCATCACGCTGTCCGTCCTGGGAATCGGCTTTCTGATCGCGGGCAGCCTCTGGGTGCTGCGGCCGTTCCTCAGCGCGCTCCTCTGGGCGACAATGGTCGTCGTCTCGACCTGGCCGCTCATGCTCCGGCTGCAGGGGCGCTTCGCCGGCCGCCGGGGCGCGGCCGTGGCGGTGATGACGACGGCGCTGCTCCTCGTCCTGCTCATCCCTCTCTATCTGGCGGTGTCGACGATCCTCGGACAATCCGATCGGATCGTGGAGCTCGCCAAAGAGCTGTCCACGCTGCGGCTGCCGTCACCCCCGGCGTGGTTGAACGGCCTGCCCGTCGTCGGCGAGAAGCTGACGGACCGCTGGCTCGCGCTGGCGGCTCTCGCGCCACAAGAATTGACCGCGCGCCTGGCGCCGTACCTGAGGACGGCGCTGGCGTGGTTCGCGGCCCAGGCTGGAAGCTTCGGAAGCCTGGTCCTCAACTTCTTGCTCACGGTCGGGATCGCGGCGATCCTTTACGCCAAAGGCGAAGCGGCGGCCGGACAGCTGCGGGCCTTCTTCCGGAGGCTCGCGGGAGCGCGCGGCGATGCGATCGTGGTCCTGTCGGGGAGCGCCATCCGGGCGGTCGCCCTCGGAATCGTCGTCACCGCCGTCGTGCAATCCGCGATCGCGGGGATCGGGTTGGTCGCCGTCGGTGTCCCCTTCGCCGCCATCTTCTGCGCCATCGTCTTCCTGCTCTGCATCGCCCAGCTCGGCCCGCTCTTCGGCATGGTCCCGTGCGTCATCTGGCTGTACGCGACCGGGTCGCCGGGGCGCGGGACGGTCCTTTTGGTGGTGACGATCTTCGCCCAGGTCATCGACAACGTCCTGCGGCCGTTGCTCATCAAGAAGGGCGCCGATCTCTCGCTGCTGCTCATCATCCCCGGGGTGATCGGCGGGCTCCTCTGGCTCGGCATCATCGGCCTGTTCGTCGGGCCCGTGATCCTGGCGGTCACCTCTACCCTGCTCGAGAGCTGGATCTCTTCGGGCCTGGGCGACGAGATGCCCGCGCCCGCCGCGGCGGTCACGGCCACTCCGCGCCCGATGGTCCTGGACGGGGGAGGCGCGGTCACGACGTCCACCTGACGCTGGCGGCGCGGTCAGGACTTCTTGTTGACCGCGATCGCCACCGTGGCGGCATGGGGAGCTCGGGGCCGGCCTTCACCTGGTACTGGTTCCCGTCCGGATCCTGGAACTGGACGATGCGACTCTCGAGGGCCGCCCGAGGGCGGGTTGCGCGGGCGGAGGGGATTGGGCTTCGGGCCTATGACGCTTGATTCCCTGAAGGAGAGGCGTGCATGTTCGTGACGTGAGCGTCAGCAGCGCGCGCCGCGAGGTCCTGTCGAAAGCGTCCGTCGCCATCGGCGGCAGCTTGCTGTTCGTCGCCGGATTCACCGTGGCCACCGCGCGTGGCGTGCTCGATCCCGGCCAGTTCGCCGGCCGGCTGGCGGCGAGCCTCGACGACGAGCGCGTGGCCCGCTACGTGGGCGACCGGCTGACCGACGCGGTGGTCGCGCAGAAGCCGGACCTCATCGCGGTGCGACCGGTCATCCACTCCACCATGACCGCGGTTGTGCAATCGGAGCCCTTTCGCGGCGTCGTGCGCACGGCGGCGCGCTCCACGCACCGGGCCATCCTCGAACAGGGAGGGCGGCGCGTCCTCCTCTCGCTGCCGGACATCGGGATCCTTCTCCGGAGCGCGCTCCAGCATGCGAGTCCGGCACTCGCCGCCAAGGTGCCGTCCGACCTCGAGGCGCGGCTCGCCTCCGGCGAGACCGAGCGGCGCGCCGCCTCGGCGGTCCGGCTTCTCGGCATCGCCGAGCAGGTACGAACCGGGGCGCTGGCCTCGTTCTGGCTCGGGGCCGTGCTGGTCGCCACCGGAATCGCTGTCGCCTCCGACCGGCGCCGCGGGCTCGTGCGCGCCGGGCTTGCCCTCTTCGCGGTCGGCATCGGGTTCGTCGCCGTAACCCCCACAGGCCGCCTCGTCGCCGCCGCCGCCTTCGGCGATCCCGCTCTCCGCGGAGTCGCTCAGGGCGTGTGGCGCGCCTTCTACGGCAATCTGCGTCTGGCTGGTCTGGTGATCGCCGCCGCTGGCCTCTTGCTCGCGGCCATGGGCGGCGCGGTGCTGGAATCCGCCGACCCGGTACGTCGGGCCCTCGATCTCGTCCGTCGGCTGAGTCAGGTTCCCGCGCAGCCTCCCGCGCGGTTCGCCCGCGCTCTAGCCCTCTTGACCGTCGGTGCAGCCATCGTCATCTGGCCGGTCGAGGCCGCGGCGCTGGCTGCGGCGGCCGGAGGGCTTGCGCTCGCCTTTGTCGCCCTTCGCGAGCTTTCGTCCTTGGCTGGCTCGGTATCTCCCGCGGCAGGCACCGACCGGCCACGCCGCTGGCCTGCGTGGGTGGCCGCCGCGCTGGCCACCAGCGCGGTCGGAGGAGCCTTGACCTGGTTCGCGCGAGGCGGAGGGACCACGACCGAGCTGGCCGGCCTGCCACAAGCCTGCAATGGCGCGGCTGCGCTGTGCGGCCGGCGCGTCGACCAGGTGGTTTTTCCCGGCGCGCACAACGCAATGTCCAACGCCGAGATCGAAGGATGGATGTTCCCCCACCACGAGCATGCCATCGCCCGCCAGCTCCAGGACGGCGTGCGGGCCCTACTGATCGACGTCCACTACGGCATCCGCACCGGAGGCCGCGTCAAGACCGATCTCGATCGCGAAGGGGTCTCTCGCGAGGAGATCGAGAAGGCGATCGGGCCCGAGGCCACGGCCGCCGCGGTGCGCATCCGGGATCGGCTGGTGGGAGGAAAGGACGGCGATCGCGGGATCTACCTCTGCCACGGTTTCTGCGAGCTCGGCGCCTATGAAATCGGACCCACGCTGCGGGCGATCCGGGAGTTCCTCGTGCAACACCCCGGCGAGGTGGTGATGGTGATCTTCGAGGACTACGTCACGCCCGCGGACCTGGCGCGCCCGTTCGCGGAGAGCGGGCTGCTCGACTTCGTCTACGAGGGGGCCACGGCGAAGTGGCCGACGCTCCACGAGCTCATCTCCCGAAACCAGCGCCTCATCGTGTTTGCCGAGTCCGGCCGCCCGGGCCTCGCCTGGCTGCATCCGGCATTTGAGGCGTTCCAGGAGACGCCTTACGCGTTCCGCACGACCGCCGAGATGACTTGCCGCGCCAACCGCGGCGGGACTGCCGGCCGCCTGTTCCAGGTCAACCACTGGATCGAGACCACCCCCACGCCGCGGCCCAGCAATGCCGCGGTGGTGAACGCCTACGATTTCCTCCTCTCTCGCGCGCGCCTCTGCCAGCGGGAGCGCAGGCGCCTTCCCAACCTGGTCGCGGTCGATTTCTACGCCACTGGCGACCTGCTGCGCGCCGTCCGCACGCTGAACGGGCTCGAGGACGACTCCGGGCCAGGCAAGCCCGAGACTCGCACCACGGTTTCCTCGCCGATTCCGTCCCCTTGAAGCAGCCATCGGAGCCAGAACCCAGCTGGATTTCTGTGTGGCGTTTGTGATGGCCATGTAGATTTCGCGGCCCCAGATACACCTGTGCCCCCGGAGGTTCCCACGTGAGCGAGCCCCGATCGCCGAAGGAAGCGCGCCGCCTGGAGCGCCTCAAGCAGGGGTCCCGTGCCGCGCGCGACGTCCGCCCGCGCGCCGCCCCGCGGCGGCGCGTGCACCGGCCGGCGCCAGTGCTCGGGAGCATCCAGGCCGGCACCTCCGATGAACCCACCGTCGTGCTCTCGAAGCGCGCGGTGGAGCGACTGGTAGAGGGGCACGTCTGGATCTACCGCTCGGACGTCGCGGCTCCCGAAACCCTGTCCGGGGGCGAGGTCGTCCGCCTCGCCGACGAACGCGGCTGGTTCCTGGGCAAAGCGTTCTACGGTTCGAGGAGCCAGATTGCCGTCCGCCTCCTCACGCGCGAGGACGAGCCGGTCGACGAGCAGTTCTTCGTCCACCGTCTGGTCCAAGCCATCGCGCTGCGCGACGTCGTCCGGCCGGATCCCGAGCGCCGCCAGGCAACGCGCCTGGTGCACGGCGAGGCCGATCTGCTTCCCGGGCTGATCGTCGACCGGTACGCGGACTGCCTGAGCATGCAGACGTTGATCGAGGCCACCGACGCGCGCCGCGAGCTGTTCGCGAGCCTGCTCGAACGTCTGCTGGCTCCCCGCGCCATCGTCGAGCGCAACGACGTCCGCGTGCGCGCCCACGAAGGGCTCGAGCAGCGCAAGGGCATGCTGCGCGGCGAGAACCCAGGGCCGGTGGAATTCGTGGAGGGCGAGGTCAAGCTCGTCGCCGACCTCCTTTCCGGACAGAAGACGGGAGCGTTCCTCGATCAATCGGAGAACCGGCTCGAGGCGGCCCGCTACGCCAAGGGACGCGCGTTGGATTGCTTCACCTACGGCGGCGCATTCGCGCTGCAGCTCGCGCGCAAGGCGGAGCGCGTGACCGCGGTGGACATCAGCGAGCAGGCCGCCGCGCAAGGACGCGAGACGGCGGCGCGCAACCGCGTCGAGAACGTCGAGTTCAAGGTCGCCAACGCCTTCGATCTGCTCCGGGCGGAGAGCGAGGCCGGCACGCGCTACGACACCATCGTCCTCGACCCGCCCGCATTCGCCAAGTCGAAGGACACCATCGAAGCGGCGCTGCGCGGGTACAAGGAGATCAACCTGCGCGCCTTCCATCTGGTGTCGCCCGGCGGCGTGCTCGTCACTTGCAGCTGCTCGTTCCAGGTCGATGACGCGACCTTCGAGCGCACCGTGCTGCAGGCGGCGTCCGACGCGAAGCGCAGCGTGCAGGTGATCGAGCGCCGGGGGGCCGCGAAGGACCACCCCACTCTGCTGGGCGTGCCCGAGACGCGTTACTTGAAGTGCCTCATCCTGCGCGTGCTGTAGGGGCCGCGGGCTCCTCGCCAATGTGCTGGCCGGGAAGCAGCGGCGGCATGGGACAACCGAGCGAGTCGGAAACGGCCCGCAGCAGCTCGCCCTCCGCGATCGTCACTTTCCCGTCGGTCGCCACGGCTGCGACGCATGCGCCGAGAATCTGGCCGCGGAGCCGTGGCGCGGTGTCACGAAGGCGTCCCAGGGCGCGGTCCAGCGCGCGCAGGTCGAGCTTCTCCCGCGCAAGCAGCGCGGGGAAGAAGCGATCCCCCGACAGCTGCGCGCGCCCCGCCTCGAAGGCGCGCGCGGCTTCCGCCGGATCCGGGGCGCCGGCGTAGGCCAGCATCGAGAGCAGCACGGAGAGCGCGCCGACAACCTCGATCTGCGGGCCCCGCGCCGGTTCCGGACGGTTCGGTTCGAAGTGCGCGGCCAGGTGGCGCAACAGCACGCACTGCAGGGTGTACTCGAAGAGGCCGATGCGGGAGTCCGCGCGGATCAGCCGATCGACGGCCGCGCGGAGCTCGCCGTACTGCGCGCTGGACAGACGTCGCAACGCCGGCAGCGCGAGGTCGAGGATCGGCAGCCGGGCTTCCGCCGGAGCGGCGCGCAGGGCAGTGGATGCGCGCGACACGTGGTCCGCGAGCTGCGGATCCCCCAGCGCGAGCACCGCCTTGAGCTGCGCCGCCCTCGTCTCCGGCTTTGCATCGAGCAGCAGCGCCAGCACCACCGCCCTCGCCACCCAGGGCTCCCGGATGGAATCCCGGAGGCGCTGCGGAATGCGCGCCAGGAGGGACTGGGCGTAGTCGATGTGCTGATCGCTGAGCGCGCCGACGCTGGCGACCACCGCGCGGGGCTGCGCGGCGATGCCGCGCGCACCAGGCACGGCAGCGGAGACGCCTGGGACCTCCTCTTCCAGCGCGACGGGCGAGTGCAGGGTGGCGGGCATCTCGCCCTGAAAAGTTGAATCGAGAAAGCGGATGCGTTCGGCCAGCGGCGGATGCGTGGACATGAGGGCGGTGAAGCGACCCATTCCCTCGCTGAAGTAGAAGTGGCTGGCCTCCTCCGCGCGAGCGGCCAGGAGTCGGGAGCCCCGATCGAGACCGCCGATCTTCTTCAGCGCCCCCGCGAGCCCGGCCGGATTGCGGGTGAACTGGACCCCCGACGCGTCGGCGAGCAGCTCGCGCTGCCGGCTGACGGCAGCCTTGATCAGCCGCGCGAAGAACACGCCGACCGATCCGATCAGATACAGGCAGGCCCCGACAAACAGGACGGCGCTCAACGCGCCGCCGCCGCTCTTGCTCCGCTTCCCCGAATCGTTCGTCCGCCCCAAGGTGCGCAAGAGCATGGAGCCGAGAAGGCCAATCACCAGGATCCCGTGGACCAGGCCCAGGAGGCGGAGGTTGATCCTGGAATCCCCGTTCAGCAGGTGGCTGAACTCGTGGGCCACCACGCCTTGCAGCTCGTCGCGCGAGAGCAGCTTGAGGCACCCGTCGGTGACGGCGATGGCCGAGCGGGAAACGTCCAGGCCCACGGCCAAGGCGTTGATTGCCGGCTCCCCCGGAAGGACGTACACCGCGGGGACCGGAACTCCCGACGCGATCGCCATCTCCTCCACGACGTTGAGGAGCCGCCGCTCGTAGGGATCGTGCGCGTTCGGGTCCACCGGCCGCCCGCCGAGTCCGAGCACGACGGATTCCGCCGAGGCGCTGACCGCCCGGATCTTGTAGAGGCTGGCGGCGGCGATCAGCGCCACCGTGTAGGCCGCGACCGTCCAGAACAGGGCGCCGTCCCAGAATTTCCCGGGGAACTGGTCGAACGGAACGTCCCAGGCGGAGTGGATGGCGACCTTCACGGCCGCATAGACGGCAATCACCGTGCCGCAGACCGCGAGGCTGAACAGCACGATCAGCCAGCCCGTCCTCTGTCTGGCTCGGTGCTGCTCCTCGAAGAAGTCCATCGGCTGGCGGCGGCTCAGGCGAAGGAGACTTTCACGACCTCGCGCTCGACGGCGCGCTCGAGCTCGAACAGCCGCGCCTCGGCGAACCCCGTGGCCCCGGCGAGGATGGAGACGGGAAAGACCTCGCGGCCCGTGTTGTAAGCCATCACCGCGTCGTTGTAGGCCTGCCGGGCGAAGGCCACCTTGTTCTCGGTGGACGCCAGCTCCTCGGAGAGCTGGTTCATCGTCGTGTTCGACTTGAGATCCGGGTACGCTTCCGTCAGCGCGAACATGCGGCCCAGCGCGCCGCCCAGCGCGATCTCGGCCCCCGCCAGGTCCCGCATGGCCGATGGCTCACCCGGAGTGGCTGCCGCGCGCTGCGCGGCGGTGCTGGCCTGGTTGCGCGCCACGATCACCGCCTCCAGCGTCTGGCGCTCGTGCTTGAGGTAGCCCTTGGCCGTCTCGACCAGGTTGGGGATCAGGTCGTACCGCCGCTTGAGCTGCACGTCGATCTGCGAGAACGCGTTCTTGTAGCGGTTTCGCAGCTCGACCAGCCGGTTGTACGCGGCCACCACCATCACGACGACCAGGACCAGGACGCCGAGGACGATCAACCCGACCATTGGCTTTCCCCCACCTTGAGCAGCCGGAGATCGGCTCTCCGAACCGTATCGGCGGTTACCGTCCACGTCCAAATCTCGCCGATCGCAGGGGTCGTTGGCTTCGTGCGCCGCGACCACCCCGCGTTACATGCGCTCTCCAAACTTTGACGGCGTGCGCGGGCGCGCGATCATCCGCGTCGAGGTTCGATGGATCCCAGCCAGGTTCTCTCAAACGCCTTCTTCTTGTTCGTCGTCCTCCCCGTTCCGGCGGCGGTTGTCGCGTTCAAGGGTCCACCCGCGTTCCGGCAGGCTGCGCGAATCATTCTCTTCTCTGCCTGGCTGGCGCTGACCGCCGCGACGCTCGCTTGCCTCTGGTATGCGTTCGGCAAGCCGTCGTCGGGCATCGGCAACGGGGTGCTCGTACTGGTCGCCATCTCCATCGCCGTCTTCGCCTTCATCTGGTTCGGACTCTGGCGGGCGGCGAGGCGGCACGAGTACGTTCAATCGCTGCCGCCCGCGGAGCGCCGCGTCGAGGAGCTGGCGGACATCGAGCGCGCTCTCGAGGCGACCACCAAGAACCTCGAGTCCTGCAAGCGCAAGGTGGATCGCTGGCTGATCAGCAGCGACGAACGCCAGCGCCTGCGATTCGAGATCGACATCTTGGAGGCCACGATCGCGAGGCTCAAGGAGGAGCGGGCAAAACGGGCGTCCTCAGCCGGCACCCCCTGAACGCGGACCAGGCTCTCGCCTCTGCTCCCCGGCGACGAGTTTCCGCGCCTTCCGCAGCGCGTCCTCCACCGCCGTTCGCTGCCGTGCCACCAGCTCGTCGCGGCGCTCGAGCGCGTGGCTCGAGGAGGGAATCGGCGCTCCGAAGACGACGGCCACCGTCCCTGGCTGGAAGAGCGAGAGCCCCTTCGGCTTGAGTACGGCTCGCGCTCCGGCAACCGCGATGGGAACACAGTCCAGGTGCGTCTCCAGCGCGGCAACCGCTGCGCCCTTCTTGAACGGCAGCAGCTCGTCGGCGACCGATCTCGTCCCTTCGGCGAAGAAGAACAGCGACGCGCCGCGAAGGCCGCGGCCGATCCGCTCCCGGATGGCCTTGGTCGCGCCGCCGTGGTCCTTGCGATCGATGAACACGTGGCCCATCCGCTTTGCCGCCCAGCCGAACAAGGGGATGCGGGACAGCTCCTTCTTGGCGATGAAGCGGATCGGGTGATCGTTGACGGAGAGGATCGCGGCCACGTCCAGGTTCGAGGTGTGGTTGGAGACGAAGACGTAGGAGCGGTCGGGATCCAGCTCCGCGTCGCGCCGGACGATCACGCGCGCACCCGCGACGCGCAAGAACCGGCGCGCCCAGGCGCGAAGCACGCGCTCGGAGAACTCCGTCTCGCCGGAGATCCCGATCGCGGCCGCCGAGACCATCGTATCGGCCAGAATCCAGGCCCAGCCCAGCACCGTGCGCAGGGATCGGACTGCTATCACGGCGCCCTCCGCGCGGCCGGGTACCACTCGGCGGCGGGAAAGAGCAGAACTTCCGCGATGGTCTCCACGCCCGTGAGCAGCATCAGCAGCCGATCGAAACCGACCGCGACGCCGCCGGCTTCCTCGATCCGATCGAGCGCCGCCAGGAACTTCTCGTCCAGGGGAAACACCTCGCGGCCGAGACGCTGGCGCAGCTCCTGTTCCTGCTCCAGCCGCCGGCGCTGCTCGCGCGAGTCGCAGAGCTCGGAGAAGCCGTTGGCCAGCTCCAGCCCGCCCGCGTACAGCTCGAAGCGCTCCGCGACCCGCGGGTCCGAGGGCTTGAGCCGCGCCAGCGCGGCCTGCGAGGCGGGATACTCGGTGAGGAAGGTGGGCCGGTCGATCCCGAGCGCGGGCTCGATCCGTTCGAGCAGCACTTGCGTGAACAGGTCGTCCCACGATGCGCCCGTGGCAGGACGCACGCCGCAGGCCCGAGCTGCCTGCGCAAGAGCTTCCGCGTCCAGCAGCAGGGGGTCGAAGCCAGCGTAGCGGAGGAAGGCCTCGCCGCAGGAAAGTCGTTCGAAGGGCGGCTGGAGCGAGATCGTGCCGGCGCCCCGCCCATGTCCCTTGCGCGCCGGTACCTCGGTGGCGCACTCGGACACCAGGTTTTCGAGGTCGGCCATGATCGAATCGCCGCTTCCGGGTGCGGCGTAGAGCTCGAGCAGGGTGAACTCCGGGTTGTGCGTGCGCGAGAGCTCGCCGTCACGGAATACGCGGGCGAGCTGGTAGCAGCGGGAGAATCCGTCGCGCGCCAGCAGCCGCTTCATCGCGTACTCCGGGCTGGTCTGCAGGTGCAACCGGCGCGCGCCCTGCACGCCGTCGGGCGGCACCGGAGCATCGGACCTGAACGTGGTCTCGAACGGGCGCAGGTGCGGCTCCTGCCCCGCGAACGGCACCGCGACGGGCGTTTCCACTTCCAGGTAGCCGCGCCGCTCGAGGCCATCGCGCAGACGGCGCGCGAGCACCGAGCGGGCGCGGGCCATGTCGGACGTGGCAGGCACGGGTGCTACATAGCAAAAATGCTTGCTGGAGCGTCGCTTCGATGCGAGTGAACCTGAGTGCCGCTCATCCTCCTCTTCTTCGCCCTCGCCTGTGGGCACGCCACCCCCGCGCCCTCGCCGCCGCCTTCCGGCCGGCGGGTCGCACAGGCCCCGCCTGCACCTCGCGCCGCCCCCGCCAACGACGTTGCCCCGACCGCCGCGCAGGCCTCGGACGAGACGCGCGCGCTGCTCCGCGAGGAGGGCGAGCTGCTCTGGAAGCGGTGGACCACCGGATCCGGACCGCTGCCTGCCAGCGCGCTCGCAGAACATCCCGGGCTGGCGCGGCGCGAGACCATCGATCTGGTGGAGGCCGCGGCAGCGCGCGCGTCCGCGCCGGAGGCGCGCGAGGCGTGGGCGCTCCTCAGCCAGCAACTCGCCACCTTCGCAATCGCCCGCGAGGCAGGTCCGGAGATCGAGGCGCTCGAGCGGGCCCGCGTGCAGCTCGCGTTCGCGGCGCCTGGAGAGTCGCGCGCCACGTTGGGGGAGCGCGATCTGGAGCGCCTGCTCACCGACGAGCCGAACGCGCAGAAGCGCGCTGCGATCGCCCTGGCCGAGGCCAAGGCCGCGCAGCCGGTGGCTGCGCTCGCGATGGCGCGCGACGCGGCGGTGGACAGGGCGATCCAGGCACTCGGCCTGGGAAGCTGGGTCGCCCTCGACGAGCGCGCGCACGGAATGACGATCACCGAGCTGGCGCAGCTTGCCGATGCGACCCTGGTCGCCACCGAGGACGTCGGGGAGCGCGCCGTCGAGGCGTCGTCCGTGCGGAATCTCGGCATCACCTCCGATCGCCTGCGCCGCGCGGATCTGCCCCGGATGGCGCGGACCGCGATCGCGGATCCTCAATTCGTCCCGGGCATGGCCTGGCCGAACGTGCGCGACGTGCTCATCAAGGTGGGGACGCCGCCGCCCGCCGCGGTGCGCGTCGATGCGGATCCCTCGCCCTCGAAGGGCGCGCGCCCGCTGGCACTGCTCATCGATCCACCGCGCGACGTGCGGCTGTCGCTGCGGCCCGCGGGCGGCTTCGAGGAGCAGCGCGCCACGCTGCAGGAGGGCGCGCGCGCGGTCGGTGGCGCATTCAGCGCGACGCCCCGCTGGGAGCTGGCCCAGCTCGGCGACGGTTCGGCGGCGCAAGGCGTGGCGCTGCTCTTCGAGTCCCTCGCCGGTCATCCGGAGTGGCTGCGCGCGACCACGCAGCTGCGCGGCGAGCCCCTCGACGATCTGGTCCACACCGAAGCGACGCGGCGCCTGCTGGCCGCCCGGCGGGCGGCGGCGATGGTGCTGTTCGAGCTCCGCCGCCGCGAGGGTCCGCGAACTCCGGAGGCACAGGCGGCGCTCTACCGGGGCCTGCTGCAGCGCGCTCTCTTCTGCGTCCTCTCGGACGATGACGCGGGCCGCGTGGGCTTGGAGGCGGACAGCTTCACGCTCACCGCCACCCCGCTGCTCGGCGCGGGGCTCGCCGCCCAGCTCGAGCAGAAGCTCGGGCCGGCCTGGTGGAACGCGCCCCAGCCCGCTCTCAAGCAGCTCTGGGCAGGGGGGAGATCGCTGACCGCGCTCGGGGCAGCGCACGCGCTCGGGCTGGCCCAGCTGGACCCCGCCGCCCTCGGCGCGATCGTCGATGCGCGGCTGCGGTACTCCGCCCGGGACGCGCCGCCCGTAGCGCCCATGCCGGACTACAAGTACATGCAGGGCGACAAGAAGAAGAGCCGTGAGGCGCGCCGGGAGTAAGTCCAGAAAGGATTCAAGGGAGACTGCATGGCGG
>Ga0066709_100003563_pt1 | contig 12013 bp, 11 predicted proteins | sample GraSoiAngelo_158_FD_79665 | JGI IMG/M metagenome (GOLD analysis project Ga0066709, IMG submission 79665) | Grasslands soil microbial communities from the Angelo Coastal Reserve, California, USA - 14_1009_16_30cm | ecosystem: Environmental > Terrestrial > Soil > Grasslands | place: USA... | reverse complement strand
TTCGACGGGCGTAAAGTTCCTGGTCTGTCCGAACGCGCCGGCTGTGACTGCCAGCACTATTGAAGTAGCGAAAGCAATTCTGAGCCTCATCACGACAGTCTCCTGCTCTACCTGTTTAGAAACCGTGATTGTTGGGGGCGGGCACAGGACCCGCCCGGAAACGACTGCGACGCAGTTACTGCCTCAACAAGTCCTCGAGGAACTTTTGCACCTTCGGATCTGGGCTGCGGCTGAGCCAGACAATTGCGTGTTTGCGTCGCTCGATCGGTGTCTGGGGATTTCTGGCAATCTCGATGAGCTTGTCCGTTACTCGCGGGTCTTTGCTAAACGCCAGCGAGGCGATGATTTGATCCTTTAACTCTTCGTTCCGCTCCGAATCGTAGAGACTCAGCAGCGTCTCAATCGCCTGCTCGCCGCCGCGCCGCGAGACGGCGCTGATGGCGCCCTTGCGCAACTCAATATTTTCAGAGCTCCGCGCGATCTCCAGCAGTTTTGTGCCCGCGCGCTCGCTGCGCCGGTGCGCCAGACCAGAGATGACAACCTTCCGCGTTTCGAGATCCTGGTTGCCGTCATAAATTCTGATCAAAGCATCAACCGGTGGCTCACCCTGTCGGCTAGCAATACTGGAAATCGCGACTCTTCGCAAAGCGAAGGGTTTGTTGCTGACGGCAATCTCACTAAGCACCGTCATCGCGCGCGGGCCGGTATGCTGGCTCAAGGCGTAGAGTGCGGCCTCGGAGATATCGCTTTGTGACGAGTTGAGCGCAAAGTCTCTCAGCGGATCGATGACGCTATCATCGTTCGTCGCGCCCAACGCCGAAATCGCTCGCGCGCGCAATTTCAGATCGGTTTCATTCTGGGCCACGCTCAGAATTATCGGCGTCACCGCTTTGCCGCCATTTCGGGACAACAAGCGAAGCGCCGCACTCTTGCATGACGTGGTCTGCGTCGAGCCAGGCTTGAGCCACTCGGTGGCCGCGGCAATTCCGCGCTGCACGTCACTTTGAAACAGCGCCTGCAGCACAACGATTTTGAATTCGCACGGATCGTCATCCGAACCTGCTTCGTCCATCGACATGTTCAGGTCGTACTTGAAAATGGTCCGGTTTTTCATGCGTTCCTGGGCTTCTTTGAGGCGTTCCTGGGTTCTGGCCTGCGCTTCCTTCACACGCTCCTGAGACCGAGCCTGGGCCTCCGCGATTCGCTCTTGTATCTCCTGGGTGCGTACTTCAACTTCCACTGGATCGACCGAAACCGAGACCACGACTGGATCGACGACCACCGGCTCGACGACCACCGGATCAACTTTGACTTTCGTTCCCTGGGGAACTTGCGCCAGCAACATCTCCGCATCCTGTTTCCAGCTGGTCTTGTCATAAGTCTTCAGCAACTTTCCGATCGTGTCCTTGCACTTATCGAATTTGTTCAGCTTGTATTGCGAATACGCCATCCAATACATCGCCGCGTCGGCGTTCTTTTCCTTGGGATAGGCCGACACATAGGCCGCGAACTTCTCTTCGGCCCTGGCCCATTGCGCCTCGTCGATCAGATCTCGACCGCCGCTGAACATCGCGTTGGCAGAGTTATTGCTCGGCTGTTGAGCGAACTTGTTCATCCTGGCGCGCGGAGAGAATTCCTGTGCCTGGCAAATCACGCCGGTGGCCAACAGGATGAAAGCAATCGCGATCGCCGGCGCGAAAATTTTAGGGATCAAACTGAGTTTGACTCGGTTGTGTTTCATTGCATTATTCCTCATGGATTTCGTTAGAGTGTTCAGTAACTGCGCAACTCGGCAACTATTTCGGTCCTTTGCACGCGGTCTTTAATTTGTCGCACATCGCTCGGCGACGCTTTGTCGGGCAAATTTGCAATATCGATCAGAAAGGGTTCCAGACTGCCGAGCACGGACTTGACGGGAAACTTTCCGGCCATTTCGGCGTCGCGACGAAGCACGATGTTTTCATTCAATAGCCGGCGGGACTCGGATTTCTCATACGAGACATCAACTTCCGCATCATCATCTGAGAACTTGAGGCTTCTGAACGAAACTAAAAGATTCTGTGCCTGCTCAAGGTGAGTGGCGGTGTCCTTGCTTTCAAAGTCATCCAGCGCCGTCTCAATCACATCGGGCTGATCAGAACGAGATTGTGGTCGCACGAAATTGACGGCGGTTGATTGACCTTTGCGTTTGTCCGTCGGATTTGCTGGAAGCAGCACGCTTGGTTGCGTCACTGTCCCTTTGTCGACATTAACTACCGCGGTGACGGGAGATGGGGTGACCTTCTGCGCGACTGTCTCTTGCTTTACTGGCAAATTCGATTTCCTCGTTCTTAGAAACACCACCCCGAGCATCACCGCCAGAATCACCACTGCCATCGCCGGCAAAGCAAATCCAAACCGCGGCATAGCCAACAATCCGGCCAGCCACTTGCCGGGACTTAAACGCTCTCGCGAATCAGCCGCACCGTTCTCAGCTATCGTGCGGGCGGCGATTGCCTTCCATAGCGCCGGTGAAATTTCCAGCTCGCGATCGTAACGCGCGTAAGCCTCCTGCTCCGCCGTCAGCAGCTCGAACTGGCTGGCACAAGCCGCACAGGCAACCAGGTGAGCGCCGACCTGCTCGCCTTCCGGCTCGCTTGCTTCGCCGTCCACGTACTGTTCTAAAAGATTGATACAGTCATCACACTTCATGACTAAACCCTCACATAGGGACTGATTCGCCGTCGCATTTCCCTGCGCGCCCGATGCAAATCCGTCTTTAATTTCGGCACCGAGAAGCCGGTGATTTCCGAGATCTCTTCGTAGCTGTGTTGCTGAAAAATCTTCAGCGTAAAAACCAGCCGCTGATCGTCGTCGAGCAGAGAGAGCGAACGCTGAATCACCTGGTTCAGCTCTTTACTTAAAAGCTGATTGACGGGTACCGGCCCACGATCGCTCAGGTTCGCTACCAGGTCGTCATCGAGATCGACGTTTCGCTCATGTCGCGAGCGCGCTCGCAACGCTTCGCGGGTTACGTTTTTTGCGATTCCAAAAAGCCAGGTCGAAAGCTTTGTTTCTTCCCGCAGCGCTCGCAGGTTTCGGTAAGCCCGCACAAAAGTTTCCTGCGCCAGCTCTTCAGCCAATTCGCGATCGCCGACCTGGTCGTAAATAAAGCTAAGCACCGGACGCGAGTACCTTTCAAAGATCAGACGGAAGGCTTCCTCATCGCCCCGGCATGCGCGCGCAACTAGGTCCGCTGAACTATTCATCAGAGATCCTGCGAACGCACCGGGCTGACCTGTAAGGCTTAACTCCTGAGCCAACCGTTTCATCACTCGTCTAGTTAGTGCACGGTCGCAGCTAAAGGTTTCAGATTTTCTGCGAATGTTGGGCCTGTCAGTGCCGAAGGCCCGCATTTTACTCACTCTTTATGAACCAGATAGTTCCAGAAGAGTTCCGTTTACGAGTACGTGCTGAATCTGGCGGAGTTTCAAAGCAGATGTTAAGAAGTGTTAAGTGTAAGGCGGTCCGGCTAGGCGGCTCTTAGGGTGTTACGTTCAGAAAGTAAACTCTCGACGGTGGCGAGAAAGCTCTGCGGATCGAGAGGCTTCGGCTCAAAGGCATTAGCGCCCTGTTGCAGGGAAAAGGTGGCATGACCGTCACCAAACGCAGTGATCACGAGGATCGGCGTCTCCTCCAGCAACGGGGTGTCGCGCACGCGCCGCACCACGTGTATGCCGTCAGCTGCGGGCATGCGAATGTCGGTAACGATCAGATCGGGCCGCAGGAAGATCGCCGTGTCATAACCCTGCACTCCGTCTTCCGCCGTGGTTACCTGGTAACCACTTTTTTCCAAAGCCATGCGCATCAATTCGCGCGCGACCTCATCGTCTTCGATAACCAGAATCTTTTTGGGCATACTTAGAGCCAGTGAGTTCATAAAACTGATTTTTCTCTGTGCTGATAATAAACGGCGATTAGCGCGGTCATTCCGCGAATTGGGATTGATTCAGCAAGCGGCTCTGTAAGGCACGAAACTCATGTTGACTCACCTCACGATCTGGCGTAGAAGCTGTCTGTTCCCACATTCCAAAGGAAGCTTGCAGATATGGACTCGGCAATCCCGGCTTCGAAATCAACGGTTGAAATTGAGCAGCATCTGCGCCAGCTCAACGATGAATGGGTGAAGGCGCTGATGCGCGGCGACGTTGAAACGCTTTCTCGCATCATGGCCGATGATTTCATCTTTGCGTATCCACTGGAGGGCGACGACAAGGCGCAGTTTATCGCCGACGTAACTGCGCGCGAACTCAAGGTCGAGCACCTCAGCCGCGCGCAAGTCAGCGTGCGCGTCTTCGGCGCGGCAGCGGTTTTGGCCACGCCGGATTCGGCGATCGTGTTCTATCTTGGTCGCCAAGTCTCAAGCCAATACAAGATCATTCAAATCTACTGCGTGCTTGACTGGCTTTGGCAGTTGTGCGCCTTTTAAGCGTGCCCGATCCAGTACCTCAGGGTTGTCTCCTTGCGAAATCCAACGATGCAATTCTGCAGGCGCGCCGCGCCGCGTTCGAGATCCTGCGGCGAGTCGAGCTGGAGAACGCGTACGCATCGGTGCTGCTGGCGGCGCTCGGCAAACCGATGCGCGAAGATGATCGCGCGCTCTGTCACGAGCTGGTGCTGGGTGTGCTGCGCCGCCGTCTGTGGCTCGATCGCGCACTCGAACATTTTGCCGGCCGCAGTATCGACCAGTTAGATTTGCCGGTGACCATCTCGCTGCGCCTCGGCCTTTATCAACTTCGTTTCCTTTCGCGTATTCCGCCGCCGGCGGCGGTTAATGAATCGGTTGCGTTAATGCGTGTGGCCAGGCTTAGATCCGCCGGAAGCTTTGTCAACGCGGTGCTGCGCCGCGCTACGCGCGAGCCGGATTACGATCCGGCTGCGGGGGTGGCGGATGCCGATGAGAAGCTGGCCCTGGAAACGTCGCATCCCGTTTGGCTGATTAGACGTTGGATCGACGCCTTTGGATTTGCCGAGGCTGCCGCTTTCGCGCACCAGAATAACCGGGCCGCGCCGACAGCCTTCCGTCTCACCGCCAGAGCCCGGAAACAAACTCGTGCCGAAGCGTCGATCATCGCCGCACTGAAGAGCGCGGGTGCTGAAGTCTTGCCGTCAGCGATCGTTCGCGGCGCCTGGCGCGTCACTGGTGGCCGGAGAGCTCTGCGGGAATTGGCGCACGATGGGCTGATTTATTTTCAGGATGAAGCTTCACAGTTGGTCGCTCAGTTGCTTAATCCACAGAGCGGCGATTGGGTGCTGGATGTTTGCGCCGCGCCGGGCAGCAAGACGACGCACGTGGCCGCGCTCGCGCCGGGCGCAGTGATTGTCGCCGGTGATTTATTCGAGCATCGATTGCACACGCTCAGGGAACTGGCAAAGCAGCAGGGCGCGGGCGTCAATCTGATCGCCCACGATGCCGCGCGAGCCTTGCCTTTCGCCGATGCTGGTTTCGATCGCGTCCTGGTCGACGCGCCCTGCACGGGAACGGGCACGTTGCGGCACAATCCGGAAATCCGCTGGCGCTTGCAGCCTTCAGACATCGACGAACTGGCGCAGAAGCAAAAATCAATCCTTGCGAATGCTTCCGCGGCCGTTCGGCGCGGCGGCCGGCTTATCTATTCGACGTGTTCAGTGGAACCGGAAGAAAACGAAGACGTGGTGCGAGACTTCCTGAGCAAGCATGCGAACTTTCATCCGATTAGCGTCGATGCGCCGGTTGATTTGCAAACCGAAAGCGGCACGATTCGCACCTGGCCGCACCGGCAGCAGACCGATGGATTCTTCGTCGCCGGGTTCGAACGCGAGAAGTGAAGCGCGGTTGGCGATAGTGTCCTCGTTTGAGGTTTGGAGGCATCTTGCTAATCAGTCAGTAGAGCGATCCACGAAATAACACGAAATTTCACCAGAACACTTAGTGGGCTTGGTGTTATTTAGTGGATCGTTCAGTTTCCTGAATTAGGCCCATTACGCGGCCAACCGCTCGCTACCGTTCCCGGTTCTGACCGTGTTAGACTTCGCCGTTGATTTTGCGCCGGAGACCTCGCGCGCTGGGGAAAGAGACTAGTCCACGTGGCTTTCATCAATCGAGCGCTGACGGCGCTGAAACGAATCTTCATCGTCATCGGAATTGCCCTCGCTTTTTCTTTCGGATTGATTGGGGCGATTGTGCTGTCGTTGCGCAGCTCGGAAACAAAAGTCCCCGACATTGTGGGCAAAGATCGCCTCGCAGCCGAAAACACGATTAGCTCCGCCGGCCTGAATTTTCGGGTGCGGGCCACGCGGCCAACCAGCGAGGCAAAGCCCGACACGGTCCTGATTCAGCTGCCGCACGCCGGCGAGATCGTGAAGGCCGGCCAGACCGTCGCGGTTGATATTAGCCGGCCGGCGAAAGAGGGCGAGAGCTCAAGCGAACCGGCGACGAATGCGAATACGTCGAACGAAAAGAAGCCTGAGAATACGAACGCCAGCTCAGCCACAAATTCGAACGACAACAAACCAAAAAAGAAGCCAAAGAACGCTAACGATAATTCCAATGTCAACGCGAACCGCCTGGTTAACAGAAATCGAAACAGCAATGTAAATCGCGCCGGTACGCCGAATTCGAACGCGAATCGCGCGGAAACTCCGGCGCACAACTTGAATTCGAATAATCGCGGTAATGTTAACCGGCGGCCGCCGGCGGCTGCGCCGACTCCTTAAATATGATCGAAATCGCCCCATCGATTCTTTCCGCGGATTTCAGCCGGCTTGGCGAACAAATCGCCACGGTCGAACGCGCCGGGGCTTCTTTGCTGCATGTGGACGTAATGGACGGGCGGTTTGTGCCCAACATTACCGTGGGCCTGCCCGTCGTCAAGGCAATTTCGCGTGCAACCCGACTGCCTATTGATGCGCATCTGATGATTGTCGAACCGGGGCGGTACGCTGAACAGTTTGTCAAAGCCGGCGCGCAGATGGTTTCGATCCACATCGAGGCCGACCCGCACGCGCACCGCACGCTTTCGGCAATCAGATCGGCAGGCGGGCAAGCAGGCATCGCCATCAATCCGGCGACGCCGCTTTCGGCCCTGGACGAGGCGCTTAAGTTTGCTGATTACGTTTTGGTGATGTCAGTTAATCCCGGTTTTGGGGGCCAGACGTTTATTTCACCGTCACTCGACAAGGTTCGGCGGCTGCGCAAAATCATCGACGAGCGCGGTCTGAAAACCCGGATCGAGATAGACGGCGGAATCGATCGTGAGAACATCGCTGAAGTCGCCGGTGCGGGAGCAGAGATAATCGTTTCCGGCTCGGCTATCTTTGGCGCGCCGGATCCGGCCGTCGCCCTCCGCGAGTTGCGTGAGGCAACCGTTCTTTGGGTTTAGAAGGCAACAGTACCGGGAGCGCGGTAGCGACCGAGTCGGTGTCGTCTTGGAATTCGACTTTTACGCAAGGAATTTACCCGGTCGCTACCGCCCTCGGTACTGACCTCATTAGCTGATGACTCGGCATTCAGTCTAAAATCCGACTGTACGAATTGCTCTGGAGGTTTTTCGATGTCTTTTTCTTTAGTGCAAAAGGTTCCGCAGCGCGGCTTGCTCCGCATGTTTCTTGCCGCCGGCGCCGTTTTGGTGCTGGCACTCTCGGTTGCGACTGCGATTGCGCAACGCGGAACCGGTCAGAGTAAGAGCGATCTTTCTGACAATCAGCGCCTCGACATCATGCGTTCGAAACTCGAGGCCATGCGCCGGACCCTCGACAACGCGATCGCTGCGACTAACGCCAAAGACTCGGGCGACAAACAGGCCAATCCGGAAGATCCCCGCGAGCGTTTGCGGGGTCTCGATAAAGAAGTCGGCTCAGTCCTGAGTGAAGTCAGCGACCTCAAATCCAAATCGGATCGGGCTGAGAAGTTCGATCGCTCGAGGCTGGACGGCCTGGAAACCTCCGTTGCTGATCTCAACACCCGGGTCGAGGCGGCAATGCAAGCCACGAAGGGGGCGCGCGCTGCTGAGAGTGAAACGTCTTCGAACTATCATCCGAAACCGGAGAAGGGCAAGCGGCGCTTATTTGGTTTGTTGCCCGGCAAAGGCAACGACAAGTACGCCGAGCTGACCGGCTCAGTAGCGCCCGGCCGCGATCGAGTTCTCTTCGTCGAAGCCGCCAGAGAAGTTCGCAAAGGCAGTTACGAAACCGCCCGCTTGCTTTTTACTACCATCGTCACGACTTATCCGGATTCGCCTTATCTGCCGCTGGCGAAACTGGCCATCGCCGATTCCTTCTATTTAGAGGGCGGCACCTCTTCATTGATTCAGGCCGGCCAGGCTTATCAGGATTGGCTGACATTCTTTCCCACCGATCCGCTTTCGTGCGATGCGATGCTGAAAGTTGCGGAAGCTGAAATGCGCCAGATGGGTTTGTCGGACCGCGACATCACGCACGCGCGCAAAGCTGAACAGCGTCTGAAGGTGATGTTGCAGCAGTGTCCGCAGTCTACTCTGCGGCCAGCCGCCGAGCTGCGCCTGCGCGAGACCCAGGATAGCCTGGCGATGCACAATCTGCAGGTAGCCAGGTTCTATTACGACTCGCGTTACGCCCACACCAAGCAAGGACTGAAAGGCGCGCAGGATCGTTTGAAGGAGATTACCGAGAAGTACAAGAACTTCTGCCTGATGGATGAAGTCTTGTGGCGCTATGCAAACACTTATCAGGAATCAGAGGAGCCGGACGAGGCTGCGAAGCTTTACCAGCAACTGGTGCGCGATTATCCCAACAGCGATTACGTCGAAAAGGCCAAAGATCAACTCAACATCATCGGCGCGGCGATTCCTCCGCCCGATCCGATAAAGAAGGATTTGCCGCCGTGTGAGAAACCGACTTTCATGCAGAACATGATGCAGCAGATCAGCGGCAACGCCGATGTCACCACCAGCAAGGACGGCATTCTGATTACCAAACACGGTGAAGGCACGGATTTGATTGATAAAGCGATTGCCAACAATGGCACGCTGCCGGAAAGCATCCAACCGGTGATTCAACGAACACCGCCCGCAAAATCAGTGGCCCCGGGGCCGCAGAATACCGAACCGGCCGATACTACCGGCGAAAAAAAGAAGATAGGTATCAGCGTCCAATCTTCGCCTAACGGGCCGCAACCGGATCGAATTAATCCTTCTCTGCCGGCTTCAACTCGCCCGCGCTCGACGCAACCGGCCAACCCAAAGCCTGAAGCCGTACCGACACCTTCACCGAAACCATAGTTCTTGCCAAGTCCCGTAGGGACGAAGTATTTGTAGCACCGCAAGCCGCTGATGACTCAATAGCTCCTTTAGGAGCGACGTCGCTTCGAGCCGCCCATCAATGGGCTGAGACATTCATAAAGGGGCGCGGGTTCTATAAATATTTCGTCCGTACGGGACTTCAGCAAAAATTCCGGTTCAGGCGTCCCGCCGCAGTTTTTGTTTTCCTTTGCGCCTCTCGATCCTCTTCGTACTTTTACCAGAAACCTGTGCGGCCGCTTGGTGATTCTTTGTTTCGCGGCAATCAATCGCGTATCCTGAGTTTGCGTAATGAACCAGAATCGCGAAACTGAAAACGAGCTCGCGCGCCGTTATCGCAGCGCGCGTCTGGTTGTCATCATCTTTTTGACTTTGACTCTGGCGTTGCTGGCCGTAACGTACTTTGCGACTGCGTTCATCTATCGCCCAGGCGATCGTTCGCTGGTAAACGGCCTCCGCATAGCAACCCTGGTGTTTGGAGCGGGAGCGTTCGTGTTGCGGCGCACCAGATTCAACGCGACGTGTCTGAAGGACATCGCCGCCCTCAAAGGCGCGTCAGGTCTGCTGAATACCCTGCAGGACACGACGGTTCAAGTCGCCTCGATCGGCGGCGCGGTCGCCTTGATGGGCTTCATCATGACGATCCTGAGCGGCGATTGGACAGAAATGCTTCGCGCAACCGGCGTCGCGGTCATCGTCCTGGTCTACTGCTATCCTTCCAGAAATGCCTGGCGGCGCGCGGTTCAGCAGTTGACGCCGGAAGAAGAACCGTAGCTATTGCGCCGGATTATTTGCCAGGCGAATTCCCTGGCCGTCTCCACCGGAATATTTCTTACCGGCTGAGCGCCGCCGCAAAAAGTTCATGCCGTCTTCGCGGGAAATCGAACCCTGTTGAATCAAATCGTAAATTGCGGATTCAAAGGTAACCATGCCGTGGGCGCGGCTCGTCTGCATCACGGTCGCGATTTGGTGCGACTTGCCTTCGCGAATCAGGTTGGCAACCGCCGGCACATTCATCAGAATCTCCACGACCGGCACCCGGCCAACGCGATCAATGCGCGGCAAGAGCGACTGGGCCACGACGCCGCGCAAACTCTCTGACAACATTACCCGAATCTGCGCCTGCTGGCCTTCGGGGAAAACGTCGATAATGCGATCGAGCGTCTTGATGGCGCTGTTGGTGTGCAGTGTCGCGAAGACCAGGTGGCCCGTTTCAGCCGCGGTGATCGCCAGCGAGATCGTTTCGAGGTCGCGCATCTCTCCGACCAGAATAATGTCCGGGTCCTCGCGCAAAGCCGCGCGCAACGCGGTGTGGAATGATTTTGTGTGACTGAGCACTTCGCGCTGGTTGATCAGACAACGCTCGTTTCGATGTACAAATTCGATCGGGTCTTCGATGGTAATGATGTGCTTCTGATGTTCCGTGTTGATCGCGTGAATCAGTGCAGCCAGTGTCGTGCTCTTGCCTGAACCGGTGGGGCCGGTAACCAGAATCAAACCCTCGGAAGCGTCGATCAATTCAACCAGTTGCGCCGGAAGCTCCAACTCCTTGACGGTCTGAATTGTTTCCGGAATCAAACGGAAGACAGCCGCGATGCCGTTTCGCTGCACGAAGACGTTGATGCGGAAGCGACCGACACTGCCGAGCGGATAACTGAAGTCGACGTCCTGCCTCTCCTGAAACATCTCCTTCTGATTGTCGGTTAGAATCTCGTAAATCAGACTCTGGCACGTCTCGGCTGAGACGCTGCGGTAATTCAGCTTCACCATTTCGCCGTTAATCCGCATGTAGGGCGCGGAGCCGGAGGTGAGGTGCAGGTCTGAGGCATCCTGCGACTTCATCTGCCTGAGTAGATCATCTATTCGGGCCATGTCTCAAAGTTCTCAGTCTGGAATCGGAATCAGTGCTCGCCAAGTTTGGCGGTAGGGAAGACGCATGCCGCCGAGAAGAGTGATGGTTCGGGAATCTATTCTGGTGACCGTGGGAACCCGAGGAGTCGAAGCACGCGTTAGTCTGCGCGTCGCCAAATTTACTATAACAAAAAGAGCGAAACCATGCCTAGACATTTTATTTGACTTCAAATTACTTGTCCGCGGCTTGATCAAAGACGCCCGAAGCCCGCCGGAAACTATAGGAAGCCGGGTTCCATTGCCTGTAACTCAAGGTGACGATGCCTTCGCAAATGCCCGCCCCGTGTGGGGCAATCGCGCCGGATTCGCGACGATCCGCCGTTGGCACCGCCTTTGCTCTAGCTCTGGCGCGGTCTTCTGTAGGGGTCCGTGGACGGATTCGCAAAACGAAGTCGAGAGGTTCGCAAGATGGAGCAGAACAACTCAATGAAAACCAGGGTCAGCGGGAAAGGAAAAGACGCGCGGCATTCCGAGCTTGGCATATCCGTTCTGGAGACGCTGGCGGTGGTGACGATAGCGGCAATCCTGACTGCGCTGACTGTGCCACAAATCATTTCGGCGCGCCGGCTGATGCGCTCGGTGGCGCTACCGCGCGAGATTGCGACCCAGTTGCGCTATGCGCGCCAGCAGGCAATGTCGCAACGTCAGGCGTTTACTTTTCAATATGACGACAGCACCAAGCAAATCAAGATCATCGATCACAACAACGTGAACAACCCTACTAGTTCCTGTAATGTGACCGGCCTGGCGATCCTGGGCGATGCCAGTTATCCGGACACGGCCTGCGCCACCACCGTGCTCCAGGTTCC
>Ga0066709_100003562_pt1 | contig 12013 bp, 14 predicted proteins | sample GraSoiAngelo_158_FD_79665 | JGI IMG/M metagenome (GOLD analysis project Ga0066709, IMG submission 79665) | Grasslands soil microbial communities from the Angelo Coastal Reserve, California, USA - 14_1009_16_30cm | ecosystem: Environmental > Terrestrial > Soil > Grasslands | place: USA... | reverse complement strand
TTCGGAGCGCATTCGAGACGCGGTTCTCTCTCATCCGACGCGGCGTACACGCGGGTGCTGGAGAGGAGCAAGCACGGCGGCTACCCGCTCCTCGACCATCTGCGTTCGAATCTTCCTCGGGCTGCCCCTTGCGACGTCATAGCGATCGCCGCTGGGACCACGGCTGACGGAGCCCAACGAGTCGGTCTTACAGACTTAGGTGGCGTGAACCCGAGCGTCCCGCCGTCGCCTACCCTCGCCATCGGCGGTTTCTTGCCGCTCTTTAGGGCTTTCAAGTTGCCTCTGCCAAATTTCCCGCTAGGAGCGCCTTCCGCGAAATCACCCCCTGCCGACGCAGAGCCACGGCGTGAACCAAAACGTTGAATTCGCCACGCCAAAACAGCGCTACGATGTTCCTCGCCGAGGGAGTTTCCTTGGGTGCCCCTCTTTCTCGCCGGCGACCGCTCGACAGCGGTGCGCGCGAGGCCCTCCTCCGGTGTCTATTCCACCGCGTTAGGAGAGAGATGGCGACGACAGATCTCGACGCCGGAAGGCTCAGGGCCGCGAAGAATCAGAGTCTCTTCCGCGACGTGAACGAGCGAATTGAGGAGCTAAGCGAAAAGTTCGATGCAAGAGCGATGGTTAGTTTCGTCTGCGAGTGCGCACTCAAGGATTGCGTTGAGCGGCTCGAGATGACGCACGGAGAATACGAGGTGCTCCGTCGAGTTCCGACACACTTTGCCGTGAAGTCCGGCCACGAGATCGAGGGCGTCGAAGAGATCGTTGACTACACTCATCGCTACGTCGTTGTTGAGAAGCTCGGCGTCGGCGGCTTAAGGGCGCTGAAGCTCGATCCGCGCCGACGAGACGGGGACCCCTCCGACACGTAGACCCCGAAAGTGAGAGGGCGACGGTGGAGTCTTCTCCATGCCCTGATCCCGCAGGGCCGAAGGAAAGCGCCGGTTCAGAGGGCGCGTACACGCGAAGGGTTGCCCGAGGAGAAGCGACCCGAGATCCGACCGCAGCTTCGCGAGTTCCTCGCGTGGTACGAAGAGGTATTGGGGAGGATCGAATCGGGGGCGCTCGTGGCCCCAGGAGAAGAGGCGCGCCTCACAGAAGAGGCGTCAGCGGTGGCCCACCTTCTCGACCTCCTGGACTCAAGCGCAGAGAAACCCGCCAGCTAGACGGCGTACAGACCGTGCTTTGTACCCGGTCGTTTTCGCAAGGCTGGCCCTGCAATCAAACTCCGCCGCCTTAAGCTCCTCGTCTCGCGCGCGCCACGCGTCGGTGGGTTGCGGGCTTTGGGCTGGGACTGAGTGCAGGGCCAGGTCTTACTCCGTCTTGCGCCGACTTACCTGGTCGTGACGGAACAAGCGTTTCAACGCTTCGACTCCGGTGTTCCGTTGGCCGGCGCCACCGCCAGGACCAGGAGCGCCATCCCGAACGGGACGACACGACAGCGCATGGGCAAAAGTTACACCCGGATTTGCCTCATTCCAGTCAGGGGGCGATGACCCCACAGCGGCTTCACTCAGAACGAGCGCGGCCCTGCTCGCCCCTTCAAGCAGACTCCGGGAACACCGGGAACCTGCTGGCGAACCTCGGGCTACGGCAAGCCTCGCCCCGTCTCGGGAGCCTGGTCTTCCTTGATGTCGTCGAGCGTCTCCTCGACCGACTTCGTCTCGACGACGTCGCCGCGATCAGGAGCGGCCGGCGGCTCGGGACCATCTGACGATTGGCCAAAGAGGCGCCGAAGCACGGAGCGGATGTCCACTCGCCGAGTGTAAACCGCCACGCCTCGGGCCGCGTTTCGTCGGCGTTAGCTGCCGCAGATGCCGCGGACGTTGTCGATCGGATGACCGAAGTCATCCAAGAAGATCATTGGTGTCTTAGCCGCCGCAAAGTGGCATAGATTGGCCGGGCTGCATCGCCGTATCGAGAGTTCCGCAATCGCCACTGCCAGCGCCGGCGACGCTCGGCTTCTAACAATCGGCGTACCTCCTTCCTGACCTCGAGCGTTCGGTGTCGCTCTCGCAAGAGGGCACTCGTCGTTGGAGTCTCCTCAGGCAAGGCCGGTATGACGAACGATTCGTGCGGGCCCTGAAGATCCTCCAGTGCGCGGAGCAGCTTCCCTTGAGCATCGGATACGTCGCGATGCGCGAGGAAATCAGCGCGAGCGAACTCTGAGTGGCGCAACCCTCGATCCACGAACCGGAGTACCTCGCTCTGAACCGCGTCGCCGTCCAGGGGCCGCGCGGCGTCGACCCCGGCGCCCGTAAGGAAGGAAGCCATTTGCTCACACCAAGGCAGCGGTGTGCCCAGTAGAGCTGGGTACGTCGTCACGAAGACCGGAAGCCCCACGATTTGGGCTAGTGCCCTCCGGAGGTAACGCTCCCAAACCGCGAGCAAGTAGATTCGTTCGTCCTCGCGTTCTTCGCCCAAGCGAGATACCAGGATTTCCAAGGGATTCCGGCTCACGACGACGACGACAGGGCGAACGCTGAGCACAGCGCGCCAGAAGCCAAAGGTAAGCGAGAGTCGCGGATCCTTGAAGATCCAGGGCGGCCTGGGAAAGACATCCGCCATCAGGTGCCTCGCGGGATCCCTCAAAGGGTCGAGTCTTGGATCGTTCTCCCAGCCGAGATCAAGCCCCACGGGGCATCCAGTGTCCGAGCCCAACGTCTTAAGGATGCGTTCGTTAAAGGCAACAAGAGATGCACTTTCCCAATAACCCTTCGGGTTTTCGGCCGTCGGTGTCAGCAGATCATCCTGGTGAGGCGGTTCGAGCCCAAGCAGGCTGATCACACGCGTTACGGCGGACGTGCCGCTCCGGTGCATCCCGAGAACGAAGACGCCGGCATCCACGCACCGAGCCTACTGGAGTCCGCGCAGCAGGTCCTCCGGAACGCCGTCCCGCGGCGTACCAGCCAGTGTTGCTCGTCGACCTAGCCGCCGAAGATGCCGCGAACGCCGTCGATCAAGCGGCCGATGTCGTCCGAGAAGAGCGCATAGGCCACGACGATCGCCGGAGTGATGACGCCGAGGATGATGGCGTACTCAGCCATCGTCTGGGCCTCTTCACCGCAGCGGGAACGGAGCCAGCTGAAGAAAGCCATACCACGAGATCGGCGCTGAGCCGGCCGGCCCGAATGCCTCGTCTTGGGGATCCCTTCGATCCGGCAAGAGTGCGAAGCTACTTCCGATGCGGCGCCTCCTCCCGGCCCTGGTGCTTCTCCTCGCGCTGCCTGCGTCCGCCGCCCAGGCTGGCCTTCCGCGTACGGCGATCTTCTTCTACCCCTGGTACTCCAACATGCGCCACGACGGTGAGTACGCCCACTGGACGCAGGGCGGACATACTCCGCCGTTCGACCTGGCCTCGCAGTTCTTCCCGTTGCGCGGCCCGTACTCGAGCGCCGATCCGCGCGTCCTGCGCGCCCAGATGGCCGACATTGCCGCCGCTGGAGTGGACGAGGTCGTGAGCTCCTGGTGGGGGCGGGGCTCGCTCGAGGACGAACGCCTGCCCGACGTGATCCGCGCCGCGAAGAAGCGGCACCTCCAGGTCGGCGTTCAGCTCGAGCCCTACGCAGGCAGGACGATCGAATCGGTCGCCGCGGATCTCGTGTATCTGCGCAGCCTCGGACTGCGTGACATCTACATCTACAGCGCGAAGGACTTCTCCACGGAGGACTGGAGTCAGCTAACGCGTCAGCCGATGGGCCTGCGCTTGTTCGCTCAGACGAGCCAGGTCGGCTTCGCAGCCCGCGCGGGATTTGCGGGCTTCTACACCTACGACATCCTCCTCTTCGACGGTTCGAAGTTCGACCGGTTTTGCACGCAGGCGCGCGCGATGGGGATCCTCTGCGCACCGTCCGTCGGGCCCGGCTACGAAGCGTCTCAGGCGACCGGGGACTCCCGCGTCAAGCCGCGGCTCTTCGGCGAGACGTATGACTCGATGTGGCGGGCGGCCCTCGATGCCGGCGCGGATGTCGTGACGATCACGTCATACAACGAGTGGGGCGAGGGGACGCAGATCGAGCCGGCCGGTCGCGGCGGGCGCTACGAGAGCTACAACGGGACGTACGGCCTGTGGGGACGCAAGGCGGCCCGCGCGTACATCAGGCGCACCGCCTACTGGACGTCGTTCCTTCGCCGCTAGCGAAAGACGTCGGCGCCGCACCCGGAGACGAGCCCCTCGAAGGTGTCTTCGACGGCGCGCAGGGAGGGATGCGAGAGGTCGACCTCGACGTCGTCCCACTCCTCGAGACCGAGCGCGCCGGCTCCCTCGTCAGCGCCGAAGCAGAGAAGCGTCTCGGTCGGGATGACGTTGCGGCGTCCGGTCTGGCGACGCGCGATTCCCTCGAGCTCGCGCAGCTCTTCGAGCGGATCGATGCGGACGTTGGAGTCCGACCCGATGCAGATGCCGATGCCACGTCTGCACACAGGCTCGACGGGCAGAAAGCCGTCGCCGAGGTTCGCCTCGGTCGTGGGGCAGACGCAGATGCGAGCGCCGGCGCCTGCAAGCAAGTCGAGCTCGAAGTCATCGGCGTGCGTCGCATGCACGACCGTCGTCCTGTCGCCGAGACACCCGGTGCGCTCGAGCAGCTCGATGGGGCGGACGCCGTGCTCGGCGAGACACTCTTCGATCTCGCGGGGCTGCTCGTCTGCGTGCACATGCACCGGTAGCTTCTCCGCCTCCGCATAGCGACCGATTTCCTCCAGCCAGTCGGCCGGGCAGGCGCGAACCGAGTGCGGCGCGAGCCCGACGGAGATGCCACGATCCCTCAGCGCTTCGATCTGACGCAGGTACTCGGCAGCCGAATCCTGACGAAAGCGGGGCAGGCCGCCGCGAGCGTACGCGGCCAGCAACAAGACGATCCGGACACCGGCCTCTTTGGCCGCTTCGACGGCTGCCAGCGCCTCCTCGAAGCCGAGATAGTGGAACTCGCCGACCGCCGTGTAGCCTGCCGCTCGCAACTCCCGGTACACATCGACGTACTCGCGTCGCACGGACTCCGGCGTCTGGCGCTCGGCCTCCGCCAGCATCAGCTCGCGCCAGGCCCAGAAGTCGCCACCTCCAGTCCGGCCCCGCAGGGCCCGCTGGAAGCCGTGGGAGTGGGCATCGACGAATCCCGGCAGGCTGAGGCTCTCGGCCACGGGCGTATCCTTTCCACACTCATGGCGACCCGTGCCGTTCCCGTCACCTTGCAGCAGCTTCCGAATGCGCTGACCGTCGGGCGGTTGCTGCTGATTCCCGCCTTCGTCGTCCTGATGCTGACCGCCGACGGCGGTCACAGCTGGCCGGCCGGAATCGTCTTCGGCGTCGCCGGGGTCACCGATCAGATCGACGGTTACCTCGCGCGCCGGTGGCGCGTCGAGTCGGACTTCGGCCGGATCTTCGATCCGCTCGCGGACCGCCTGATGATCGATGCGGCGGTGATCCTGCTCTTCGTCAAGGACCACATGCCGTGGGAGGGTCTCGTCGTCATCCTCGGACGCGACCTACTGCTCCTGGCCGGCTACAAGCTGGCGTCGCCGCAGGGCTACCGGCTCAACGTGAACCTCCTCGGCAAAGCGGCCACGTGGCTGCTGTACGCCGGGATCGGCTTCCTCATCGTCACGCACCGCTCGACCCACTGGCCCTACTGGATCTTCGTCACCGGGCTCGTCCTCGCGGTTGTGGCCGGCGTGGTGTACGCGTGGGCTGCCTGGAGAGAGGTCAGAAGATGAAGGCCGTCGTCATGGCGGGCGGAGAGGGCACGCGCCTGCGCCCGCTGACCTCCAATCAGCCGAAGCCGATGGTGCCCGTGGTCGGCAAGCCGTGCATGGAGCACATCCTCGAGCTGCTGCGAGAGCACGGTTTGAACGAGGTGATCGTCACGGTCGCTTTCCTGCCGCAGGCGATCCGCAGCTACTTCGGCCAGGGGGAGACGCTCGGGATGGAGATCGGCTACTCGGTCGAGGAGTCGCCGCTCGGCACGGCCGGCTCGGTCCGCCTCGCGGCGAAGCAACTCGACGAGACATTCCTCGTCATCTCGGGCGATGCGCTCTGCGACGTCGACCTCGGCGCGCTGATCGCGTTCCACCAGGAGCGTGGTGCAGCGGTCACGATCGGCCTGAAGTCGGTCGAGAATCCGCTCGAGTTCGGAATCGTGGTCACCGACGAGGAGGGCAGGATCGAGCGCTTTCTCGAGAAGCCCTCGTGGAGCCAGGTCTTCTCCGACACCATCAACACGGGCATCTACGTCCTGGAGCCGGAGGTCCTGAGGCACGTTCCAACCGACCGGCCCTACGACTTCTCGAAAGAGCTCTTCCCCTACCTGCTCGAGATGGGCCGCCCGCTGTACGGCTACGTCATGGACGGCTACTGGCAGGACATCGGGAATCTCGACCAGTTCCGTCAGGCGAACTTCGACGCGCTGGAGGAGAACGTGCGGCTCAACATTTCCGGCATCCGCATCCGCGGGAACGTCTGGCTCGGTGAGGGTGTCGACATCGGTGACCTCGAGCAGATCGACGGGCCGGCGTACATCGGGAACTACTGCCGTGTCGCACCCGGCGCGACCGTCGGCTCACACTCGGTTCTCTCTAACAGCGTCACGCTGCGGGAACGCGCGCGCACGACGCGCTCAGTCATTGACGCGTCGACCCACATCGGCCGCAGTTCCTTGATCGAGGGTGCGATCCTCGGGCGCTCCTGCGACATCCGCGCTCATGTGCGCATCCACGAGGGAGTCGCGATCGGGGACGAGGTGACGATCGGCTCGGAGAGCGTGATCATGCCGGGCGTCCGGATCTACCCCTACAAGGACGTGGAATCCGGCTCTCATATCCACGAGAGCGTGATCTGGGAATCGCGGGCTTCGACCCGGCTCTTCGGGCGTGACGGCGTCGCGGGCCTCGTCAATGTCGACCTGACGCCGGAGGTCGCCGTGCGCGTGGCTGCGGCGCTCGGCACCGCGCTGAAGCGCGGTGGTCGCGTTGCGGCGAGCCGCGAGTCTTCCTCCGCGTGTCGGATGATCAAGCGGGCGATGATCTCCGGCTTCACCTCCGCGGGCCTCGAGGTCGCGGACCTGCGCGTCCTACCGGCGGCGGTGGCGCGCCACCTCTTGAAGACCGAGGGTTACGAGGCAGGGTTCCATGTCGGCACGAGCCAGGCCGACCCGGAAGTCGTGCAGATCCGCTTCTTCGAACAGCCGGGCATCCAGCTCTCGCCGGCGATGCAGAAGGAGATCGAGAAGAACTTCACGCGCGGCGAGCTGCGGCGTGCGGCGTTCGGCGACATCGGAGGCATCAGCTATCCCGCCCGCGTGCGCGAAAGCTACGCGCAGGACCTGCTCGACAGCCTCGACGTCGAGGCCATCCGCGCCCGCGGGTTCCGGCTCGTCGTCGACTACGGCTTCTCGGCGGCGTCGTTCGTGCTGCCGCTGCTGCTCGGACCTTTGGGAGTGGAAGCGGTCTCGGCGCACGGCTTCACAACGGACCGCTCCGACAGCGGCCCGACGCTGCTCCGCGAGGCGATCGGCCAGGTGAAGCAGCTCGTGCCTGCGGTGCACGCCGATCTCGGCGCCGTCCTCGACCGGGCCGCCGAGCGTCTCTACCTCGTGGACGAGCGCGGACGTGAGATACCGGTCGAGCAGAGCCTGCTGCTCTTCCTCCGCCTGATCGGATCGAACGGACGGCGCGGGAAGCTCGCCTTTCCGATCACAGTCACGAGCGAGGTCGACCGGCTGCTGGAGGGAAGCGGGCTCGAGATCATTCGAACGCCAGCGTCGCTCGGCGATCTGACGAAGGCAGCCGCCGAGGACGGCGTCATCTTCGCCGGAGCGGTCGGCGGCGGCTACGTGTTCCCGGAGTTCCTGCCCGCGTACGACGCAACTGCGAGCCTCTGCAAGCTCCTAGAGCTGCTGGCGCCCGTGCGGCGGCCGCTGTCCGAGCTCGTCGCCGACCTGCCCGCGCCGACCCTCGTCCACCGCCAGCTGCCGTGCCCGTGGGCGCTGAAAGGCGTCGTCATGCGCCTGCTGACCGAGCGGCTCCGGGACAGAGAGCTCGACTTGACGGACGGGATCAAGGTCTTCGAGGAGCGCGGGTGGGCGCAGGTCCTCCCGGATCCGGACGAGCCGCTCGTGCACATCTACGCCGAGGGGCGCACGGATGAGGACTCGAAGGCGCTCGAGGCCGAGTTCCGCGCGATGGTCGAGGAGATCATGGAGACGGAGGGCGCCGCGGCCACCGCCTAGGGGAGGAAACTCTCAAGCTCAGCTTGACCCTTTGGGGGGTTCGCTGCTTTACTGGGACAGTCCTCGACCACGAAAGGCAGGCCTGTGGAACCTCTGCCCGATCTCGCCACGCTGTCCGACGAAGACCTGAAGCAGCTCATCAGCGACCTTACGCGAGAGGAGAACGAGGTCTCGTACCAGCGGCGCCTGCTGCACGGGAAGATCGACATCCTGCGTGCGGAGCTCGTCGCCCGCCTCCAGAAGACCGGAGGACAGAGCGTCCTCGACCAGGTGGACGTCGATCATCTGACGGAGATCCTCACCTCGAAGGCCGCCCCGCCGACCTAGCCGCCAGGTGCCGCACATCTACTGCCAGGAATGCGGCTTCCAGAATCCCGAAGCCGCGAACTACTGCGCCCGCTGCGGCGCCCTGCTGGGCAAGGACGAGGGCGGCACCGAAGCGACGCAGAGCTTCACGGCCGAAGACGAGGACGCGCCCTCGGGAGCTCTCGAGGATCTCGGGATCAAGGGACCGGCGCTCGTCGTGCGCTCGGGCGGCGGTAGAGCGGGGGAGACGTTCCATCCCGAAGGGGAAACGACGATCGGGCGCTCTCCGGACTGCGGCATCTTCCTCGACGACGTCACGGTCTCGCGCAAGCACGCGGTTCTCGTCGAACGCGACGGCGGCTTCTTCATCGAGGACCAGGGGAGCCTCAACGGCACGTTCGTGAACCGCAAGCGCGTCGAGTCCGGGCAGCTCGAGGATGGAGACGAGCTCCAGATCGGCAAGTACCGGCTGACCTTCCTGAACCGCTGATGGCAACGGCAGCCAAATCGCGACAGCTGACGATCGGGACCGTCTGCGGGATGCTCAAGGACGAGTTCCCGGACATCTCAATCTCCAAGATTCGCTACCTCGAAGACCAGGGACTGCTCGCACCTCGACGCACGCAGGGCGGCTACCGGCTGTTCAGCGAGGAAGACGTCGAACGGCTCGAGACGATCCTCAGGTTGCAGCGCGACGAGTTCCTGCCGCTGCGTGTGATCCGCCAGGAGCTGGCCTCTCCGGTTGCGCGCAACCGCAAGAAGCGGCGTGCGACCATGCTCGACGGCGCGGAGGACGAGCTCGACCTGAGCGAGCTCTGCGAGCGGGCAGGGATCGACGCGCGCCTCGCGCGCGAGCTCGAGGACTTCGGCCTTCTCTCGCCGCGGACGGACGGTGGGCAGAAGCGCTATCACGAGCTCGATGCGGACGTCGCCCTCGCCTGTGGCCGGCTCGCCCAGTTCGGGATCGCGCCGCGCCACCTCCGTGGCTTCCGCACCGCAGCCGACCGCGAAGCGGGGCTGATCGAGCAGGTGGTGGGACCCTCGCTCCGCGCACGCAATCCGGAACGCCGCCGGGCCGGCCTCGAAGACCTCGAGGCGCTGGCCGAGCTTGCGCAAGGGCTGAGCCAGATCCTGTTCTGGCGCGCCGTCCGACGGCTTGCGTCAACATGATCCGGTGAATCTCGCCGAGAAGGTCCGCGAGGTCCCGGACTGGCCGCAGCAGGGCGTCGGCTTCAAGGACGTCACGCCGCTGCTGGCAGATCCCGAGGCCCTCAGGTACACGATCGAGCAGCTGGCGGAGTGGGGGGCGGAGAAGAAGCCGGACCTCGTGCTCGGCGCGGAGGCGCGAGGCTTCATCCTCGGCGCGGCGATCGCGAAGGAGATCGACTGCGGATTCGTTCCGGCACGGCGCCCCGGCAAGCTTCCTCCGGAGACGATCAGCGCGAGCTACGCACTCGAGTATGGACAGAACCAACTCGAGCTTCATCCGGAAATGATCCCGAAGGGAGCACGCGTCCTCATTCATGACGACGTGCTCGCGACCGGCGGGACCGTGGAGGCGATCGCGGAGCAGCTGGTCGAGCATCTCGGCGGAGTCGTCGTCGGCTGCTGCTTCATCATCGAGCTGACGTTCCTGAAGGGCCGGGACCGGCTCACGAAGTACGACCTGCATGCCCTGATCGAGTATTGACCGGGTACTGAAACGGGGGATGGGTTTGCCGTCCGCCGTGCCGACTACAAACGCACTATGTACGACGCGTTGACGGGACGGTTCACGTTCCCGTGTCCCGCACGGGGCGAAGCGCGTGTCACGCTCTCGGCGTTTCGACAGCTCGAGCGTCTCCCGGGCGCCGCGCACCCGGCTGTGTTTCAGGTCCTCTTCGCCTGCGCGTGTGGGGAGGAGCACGAGGGTCTGGTCACGCATGACGATCTCGACTGGGCGCCGCTCGGGCTGCAGGGCGGGGTCTTCTTCAACGTCATGACCGCGCAACTCGACCGCTTCGAAGCAGAGTTGTCCGAGCTCGCCGCGAGGAGGATCCAAGCGGGCGAGTGGCCCTGGAGCTTCTTCTGCTACCCGGAGGAGCGACCGCGTCCCGTGTTCCCGTCGTCGTTCTTCCTCCTCGCTCCCGGCGACGGCTCGCTCGGTCTGGCCGTGCGCTGCCCGACCTGTCAACGGACCTCGGTGAACCTCGTGTCCCACGAGCACGTCGACCTCCCCTTCCACAACGATCCGCAGATTGGGGTTGTGGAGCATGTCTTCAGTGAGGACGTCGCCAGGACGGTCGAGGAGTTTCGGGCCGAGCTCTACTCGGCCTCGTTCGACAACCGCCGCCTGGCCCTCTAAACCAGCGATTCAGCTTGGTCGAACCCGGGTACCAACCGGGTAACGACGTAGCGAGGTGATCGAATGGTTGGACTCACACGGGCGACGATTACGCTGATTGCAGCGGCCGTCGCGGGTCTGTTGATCTGGTTCGCCACGCAGATCGACGACAAGTCGCTGGGCGGCTTCTGGGCCGTCTACGGACTGATCGCCGGTGCGGGCCTCGTGATGGCGTTGTCACAGCTCCTCGGGGGCTGGACGAAGTGGGGGTGGCCCCGACTGGCGATCACCTTCCTGCTGACGGCCTTCGTGCCGATCGCGTTCGTCTCGCTGTGGATCGTGCTCGCCGCCGAGCCCGGTAACGGCTGGTTCCACCGGCACGTGCTCGCGTGGTCGGGCGACATCCACATCCGCGGTCTGGTCAACGACCTCAAGGAGTACGTCTCGGTCTTCGCATTGGGGATCGGTCTCGTGTTCGGGTATTCGTTCGACACGACCGGGCCGAGAGTGCGCGGCCGCGGCGTCGTCGCCGACCGCAGCGTTGATACGGCGCCTCCCGATGGTCGACGCCGGCTGCTCGGCCGTCGTCGGGCAGCAACGACGACGAACGGTCGTGCGGCCGATGAGCCGTTGACCGCCGATCGGGAGTCGACGACGGCCACTCGCGACCCCTCAGGCGACCGCGAGCGAGTCAGGTAGTAGCTGCTGAAAGCCGCCCCTCGGCAGACCCGGGGGGCGGCTTTAGCCCTGCCTCAGGGATCGCCGCCGCCGCGCCCCTGACCGATAGCTAGAGGGCCATGTCCGAGCGCTCGCTAGCCCAGGGCGAGAGAGGCTCAGAATTGCTGCTCGAGCACTGTTCTGCCCTCACCCGGGAGTCCGACCCCCGCCCGCCGGCCTTCCTTCGCCTCGAAGAGGCGCTCGGAGGTGAGCTGGCACGGCTGCTCGTGGGTGCGCTCGCCACGCGTCGCAGCGTGCGCGCCTCCGCGCTCGTCTAGAGCTCTTCCTCGCCGCCGAAGATTCGGACGAGAAGGAAGATGCCGCCGAGCGAGAGCAGGCCGAGCACGATCGACGTCCCCTTGTCGATGCCGATCGCGAGCAGGAACCCCCAGATGTAGAGGGCGAGGAAGAGCGCCCAGAGAAACGCCCTGACGCCTGGATCGATGCTCGG
>Ga0066709_100003561_pt1 | contig 12014 bp, 10 predicted proteins | sample GraSoiAngelo_158_FD_79665 | JGI IMG/M metagenome (GOLD analysis project Ga0066709, IMG submission 79665) | Grasslands soil microbial communities from the Angelo Coastal Reserve, California, USA - 14_1009_16_30cm | ecosystem: Environmental > Terrestrial > Soil > Grasslands | place: USA... | reverse complement strand
TCATATTGCCCCGAGATCATAGAACCGTGTCCCAATACTTCCTGTGCGAAAATATTGTTACTATCTTTTTCAGACACTGCTCTGACCTTCATGATGCCTTCCATTGGCGTCGCGGATATGCCTCCAAAAATAAAACAGGCACCCAGGCCGACCGTTGAAGAGTCATTGTTCGGATTGATTTTCAAAGATCTTTCGAAGAGGTCCTTTGCCTGGACCGCTTTCCATGTTCGCAAAGCCGGATCGCTTTCACCTCGCAGATTTTGTAAAAGCAGGTGGGCGGCAAAGGTGAGGCTTTTTTCTGAATTTTCCAATCTTGCGGCTTCAGATTCATACCAGGCGTAAGGTTCAAAAACCCGCCCGGAGTCGGCCCAGAAATGAGCGAGCTGATGATAAACCTTTAATTGCTGATCCTTTACGTCCCCTCGCACGATAGAATGCTCAAGAGCGTTTAGTCTTGAAACCTGATCAGGTGACAATTTTTTCTTCGCTTGTACCAGGATGCTGTCCGTAGACAGAACATTTTCTGCTGCCTCGGGCTGAGCAGCAAGACCAGGCTTCTTTTCCGGCACTATGCGTCCGAATTTGTAAAGTATAACAACCAGGAATACGGCGATGGCTAGTGTGATCCACTGAGGTCTTTTCACGATAGAAAATTCTTATAAACCAATGACTCCATTGTAAATCCTTTGGCAGCGCAAAGTTATCTGAAAGTAATTGCCCACTGAAAAGAATAGTCTAAATCTGCCGCAAAAACACATACACGTCATGTTAGCCCATTGGCGATGGAATTAAGATTCAGGGGAGGGTCTTAAGGCGGTGGCATTACATTTCACTCTCGGGTTGAGCGGGCGTTGGAACAGTGTCCGTGCTCAATTTTTTCACATCGGCAACAAATTCTTTGGCTGGCTTGAATGCAGGAATAAAATGCTCTGGAATGTGAACTGCAATATTCTTTTTTATATTGCGACCTATTTTTGCAGCTCTTTTTTTGGTTATGAAACTGCCGAATCCCCGAATGTAAATGTTTTCACCTTTGGCTAAAGACTCTTTTACTTCCTTAAACATCGTCTCGAGCGTTACCAGAACATCTACCTTGGGTATTCCAGTCTTTTCAGAAATTTGATTAACCAAGTCAGCTTTTCTCATAATTGTTGGTTTTACACAACAATGTATGATAAAATTACATGACTGTCAATAGAATAGATAGAAAAAATTTTCTGCCTAAATTAACCAGGTTGTTTTCGAAATTATTTACATAAGAAAAAAACTTAACCTGAGTGGCGACGCAACGACCAAAGTCCTTCAAATTTTCTCAGATCCTACTAAAATGGAATAAGGAAAGCAATACACGAAAAATGCCGTGGAAGGGCGAAAAAGATCCCTATAAGATCTGGGTGAGCGAGATCATTTTACAACAGACAAGAGTGGAGCAAGGATTAAAATATTATGAGAATTTCATTCGAGCATTTCCCGATATTCATACGCTGGCAAGGACGCCGGATCAAAAAATCTACAAGCTTTGGGAGGGACTGGGATATTACACCAGGTGCAGGAATCTGATCGAAACGGCAAGGCATATTTCCGGGGACTTGAGCGGAAATTTTCCCCGGGATTATGACTCCCTAAAGAGGTTAAGAGGAATAGGTCCATACACAGCCGCGGCCATTTCATCATTTGCATTTAACGAACGGCGTGCCGTGGTGGACGGAAATGTGTTCCGCGTCATTGCAAGAATCTTTGCCGTCGATAAGCCTACTGATTCCGCGGAAGGAAAAAAATTTTTCAACCACTTCGCCAATAAATTACTCGATAAGGAAAAGCCCGGTTTGTACAACCAGGCTCTCATGGATTTTGGCGCTGTTATCTGCAAGCCAATACCCATTTGTGAGCAATGTCCTTTCAATAAATCTTGTAAAGCCTTCCTGAACGACAGGATTTTTTCCTTTCCTGTAAAAAGCAAAAAACCTTTAGTACAAAGGAGATGGCTGAACTATATACTTATGGAGTATCGTGGAAGATTTGCTATCCGGCAGAGAATAGAAAAAGATATATGGCACAACCTTTTTGAGTTTTTATTAGTTGAGGCTGATTCCGAATTGAAAGAAACTGAATTACTACGGAAAGTGAAACAGAAAGGCTGGCTTCAGACGAATGGGTTTAGCGTGATGGCTTTTTCACCAATTTTTCGCCAACAACTTTCTCACCAACTTATTAAGGGAAGGTTTATGAAAATAAAACTTTCTCAAAAATCAAAACTGCCCGCAGACGTGGTGTGGGTTAATGAAAAAAAAATGAAGGATTATGCTTTCCCCAAATTCATTAATCAGTACCTGCAAAACAAATGAACGACCAAAAGGATGCCTCGTAAAAAAATTTATATTTCCACCTAAAAAATTTAATTTTAGTGAGCATTCACCCTTAGATGAATTTTTAACCGAAAACGAAATCGTATGAGAGGCGTAAATAGAGTAATGCTCATTGGCAACTTAGGAAAGGATCCCGATGTGCAATTCCTGGAAGGAAACATTGGAGTAGCGAAATTTCCACTGGCAACAACAGAAACATTTAAAGATCGATCAGGTAAGCTCGTTTCGCAAACTGAATGGCACACCGTAGTGCTATGGCGTGGTTTAGCTGAGCTGGCTCAAAAGTACTTACACAAAGGAAGCCTCGTATACATTGAAGGCCGTTTGCGTACCAGAAGCTGGGAGGATAAGGAAGGTAATCGCAAGTTCGCCACAGAAGTTGTCGGCGATAATCTTATCATGCTTGACAAGAGAACCGAGGGAACTTCCTCTTCGATGCCCGCCGATCACAGTAGCATTGAAGGTGGCGCAGGCAATGCTGAAGTTCCGCCGGAGGGCGGCGGCGACTTACCCTTTTAAGTGACAAGTTTTAAATCTATAGATTTGCAAGTAACTAATCACAGGCAGGCCTTACGACCTGCCTTTCTGATTGGATTGTTCAATAAAACCACATTCCCTTGGATAGCCCTTCGGCCATTTCAAATTTTGCAGATCATCTTCCTTCCATTTTGCTCGCTGTTACACCGCAGGGTACCACGTTTTTAGTGATCGCTTTGTTGGCCTTATTACTCCTCAGCTTCGTTGTATCGGGCGCCGAAGTAGCCTTGTTTTCGCTGAACAGCAAAGATGTGAATATGCTTAAGACAAAACAACATGCGGCTGCAAAAAGGATCACTGATCTGCTCGAAGAACCAAAGGAGGTATTCACCTCCATGCTCATTGCCGGGACGTTCATGAATATCTGCATAATCGTGTTGGCTAATTTTTTATTCAATCAATATCTTCCCTACGGACAAGTAAAAGTCGTTGGCAGCCGCTTTGATTTCGTTATCGAAGTAATCCTGAGAGTAATTGTCATTGCATTTATTGTCGTCTTTTTTGGAAAAATATTGCCCAAGGTTTGGGCCACTCAAAATAATCTCCGGTTTGCTTATGGCTCAGTGTTTATCATTGAGGCATTGCATTTGTTGTTACGACGAATCAGCCGTTGGATGGTTTCGGTAGCGGACGGTCTTGGACAAAGGCTGGGCGCTAATCGAATTCAGACGTCAGGCATACAGGAGCTTGATAAATCTGACGAAATAACTGTTGAAGAAAAAAATATTCTTTTAGGAATTGAGAAATTTGGAAACATTTCAGTGAAGCAGATCATGCGCTCCAGGCTCGACGTGAATGGTATTGAGCACCATATTCCTTTTTCCGACGTTGTTAAGAAAATTGAAGAACTCCATTATTCAAGATTGCCCGTTTACCAAAACAATCTTGACGAAGTTGTTGGAATCCTAAATACAAAGGATATCATTCCCCATCTTAACCAGCCTTCGGACTTCGATTGGCACCCCCTGATACGACAACCTTACTTTGTTCCTGAATCAAAATTGATAGAGGACCTGTTGCGGGATTTTCAAAATAAGCATATCCATTTTGCGATCGTGGTAGATGAATTTGGAGGGACAAGTGGCATCGTAACTCTTGAAGATATTTTGGAAGAAATTATTGGCGACATTAAAGATGAATTTGACGAAGACGAAACCGGTAACCGCAAACTGGATGAGTTTAACTATGTATTTGTGGGAAAAACAATGATCCATGACATGTGTCGCGCAATGAACCTGGCCCCGGATACGTTCGACAGGGTGAGAGGTGATAGTGAATCGATCGGAGGATTGGTTCTGGAACTCGCGGGAGAATTTCCCAGGCTCAATGACGTGATAAGCTGTGGCGATTTCGATTTTACTGTTTTAGAAGTCGATAAGAATCGTATTATGGCGGTAAAGGTGACAATTAAAAATCAACTGGAGGAATAGATGAGACGCCGGTTTCATAAAATATTTCTCTCCACTTTCTTGTTTATTCTCTTCAGTTGCAATAGCGATTATACATTAGGAAAGAAAAGGGGTTATTTTAGAATCGATTTCCCTGAAAAAGCTTACCGAAAATTTGATCAACCCGGTTATCCTTACGCATTTGAGTACCCGGTCTACTCCACCATTATCAAAGACACAACATTTTTTGAAAGCAAGCCAGAGAATCCCTGGTGGATCAACATTGATTTTCCACAATTTGCTGCACGCGTTTACATCAGCTACAAAGAAATTGGAAAGAATAAATTTGATTCATTGGTGAATGATGCTTTTAAAATGTCGTACAAACAACACACTTATAAGGCTTCTGCCATCGAAGATTCAGAAATTGTGACCCCCCGCAACGTCCATGGAACGTATTTCACCCTGGCAGGAAACACCGCCACCGCGAACCAATTTTTCCTTACTGATTCCACCAAACATTTTCTGAGAGGGGCGTTGTATTTCGCTGCTACCCCGAACGAGGATTCAATCAGCATCGTAAATGATTTTTTAAAACAAGATCTTTTTCATTTGATCAATTCATTGAAATGGAAATAAAAGGCTGTTCAAAAGCACACTTCTCATTTCAACTTCATTCCACTTTTTTCAACATTCCATCCTGAACTTATAAGCATCGGTGACACTCCGCCCAGTTTGGCTAAGGGACAGCTTACCGTTACTGCAATGGTTTCATGAGGTAACAATGAGAAATAGTTCTTACTCCAAAAACAAGGCGTTATTTCCTCCTCATTCAATGACAATTGAGGATTGAGAAAAAATGCCAGCTGGTCAGAAGCGTTCCTGAACTGCAATGTGTACTTGTAATTTGCTTTTTCTTTTACCGAGCCCAATAGCTTGACCCGCACATTAGCCGGTTTCATTTGAGACAAAGACGTGTAATCATATTTTGGATGAAGCCAGTAGATATTCTGAGAGATCGTCTTTCCCATAGCATCGGTCAAATGCAAAACAACAAATACAACACCTTGCTCTTTCGCAAGCAATGCTGACATCGGCATTACTTCTTTTGCCGACGTTGTATCGCAGTCCAATTTTGTCGATTGATGATGCAGCGACTTTCCATTTACATCAAGCACATCTGCAGTTGCTGTCAGGCTAGAATGGGACCGGTAGCTACGATTGACTACTGCAACCATCGAATCATCGAGATTCAGTTGAACATGTACGGGCTCGCAGGCCATTTGCATAAAATAATAGCCTGCGTTGGGCTCAAGGTACCAATCATAGACCTGCCATGCTACGCTTGGGAATGCCGCATTCAATTTCCAAAGCATTACGCCACCTGTTTCGTTTAACTTATGTGCCGCCGCTTCGAAGATTGCCCTATAACCATCAGCATTTACTAACTGCATTTTATCGCAAAAATTTTTCATGCTGGTCGGGGCACCATATCGATCTTTCATCGCTTTGTAGTATGTTTCATAATGACCATTGCCGGAGCAGGCGTCATGATAGCCCCAGGTGTTATTGAGAGGATAGGGCAGAGATGTATCCGGAACCAGGTTAGCAATAATTTTAGAAAGTGAGGCATACGGCGGTTGTGAAGGAAGGCCTGTCTCATCTTTAAACACCCAATCTCTTCCGCTATTTGCTAACTTATAATATTGCGCCGGGTCCTGCCAGGCATAAGGACCACCACTGTACACGCCCGATAGCCGATCATCGGGCCATGAACCTTTCCAACCTTCAGGCAATCTCGCAAACCCTGATGAGCTTGGGATGAATGGTCGTGTCCCGTCCAACCTGGCTACATTATTACGCATAGCATTATAAAGTTCTTCGCGTGCATGCCCTTCATTGCCTCCTGTCCACACAAGCAGGCTCGCATGATTGCGTATGCGAAGAATAGAGCTGATTATATTGTGCACATAAATGTCACCACGAGGCGGATAATCTTTCGAGCCGTTGAATTCGCCATGCGTGTCACCGGTTACCCAGAAATCCTGCCACACCATTAATCCATAGCGATCGGCTAATTCATAAAAATCATCAGTTTCTGCAAGCCCGCCTCCCCAGATGCGCACAAGATTTACATTTGCATTTCTGCACAACCGCAATTCATAATCATTTCTCAATGAATCACGGTTCAGCATCATGTCGGGCACCCATGCCCCGCCCACAAGATGGACACGTTTTCCGTTCACGTAAAAGTCTCGACGCAACCAGCCTGCCACAGTTGCAGTTTTTGAACTGACTGTGCGTATTCCAAATAAAAAAGAAGTATCGTCAGAAATTTCGCTGCCATCCAGATATTGAATGCGCATGCGATAAAGATCAGGACTGCCATATCCATTTGGCCACCACAAATGCGGTTTCCGAATGGTGAATTGCTTTGTGTCTTTACTGGTGAGATTTACATTCTTTGAATCATTGGCTGAAATAGAAACATTTTGTTCAACAGTGAATGCGCTACCCGAAAATGTTTCCGGCGTGATCGTAATTCTTAGTTTTCCATTTGCAGCGGTATTGCTATGATTGACCATTACCAAATTCAATGACAGGCTTGCAATATTTGTATCGGGAAGCTGTGGTAGTTGCGCGATGATTTGCGGCTGCTGTATGATCACTCGTCCTGAAGTGCGCAAATAAACAGGCTGCCAGATCCCAATATTTCTGTCATGCACTTCGGGTATCCAATCCCAGCCAACAGAACAAAGCATGGTGATATTTTTGCCAATGTCGCCATTAGCACCACCATTATTATAGAAATCCCCCAATGCGGTTAGCTGTGGATGAGCAGGCAAGCCAGGAAAATCAAGCGGATAAATTTTAACTGCAAGAACATTTGTTGCGCCAGCATCTATTGCACTGCCTGCATTCAAGCTGTATTCGGCAAACATGCCGGCCATCTGAGACGAATCTGCCAGTTGTTTTCCATTAAGCCAAACATCCGCCCGGTAATTGATTCCCTTGAAAATGAGCTGGAAAAATTTTCCTCGGTCACTGGGAGCCACATAAAAAGTTGTTCTGTACCAGTAAGGTCTTTTCCATGGATTTGGCTCATTGGGCAAATAACTGTATTGCTCCAGGTGATATTGACGATTAAATGAATCCGATGCATCGGGGATCAGCATATTGTTCATACCGATGTAAGGGTCGGGGTAAACTTTATTGGCCACGAGACCGGTAAGAACGGTGGATGGAACCTTAACAGGAAACCAATAATTTTTTGATTCGTATTGCGGAGTCGATATGGTCGAACCTTCGTCCGTGATGATCGCGGTAGATTGCAAATGAAAATCACGGAGCTGAATTTGCTTCACGTCGTTTTGAGAGAAGGCAATCAAACTTATGATGCAGAAAGGAAGTGTGTATAGATTTTTCATGCTGGTAAGCTTTGTGTATATAAATGTAAGGAGAGATTTAAAGTAACGGCATGATGGAGTCACAGCCTGCGCAATAAAAACCTAATTTTGCCGCAAACCTTTTACTGTGATTGTAATCGATAATGTTCTTGTGAGTGATGAAATTGTCGAGAAACAATTTGTCTGCGACCTGGCAAAATGCAGGGGTGGCTGCTGTGAAGATGGGGATGCTGGTGCGCCTCTTGAGGACGATGAGCTCGATATAATCCTGGAATTGTATGAGCAAGTAAAGCCATACCTGTCCGAAGCGTCTATCGATGAAATTGAGAAGAACGGGAAATATGTCTATCATCGCGAATTTGGCTGGGTAACACCAACCTTGCCGACTGATTCAGAAATATGCGTATACGGCATTCGTGGCAAGGATGGTATCATTAAATGTGCATTTGAGCAAGCTTATTCTGATGGTAAGATAGCTTGGAAGAAGCCCGTCAGTTGTCACCTGTTCCCGATTATCACAAAAAGAGGCAAGAATGGAGACTATGAGAAGATGAACTATGAACCAAGAGAAAAACTTTGTAATCCTGCGTGTGCATTGGGAAAAAAATTGCAGGTATCCACTTATGAGTTTTTGAAAGAGGCAGTGATCAGGAAATATGGAAAAGAATTTTATCAAGCACTTGATACGGTCGCTAGAAAGAAACAACGAAAAGAAAAATTGAACAAATAAGGGCGTTTCGTAAGCTGACAATAAAAATTATTTCTTGAAAGAAAGAGCAACTGATTTTATTTCAAAAAGTAGTGTAAAAGCTGCTGACAAGGATCATCGGCAGAAAATCAATTTTAATATTGGCCGGTACAATGCGGTTGTTCCTTCGGGTAAACAACAGTTTCTTGACGTGAACCTTGCCAGAGAGAAGGCGAAGAATATAAAATGGAAAGCGATAGAATCACTCGACCGGCAACTGGAAAAATTTGAAACCGGCATTACCAGGCGGGGCACAAAAGTGATTTGGGCGGAAACAGCGGACCAGGCCTGCGAAGAGATCCTAAAAATTTGCCAGGAAAAAAATTGTCGAACGCTAGTCAAGAGTAAAAGCATGTTGACGGAAGAACTTCACCTGAATAAATTTTTGCAAGAACATAACATTGAAAGTGTAGAGAAAGATCTTGAAGAATATATTCATCAGTTGGATGATGAACCGCCCTATCATATTGTGACGCCGGCTATGCACAAAAGCAAAGAGGACGTAGCGAAACTTTTTTCCGAAAAATTAGGAACAGATCCCAATCTGACCCCGGAGCAACTGACGCTTGTTGCAAGGGAAACACTTCGTGAGAAATATACGCGGGCAGAAATAGGAATCACCGGCGCTAATTTTATTATTGCTGATGTTGGAGCTATTGCTGTTACCGAAAATGAAGGCAATGCGAGGTTAAGTTGCGCCTGGCCAAAGACGCATATTGTCATTACCGGAATTGAAAAAATCATTCCTTGCCTTACTGATCTTGGTTTGTTCTGGCCCTTGTTAGCAACATATGGAACGGGCCAACGAATAACAGTTTACAACACTATTGTTACCGGACCAAAACAACCCGGAGAGACTGATGGACCGGAAGACATGTACGTGATATTGCTTGACAACGGCCGCACGAACATCCTGGCAAATGCGAAAATAAGAGAGAGTTTGTATTGCATTCGTTGCGGTGCTTGTTTGAATGCCTGCCCGGTATACAAAAATATTGGGGGCCACGCATATGGTACGGCGTACAGCGGGCCAATAGGATCTGTTATCACTCCTCATTTGAAAAATATGGATGAGTGGAAGCATCTGAGCTATGCTTCCTCACTTTGCGGAAATTGCACCGAAGTGTGCGCCGTGAAAATTAATTTGCACGAGCTATTGCTGGAAAACCGCCATGAATCTGTTGACGAAGGTGACAGTCCTTTTGGAGAACGAATGGCATGGAAAATCTGGAAACAGGCAATGCTGCGCCGAAAGTTTATGAACATGGCAGGCAACAAAATGAAAAATTGGGCAATAAATAAATTTCTGCCCGATTGGAAAAAACAGCGGAGTGATATGGAGTTTCCCAAAAAATCATTTAACCAGCTATGGAGGGAAAAACATGGGTCCCGTTGAAGAATTTCTTTCATGTCAACTCAAGATTATCCTCTGCCCGTTGTAATTTTTCCAACATGTCTAACCAGGTCGAGTATTACAATCATTTTGGCAAAATATATAGACCGGAGATATTGAGCTGTCCCGAGCCGGAACTATGGACTACCGACTATCAAGAAAAAGGCCGGGTTTATAAGGAGATGGTAGAAAGAACCAGGCAACAAACGTCGCTCGTTGAGGAATATTTCTCCAGTGAACTTCCTGTTCTCGATGCAGGGTGTGGTTTTGGAAGACACGCAATGATTCTGGCAAAGAAAGGTTTTTCCGTAACTGGTTTTGATAGCAGCGGAATTTTTATTGAAATAGCAAACGAGCTTTTTCGGCGCCACAACTTAACGGGCAGATTTTCGAAGGGTGAAGTCGCAAACGTTTCATTGAGTCAATTTTCACAGATTGTTTTATTTGATGTCGTAGAACACGTTAAGCCTTCCACCCGCAAACAATTTTTAAGTGAACTGCATTCCCTTTCGTTGCCCAGTGCTGTTTTGATCGTTTCCCTTCCTCACGTAAAAAAAAGATTCACCTCGCAGTTGAATAACAGGCTGAGAAGAAAAATCACACAGAACTTTTCCTTTTTTCTGGCAAGAGAAGAACACCCCTATCCTATACCCACAAGAAAAGATTTTGAAAAATTCGTACGAAGTCTTTTTACCATTTTGAAATTCAAAGAAACCGCAGCGACAGATTATTATGTCTTACGGAAACTCTGAAAATGCTTTTGTACTGCCATACCGCTACACCGCGATTAAAATACACCGCTGATTTTATAGGAAATCAGTTGTTGGGTAGGCCATTTGAACTAACAACTGACGAGTATTTTTTTTCTAACTACCGGGGACCCAAGATCAATTATAGCAGAGGTGACATTACTGGGGCCGAGTTAAGGGTTCAGAGTGCAGGGTTGTTATTTGAAAAAGGAATCGCAGATCACAACATTCAATGTTTTGAAACAAACGGTCACAAAGCCTTCTTCAGAACTGGAGGGGATCTTCCATTTGACATCTTCGCAGCGAGCTTTTATTTATTGAGCCGTTATGAGGAATATCTGCCGCATCAAAAAGATAAATATGGCCGCTATGCTCATGAGAACTCTTTAGCTTTTAAAGAAAATTTTTTGCGCTTACCATTAATAAATATCTGGATCGAAGATTTCGGAAAAGCTTTGCAAAAAAAATTCCCCGAATGTGCCATTCACCGCGCACGCTTCGAGTTTATCCCAACGTACGATATTGACGAAGCTTTTTCCTACAAACACAAACAATGGTGGAGAACAATTGGAGGAATGGCCAAATCCATTGTCAATGGCCGATGGTCAATGATCCCCGACAGAGTGAATGTGCTTTCAGGAAACAAAAAAGATCCCTACGATTCTTTTGAATGGATGAACAAATTGAACCACCGGTACAATCTGAAGCCTCAGTATTTTTTTCTCGTCGCCCACAAAACAGAAAAATATGACAAGAATATTTTGCCATCAGTAAAGGCAATGGAGGATTTAATTCAGCGACACGGCGAACAATACCCGGTAGGCGTTCATCCTTCCTGGCAAAGTGGCGATGATCCCGACAAACTCAAATTTGAGATTTTGAAGCTCGGCCACGTTACCGGCAAGCAAATCAATTCCTCGAGGCAGCATTTTATCAGGTTCACATTGCCACATACCTACCGGGAGTTAATCAGTTTAGGAATTCAATGTGATTTTTCTATGGGTTATGGAAGCATCAACGGTTTTCGTGCCTCTGTGGCGTCACCGTTTTATTGGTACGACCTGGAAAAGGAAGAGCAAACCAGGCTGCTGCTATATCCTTTTTGCTTTATGGACGCGAATTCTTTTTTTGAACAAAAGTTTTCGCCGTCACAAACTGCAGACGAACTAAAGCATTACTATGATGTTGTAAAGTCTGTGAATGGAACATTAATCACCATCTGGCACAATACCTTTCTTGGCACTGACAAACTGTTCAGCGGCTGGAGAGAAGTTTATGAGCAATTTGTTTCTTCGGTCCATTCTTAAACTCCTTCTGTCTCAGGCATTCGCGGTGAAGGAATTTTGTAGGCCTTGTTAACAAGATAAACTCCAAGCAATGTAATTGCGCCACCAACAGCAATAAAAATTGTAAGTTTTTCAGCAAG
>Ga0066709_100003559_pt1 | contig 12014 bp, 11 predicted proteins | sample GraSoiAngelo_158_FD_79665 | JGI IMG/M metagenome (GOLD analysis project Ga0066709, IMG submission 79665) | Grasslands soil microbial communities from the Angelo Coastal Reserve, California, USA - 14_1009_16_30cm | ecosystem: Environmental > Terrestrial > Soil > Grasslands | place: USA... | reverse complement strand
GTAGGCCGTCCCAGCAGCCACACGACCTGGTCGAGCACATGACCGCCCAGGTCATACATGATGCCACCCAGGTGGCGGCTCTGTTCGCGCCGCTCCGTCAGGTCCACATTGGTCGACATGTGCGCGCGAACAGCGAAGATCTGGCCGAGGTTTCCGATGTGCGCCAACTCGGCGATCCGCGCAAAACCGGGGCTGTAGCGGAACATGTACCCCATCTGGACGTGCAGGCTTCGTTCAGAGGCGTGGCGCATGACGCGCTGGAAGGCCAACCAATCGTCGCCGGCCGGCTTGTCGAACCAGATATGCTTGCCAGCGTCGATGGCGGCTCGAGCCAGGGGTAGGCTCTGGTGATTGCGCGCCTCGACCGCGACGGCGGCTACTGTCGGGTCCTCGAGGAGCGCTTCGGCTGAGGGCATCCAGCGCGCATCTGGGAACTGGTCCTTGGGGGCGGGGTCAGGATCGTAGATGCCGACGGGCTCGACGAGCGGGTTGGTGCACAGCGCCTGCCACTTGCCGGCGGCGTGGCCGTGGCGCGTGCCGAGCATGCCAATGCGCACGCGGCGTGTCACGTCAGAACTCGTCCAGGATACATGGCGTAGTCAAGCAGCGACTGGCGCGATCGACCCATCTCCCCCGTCCACCTCGCCTATCTCATCGCGCGCTCCTTCAGGCGGTCGATAATGAACCGATCCCGCCGGGCGCGGACCGCGTCGGCGTCTTTCCCGGACCAGTCATACAGCCCGCGGCCAGTGCGGGCGCCCAGGTCGCCGCGAGCGACCCGTTCCTGCAGCAGCGCTGGTGCCTCGGCAAGATTGCACAGCTCCGCAAACAGGTAGCTATCAATGGCCAGCTGCATATCCAGCCCAATCATGTCGGCGTGCTCCAGCAGCCCGTACGCTGGGAAGCGCAAACCAGGTCCTGTCTTGATCGCGAGGTCCACGTCCTCGACGCTGGCAATCCCCTCCTGGACGATGTGAAATGCCTCCCGAAACAGCGCGTGCAGCAGCCGGTTCCCGAGCTGGCCAGGGACGTCCTTGAGGACGACGACCGTCTGTTTGCCTGCCCCATCCAGCAGCGAGCGCAGCCGCGCCACCGTCTCGTCGATGGTCCGCTCACCCTTGACGATCTCGACCAACGGCATCAGGTGCGCCGGATTCCAGAAGTGGGTTGTCGCAGCACGCCGCGGGTTCTCCAGCACCTCGGCGATGCGCGAGATCGGCAAGCCAGGTGTTGCTGGCGAAGATCGCGGCTTTCGGCGCCCGCAGGCGGGCGACTGGCATAGCCGAACGGGACGCGTCCATAGAACCAACCGTGCTCCGATCCGAGATGCGGCGATAGAGCAGCGCGTGAGTGATGGTGCGGTGCCCTGACCTCTGCTGGAGTCCGAGCCGCGCCTCCGACCCGACGTGCAGCTCTCGCACGAGTCCGCCCGATCTGCTCGCGTCCCGGGAATTGACCGATGGTGCGGCAGGCACATAGACTCCGCCGCACCTTCGAACCTCGAAGTACCGCGAGTCGCAGGCAAAGAGGAAGAGGAGCCTAACGATGAAGCTGGGTCTGTTCAGCATGCCATGCCACCCGCCGCGGCGCCCTCACGCGCAGACGTTCGACGAAGACCTCGAGCTGCTCGTGCTAGCCGACCAGCTCGGCTACGACGAGGCGTGGATCGGCGAGCATTACACTAGCACATGGGAGAACATTCCGGCCCCCGACTTGCTGATCGCGCAGGCGTTCGCTTTGACGCGGAACATCAAGCTGGGCACCGGCGTGAGCTGCATTCCGAACCACAACCCGGCCCAGCTTGCCCACCGCATCGCCCAGCTGGACGTCATGGGCAAAGGTCGCTTCCTCTGGGGTGTGGGCGTCGGCGCCTTCCCGGGTGACGCGATCCTGTTCGAGATCCCACAGGACGGCACGCATCGCCGCGTAACCCACGAGAATGTCGAGGCCATCCTGCATGTTTGGGCACACGGCGAGGAGGGATTCTCGTGGAAAAGCGAGGAGCACCCTCAATTCAATTTCACGATCCCCGGCCACGAGGAATGGCGCGGGCTCGGGTTCCACATGAAGCCGTGGACCAAACCGCATCCGCCGATTGGCGTGGCCGGCTTCAGCCGCAGCAGCACGACCCTGCGCTGGGCGGGCGAGCACGGCTGGATTCCAATGAGCATTCACTTCGTGAACATCACCGACCTGCAGGGTCACTGGCGGGCGTACGAGGAGGAGGCGACGGCCAACGCGCAAACGCCACGTCGTTCCGAATGGCGTATCGCACGCGACGTGTATGTGGCCGACACAGACGAACAGGCGCGCCGCGAGGTGCTCGATGGCTCGCTTGCCTACGCGTATCGCCAATACTTCTTCCCGCTGCTCAAGTCATTCGGCCAGACATTCGTCTGGAAGGATGACCCGGATATGCGTGACGAAGACATCACCGTCGAGCACGTGCTCGACACACGCGGCGTGATCGGTAGTCCGGACACCGTCGCGCGCCAATTGCGCGAGCTCTACGCGCAAGTTGGTGGTTTCGGCGGGCTCCTGATGCTGTGCTACGACTGGGAGGGCGAGGACGGGCCGCGCTGGCGACGCTCGATGGAGCTCCTGGCCAAAGAGGTCATGCCCCAGCTGGCGGATCTCACCGGCGAGCCAGCGGTGGCAGCGGCCGCCGCCACTACTACAGGTGATTGACCACGATATAGAAGATCAGTCCGACCAGGAGGACCGGGAATCCTATGCCGAACAGAACGATCGTAAGCGGCTGAACGAGGAGCACGATTCCCAGGCCCATCGCGACCAGGCCGGCAACCTCGAGTCGCTCTTTATAGCGGCGCATCAGAAAATGGCACGCTCCGTCTGTGCGTCGAACAGATGCATCTTGTCGTGGTCCGGCTGCAGCCACACTCTGTCGCCAATGCGCAAGCGGAAGTTCGGCAGCGTTTTGGCTTTGATGATCTGCTCGCCGAGCTTCAGGTCGAACAGATTGACATCGCCGAGCGGCTCCATCACGTATACCTCGCTGGGGATACGGTCCTGCCCAGGCTCGGTGTAGAGCGCGATGTCCTCCGAGCGAATGCCGAACGTAAAGGTGTTGCCGGTGGCTCGCTCCCGGATGGCGGTCGCCCAGCGGTCATCGACCGGCAGCGCAAACGCCCCATCGGCCAGAAAGAGGCTCGGCTCGGCGCCGTCGCGGTATTCGGCGGGAACGAAGTTCATCGCCGGACTGCCCACGAAACCAGCCACAAACAGACTCGCCGGATGGTTGTACACCTCGTCCGGCGTACCGATCTGTTCGATCCCTCCTTGCTTCATCACACCGATTCGATCGCCCATGGACATCGCTTCAACCTGGTCATGCGTCACGTAGACGGTGGTCGCGTTCAGGTCCTTCTGCAGGCGCTTGAGCTCGGCGCGCATCTCCGAGCGGAGCTTGGCATCCAGGTTGGTCAGCGGTTCGTCCATCAGGAACACCTTCGGCCGCCGCACCATCGCCCGTCCAAGCGCGACGCGCTGCTGCTCTCCGCCCGATAGTTGACGCGGCCGACGCTGCAGCAGGTGCTCGATGCGCAACACTCGTGCGACCTCGTTCACCCGCCGCTGGACCTCGTTTCCAGGCATGCGCCGCGCGTGCAGCGGGAAGGCGATGTTGTCGCCCGCGCTCATGTGCGGGTAGAGCGCGTAGAACTGAAAGACCATGGCAATATCGCGCACGGCGGGGCTCAGGTTGTTGACGACCGTGTCACCGATACGGATGGTGCCGCCCTCCGGTCGTTCAAGACCGCTGATGCAGCGAAGCGTGGTCGTCTTGCCACAGCCGGAGGGTCCGAGAAAGACCATGAACTCGCGGTCCTCGACCTGCAGGTCCAGGTCGCGTACGGCGACCACATCGCCGAACTTCTTCGTCAGCTTTTCAACAGTGACCCTGGCCACCGAGCTACCTCCCCGCTTAGCGGCGCACGGCGCCGAAGGTCACGCCACGCAGCAGGTGATTGCGCACCAGAAACGTAAACACCAGAACCGGTAACACGAACAGCGTCGACATCGCCGCGATGATGCCCCAGTTGATCCCAGCGCTGGTCTGTGACTTTGAGGCGATGAACGATGGGACCGTCTGCGCATACGGTTCGCTGTTCAGGATGAAGGCGAATGCATATTCGTTCCAGGCAACGATGATGCAAAACACGGCGGTTGCCGCAATCCCCGGCCATGCGTTAGGCAGCGTGACTCGGAAAAACGCCTGGATACGCGGATAGCCGTCCAACATGGCGGCATCTTCGTACTCGTGTGGTATTTCGTCGAAGAAGCCCTTCATCATCCATACGACGAACGGCAGATTCACCGTGGTGTACAGCAGCGTGAGACCCAGGTGCGTTCCCTTCAGCCCTAGCTGGGTGAACATCAGGAACACCGGAATGATGATCACGACGGGTGGCAGCATGCGGCTGGAAAGAATGTAGAACATGATGTCCGATTTGCCTGGAATCCGGAACCGTGCCATCGCATAGGCAGTCAGCGTTCCGAAAAACACCGCCAGCACCGTGCTGCCGCCAGCAATGATGATGCTGTTCAAGAGCCTGCCCAGGTATTCGCCGGGCGTGCCTGCCTCCGTCTCGCCGGTGGTCAGGCCCAGGATGCTGCGATAGTTGTCCAGGTTCGGCGTGAACTGGAACAGGTGCAGTGGTATGGACGACAGGATCTCCGGCTTTGTTTTGAAAGAAGCCAGCGTGATCCAGTACATCGGAAACAGAAAGAAGATGATCGCCAACGCCAGGCCAATGCCGATAAGCGTCGCGCGTGTGATGCGCACCCAGAGTGTGTCGTACATGGTCTAGCGATTTGTCGCCCGGGTCAGGTAGCGGATGTACACGTTTGTTAGCGCGATGATCAGCACCAGGACAATGTAGGCAAAGGCCGATGAAAGACCGGTGTTGTGCTCAGGAAACGCGAAGTGGTACAGCCGCGTGGTGATGGTCTGCGTGGCTTCTGCGTCGGCCGTCATGATGCGCGGGTACTCGAACACGCGCACCGCGTCCATGGTGCGGAAGATCAGCGCGATCAACAGCAGCGGCCACACCAGCGGCAACGTGATGTGTCGAAACTTGAACCAATCGGAGGCCTGATCCACTTCGGCAGCCTCGTACAGATAGCGCGGCACCGCGGACAGACCCGCCAGCGAGATCAGCAGCATGAACGGAGTCCACTGCCAGATATCGACGATGGCCAACGAGACCAGCGAAATTTTCTGATTGGCCAACCATTCCACCGGCGGGAAGCCAAGCGCCTTGATGTAGTAGTTCAGCGCTCCCCACTGCGGCTCGTACATTTGTTTCCAGAATGACGCGGCGATCACAGGCGACAGCATCATCGGCAGCAGCATGGCTGTCGTCAGCAGGCCACGACCTGGAAAGCTTCGATTCAACAGCAGTGCGATCCCGAAGCCCAGGATGAACTCGGCGCCGACGGCCATCGCCACGTATTTCGCCGTGGTGATAAACACCGCCCAGATGTCTTCGTTGGCCAGCACCCGCGCGTAATTCAGCGTGCCCACAAATCTGGGCTCGACATTGGTCGTGAAGTCGTAGCGGGTAAAGCTCAGTCCCAGCGACCAGATCAGTGGAAACACTCCGATGAGCACCAGCAGGGCCATCGTCGGCAGAGTGAACAGAAACGCCATCCAGCCGTCGCTGGGATTCCAGCTGCGTACGGCGGCTGGCTCTGCCTCCGCCAGAGTGTCGTGGTGTGCCGTCTGGGACCGAGCAATCTCCGTCACGTTATCTAGGCATATCCGGCATCTTCAAGAATGGATTGCTGGCCCTTGGCGATCTTGTCCAGTGCCTCCCTGGCGTCGGTCTGGTTGACCACCGCCGCATTGAGGGTCTTCTCCTGCAGATCGAGCATCCTGGCGTACTCAGGCAGGTTCCAGAAGTCGCGCAGCAGTGGCAGCGTTTCCTTGAAGGTCTGATTCCATGGCTCGTAGCTAACGAACTCGGGGCTGTTGAGGATCGTCACATTCGCGGTCAGTGCACCCGCCTGGGCCCACTTCTTCTGAACCTCCTGCGTCTGGAACCACTTGACGAAGTCGAGCGCCGCGTCTTTGTTCTTGGAATAGCTGGAGATGTGGATGCCCATACCGCCCAGGTGCGCGACATGCGCCTTTGGACCAGCCGGAACGACGCCCCAGATGATCTTATCGGCCACCTTGGACGCCTTCGGATCGACCAGGCCGGCGTGGAAGGCAAACCAGTTGATCGCTTGTGCCACCTGGCCTTGTGCCATGGCGTTGTTGACTTCGTCGAACCACCAGTTTCCAGACCCGGGCGGCGAGACCCTGTACAGCTTCTGCATCCACTGCAGCGCCCCGACGCCAGCTTCGCTGTTGATAAAGCCGTCAGTCTTGGCCTTGCCATCCCACAATTCGCCGCCCCACGACCACAGGATCTGATTGAAGTTGCAGGTGATGGCGTCATATGCAGCGGCGAAGTGCATGGCCGTGCCATACAGCCCCTGCTCGGGCCGATTGAAGAACTCGGCGATGTCGTAGTACTCGTCCCAGTTCCTGGCGGGCGCCAGATCGCGGTTGTACTTGGCCTTGAATGCCTGCTGCTCCTTGGCGTCCTGGAACAGGTCCTTGCGCACGACATACGCCAGCGCGTCCTGCTCGCAGGGCAGGCCGTACAGCTTGCCCGAGCCCTGCGGGAATTCGCCGTAGGAGGTGAGACTCGGCGGGTTGATGTCCTTCAGGTTGATGTTCTTCTGGGCGTAGTCGGTGATCTCGACGATGTGGCCGCCCGCCACGCCTTCGCCGATCCACTGGCTATCCAGGATGGGGAAATCCGCACCACCCTTGGCGGCAAACTCGGTAAAGATCTTGTCGTGCCACTGCGTGGCGCCAACCAGGTCGCCCTGGATTGACCAGCCGCCGACCTTGACGTAGTCCTTGCCCAGATCGTTCAGCAGGCGCGCCGGTAACCAGTCAAACCAGGAGAACGTCAGGGTGCCCTTCTGGGCGACCGCCGGAGCGGTCGTAGCCGCCGCGGCGGCCGGCGCACTGGTGGCCGCGGCCGCCGGTGCCGTCGTTGGAGGCGCGGCTGGCGCGGTGGTTGGCTTCGCCGCGGGCGCCGCCGGCGGCGGGGCGGCTGTCGGCTGAGCCGGTGCCGGTGCGGCACAGGCGGCCACCCCGATTGCCGCGACAGTGCTCGAGAAGATCGACAGGAACTGTCGGCGGTTGACACCACTTGGACGAGAAATCATGCACCTCTCCCCCCGCTCATGCGGGAACGTCCCGACTATTCGGCTGTCAACGATTGATGCGTGGACGTAACCTGAGAGGTCAGGCTCGTCCCAGATCCCCGTTTCATGCGCTTACGCGCGCCCCGTGAGCGTAGTCGCGCCCGCCGAGACGGGTCAAGACGGAACAGGCGACGTATCACACAATGGCCACAGGGTCGATCATCGAGCCAGTGGTGCCGACGATCCTGGTCAAGGCATCGAGGCCACGGAAGCCCGCCACATCCAGCAGCACGCCGCGAGTGACAATGGACGGCAACTTCGACCCATCGCCACGCGTCGGACCGAAGTCGCCCAGGTGCTGGTCGGCGGTCGAGCCGCCATACCAGCGCGCCTCGGCTCCAAGCGTCATGTGCGCAAGCGCGTCGATGTGGGCGCCCGAATGCATCGACCCGGACACGACTTCGGACATGTAACCAGGCCGATGTCGTTGTGCGGGCCCCACGGTTTGTCGCCACCGACGCGCAAGCCGCGCGGCGTCCTGTACGCGTGCACCTGGAACGGCGGATGACCCGGAAACGGTCGACAATCGGCCCAATCTCGGCCGGATCGGCCGCGATCGCCGTCACCGGACCTGCCCGGCCGCTTCGATCCAGTTGACGATGCGCTCGGGTGTCATGGGCAATTCGTTAATTCGCACCCCGAATGGACGCAACGCGTCTTCGACGGCGCTCGCCAGAGCGATCGGCGCGACCATTCGCCCGCCTTCGCCGCCACCTTTCACGCCGTACTCCGTGAATGGCGAGGGTGTCTCTTCGTGGAGGACGCGCACCTGGGGCACGTCGTGCGACGTGGGGAGCAGGTAATCCATAAAGGTCGACGTCGCCAGTTGGGCGTGCTCGTCGTAGACGTATTCCTCGAGGAATGCCGCGCCGATGCCCTGCGCGATGCCGCCCACAACCTGGCCTTCAAGCAACTTGGGGTTCATGACCGTGCCGCAGTCGCTCACTGCCAGATAGGCCAGCACCGTGACCAGGCCCGTGAGCGGATCGACCTCGACAACGGGTACGTGGCAGGCGTGGGAGACGATCGGATAAAAGGCGCCCAGGTCCTTTCGGTCGTCGGACGGCTTGGTTGCGTACGGATGATCGTAGGTAAAGGTTGCCGCCAGGCCGCTTTCTTCCGCCTGGGGGATATCCAACTTGAACAGGTGAGCCTTGAGGGCGATATCGCCAATGCCTAGCGCGCGCGTCGGCGCACCCTTCACCTGAACCTTCCCCTCGCGTAACTCGAGATCGGTCGCGTCGGCCTCCAGCAGGTGCGCGGCAATACGGAACATCTTGTCTTTGACGCGCCGCGACGCACCCCGCGCCGCCCCGCTGAGCATGACCGTCAGCCGGCTACCACCAGGTCCGGCAGAGAGCGCACCCGACTGGGAGTCGGCATAGTCGATCGCCACGTCCGATGGATTGATGCCGAACTCTTCGGCGACCACCTGCGACACGACCGTGCCCGGACTGTTGCCCCAGAACGGACAGCCCACAGTCGCCAGGAAGCCGCCGAATGCGTCGATGCTGAGTTTGACGCTCTCGGGCGTGCTGGTGAGCGGGAACGGCGGCTTGTCATACCAGAACCACCACTCGGTTGCGCTGTATGTGCTGCGTTCCTGGCAACTCGCCAGTCCAATACCGATGTATCGACCTTCAGCGCGCAGCCGCTGCTGCTCCTGACGCCAGCGCGCCAGGTCACCCTCGGCCAGGGCGCGGTCAAGGACGCGCGCGTAGTTGCCACTGTCATAGACGTTGCCGGCCGGTGTCTTGTATGGGAACTGCTCGGGTCGAATGAAGTTCTTGCGCCGGAGCTCGGCACCATCCATGCCCATCTCGTCGGCGGCCGCGTCGACCAGACGCTCGAGCGCGAAGTTGCCAGGATCGGCGCCGGCGCCTCGGAAGAACCCCTGCTGGACCTTGTTGGTCAGCACGCACTTGACGCCGTACTCCAGACTGCTGATGCGATACGGGCCAGTGGGCTGCGATAGTGCGTTGCCGTGCTGCCCTTGAGCGAACTGGAAGTAGGCGCCGTAATCGTCGACGATCTCGAGACGCAAGCCGAGAAACGTGCCGTCCTCAGCCACCGCAAGCTCCGCGTCGTAGAAGCGATCCGGGCCTACGTTGTCGTTGGCGGCCAGGTTGTCGACGCGATCCTCGATGAACTTGACCGGACGACCGGTGGCTTTGGTCAACGCGCCGGCGATGGCGAAGCACTTGGTGATCAGGTGCTTACTGCCAAAGCTGCCGCCGACCAGGCAGGGCTGCATCTTCAGCCGGTTGGTAGATACCTTCAGTAGTTGAGCAAACACCCACGGGATGTAGTTGTACATGTTGGTGTTCGACCACACCGACATGGACTCCACGAACGGGTCGAAGCTCGCGACGACGCCGGCCGTCTCGATCGGCTGGGCGCCCATGCGATGCCAGCGCAGCTTTCGCTTGACGATGCGCGCGGCACGCGCGAAGTCGCCATCCACATCACCGAAGCGCAGCGTCCGCTGGAACACGACATTGTTGTCGAGCGTTTCGTGCAGTTTCGGTGCGTCAGGCTGCATCGAGTCGAACGGATTGCTCAGCGCTGGCAGCACGTCATACTCGACCTGAATCTGCTGACAGGCGTCCTCCGCCGCATAGCGACTCATTGCCGCTACCGCCGCGACCGCCTCGCCGACGAAGCGCACGCGCTCAGTGGCAATCGCGTGCTGCACGACCGGCTCGGCGCAGAAAGCAGGCATCGGTGAAACGTACTGGAGTGCCTCCGGTCCGGTCAGGACCGCCACCACGCCCGGAATCTTTCTGGCGGCACTGGTGTCGATACTCCTGATGCGCGCATGCGCATGCGGGCTCCGCAGGACTGCTGCGTGCAGCATGCCCGGCAGCTTGATATCGTCGACGAACGTGCCCCGCCCGGCCAGAATGCGCGGGTCCTCGCGGCGGTTGACACTCTTCCCAATCCAGGTGCGTTCTTGGACTGCCATGCTGGAATAGCCTCCGTCAGGCTGACGCGACGGGTGTGCCGACAGCCGCACCCATCCTCTGCGCGGCCGACTGGACCGCGCGGACGATGTTCTGGTAGCCGGTGCAGCGACACAGGTTGCCCGAGATTGCTGCCCGGATCTCATGTTCAGTCGGGGCGCCGTTTGCTTGCAAGAGCTCGTACGTGGTCATCAGGAAACCGGGCGTGCAAAAGCCGCACTGCAGGCCGTGCTCCTCCCAGAAGGCGGTCTGGATCGGGTGCAGCGACCCATCCGCCGCCGCCAGCCCCTCGACCGTCATGACGCTCCGACCGTTGGCCTGAATCGCGAATAACAGACACGAGCGGACCGACTCACCGTCGAGCAGGACCGTGCAAGCCCCGCACACGCCATGCTCGCAGCCGAGGTGCGTGCCGGTGAGTCCGAGATCCTCGCGCAGGAAGTCTGCCAACAGCCGGCGGGGTTCCACCAGCGCCTCGTGCGGCGTGCCGTTGACTGTAACGCGGATGACCAGTTGCATATCGATCAGGCTCCTGCTCGTTGGGCTGCCAACTCGACCGCACGACGGACTACGACTGCCGCCAGCTTGCGGCGATACGCGGCCGACCCGTGGATGTCGCTGGGTGGATCGATCTCGTCCACCACCCGTTGTGCGGCGTCGACCAGACCGGATCCGCCGGGCACCTCACCCACCAGCGCCTCCTCGACCCGCCTGGCGCGCACCGGACCAGTGCCGACGCCGCACAGCGCGATGCGGACCCGATCGCAGCGGCCGCTTGCGTTGAGCGTCACCAGCCCGGCGGCACCACAAATGGCGAAGTCGCCGGAGCGCCGCGCCACCTCGACGAACGCGTTACCGGTGCGTGGCGGCACACCCGGCACGTGGATCTCGGTCAACAGTTCATCGGGCTCGAGTGTCGTCGTCAAATAACCGCTGAAGAACTCCGCCGCCGGCACGGAGCGCTCGCCCCGCGGGCCGCGGGCAAGGAAGGTCGCCTCGAGCGCGAGCATCGCCGCCGGCAACTCGGCGGCCGGATCGGCGTGTGCCAGGCTGCCGCCAACGGTGCCGCGATGACGAATGGCCGGGTGACCGATCAGCGCGCTGGCCTCGGCCAACAGAGGCAGCCGCTGACGTACCAGGTCGGCCCCGCCCAGGACGCTCTGGCGGACCAGCGCGCCCACGCTCAAGCCGCCGTCCCAGGCCTGCAAGCGGCCAAGCTCGTCAAGCCCATTGATGTCGACGAGCACCTCGGGCGACGCGAGCCGCAGGTTCATCAGCGGCACCAGGCTCTGGCCGCCGGCCAGCACCTTGGCAGCGCCGCCATAACGGCTCAAGCTGTCGACGGCTTCGTCGAGCGAGCGCGGAGCAATGTACTCAAAGCTCGATGGTTTCACATTCGTCCTCCCGTCGGAACCCCCGCGGACAGAGCCGACAGTGTTCCCCTTTCCGCGATAGCTGTCAACGAGGCCTCGCGGATGCACTGGCTGGTACCCTGGGAGCGGTCCCGTCAGCCGGGACAGGGAGAGGAGCGACGAATGCACACGCGCCAGTCAGAACTTGAGTTCCTTTCTGCCTGCTTGCCTGAGGCGAGGTTGTCGAACGTGTGCCGTACTCTCAAAGGTCACGCCGCTCGGCTGGTGTTTACCGCGGCATTTGCGTTGGCGCAATTGCTGGGCCCCTTGTCCACGACGGCAGCCCGCGCTGCGCCTGCCCTCGAGGCACCGGACTCAGAGTCAAGCCAGCAGGACTTCGGTACCAACGTGC
>Ga0066709_100003557_pt1 | contig 12018 bp, 1 predicted proteins | sample GraSoiAngelo_158_FD_79665 | JGI IMG/M metagenome (GOLD analysis project Ga0066709, IMG submission 79665) | Grasslands soil microbial communities from the Angelo Coastal Reserve, California, USA - 14_1009_16_30cm | ecosystem: Environmental > Terrestrial > Soil > Grasslands | place: USA... | reverse complement strand
GGAGAAGGCACGAAAGGCTGTAGCACAGAGGAAAAGGACGGCGCAGAGGAAAGGGATGGCGAGAGCGAAGGCGTAGATGGAGGATGCTTCCCTGCGAGCCATGCCCTCTATGCCATGCAACAATCAGCAATGGAGGAGAGGTTGTGCGAGAAAACGCTCTCTATCCCTGGACTTCACTACCGGACAGATTTTTAACTCGTTTTAAAATGGATATTTGAATTGCCCGTCTGAAAATGAAGCGAGGCGGGATTCTGTTTGTGTTTTAAAGCAAGTAAAATCTTGATGACCCCGGCAATCCCTGCCGCCATTGTCGCATGGCCAAGATTCGTTTTGACTGATTCAAGGGCACAATATTCTTTTTTATGCGTATATTTCCTGAAGGATCGAGTCAGGGCCTCATACTCGATGGGGTCCCCTAATATCGTCCCCGTTCCATGCGCTTCGACCATCTGGATTTGTTCGGGATCGATATGAAAGGTTTCGTATACAGAGTTCTCTAACCGTTCCTGGGAATTCGCGCTCGGTGCTGTAATCCCGTTGCTTGTGCCGTCTTGATTCATTCCGGATCCGACCAGCACGCCATAAATATGATCGCCATCCGCCAGGGCTTCTTTAAGTCGTTTCAATACAATCACACCGACTCCTTCTCCCGGAACAAACCCATCCGCCCTATGGTCAAAGGCATGACATCGTCCGCTCGCAGACAGCATTCCGGCGCGATTGGCGGCATTATAAAATTCCGGTGTCGATTGAATAAACACACCCCCTGCCAAAGCCATTTCTGTTTCTCTGGCCCACAAGCCCTGACAAGCCAGATGAATAGCCACTAACGAACTGGAGCACGCCGTATCAACGGCAATGGCCGGACCTTTAAGATTCAAGAAATAGGAAATGCGCGCGGGTATGACAGAACCGGCATTACCCCAGAATGCTTGAGCCGGAGCCGTATCCTTACACAGCCTCTGATAATCTCCTCCAGAGCATCCGACATAAACGCCCCACTGTCGTCCTCCGACATTTTTGCCTGCGTACCCGGCATCCTCTAACGCCTTCCAGGATTCTTCTAAGAAAAATCGCTGTTGGGGATCCATGTAGGTCGCTTCAAGTCCTGATATCTTGAAAAAAAACGGATCAAATTGATCGATATCTTCTAAAAAGCTGCCCGTATTACAATAATTCAACTTTTTTCCCGAAGAATCCGAATCATACTTCGATAGATCCCACCGCGTGACTTCTTCAACCAAATCATCACCCTTTGCCAGGTGCTCCCATAAATCTTTCACTGTCTTAGATTTTGCAAACCGTCCACTCATCCCTATAATCGCGATGGGTTCTTGGTGTACTGAAGCGTGGGTCATAAGATTACTCTTCGTACCCGAAGCCTCCGCTGCCGACGGCGTATCACGAAATTGATAAGATTCAGGGATCGTCACCACAATTTTTCCAATATTTTTTCGATTCTGCAGACATTGATAGGCTTCTTTTATCTGATTCAATGGAAAAACTTGCGATATCGTCGGCTGAATAATTTTCTCGGTTACCAGTCGAATCATCTCCTGTCGATATTCATTAATGATCTCCGGATTTTCAAATCCCAGTTTTCTTAAATCAACGCTGAAAAAGGTTTGATTGTTACTTAAAACGGATAAATCAATTGCCTTGGCTGATTTAAGAGCCGTCATAGCCATTTCAATATATCGTCCGCCGGGCGATAAACAGCGCATCCCTTTTTGTATGGCATCCCCTGATAACGTATTGATCACAACATCAACACCTTTCCCCTGGGTGAGACGCTGAATTTCCTTTTCAAAATCCGTTTCGAGATAATTGATCCCGTAGGGAACGCCGAGTTGCCTTAAATAATCCAATTTATGCGGGGAGCCTGCCGTCGCATAGATCTCAGCGCCGTAATGTTGGGCTAACTGAACGGCAATGAGTCCGGTTCCGCCGGCTGCAGTTTGAATCAGTATTCTTTCCCCCCTTTTAAGCCGTGCTTTGCGAAAAGCATCAACCATCGTTATCGCAACCGCCGGCAAGGCACAGGCTTCTTCATAGGATAAGGCTGCGGGTTTTTTGAATATGTGTTCCTCTAAACAGGTAATCATACTGGCCTGTCCACCCAACGCTTCTCCCATACCCACAATAACCGAATCACCTCGACGAACCGAGGTCACAGCGCTGCCGGTAGATACTACAACACCACTCGCCTCAAATCCCGGTGTAAATGGGTAGGGCGGCATTGTCGGATATAAACCTCTCAGACAAAGCAAATCTGCAAAATTTAAAGAAAAAGCACGAACAGCGATTCGCACCTCATTTTCTTTTAATGCCGCAACTCCTGACTCGATCACTCGAAGATCATCTGTCCCTCCAGGGCCTTCTATGATGACGCGATGATACATGGCCTGATTTTCCATTAGGATAGGATCTTGAACCAATTTCACATCCTCTACCTGAAATCGATGTCTTGGCCATCTTCGATTGAAGCGATGATGACCGGGACGGTCGCTTTGCGCAACCGGGGTTGTTTCTTTCTGAAATTCAATACTCTTTTCTGGTAGAGCCGCGACATTCTCCCGTAAGGATAAAACCAAAGTCGATTTATATTCTTCAATAATATGCCGGCTCAGTTGATCCAGATTATTGTAATCAAACAATACGGTCGTCCGTAACGTGATAGCACATTGTTTGTTGATTAAATTGATGATACTAACGGCTACAATGGAATCGACGCCATATTCTGAAAAACTTTGATCATTTTGGATTTGTCCCTCCTCCATTTTTAACGCTTCGGCTATACTTTCCCGAATGACCGTTCTCACATGATCCGCAATCATCTGGTCGGTCACATCAACTCCGCTCATAGTTATTTCTGTTTTCTGTAATTTGTCAGTTTTATGTGACGCGTTTGCCATCATCCTAATTGGCTTCTTCGGGGACGTCTCGCTGGCTTTAAGCCGCTTTTGCCGCACGACCCCATCGCTTTCAGAAACAATAATCTGTTGTCCCAGATCATGGGCCTCCTCAACTGGAAAAAAGACCGACCGAAATCCCTCATCTTCCAATACGGATTGCCAAGTTTTCGAAAATAAGCCGGGACAACCTGGTATGCGTAAGGCTGGATCGTCGTACCGCCACCATTCCCGCAAAAGTGCAAAAGTCAGGTGGGTAAACAAGTCCTTGCCGCACAGCTCATTTAATAGAAGTACACCATGGCGCTTTAAGGTTGCTTTGACGTGACGCAGCGTTTGCCGAATGTTTTTGGTCGCGTGCAGGACGTTGGCTGCTATCACAAGATCAAAGCTGCCGGCACCGATGCCTTGTCCAACGATCGGGGCAGCAACATCAAAAATTTGATAGGTCAAATAAGGGTTCTTCGGGCCATACTCTTTTTCCGCATGCATTAAGAATGCTTTAGAAATATCCGTATAACAATATTCCTGAATGTGTTTTTGATAGGGTGTGAGTTTTTTGAAGACATGGGCACTCGTCCCTCCGGTACCCGCGCCAATTTCCAAAATTCGAATCCCCTCCGAGGGATCTTGATTCACTCGTTCTTGAATATAAGAAACGACGGTATCCGCCAGCACTCCATTAAAATAATCAGCAACCTGGTTGTTCTTGTAAATCCCTTCTACTAATTCCATAGCAGAATTCGGAAACATGATATGCGTGACGAGCACGTTACCTGTAAGAATCTCCGGCAAGGCGCGCAAGGTTGCCTCCACTAAAACCACCATAGCCTGCGTCTGAGATTCTTCCATCCATGCATCTTTTTTTTGATCCCATTCCTTCCATACTGTGTCGATATCCACGGGGGTTGTTTTGACCACCGCGCAGGTCTCTCCATCACACTTAAGATAATTCCGGCCTGCCAAAATCGATATACTCTCGTCAAGCCATCGGCCATACAAATCACGGATTGCTGTTTTAAGATCAGCGATCTTTTGATTCTTTTCCGCAAACAATCCTATAGACCGTAATTGTCCCCATAGCAGTCTGACGAGAAAATCGTTTATTTCACTTATTCGCGCGCTTTTTTCCACTTTCGGGCGCCGGACCTCTAACTTTTGTTGGGGAATCGAAGAAAGAATCTCTGGATAAACAACGATCAACTCCTCGGCTTTGATTCTTTCCTTGACCAGAGGCTTTGTCGTTTTCAAAAAGGCGATTTGATCCACCGGTCCGGCCAGAAGCATCTCCAACGCCTCCATGGCTTCCGCGGGCTCAATGGATCCGATGCCTGCCTGCGCCATCCGGTCCTGATAAAATTTTGACGCAACGATCCCCACGGTTCCCCAATATCCCCAGTCGATGACTTTGACGGCACAATTCCATTCCTGGGAGAGTCGGTGTGCAAAAGCATCCACAAAGGTGCAGCCGGCGGCATAATTGCTCTGTCCTGGGGCTTTTGAAAATGTCAGCAGGGAAGAAAAAAACAGCACAATATCCAGCGGCTCCTCCTGAAAAACCTGAGCCATACGAACACTCACATCTACCTTCGCCGAAAGTCCATCTCGGAATTGCACCTCTTCCATTTCCGCCAGACTTTGATCCTTAAGGACGATCGTCGAATGGATGACCCCATTAATCTTTAGATATCGTTGCTTGATTTCTTTGTAGGCTTGCTGCAGAGCTTTAAGATCGGTTGCGTCCGCTGCGATGTAATGGGGTGCGGGCCCCAGGTTTCCTAACCTATCGATTTTGGCTTGGATGGCCTGATTCTTTTCTCGTCGACCGATCCAAATGATTTGGGCCTGATACGTGCGAATCATATATTCGCTCCAAGCTTCTCCGATTCCTCCCGCACCCCCGATCACCACATACACGCCTCCGGACTTATACATTTTCTGAGGCATGGAGCGTTGCTGAAGTAGTATTAAATGACGCCGATACCACTCCCCCTTTCGATATATCCAACCATCCCCTTGGGTGTCCGCAGGCACAGTGAATATATCCGCAAGCGGCCAATCATTGCCTTCTTCCAAATCGAAGAGTCGAATCTTCCAGTTGAGATATTCTTTTGCCGCCGCGCCGATTAGCCCATGGATCGATGCATGAGTCGAATTCCCCCCATCTTTTTTGTGGATGCCCTGGCTCTCCGTAATGAAAAAACTTATCCCTAACTCTTTGGTCCCATAGCCTGCGTCGAGCAGCGCTTTAAACATTTTAAAAATTTGGAGAACACCTTCGTTTTGTTTTTCAATTAAGGCATCATCTGACAGAGATTCCAAATGATGATGGGGAACAATCCACAAAATATGATCGATGGGACCACGAGCATTCAGTTTTCTGACGATGGCGTCGATGCTCTCCTGGGAATGAATTTCCAGAACCGACGCTTTGGAATAATATTGCCTTATGGCACTGCGGTTGTCTTGAGTCCCTCCAATAATCACAACTTCATCGCTGATCAATGGAAAAGTTGGGCCTTTTTCTAGTGAAACCACATCCCATACGGGGGTCAGCATCAGTGTGCCGACAAGTGGTGCAAGGCCGGATTCGCCGGGAACGGCTTCTCCTGGCAGCATCCTTGAGTTAAAACCCTTCATGCTCACCGAAATTTTCCCGGTTTCATCGCACACATCGATATCGAGTTTCTGAACTTTATCCCCGGCACTTTCGTGGCGCGACCGGATGAACGCCCACATGGTGGAAGAACATCGGCCAAAAATCTTCAGCTCCTGCAAGGCAAAAGGCAGGGCAGCTTGACCATCTCCTTGGCCCATCATTAAGCCAATCGCTGCCTGCAGCGCTGAATCCATCAAACTCGGATGAAGAATATATTGCTCCTGCGTATCGACGACGGAAACCGGTAATGACAACTTCGCCAGCACTTGTCCCCGCCCGACATGCACTTCCTTAATTCCCTGATGTCCCGGACCATAGTCAATTCCCATCGCCCGAAAGGCTTCGTAGCATTGCGTAGGCGAAAAACTGTTTTCACGGCATTCCCCTTCTAAGGCGGCGAGATCCAGCGTGGGAACTTCAGAGGAATGAGCTTTTCCGTTGAAGGACAATACCGCACTCCCCTGGCTGTGCACGACGGGCTCTGCGTTACTTTCTTCCGCTGCACTATAGATCTCATAAGCGATCTGCCCGTTGTCTTCCGGGAAAAGTCCGATGTGGACTTGAGCAGCCTCTTTCCCAACAACAATAGGTCGGGCCCAAACCACATTTTTAAGTTGTACTCCTGTCCGACCAACGTCCGGATTTCCTGCGGCCTGTACCACCGCTGCGCGGGCCATCTCAAGATACGCGACCCCGGGCAAGACCCGCTCACCCTTCACCACATGGTCCGTCAGAAAAAACTCCCGTCCTGTAAAGGTTGAACTAAATCTCTGCTCCGATAAATCCGAGGTGTTTTGATGCAATAAAGGATGAATTGTGGCGGCTGTGATGGCTTTCGGGCTCGCCGTCTGTGGTTCAATTTCAGGTAACCAATAACGCTCCCTGGCAAACGGATACGTCGGCAAACTCATTCGTCGAGGTTTGTTGTCGCCATAGAGCTTATTCCAATCAAAAATGAGTCCCTTCACCCATAGATCCAAAAGCTTTGCGTATTTTCCTTTGGCAATCCACGCATCAATCGCCTTTTGTAAGTCTTCATCCGCTGAAAATACAGCCAAGGTCTCTTGATTCCGTTTCACCTGGCCTCGATACAAATCATCAATCCCTTTCTTACCCTCCATAAAACCCTGTAATTTCTCCTCAATTTCCTTGACAGAGTCCGCGATCAAACCCAATCGTTCCTCCATGCCTTCGCGTCCCATCTGCAAGGTGTAGGCGATATCCGCCAGGTTGTTGTCGGAGATCTCTCCCGCCTTAATGGCAGCAACCAATTGCCTGGCCTGCTCCTTGAGTCTTTCTTCATTCTTTGCCGATAGGACAATGATCTCAGGACCTCTCAGCTCTCGCCTTTCGGCATGCGCCTTATCTTCATATTCTTCGATCACGACATGGGCATAGGCTCCTGAAAACCCAAAAGAGCTAACCCCAGCTCGTCTTGGCAATCCTGATGAAGTTTTCCATTCTTCAACTTCCTGATTAATGTAAAGTGCCGATTTATCCAATTGAATGTAAGAATTCAAGGTTTTAAACTGTGGCATAGCTGGAATTTGCTTATGTTTCATTTGCAGAATCACTTTTAAAATTCCTGCAAGACCTGCAGCACCTTCAGCATGGCCAATAGAGGCCTTAGCAGATCCTATTGCACAGAACCGTTCTTTTTGGGTAAATCGTCTAAAGGCCTTTTTTACGCTATTAATTTCAATTGGATCACCTAATTTCGTGCCTGTACCATGGGCTTCTATATAACTTAAAGTTTCAGGCTCGATACCCGCATCCGCCCAGGCTTTCAATATTACATTTTCTTCTCCAGCCACACTCGGCGCAGTTAAGGAAGGAGTATACCCTCCATGCAAAGCGGCTGAGCCTTTGATAATTGCTTCAATACGATCTCCATCCCTTTTCGCTTGTTGTAATGGCTTCAATAGGATGCTGGCAATGCATTCTCCAGGAACATAGCCATCAGCAGCTTGATCGAAAGTATGACAACGGCCCGTCCTTGATAAAGCACCGATACTACAAAAATAGCGATAATGCATGGACGATAAGAGCAAATTCACCCCTCCAACAAAAGCCATATCACACTCCTTATTTCTCAACGCTTGACAAGCAGAATGCAGGGCGAACAATGAGGAGGAACAGGCAGTATCTACCGCCATGCTGGGACCTGTAAAATCAAAAACAAATGAAACCCGATTGGCAACTACAGTATTTGCATTGCCTGTTCCCATATAAGGATCCACGGGAAGGCCCAACTCAGCCATCTTATCCTCATAATCATGAAAACAAACTCCAACAAATACTCCCGTGTTCGTTCCTCTCAACTGATTAATGTACCCAGCATCCTCTCCTGTAGCATAAATGCTTTGCAAGAGTAATCTAAGCTGTGGATCCATCCAATCCGCTTCTCGGGGAGAGATATTAAAAAATCCAGCATCAAATTTATCCACATCATCAATAAAGCTTCCCCATTTACAATAGGTTTTATTTTTTGCTTCGGGATTCTCATCATACCAAGGACGATAATCCCAATGATCGATAGGGATTTCCTTCATTAAATCTTTTTTATCGCGTAAATTATTCCAAAACTGATCTAAATTGGAAGCTTCCGCAAACCGTCCACTCATCCCAATCACAGCAATATCATCTCTGATGGGACTTGTGAATGAGATTATAGGAGTTTGTACTACAGCCTGCCTAGATGGCAAAACTTCTTGCCTAGCCTTTGGTAAAATGTTCTCCACGGTCTGATCGATGGCACCAGAAATTCTGGCTTGTTTTGAATCCATGCCTAGGAGTTTTACAAATGGATCCACATGCTCTTCAGAAAGAAACTTCGTTAGTTCCTTTATATTGGGGTATTCAAAAAATAATGTTGGATATAATTCAATGTCTGTTTCTTTTGCAATCTCACTCGCCAATGCAACCAACTGAGAAGATTCTAACCCGAGATCCATGAGATTAACTTCTAAGTTAGAAACTTCTGAACGATCGGGTACAATTTCACTCAATTTATTAGCCAAATATTTTTGAATTTTACGAGAAAATTTGGTTGTGTCTTCTATCGTTCCCGCGTCATGTGGGACTGAAATCTCCTGACGTTGGTGTTCTGGTTCTACGGTGGAGCGAAATCGCTTCACCGAACATCCAGAATAGTGGACAACAACCTGAGACTCAGCATCAATCACATCCACATCAAAAAGAATCATCTCACCTGAATTTTTCACTAATTTTACAAGCAACCAACAATCTTCTAATCCAGTGGTTTTCTGGAAGTAGATATCCTTAATGCCAAAGGGTAAAAAACCATTCTTCATATTTGATGGTCCCAATAAGGGGGCAGCGGCAATAAAAGCGCTGTTGGTAATGAGAGGCGGCAATACATAATCATGATCTTCTTCTCTTGATGTCTGGCTTAAGACAACTCTGGCAAGCACCTGATCTTTTCCCACATAAAGATGCGTGATTGTCTTAAAACTTTCTCCCAGTTCTATGATGGGGTTCGTATATATTTCACTTAAGTTGGGAAATTGGTTTAAGGATTTTTTTATACTCTCTACATCTATTTTTTCATTCTTCACGTTAGTCTTTTGCAAGCTGCCCGTAGCCGTTTGAGTCCATACTTCCGACGATGCATATCGATACACGACCTGAAAATCAATTGAAGAGCCCTTCCGAACAGGTTCAACCAAGACCTCTACTTGCTGATCTTTTTTGACTTCAATAGGTTTAACAAAATTTAGTCTGTGAAGATGAACACTCTTTTCCTCAGGAAATATCTTAAAAAAAGCATTTAGCGCTAAACTGCCATGAGTGCCCCCGATAAGGACCTGCTCACCATTAACAGTGTGATCTCTCAAAAAAGGTTCGTCATATACGTAAACTTCTGAAACAATATTGTCCTGATTCCTCGCATTCGATGGAGGCGTGAATTTCTGATGATTCCGGGTTTTAAAGGCTTTCATTTGTTTTAAAGCCTCTTCATGACTTAACTTCCCTTCCTTTATCTTTTTGATTAAGATTTTTAGTTGCTTATTCATTTTTTAGATCTCTTATTTTAAGAGAGTAAACTCTCGACTTGTTCATCCGATACTTCACCTTTGGATATTTTTTCTAAAAGACTTCGATAGAACTCATCATCAGGTTGTGTTATGTCATCATTCATCGGATCATTATTGGAGTTAAAATCAAACCGAATAGAATGTTCGAAGGCATACTTGGGTAAGGGAATCCAGGGGCTTTTCGGACCTTCCTGGAGTTGGGTGAAATCTATGGCTGCACCCGCTGTCCAATACCGGGCCAACTCCCTTAATTCTTTTTTTTCTATGGCTTCCTGTATGATCGATGGATCCGTAGACGGAGGCTTGTTGAATTTTTGATCCCAAGAGAGAGATATGTTTGAATCGACGAAACTCGTTCTTGCTTTTTGAAGCAGACCGAGTTTTTCGGAGAGTTCATTGTTTGACGAGGCGAGAATTGCGGCTCTATGCTCTAAGCCATGATTCATTTTTTGCAAGGACCATGCCACACTCTCTTCTGTAATCGACGGATTTTCTTTCAGAACGTTTTGCATTCTCCCCATATATTCCAGGAGACTCCACTCTGTTTTTGCCGAAAAAATAAAAAGATGCTCCTTTGAAAAAGATATATTCTGCCCTTTAATTGGGGTCTCGGTCTCTTTTAAATACTCTTCAATAATTAAATTGGCATAAGCCCCTCCCGCCCCGAAGGAATTAATCATCGCTCTTCTCGGTAAATCCCTCCCATTTTGAGGATCATTAATCGAGGGCCACGGTTCGGTTTCTTCCTGGAGATAAAACGCCGTGCGTTCTAACTTAATATTGGAATTTCTTGGAGTAGCATTGATCGATGGCACCAGCGTCTTATGTCGCAGCTGCAGGATAACCTTGCTCAGCTGGGAGATCCCGGAGGCCGCTTCCAAATGACCGACATTAGATTTAACCGAACCTAACGCACAATATTGTTGTTTATTCGTATATTGGGCAAACGCATGACTCAGTGCGATCACTTCAATTGGGTCCCCCAATTCCGAACCATTCGCCGCTGATTCGACATAACCCATCGTTAGCGGATCTATCCCTGATCGTTGGATGGAGGTGGCTATCAATTGGCCCTGCTGTTTGGGATCAGGAACTCCATACATTTGTCGTCCCCCGCTATGATTAACAAAACTACTTCTTATCACGGCATCAATCCGATCGTTATCCTGGATCGCCTTTGACAAGGGTTTTAACAAGACAGCCCCCACACCTTCTCCCGGAATATATCCATCTCCGGCCCCAAAACTTTTACTTTGATTCCCGCTTCCTAAAAATTTGGCCCGTTGCAAGGAATCATACTTAGAAGGATCTAAGGTCAAATTGATCCCTCCCGCGATCGCCATCGAACAATTTTTTTGTTTTAGACTCTCACAGGCCAGGTGGATCGCCGTTAACGAACTCGAACAAGCAGAATTGATCGCAATGCTCGGCCCCGTGAGATTAAAGAAATGTGAGCTGCGATTCGTTATCTGCCAATCCGTCCCATTTGAACTCAGGATGGCTTGTTCTAAGGACGGCATATTCCAGGGATATTGACTGTACATTGTCCCCACAAACATCCCCACTCCCAGCTGATACCTGTTTTGGAGTTCGGATAACGCAGCCTTGGTATAGCCTCCATCCTCTAATGTTTCCCACACAATCTCTAGAAATAATCGCAGCTCCGGCGGCAGTTCCAACACTTCATCTTGAGCAATTCCAAATAAATGATGATCAAACCGATCAATCTGTTTTAAAAAACCTCCATAATATTTCCGGTCTGTTTGCTGTAATTTACCTCCCGACAATCTCTGGCTTAACGAAGCGCGCCATCGATCACTAGATACTTCCGTGATACAATTTTCTCCAGACTTTAAATGCTTCCAGAGTTCTTCTAAATTATTTGAAAGGGGATATCGTCCACTGATGCCTATAATTGCAATATCTTCTGTTTCTTGTTTGGTTGAAATCTGGTTGTCCCTCTCCACTCTTCTAAAGCGATGTTTTTTAGGAAAAGATGCGGGCACAAACTCAGGAGGACCCTCAGCTCTTTTTGATACAATCGTTTCTAAAAATTTATGCGAATAATTTTTTTCAAAATAATCGACCAGCTCCTGGGTATTGATATGTTCAAACAAGAGGGTTTTGGAAAGCTCGCCCGTCACTCTTTCCAACTCGGCAATCATTTTCATTTGCATGATCGAATCAATTCCATATTTTTCAAACGGAGTTTCCACCTGAATTTTTTCTGGTGATAGCTTGATGACATTCCCTAAAGTCTTTTTAACAAAATCCAAAATTTGTACTCTTAAAGAATTATTCGATACACTGATCTTTTCCCTGGGCTCCTTGATCTTTGGCGGTATGGACCCTAATCCCATAGAATTTCTTAAACGCATGACATTACCTT
>Ga0066709_100003556_pt1 | contig 12019 bp, 12 predicted proteins | sample GraSoiAngelo_158_FD_79665 | JGI IMG/M metagenome (GOLD analysis project Ga0066709, IMG submission 79665) | Grasslands soil microbial communities from the Angelo Coastal Reserve, California, USA - 14_1009_16_30cm | ecosystem: Environmental > Terrestrial > Soil > Grasslands | place: USA... | reverse complement strand
CGTGGACGGAATGAAGACGTCGTACGCGCCGACGCGGTTGGGGTCGAAGGACAGCCGTCGCTGATCGACGGCGCGTCCGTTCACCACGATGCCGAGGCTGCGCGGCACGTCGGCCCCGATCGGATCGACCCGCAGCGTCAGCGTGTAGTTGCGGACGATCGGCACGGGCAGGCGCAGGGTCGCCGTCGTTCCCGCGGCGACGCGCGACGTGACGGCGCCGTCCGTGTGCGGATCCAGCCAGCCATCCACGAAGAACACGTCATCGCGAGGGCCCGCGACGATCGTCGTCTCCTCGCCGGCCGCCAGCGCTTCACGGGTCGCGAAGTACGGCAGCCGCACCGCGGCGACGCTCACCAGCACCGCGACGACCATTGCGACGGCGATTGGCAGCGGCGCCGGAAGCTTGGCGTTGAGCGACGCGCGATCGCGAAGCGCCGCGATCCCGCGTATCGCTTGCCGGACCGCATAGCCCGCCGCGACGAGCAGCAGCGGGTAGGCGTGCATCGTGAACCGCCACGCCCCGCCGTCACCGACGTTCCACGTAAACGCGTACGGCACGAGCGACGCGAACAGGATCACGAGCAGCAGCCGGCCGTTGGGCGAGCCGGCAAACAGGACAAGCCCCGCGATCGCGCACCAAAAGAGGGTCACGCTGGCGCCCCTGATCCAGAAGTCGAGGCCGCTCCACTTGTCGGCGAGCGGCCGGACGAAGAGTCCGACCACGGCGGTGTCGGCGGCCGCAACGGGTCGATGCCGGATCTTGTCCGCGATGTACGTCAACGCGCCGACCGATTGGCCCGGGGGACCTCCCTCGGCCGTCAGGTAGTAATCCGTGTGCACGTCGATCGCGATGAACGGATCGCCGAACGCACGAGCGCAGTTGACGAGATACGGCGCGACGAGCAGCGCGGCAATGACCGCCGCGATCGCCGCCGCGCGCGCGCGCGCGCGCCGCTCGGGCCGCGGCGCGTCGACGATCGACCACAGCAGGGCAGGAATGGCGAACGAGAGCGCGGTGATGCGCGTCAGGGACGCGGCAGCCAGCAGGACGCCGAGCAGGGCGGCGTTTCGCGCCCGCGGATCGCGGCGGACACGCACGAATGCCCACGCACTGAACGTCACCACGCACGCGAACAGATCGTCGCGCCAGCCGCCGTTCGACCAGTCGATGACGGCCCAGTCGATCGCGAAGGCGAGCGCCGCGAAGAGTCCAATCGGAGGCGAAAACGCCGTCGCGCCGAGCAGGTACGTCGCGAACACGGCGGCGACCGAAGCCGAGGCGCTCGCGAAGCTGATTCCGACGTCCTGATCCGCCGTCAGCCAGAGCCAGGCGCGGGTGAGCGCGAGGAACATGGGCTCGCGGACGTGCGCCTGATAGAACGACTTCATCTCGCGCGCGAAGCGCAGGTAGCTGATCGGATCGCCCCCCGCGTAGGGATTGGGGACGCGCGCCCATTGGAAGCTCGCCGGACGCACGTGCGTCGCGAGCGGCGCTACGTGCGTCGTGACCGCGCGCAGCCAGGCTGGATGATCGAAGGGGCCGTACCGCGCGGCAATCGGTTCGAGCCGGAGCAGCGCCGCGTACGCGCAGAGCGCCAGCGCCAGCGCCGCCGGAACCCGGCGCCGCGCGCGCGGGGGGATGGACCGAAACACAGCCTGATAGTAACTGACCTCACGCGCCGTGTTTCAGCGTCAGCGCGGCGCCAGCCCAGAGATTTCTTTCGGCATTGGGCATTCAGCATTTAGCATGGTCGAATGTCTGACCGCCGGTACCGCGCGGGTGATTCGCTCGAGGACATCTGCCGGGTCTGCAAGTCCGATCGGATGCACACCGTGATCGCCGCCGACCCGGACGGACGTCCGCTCCGCGTGTCGTGCGGCTTCTGCGGCAGCGAACACAATTACCGGGGCGGTCCCTCGACGAGCTCGGGACCGCTGCGAGCGTCATCGACGGCGACGCCCGGTCAGCCGCGCGCCCCGGCCGCCGCACAGGCATCGCGCGACACGCTGCCGCTCGTCAGCGACCGTGAAAGGAGCGCACCTCCCGTGACCATCGGATCAGGCGACGTCGACCTCGAACTGCTGCTGCGCCGCGTCATCAGGGAAGAAACCGGGCTCACGCCGGCGGTCCCCGCCGACAAATGGCGGGGCGGCTCGCTCGTGCTGCGACCCGGAACGGCGGGGCTGCAGGAGAAGAGCTGGCCGATCGAAACGTTCTTCCACAAGGTCGTGATGGTCCGGAACCGCCTCCGGACGCTCGAACAGCAGGTGAATTCCCTGGAAGCGCCCGAGGACGTCAAGGTGCGGCTGCAGGGTTACATTACCGGCTGCTACGGCTCGCTCACCAGCTTCAATGTGCTGTTTGCGGATGAAGACGACCAGTTCAAGGGCAGCGGCGACTGAGGCGCGCGACAGGCGCCAAGGCGTACCTCGAGAGCGATCTCGAGTTCAACTGACGAGCGCGTTCCTGGAACGCTACGCGACCGTCGCGTCGGCCGTGACGTGGCGCGAGGGGATCAAGTATCTTCCCGCGGTCGACCGTCGACGGCTGGAGGAGCGCCGCGCTACGGGTACAACTGCGTGATGCGCCAGCCCGCGCTGTCGCGGGCGTACAACGTGCGGTCGTGCAGCCGGTCCGCGCGGCCGATCCAGAACTCGATCCGATCGGGGACGATGCGCAGGCCGCCCCAGAAGGGGGGACGCGGGACCGGACCTGCCGCGAACTTCGCCTCGAGGTCGCGCACCCGCGATTCGAGGTCGGCGCGCGACTCCAGCTCGCGGCTCTGGTCCGACGCCCACGCGCCGATCTGGCTGCCGCGCGGGCGCGAAGCAAAATAGACGTCCGACTCGTTCGCGTCGATCTTCTCGATCGCGCCCTCGATGCGGATCTGTTCCTCGATCGCCGGCCAGTGAAAACACAGCGCGGCGCGCGGGTTCGCCGCGATATCCGAGGCTTTGCGGCTGTTGTAGTTCGTGTGGAACACGAAGCCCCGTTCGTCCACGTGGCGGACGAGCACCATGCGCACCGACGTGCGTCCGGACGCGTCGGCCGTCGCGAGCGCCACCGGCGCGGTATCGATACCCGCCTCGCGCGCGCGGTTCGCCGCTTCCAGAAACCGTTCGATCGGATCGCGGACGGACATGCCGTTCGATGTTCGCACGAACCTCCCGGCCGGCCAAAGACCGCGGCGCGGGTGGACCGGCCGCCACGCCGCGCACAGGCATCGTCTTAAGGAGAATCCGTTTTCCGCGAGGAGCACAGCATGGTACGCAGCAGCATCATGATCGGGTCCGCGGTGGCTGCGCTGACGGCGGCCGCGTGGCAGGGACAGGGACAGCAGGGGTTTCCGCGTCCGACGCTCGATACCGGTCCCGTTCGCGTCGAAGGGAGCGTTTCGGTGACGAACACGCCCACAGTACGAGCCGAGCAGGCGGGCATATGGAACGTGTCCGCGCTGCCGCCGGTCGAGTTCGTCACGCCGGAGTTCGTTCAACCGGGACACCTGTATAGCCTGACGTCGACGGACGGACGGCGTGTCGCCATCCGCGTCGTGGAGGTGAAACGCGGCGGGTGGGTCCGCGCGTCGGAATATGGTACAGAAAGGCCGGCCCGCGTCTGGTACAACCTGTCCCAATTTCAAACTGTCGAGGAGTTCGGGTCCGCCAAATGACGGCGTGCGCTCGGTACGGATGCTGCACCGCCTGATCGGTTGGGGAGGCTCGCATGATCCGGACTCTGCTGAAAGCGTTCGTCATTCTGGTGATCCTGGTGGCCGCGGCGGGCTTCCTGCTCGGCTGGTGGGGCGGCACACGGCTGGGGCCGGCGGACCGTTCGCCGGCGGTGGCGACGACCGGTTCCTCGCCGTCGCCATCCGGCGTCGACGCGACGCGCGCGCGCGAAGTGGGCGCGAAGATCGGGGAGCAGACCGCTGTCGCGGCGAACAAGGCCGAGGAAGTGCTCACCGACGGCGCGCTGACGGCGAAGATCAAATCGAAGATGGCGCTCGACGATTCGGTCCAGGCGCGGCGCATCGACGTCTCGACCAGCCACGGCGTCGTGACCGTCAGCGGCAAGGTGAGGACGCAGGCGGAACACGATCGCGCGGTCCAGCTTGCGCGCGAGACCAACGGCGTCACGCGCGTGATCGATCACCTCACCGTCGAACGCTGACGCTCGGCAGGACGCGGGAACGGACTGGGGCGGTGGGCACCGTCGCCGAAGAACCAGCGCGGGAGCGCGGCGCGCGGTGCCGGTGGCGGACGGGGCGATTTCACGGCGCGGAGGCGCGAGACGCGCGCGACGGGACGACGTACGGGCTCTGGCGTGGGCTCGGACACGGCCTGCCCGGCGACCAGCTCGTGCGTGACGCGCACGGACGTCTCCTCGTCGGGCACGGGCAGCGGCGCTTTCCAGGCCGCGCCTTCCCCCGGCCGCGCCCGATCGGCGACGGTCGCGACCGTCAGCGCGGCCGCCGCCGCGGCCAACAGCAACGATTTCACGAACCTCACGTCCCTCACGTGAGCGAAAGCCATGCCAGCCCGCGAGGGCACGGCGACTGCCAAATCCTCCAGCGGTCCCGCTGAATCCAAATATGTAGTATAGTCTCCATATATGGAGTCCAGCCGCGCTCGGCGTGCGTCCGACCCGTCGCTCCCCGCTCTGCCGCCCGCCGTCCGGCCCGACCCTGCCGTCCGGCGACGGCTTTCCGGTCCCGCCCTCCGCACGTTCTTCCGGATTGCCGGCGCGTGGGCGCTGAGCGTGGATGAGCAGCGCGCCCTGCTCGGCTGGCCGGCCGCCTCCACGTACCACAAATACAAGGCGCGCGATTACGGCACGCTGTCGGTCGATACCTTGACGCGCCTGTCGCTCGTCCTGGGGATCTACAAGGCGCTGCACGTCCTGTATCCCGACGCGGCGCTCGCCGACTGCTGGGTCCGCATGCCCAACACGCATTCGCTGTTCGGCGGACGCTCCGCGCTGGCGTTGATGACCGGCGGCGGCATGGACGGGCTGCTTCAGGTCCGTCGCCTCCTCGACGCGCGACGCGGTTGATGGATCAGCCGCCGGTTCGCCGGATCAGCTGGCGCGCCGCCGCGCGGCTGATCCCGAGCCGCTATCCTTCCGTCGGTCTCTTCGATCGCGTCGCGTCCGCCGACGATCTCGAGGCGATCGTCGAGCTCGAGAGCTGGACGAACGATCGCGTCAACGTCGAGCTCGGCGTGCTGCACACGATTCCGAGAGAGGAGTGGGTGACGGGCCGTTCGCTGGCGAGCGTCGTGATGGCGGCGTTCTGTCATCCGCATCCGCGCGGCGCGCGCTTCTCGGATGCGCAGCGCGGCGCGTGGTACGCGTCGCGCCCCCTGGAGACCGCGCTGGCCGAATCCGCGTTTCGCCGGACGCAGGAGCTGCAGGAGGTCGGCGTCCTCGATGCGCGCGTGCAGATGCGGCTCTATCTCTCGGATTTCCGGGCGACGTTTCACGACATTCGCGGCGCGGACCCGGCGTTCGCGCCTCTTTACGATCCCGAATCGTACGCGGCATCACAGGAATTCGCGCGCCGCCTGCTCGCGGCGGGATCCCACGGCGTCGTGTATCGAAGCGTCCGGCATCGCGGCGGCGAGTGCATCGCCTGTTTCCGGCCGAAGCTCGTCCAGAACGTGCGCGCGGCGGCGCACTACGAGTTTCGCTGGACCGGCACGCCGACGCCCGAGATCAGCCGTCTCGCGGCGTCTACTTGAGCGTGGCGCGCAGCTGCGCGAGCGCTTTGCGCTTGGCCGGATCGATCTTCGGATACGCGACCTTCAGGTCCTCCAGCGCGTCCACGAGAATCTCCGCAATCACGAGCCGCGAAAACCATTTGTGATCCGCCGGGACGACGTACCACGGCGCGTGCGCCGTGCTCGTCTGGCGGATCGCGTCCTGATAGGCCGCCTGATAGTCCTTCCAGAAACGCCGCTCCGCAACGTCCGACTCCGAGAACTTCCACAGCTTGCGCGGGTCGTCGAGGCGCGCGAGGAAGCGCCTGCGCTGTTCCTCTTTCGACACGTGCAGGAACACTTTCAGCACGACGTAGCCGTTCCGGGTCAGGTGATGTTCGAAGCGGTTGATGTCGCCGAAGCGCTCCTCCCAGACGCGCTTCGTGATCAGCGACGGCGGCAGCTTCTGCCGCTCGAGCAGCTCCCGGTGTACGCGCACGACGAGCGTTTCCTCGTAATACGACCGGTTGAAAATGCCGATGCGTCCCCGCTCCGGCAGCGCCTTCGTGGTCCGCCACAGGTAGTCGTGATCGAGCTCTTCGTTCGACGGCTGCTTGAACGAGACGACGCTGCAGCCTTGAGGGTTGACGCCGCTCATCACGTGTTTGATCGCGCTGTCCTTGCCCGCCGCGTCCATCGCCTGAAGGATCAACAGGATGCTCCAGCGATCCTCCGCGTACAGCTTGTCCTGCAGCTCGCTCAGTCGTTCGACGCCGCGCTGCAGGAGTTTCGAGGCTTCCTCCTTGGACTGAATGCCGCCGCAGTCGGCGGAGTCGTAGTCGCGCAGGCGGAAACGTCCGTCGGCAGGGACGCGGTATCGGCGCAGTTGCATGCCGAGAGTCTACCGCCGGACGGCCGCCGTCTCGCCACCGATCGGAGCGGCTCCCGTTTTACCGGATAATGAGGCATGCATCCGTGGCACGACAGCTATGTGGACGACGCGCTCGTCGACAAGGCGTTTCCGGTCATCATCGAGGTGCCGAAAGGCAGCAAGAACAAGTACGAGCTGGACAAAGAGACCGGGTTGCTGCGGCTCGATCGCGTGCTCTATAGCGCGGTGCACTATCCCGCCGATTATGGTTTCATCCCGCGGACGTTCTGCGACGACGGCGACCCGCTCGACGCGCTCGTGCTCGGCCAGGAACCGGTCCAGCCGCTGACGATCGTCGAGGCGCGCGCGATCGGCGTCATGCGAATGCGCGACGAGAAAGGGCTCGACGACAAGATCGTCGCCGTCAGCGTCAAGGACCCGGCCTTTGCCGACTACACGGACAAAACGCAGCTCCCCGCGCACCAGATGCGCGAGATCCGCCGCTTCTTCGAAGACTACAAAGCGCTGGAGCACAAACAGGTGGTCGTCGAGGATCTGCTCGGGCCGGCCGACGCCGTCCGGATTATCCGCGAGTCGCTCGAGTTGTATCGTCAGCTTCGCCGCGGTGAGATTCGGAAGAAATAGAGAACGGCGATCAGTGGGGCAGGCGAGGCAGACGCACGGTGAACGTCGAGCCATGGCCTTCGCCGGTGCTGTCGGCCGAGACGGTTCCCCCGTGCAGCTCGACGAGATGCCGCACGATTGCCAGCCCGAGCCCCAGACCGCTGTGCAGGCGCGTCGACGAAGGGTCGGCCTGACGGAAGCGCTCGAACACGTGCGGCAGGAACTCCGGACTGATGCCCTGTCCGGTATCGCGCACGGCGATGACGGCATTGCTGGCGTCCGTCGCGATCCTCACCTGCACGCACCCCCCCGACGGCGTGAACTTCACGCCGTTCGACACGAGGTTCCAGACGATCTGCTGCAGGCGCGTCGGATCGCCGAGGACGTGCGTCGCGACGCCGTCGGACGCCTCGAGCATGACCCCCTTGGCTTCCGCCGCGGGGCGCGCCGCGTCCAGGGCCGCCGAGACGATCGGCTCGAGCGGCGTCGGCCGCCGTTCGAGCGCGAGCTGACCGCTCGTAATGCGAGACACGTCGAGGAGATCGCGGACGAGCGCCTCCTGCGCGGCCGCATTGCGCTTGATGGCGGCGACCGCGCGCTCGGCGGTCTCGCGATCGGTCGGACGTTGTTCGAGGATGCGCGCCCACCCGACGATGGCGTTTACCGGCGTCCGCAGTTCGTGCGACAGCGCCGCCAGGAACTCGTCCTTCAGGCGGTTCGCCTCGCGCGCTTCCGCTTCCGCGCGATTGCGCGTCAGCGCGAACCCGATCTGCGCGGCGATCGTTTCGCCGACGCGCAGGTCGCGCTCGTCGAACGCGTGCGGCGCGTCCGAATACAACATGAACGTGCCGGACACGGCGCCGGCGGTGCACAGCGGCAGGAACGCCAGCGCGCGCACGCCTTCCGTCGTCAACACGGACGCGAATCTGCTGAGCGAGGGGTCCGCAAGCGCATCAGGGACGACGACCGGGGCCGCGCCGCGCGTGCCGGCCGGCCACGGCGTGTGCCCCTCGACCGCGGCGCGATACTCCTTCGACAGGCCGCGCCACGCCGCGAACCTGAACACGCCGCTGCCGTCGGCAATCAAAACCGCCGCGCGCGTCGCGACGGTCGCGCTCAACAGACCGGTCAGGGCCGCATCGTAAATAGCGACGAGATCGCTCGCCGTCGCCACGGCATACGACAGTCGGCGCAGCGCTTCGAGCAGCGCGTCGGCAGACAGGGGCACACCGGGGTGATGGACGACGACCGACATGGGTGGGAAACCGCCCCAAGTATAAGCGCGACGTCAAACGGATGAGAAGCTACAATGGCCGCGAATGGAAGAGATCGATCGCCTCATTGCTGAGCTGCACGCGACCGGCGACGCCACGCCGGCCGCGACCGGCGATACGGCCCGTCTGGAGCGATGGCTCCGGCTGCTCTCCGACGCGAGCGGCAGCGATCTCCTCCTCGTTGCCGGCGTTCCGCCGATGCTCCGCGTGAACGGCCGTCTGCGGCCGCTCGCGGAGGGGCCCCTGGACGGCGTGGACGTCGAGGAAACCGTCGTGCCGGCACTGCCGCCGCACGCTCGCCGTCAATACCGGACCGCGCGGATCGCCGACGGATCGTTCCGTCTCGCCGGCGCGGGGCGATTCCGGATCAACCTTCATCGCGAACGCGGCCGCGCGGCCGCGGCGATTCGTTTGCTGCCGCAACGCATCCCGCGTCTCGACACGCTCGGGCTGCCGCCCGCCGTCGCGCTCCTCGCGCAACTGCCGCGCGGGCTCGTCCTCATCGGCGGCGCCACCGGCTCCGGCAAGACGACGACGCTCGCCGCGCTGGTTGACGAGATCAACCGCCGCGAATCCCGCCACGTCGTCACGATCGAAGATCCGATCGAGTACGAGCACCCCCATCAGCGCAGCGTGATCGAGCAGGTCGAGATTGGCATCGACGCGCCCGATTTCCCCACCGCGCTCCGGGCCGCGCTCCGCCAGGCGCCCGACGTCATCGTGATCGGCGAGATGCGCGATCCGGAGACGATGCGGATTGCGCTCGCCGCGGCGGAGACGGGACATTTAGTCCTCTCGACGCTGCACACGACCGACGCGGCGTCCACGGTCGGCCGCGTCGCGGATTCGTTTTCGGCGGAGCGGCAGCCCACGATTCGCCAGGAGCTGGCGATGGCGCTCGCCGCCGTCATGACGCAGATGCTCCTCCCGCGCACGGGCGGCGGCCTGGTGCCCGCGGCGGAACTGCTGATGGTCGCGTACGGCGCGCGCCAGCACGTGCGCAAGAACGCGCTCCAGCATCTCCATCAGGAGATGACCATCACGCGCAAACATGGTTCGTTCACGCTGGAAGAATCGCTGGCGCAGCTCGTGAAAGACGGGCTGGTCGATCGCCGCGACGCGCTCGCGCGCGCGGCGCACGTCGAGGAGTTCGAGCAACTGCTGCCGGCGTCGTAGGTGCACGGTTGAGCCGGGACGCTCGCCGAGGGCACAGAACGTGCTACCGACCCCCCGGGAAAGCATGCACATTGTTCAGTGGAGGAACCTCATGCAGATGCTTCGGCGAATGGTGGGAACGGCCCTGGCGCTGGCCCTGTGCGCGCCGGCGGTCGGGGCGCAGGACACACATGTGATCGGCAGGGCGGCGCTCGACCGCGCCGTTCAGCAGCGAGTCAGCCAGGAGCGGGTCGATCGCGACACCATCCGAACGTTCCTGCATCGCGCGGACGTGCGTACGATCGCCGCGCGGGCGGGCGTGTCGATGGAGAAGGCGGACGCAGCGGTCGCGACGCTGCAGGGCCAGGATCTGCACCGCGTGGCGGATCAGGTGCGGACGGCGGATCAACAGCTCGCCGGCGGCGCTTCGACGATCGTGATCTCGACCACGACCATCATCATCGTCCTGCTGATCGTCATTCTGATCATCGCCATCGCGAAGTGACGCGCGGGCCGTTCCGCGCGCGAAGGCTGTGCGCTGCGGCCGCCGCGTTCTGCGCGGCGGTCGCCGGGTTTCCCGCCGGATCGCGCGCGCAGTCCGATCCGTTTCCCCTCCGGGTTCTCGACGTTCCTTACCTTCCGCAGTCCGAAGCGCTGTGCGGCGGCGCCGCCGCCGCGATGGTGATGCGGTACTGGGGCGCGCGCGGCGTCCGCGCCGAGACGTTCGCGTCGCTGGTGGAACGCGACGCCGGCGGCATCCCCACCGGCGCGCTCGCGTCCGCCCTCGAGCAACGCGGCTGGACCGTCGTCGCGGGCGCGATGGACGGCGCGCAGGTCGGCGAACAGCTCGCGCTTGGACGTCCCGTCATTGCGCTCATCGAAGATCGCCCTCTGCGGTATCACTACGTCGTCCTTGTGAGTTGGCAAAAGACGGAAGACGGAAGACGGAAAGCGGACGATGAGGCCGTAATCGTGCACGATCCGGCGCGAGCGCCGTTTCGCGTCCTCGATGGCGCTCGCTTCGAGCGCGTCTGGGCGAAGGCGGATCACTGGGCGCTGGTGGCGTTGCCGCCGGCGAGCCTGGAATCAGCGCGCGCCCCTGGTGAGAGCGAGGACGTGGGACCGAGCGCGGCGTGCGCGGGAACGGTGGCCGCGGGCGTCAAGCTGGCGCGCGAGAACGACCGCGACGGCGCCAGGGCGACGTTGGCGCGCGCGGCGAGCGAGTGCCCGGGCGACAGCGCGCCGTGGCGGGAGCTGGCGGGAATCGACGTCCTCGACGAGCGATGGCCTGCCGCGGCGGCGCACGCGTCCGACGCGATCGCGCGCAATGGCCGCGACGCGTACGCCTGGCGCATCCTCGCGACCGCGCGCTACATGCAGCACGACGATGCCGGCGCGCTCGCGGCATGGAATCGCGTGGGGGAGCCGCGGGTCGATCTCGTGGACGTGCGCGGACTGGAGCGCACGCGATACCGCATCGTCGCGCGGGCGCTGGGGATCGAGCCGGACGCGGTGCTCACGCCGTCGCGCCTGCGGCTCGCGGAGCGGCGCCTGCGCGAGGTGCCCGCCGTCGCCGGCGGGCGCGTGGGGTTTCATCCGATCGAAGGCGGCGGCGCGCAGGTCGACGCTGCCGTCATCGAGCGCTCGGCGGCGCCGGATCATGTCGTTTCGTGGATCGCGGCCGGATTGCACGCGGCGACCGACCGCGAGGTGACCGCCTCGTTCGCGAGTCCGTCGGGCGGGGGAGAGCTGATCGAGGCGTCGTGGCGATGGTGGGAGCACCGGCCGAGGACGGCGGTGTCGTTCTCGGCGCCGGCGCCTGCGAGGCTCGGCGGCGTCTGGCGCGTGGAAGCCTCGCGCGAAACGCAGACGTTCGGAACGGCGCCGGCCCACATCGCTGAAACACGTTCGGGCGCGGCGCTCACGATATCCGATTGGGCGGACGCCGGCGTGCGCTGGCGCACCGGTCTCTCAATGGACGACTGGTCGGGCCGCGGCCGCGCGTTCGCGGTCAGCGGCGGCGTCGTCTGGCGGCCGTTCGGAGATCTCGTATCGATCGATGCGAACGCCGCGCGATGGATCGGCGTCACGCCGGCGTTTTCGACCGGCTCGTTGATCGGATCGTGGCGATCGTCCGCGGAACCGCGAGGGACCGTGTGGCTCGCGCGCGCGGGCGCGCAGGCGGCGAGCGACGACGCGCCGTCGAGCCTGTGGCCGGGCGCGGACACCGGCCACGCACGCGACATCCTGCTGCGCGCGCATCCGCTCCTCCGGGACGGCGTGATAACGGGCGGCGTCTTCGGACGGCGCGTGCTGTTCACCGGCGCGGAATGGAGGCGATGGACGTCACTCGCGGGCAAGCCACTGCGCGTCGCCCCGGCCGTGTTCGTCGATGCCG
>Ga0066709_100003555_pt1 | contig 12022 bp, 7 predicted proteins | sample GraSoiAngelo_158_FD_79665 | JGI IMG/M metagenome (GOLD analysis project Ga0066709, IMG submission 79665) | Grasslands soil microbial communities from the Angelo Coastal Reserve, California, USA - 14_1009_16_30cm | ecosystem: Environmental > Terrestrial > Soil > Grasslands | place: USA... | reverse complement strand
GGCGTGAAACGGACCGGCCGCCGCGGCGGTGGACGCGAGGGACAGCGCGAGCAGCGCGCTCGGGAGGCACGCGCACCATCGAGGCCGGGGCGCTCTTCGCACGGCGCCGATCGAGGCCGCCATCATTCCTCCCGCAGCGCGACCATCGGGTCCACCTCAGCCGCGCGGCGCGCCGGGACGTAGCTCGCCAGCAACGCGGTGCCGGTCAGCAGGGCCGCGATCGAGGCGAAGCTCAGGGGATCGCCGGGGCCCGTGCCGCGCAGCAGGCTCTGGACCGCGCGGCCGGCGCCGAGCCCGCCGAGCAGCCCAAGCGCGATCCCCAGCGTCGCGAGCCGCGCGCCCTGGCCCACCACCATGCGCAGCACGTCCTCGCTGCGGGCGCCCAGCGCCATGCGCACGCCGATCTCGTGCGTGCGCTGGCCCACGCCGTAGGACACGACGCCGTACACCCCGACCAGCGCCAGCACCAGCGCGATCGCGCCGAAGATCGAGAACATCCATCCGAACAGTCGGTACTGCCAGAAGCTGGTGCGGCGCTGCTCCTCCATCGTCATCACGCCGAACACCGGCAGCGCCGGGTCCGCGGCGCGGATCGCGCGGCGCGCGGCGTTCGTGATCGTCGCGGGGTCTCCCGCCACGCGAATCGTGATCCCGTTGTTGCGCGCCGGGACGTACAGGTACGGCAGGAACGCCCAGCGCGACGGTTCGGTCGTGTTGATGCTCTCGAGCTGCATGTCGGACACGACGCCGACCACCGTGATCCAGCGCGCGCCGGGAGCGGAGCGGAGCCGGAACCGCTTGCCCAGTGGGTCCTCGCCGCCCCACAGCCTCTTGCCGAAGCTCACGGTGACGACGGCGACCGCCGCGCTGTCGGAGGCCTCCGCCGGCGTCAGGTCACGCCCGCGCAGGATCGGGACGCCGTGGGTGCGGAACCAGTGCGCGGTGACTCCGGTGAACGGCAGCAGCGGCGCCTCTGCGACCGGAGCCTTCGAGCCCTCGGCGATGATGCCGTCGGCATCGCCGCCGCCGTCGAACGCGATCGTGTTGGATGCGGTGGCCGCCTCGACTCCCGGCAGCGACTCGATGCGCCGCAGCACCTCTTCCAGGCGCTCGCGCTTGACGGCGTCGGAGTCGTAGGGCGTGCCGGGCAGGTAGAGCCGCATGGTCATGAGCTTCGCGACGTCGAACCCCGGCTGCACGCGCTGCAGCGCGAAGAAGCTCCTCACGAACAGCGCCGCGGTGACGAGCAGCACGAGCGACAGCGCGACCTCGGCCACCACCAGCGCGTTGCGCACGCCAACGCGCCGCCCGCCCGCGCCGGTCCCGCGCGACCCTTCCTTGAGCGCCTCCTGCAGGTTGCTGCTCGCGGTCTGCACCGCGGGCGCCATGCCGAACAGGATCCCGGTCAGCACGGACACGACGAGCGTGTAGACCAGCGAGGCGCCGTCGATGCTCCAGTGAATCACATATGGGATGTCGTCGGGGGGCATCGAGGCCGTGATCAAGTCCAGGCCCCAGGTGGCGATCAGGACGCCGAACAGCCCGCCCAGCAGCGCGATCAGCACGCTCTCCGTGAGCAGTTGGCGGACGATGCGGCCGCGGCCGGCGCCGATCGCGGAACGAATGGCGATCTCGCGGTGTCGCGACGAGGCGCGCGCGAGCAGCAGGTTGGCGACGTTGGCGCACGCCACGAGCAGCACGCAGGTCACGGCGCCCATCATCGCCAGCAGCACGAGCCGCACCTCGTCGGGGACGTACAGCTCGCGCAGCGTGCGCGCGACCGTGATGAAGCCCTGATCCTCCGCCGGATGCTCCTGCGCGATGCGGCCAGCGATCGTCCGGAGCTCGGCGCGGGCGCGGGCCACCGGGACCCCCGACCCGAGGCGCGCGAACACCTGGAGCGAGCGCGCGGAGCGCGAATCCTTGCCGTTCTCGGGAGCGAGCGGGATCCAGAGCCGGTGGCGCTCGGGGAACGCGAACCGCTTCGGCATCACGCCCACGACCGTGCACGGCTTTCCGTTCACCGGGATCGCGCGCCCGACGATGCTCGGGTCGCCGTGATAACGGCGCTGCCATACGTCGTAGCTCAAGAGGATCGCGCCGGGAGCCCCGAGCCGGTCCTCGTCGGCGCGGAACGTTCGCCCCAGGATCGGCTTGACGCCCAGCATCGGGAACAGGTTCCAGCTCACCGGCGCGCCCAGGTAACGCTCGGGCTCCTCGGTGTCGGACAACGTCAGGCTCTTCCCCGTCACGGCCGCCATGCCCGAGAACGACGTGGCCCGCTGCTTCAGGTCCAGGTAGTCCGGATAGGAGATGCCCGCGAACGCGCGCGGACCGCTCTTCACGTGCCGGTCGTTGATCTCCACGAGCTCGGCCGGCTTGCCGAAGTCGAACGACCGCAGCAGCGTGGCGTTCACGACACTGAAGATCGTGGTGTTCAGCCCGATCCCGATCGCGAGGCAGATCACCGCCAGCGCGGTGAATGCGGGCGCCTTGCGCAACGAGCGCACCGCGTAGCGCAAATCCTGAAATAGCGCGCTCATCATCGCTCCTCCGCGCGCTCCTCCACGACCCGGCCGTCGAACAAATGCACGGTGCGGTCGGCGTGGCGGGAGAAGCGGGGGTCGTGCGTGACCATGCAGATCGTGGCTCCGGCGCGGTGCAGCTCTCGCATCAACTCCATCACCTGCTCGCCATTGCGTGAATCGAGGTTCCCGGTCGGCTCATCGGCCAGCAGGATCGCGGGAGAGCCCACAAGCGCACGCGCCACCGCGACGCGCTGTTGCTGGCCGCCCGAGAGCTGGCTCGGCAGGTGCTTCGAGCGATGCGCCATGCCCACGCGCTCCAGCGCATCGCTTGCCCGGCTCTTCCGCTCCGCCGAGTTCATGCCGCGATACGTGAGCGGCAGCTCGACGTTCTCGAACACCGTGAGGTCGCCGATCAGGTTGAAGCTCTGGAAGATGAAGCCGATCTCGCGGTTACGGATCCGGGCGCGGTCGGAGAGATTCAGGCTCTCGATCGGCTTCCCCTTGAGCCAGTAGCGCCCCTCGGTCGGAGAATCGAGCAGGCCGAGGATCGAGAGCAGCGTGGACTTGCCGCAGCCCGAGGGCCCGGCGATCGAGACATAGTCGCCGTCCTTGATCTCGAGGTGGATCCCTGACAAGGCGTGCGTCTCGACCTCGTCGGTATAGAACACCTTCGTCACGTTCTCGAGCTTGAGCAGGGTCTGGCCGGTCGGCTGCTTGATCTCGCGCTGGGAGGCGTCGAGCGGAGCGGTGCCGGGGTTCGCGTTGCGGGTGCGGGTCGTGAATTCGTTCACCGCGATCATTCACCATCCTCCTTCGCGGGCTCGAAGAGCCCGGTCTCGATCGGCCCGTCTCCGAGCCCTGTTCACTAACGAATCCGAACGCGATCCACGTTGTCCCAGCGCGACATGTCCGAGAGGATCACCTCGTCGCCCGGGTCCAGCCCGCCGCGCACCTCGACGGTGTTCACCGAAGCCTTGCCGAGCCTCACGCTCACGCGCACCGCCTCGTGTCCTCCATTTACGAGCTTGAACATCCCCAGGGTTGCGTCCGACTGCCCGTCGGCCGGACGGCCCACGTACAGCACGTTGGCCAGGCGTTCGACCTCGATGGTTCCGTCGACGCTCAGGTCGGGCCGCGCGCCCTGCGGCGCCGGGCCGTCGAGCGTGACATCCACGGCCACCGTGCCGTCCTGGACCGCGGGATCGATGCGGCTCACGTGCCCCCTGACCGTGCCGTTGCGGGTGTCGACCACCGCCGGCAGCTCGACCGCCAGGTCCTTGGCCTGGGTCTCGGGGATGCGCAGCACCGCCTTCAGCCGCTCGGGTTGGGCGACCTTGGCGAGGAGTTGCCCCGGGTTCACCCACTGTCCTTCCTCGAGATTCATCTCCTGCAGGACGCCCGTTGCCCCCGCCGTCACCTGCATCGACGCCACGCGGCCCTGATGGAACCGCACGATGGCGCGCAGCCGCTCGACCTGCGCCCGCTGCAGCGCGAGCTGGGTGCGCATCGTGCTCCGCATCACGTCCAGGCGCTTGTTCTCGCTGTCATAGCGAGTCGACATCTCCTGCATGCGGTCGCGGGCCCGGTCGATCTCGTTCTGCGACGTGAGCCCGTCTGTGGCCAACCGCTCGGCCGCGGCGGCGGCGCGCTTCGCGTCCTCGTACTCGGTGCGGGCGGAGGCCACGGCGCTCTGCTGGGCGAGCGCCGCGGTGGAGAGCGTGGCGTCGAGGTTCGCGAGTCCCTGCTCCGCCAGCGTGAGCTGGCGGTCGGCGTCGAGTGATTCGAGCTGGACATCGGGATTCGAGAGGTCGAGCAGCACGGTGCCCGCCAGCACCTTCTCTCCCGCCCGCGCGTGGATGCGCTCCACGCGCCCCGCCGTCACCGCGGGGATCCAGCGGATCTGCTCCGGGACGAGCGCCCCGGTGCCGCGCACCTGGCGCAGCATCCCGCCGCGCTTCACGGTGTCGGTGTAGAGCGTGGCCCGCTCGACGGTGGGCGCGGCCGGCTTGAGCCGCCCGAACCCGACGGTGGCCGCCACCATGGCGATCACCGCGCCGGCGTAGAAGTACGGACGCCGGTTCGCTCGCGGCGCGCGCGGGATGTCCAGGACGACCTCCACAGACGATCGATGCGGCGGGTGCGACGCCGGGGGTGACTCGTACGGCGCCCATGCGATGCCGTGCGCAAGACGCCGCGGCCCGCCGCAATCTTCACAATGGCCCGGGCTTCTCTATCGAAGGATCGTGCCAACCGGATCGCGGCGGCGGAGCTGCTCGTGCGCTTGGAGTTAGGTCCGGGCCCTCGGACAAGAAGAGATACGCAAGTGTCCGCCCGTGGGATTCACCCGTCCCACAAGCGGACACTTGGCGCGTCGTGGCGGGGGTCGACCGCACTCGATTCGCGAGCCAAGACCATCAGACAGACCGCCTCAGATCGGCGCTCTGCGTGGGTCAAGGGCAGCCTGCAGATCCCTCCAGCCTTCACCAGGCGCCCCACAGCCCCCGACCCGAGTACGGGCGCACGAGACAGCGAGCAAGGCGATGATGGCGAGATAGTCGTTGTCATGCCTCCCGTGGATCCTATACTCGTTGCACGCGTCGCCGGGAGTCACACGCCAGCCCACCTTTGGCCGACCCACCTCCACGAGCTGATGGATTGACACGCCTCCACCTCAAACAACTGCTCGCGCTTGTTGCGCTCGCTTGCTGCAACGTGGGCGTATGTGGGGGCGCTTTTGGATCCGAGGGGACCCCGCCACACGATGTGGACGACGTGGCGCGGGCCCCCGAGGCATCCAGCACAAGGCTTTTCCCGGACCCCGACTCGTTGCTCACGGTCGACCGCGGCCCTGCCGAGAGGTCCACGGTTTTTGGGGATACGCTGGTGCGAGCGCTGCATCGCATCCACGAGTTCCTGCAGAAGCGCCGCCACGGTCTTCCGTATACTCCCGACCGGCGCGAAATCACACCGTGGTCCGAGTCTATACGCCTGAATGTGGACACCCAGGCACTGGGATACCTGAACCTGTACCGGCTCACGGGAAAGCGTGATTTCCTCAACGAGGCGCGCTTGCGCCTCGATTACATCGCGGGATTGGGGGACTCGGGGTTGCGTCAATCCGGCTTTGATGGCCAGGTCGGCTACAGCTTCCTGAGCTGCTTCGAGCTGACCGGCGACCAGCGCATGCTCCGGAGCGGGCTTCATATCGCCGACCAATGCCTCGGATACGCGGACAATGTCATGAACTGGGGCTACATGGCCGCGATGTGCCTTGGCAAGGCATGGCACCTGACTCGCGACGACAGGTACCTGCGGGCTGCTCGGTCGACCACGCGCCGCACGGCACCGATTCAATATGAGAATGGAGCCTTCCCTCACCGCTACGGCAAGCGCTTCGGCCCGAACACGGGATATACCGCATGGTTGCTCACGGAAATGCTCCTTCGCCGCGAGGATGATCCGGACAATCCCGACATCGAGCCGGCGCTTGTCGACGCGGTCCCCTTTATGGCGGCTCGTGTCGACTCCGACGGCAAGCTCAACTACGAGGACGCCTTGGGCAGCTACTACTACGACGTTGGATATGAAGATCCACGGGGATGGATGAACGACCTGGGCTCGTTCGCCTTCGTCCTCAGGGCGCTGGGCAGGTTTGATCTTGCCGCCCGTGCGTTGCGCTTTCTGCTCACCGAGGAAATGCAAAGAGCCAATCAGGGTGGCTTTCCCGACAAATGGGGCTGGCCAGCTCCTGGGGACCCAATCGCGAGTGGCTCACCGTCGATCCTGCGCACCTCCCTGTTGTTCTGGTACCTTTCCGAAATAGCGGTCATGCCTCGACCGGAACGCAATGGCGAAGTCGTGCCGTGCACCGTGGACCCGAGTGACTGCCATCCTGCCTTCAGGGAGTTTGACCTCTGCTCGCGCGGATACGCCGGAGGCCGCTACGTCATCAACGGCTCTGCTTCACGCTGTCTCGATGTGACCCGGATCTCTTACCGTGACACTCTCCGGAAGCGGATCCTCGACTGTCGGTTCTTCCCTGAGGTGAATACCTCCGAGCTGACGGTCTGCTCCGCGGTCGGGTATCTCAGGTGTGTCGGAACCGCTTGCGATACCCAATGGGTGTTCGAATCCGAGGAGTGCGGCACTGAACTCCAGGTCGGCAATGTTTGCGTCCAAAAAGAAGCCGCGTTACGGATGACGGCGATTGGCAGTCGATCGTTCTCCTTGCGGTTGAGCCCCAACCCGGTCGGCGCTGAGGCACCCACGCTTGGTTTCGTGCTTGCTGTCCGGGGCGAAATCGGCGTCGAATGTTTCGACGTCTCCGGGCGCCGGGTGTTTCGCAAGGAACTCGGGACGCTCGCCCCCGGGGCGCATGAAGTGCGCCTGGATGATGTGGCCGATCTTGCCGATGGCCGCTACTGGATCCGGCTTACGGACAGACACACGAGCGAGTCGCGCGGCATGGTCGTGATGCCTCGGTGATCTACGAGCGCGTGAGCCGGGCTGCCCCGGGGTGCCCAGTCCGGCTCCACTGGCCCACGAGTCCGCCTCCCCCGGTACAGGCCGCACGGCGAAGCCCCCCGCGGCGGGAAGAGGTTCCGGCAACCGCGTATCACATGAGATCCGTCGTCGACAACGCCCTCTCGCCAAAGCTCTACGATTATGCTTCAAGCGGCAGGGCACGACGCTCCGTTCTCTCCCGACTCGTCTACTCCAGTAAAGGCCCGCGACGATTCTGCCCCTACCGTCCCCGGCTGAAAGTCACATCTGGCTGGCTGTTCGCTCACGTACGTAGCTGTGGCCGCTGACGACGGCTAGCGTCCCCCGGCCCATCCAACGCGCGCGCCCCCCCCGCCGCCGGCTTTTGCCCTCCCCGCGCCTCGTTTGCTACGTTCCGTCGTCGGCGCATCCTTCATCCGCGAATTCCCGGCTGCTAGGTCACGAGGTGCGTGGTGACGATCGACGTTCGGCCCAACCGGATCACCGTCGAGGATCCCGAGGGCATTCCCGAAGCGCTCAAGGACTCGCTGCTGCTCGCCATGCTCGACGACCTGATCAACTGGGGCCGCGCGAATTCGCTGTGGCCCATGTTCTTCGGGCTGTCGTGCTGCTTCGTCGAGATGGCCACCTCGATCACCGCGCGCCACGACATCTCCAGATTTGGCGCCGAGGTGATGCGCGGCTCGCCGCGGCAGTCGGATCTCATGGTGGTGGCGGGCACGGTGTTCAAGAAGGTCGCCCCGGCCCTGATAAGGCTCTACGAGCAGATGCTGGAGCCGCGCTGGGTAGTCTCGATGGGGAGCTGCTCCAACTCCGGCGGCATGTTCGACGTGTACTCGGTGGTGCAGGGCGTCGACACGCTGCTGCCGGTCGACGGTTACATCCAGGGCTGCCCGCCGCGCCCCGAGTCGGTGCTGGAAGCGCTGATGCTGCTGCAGGAGAAGATCAAGAAGACCGAGCGCCCGTTCCGCGAGGTGCTGCGGCGCCGCGACGGCACCTCGGGCACGATCAAGCCACCGCGCATCGTGGGCCTCACCACCACCGACGATCCCCGCGGTCCCGGGCTCGAAGGCACGCGCCCGCGCGGCACGATCCTCAGGCCCAACTCCGACATCCCCGCCACCTACTTCCCCACCTGGACGCCGCCGTCGCCGGTCACGCCGCGCGACGCGGGGCTTACGGCGGTCGAGGCCGGCCTGCGCGAGCGGGTGCCGGGTGTGGCGCGCGACGCGGCCGAGCTCGGCCCCACCGACACGCTGACGTGGAAGGTCAAGCCCGAGCAGCTCACCCCGGCGCTCGACTACCTGCGCAACCACGCGCCGGTGCGGTTCCGGCGGCTCGAGTTCGCGGCCGGCATCGACAATCGGCCGCGGGGGCAGGGGTTTCGCGCCGTCTACCATCTCGCGGCGCTCGAGCCGGGCAAGCCCCAGGTGCGCGTCGCGGTCGACATGGGAGCGGACAATCCGCGCCTGCCGAGCGCGACGCCGGTCTACTCCAGCGCCACCTGGTACGAGCGCGAGATGTGGGACATGTTCGGCATCCGCTTCGACGGCCTGGCCGACCACCGCCGGCTGTACATGCCGTCGTGCTGGAACGGGCACCCGCTGCGCAAGGATCACCCCTACCGCGGCTCGGAGATGCCGTTCTTCACCCACCAGGACGCGGTCGAGTTCGAGGCGGCGATCGACGAGTACCCCAAGTACAAGCACGAGGAAGAGGGCACGCTCATCATGAGCATGGGGCCCAATCACCCGGCGACACACGGCGTGATCCGCCTGATCTTGAAGCTCGACGGCGAGAACATCGAAGACGTCGACATCGACTGCGGCTACCACCACCGCGGCCCCGAGAAGATCGCCGAGCGCCAGACCTACCACCGCTTCATCCCCTACACCGACCGGGTCGACTACCTGGCTGGCGTGCAGAACAACTGGCCTTACCTGATGGCGGTCGAGAAGCTGCTGGGCTGCGACGTGCCGGAGCGCGCGCATGTGATCCGTGTGATGATGGCCGAGCTGTTCCGCATCATCAGCCACCAGGTGTGGATCGGCACGTTCGCGCAGGACGCGGGCGCGCTGACGCCGGTGTTCTTCACGTTCGAGCACCGCGAGCAGATCCTGGATTTCGTCGCGAAGGTCACGGGCGGCCGCATGCACCCGAGCTGGTTCCGCATCGGCGGCGTGACGCAGGACCTGCCCGACGGCTGGCGCGAAGACATGCAGGGCTGGCTCAAGCGCTTCCCCTCGCAGATGCGCGAGGTCGAGAAGCTCCTGACCGGGAACCCGATCTTCGTGGGGCGGTGCCGGAACACGGGAGCGATCTCGCTGAACGACGCGATCGACCTGGGGTTCACCGGACCCAACCTCAGGGCCGCGGGGCTTCGCTGGGACCTGCGCAAGGCCGCCCCGTACGGCGGGTACGAGAACTACGAGTTCGACGTCCCCACCGGCACGACCGGCGACAACTACGACCGCTACCTGGTGCACGTCGCCGAGATGTGGCAGAGCCACCGCATCATCGAGCAGTGCGTGAACAACATGCCGGACGGCGACTACGTGAACCCCGAGTACCGCTACTCGATCCCCGAGGCCCAGCGGATGCTGCACGACATCGAGAGCCTGATCCATCACTTCGTCAACGTGTCGCGCGGCTTCGTGCCGCCGGCGGGAGAGGCGTACGTCTCGACGGAGGGACCGAAGGGCGAATACGGCTATTACGTCATCAGCGACGGGAGCAACCTCCCCTACCGCGTGTATATCCGCACCGCCTCCTTCCCGCACATGCAGGCGCTGCCGCTCTTGGTCCGCGGCCAGAAGGTGTCGGATCTGGTCGTGACGCTGGGAGGCATCGACTTCGTGCTGGGAGACGTGGACAAGTGAGCCGTCCGGCCGGTGTCGGCGAACCCGCGCCGCATGGCCAGGGGGCCCATGCGGACGCCCAGCGGCTCGACGTCCGCGGCAATCCCGTACGGCAGGAGCTGGGGCCCGACGAGCGGGCGGTCAAGCGCGAGCGGATCGTGGACGCGCTGTGGGAGGTGCAGCAGCGGCGGGGCTGGATCGACGACGAGTCGCTCAAGCGCGCCGCCGCCGAATGCGCGCTCAGCCCGGCGGAGGCCGACGAGATCGCGACGTTCTACAACCTGCTGTTCCGGCGGCCGGTGGGCAAGCGCGTCATCTTCGTTTGCGACAGCATCTCCTGCGAGCTCACGGGCGGCCCCGAGCTGATGGAAGCGCTGGGCGCGGAGCTGGGCATCGCGCCGGGCGGGACCACCGCCGACCGGGAGTTCACGCTGCTCCCGATCGTGTGCCTCGGCCATTGCGACAGTGCTCCGTGCTGTCTCGCGGGCGAGACGGTGCATGGTCCGCTCCAGCCGGACCGCGACTCGGTGAAGGCTCTCATCCAGAGGATCCGCAATGACCGAAGTGCTGCTCGCGGCCAAGGGTAAGGACGGCGCGCCCGCCTCGCTCGACGAGTACCGGGCCGCGTCCGGCTACGAGGCGCTGGCGCGAGTGCTCAAGGACATGAAGCCCGCCGATCTCATCCAGATCGCCAAGGACTCCGGCCTGCGCGGGCGCGGCGGCGCCGGGTTCCCGTCGGGGATGAAGTGGTCGTTCGTGCCGGCCGGCGACAAGGCGGACGGCGGGCCCAAGTACCTGGTCGTCAACGCCGACGAGATGGAGCCCGGCACGTTCAAGGACCGGGTGATTCTCGAGCGCAATCCCCACATCCTGATCGAGGGCGTGATCATCGCGGCCTACGCCATGGAGATGACCGACGGGTACGTGTTCATCCGTCGCGAGTATTTCAAGCAAGCGGACATCCTGGAGCGGGCGATCGACGAGGCGCGCGCGGCCGGGATCCTGGGGCCGGCCGTGATGGGCACCAGGTGGACGTTCGACATCCACGTCCACCGCTCCGGCGGCCGCTACATCTGCGGCGAGGAGACGGCGCTCCTGAACGCGTTCGAGGGCAAGAAGGCGCAGCCGCGCTCGAAGCCGCCGTTCCCCGCGGCGCGCGGGCTGTGGGGACGGCCGACCACCGTGCACAACGTCGAGACGCTGGCGTGCGTGCCCGGCATCGCCCGCCACGGAGCGCAGTGGTTCAAGGGTCTCGCCAAGAATCCCGAAGGCGCCGGCACGAAGCTGTACGGCGGCAGCGGGCGAATCGAGCGCCCGCTGTGCCTCGAGCGTCCGATCGGAACCACGCTGCGCGAGCTGCTGGACGAGATGGGCGGGGTGCGCGGCGGCAGGAAGCTCCTGGGCGTGATCCCGGGCGGCGCCTCCACGCCGTTCCTCACCCCCGAGCATCTCGACGTGCCGCTCGACTTCGAGCCGGTGGCGAAGGTCGGCAGCCGGCTCGGCACGGGCACGTTCATCGTGTTCTCCGAGGATGATTGCCCGGTGGCTGGCACGCTCAACCTGCAGCGATTCTTCGCGCGCGAATCGTGCGGATTCTGCACGCCGTGCCGCGACGGGCTGCCGTTCGGGGTCGACCTCCTGGAGCGCATCGAGGGCGGCAAGGGCACGATGGGCGACCTGGAGCTGCTCGACGACCTGTTCCGGAACATCGGACCGAACTCGTTCTGCGCGCACGCCGCTGGTGCTGCGGAGCCGGTGAAGGGGCTGTACCAGCACTTCCGCGGGATCCTCGAGGACCACGTGAAGCAGGGACGCTGCCCGTTCCCGCGGCGGGGCGCGCGCGAGCTGGAGGCGGCGCGTGCCTGAGATCCTGTTCGACGGGCGGCGGGTCGAGGTCGAGCCCGGGACGAACCTGGTGGAAGCGGGGCGCATCGCCGGAGTGCCGGTGCCGGTGTTCTGCTACCACAAGGATCTGGGCGCCGTCGGCGCGTGCCGGGTATGCGCCTGCACCGTGAAGGGCGGCGACGGCAAGTCGCGCACGGTCATGGCGTGCATGACCACGGCGCAGGACGGCATGGAGGTGACCACGCTCGACAAGGCGTCGGTCGCGCTGCGCAAGTACGTGGTCGAGTG
>Ga0066709_100003554_pt1 | contig 12023 bp, 10 predicted proteins | sample GraSoiAngelo_158_FD_79665 | JGI IMG/M metagenome (GOLD analysis project Ga0066709, IMG submission 79665) | Grasslands soil microbial communities from the Angelo Coastal Reserve, California, USA - 14_1009_16_30cm | ecosystem: Environmental > Terrestrial > Soil > Grasslands | place: USA... | reverse complement strand
CAGCCGGTCCGCGACAAGATCCTCGCCGCTGCGGGCGCCCATCCCGGTGTCACGATCGAGGAGACCGGTGAGGTCACCGCCAGCGACGCAAGAGACAAGTCCGTCAGCGACGACCTGCAACGCGCCGAGATTCTGTCCGTGCCGGTGACGCTGTTCGTGCTCCTCTTCGCATTCGGCGCAGCGGTTGCGGCGGCGGTTCCGGTTCTCCTCGCCTTGACCGCCGTGGCTGCCGCGTTCGGGCTGCTCGGCCCGATCAGCCAGGCGATCCCCATCGACGACAGCGTGCGGACGGTCCTCGTCCTCATCGGGATGGCGGTCGGCGTCGACTACGCGCTCTTCTACGTGATGCGGTCCCGGGAAGAACGGCGCCGCGGTCGGCCGCCGCACGAGGCGCTGGAACGCACGATCAGAACCTCGGGACGAACGGTGATCGTTTCCGGAACGACGGTGATCATCGCCATGGCGGCGATGTTCCTCATCCGCACGAAGGTCTTCGACAGCCTGGCGGTCGCCACCATCTCCGTCGTCGCGTGCGCCGTTGCCGGCTCGGTGACGGTGCTGCCGGGCGTGCTCGAGCTGCTGGGGCGCAAAATCGATCGAGGGCGGATTCCGTTCCTGCCGCATCTGCACACGGACCGAACGCACTCGCATTTCTGGGCAGCGGTGATCGGACGGGTATTGCGACGGCCGGTCGTCTCGTGCGTCCTGGCGACGGCGCTCCTGGTCGGACTGGCGATCCCGGCGCTCTGGCTGAAGGTCTCCACCCCGAGCGACAACACGCTGTCCCCCCAGAACATCCCGGCGCTCCGCGCGCTCGACGACGTCCGCCGCGACTTCCCCGGCGCGGCCGAGCCGGCCAAGCTCGTCGCGACCGTCCCGGCCGGCCACGCGAGCGAGCTCCGGCAGCAGGGCCGCCGCCTTGAGCAGCTGGCGATCGCACGGGGAATCGCGCACCGACCGGTGATCGAGACCTCGAACGACGACGGCACAGGAGCGGCGCTCTTCCTCCCGCTCACGGGCGCCGGCAACAACAAGGCGAGCAGGCACGCGATCTCGACCCTGCGGGACGATCTGATCCCGCGGACCATCGGCCTGATCCCCGGCGCTAGCACCGCGGTCACGGGCGACGTTGCGGAGGACGTCGACTTCACGCGTCAGCTCAAGCACGGTCTTCCCTACGTGCTCGCATTCGTACTGCTGCTCGCGTTCGGGCTCCTGCTCTTCGCTTTCCGCTCGATCGTCGTCCCGCTGAAAGCGATCGTCCTCAACCTGTTGTCCGTCGGCGCGTCGTACGGCGTACTGGTGCTCGTCTTCCAGCATCACTGGGCGGAGCCGCTGCTCGGTTTCACGTCGAACGGTGCCATCATCTCCTGGCTCCCGCTGTTCCTGTTCGTCGTCCTGTTCGGGCTCTCGATGGACTACCACGTCTTCATCCTCAGCCGGGTGCGGGAGGGTGTGGACGCCGGCATGTCGAGTGACGACGCCGTGCGCTACGGCATCACCGCTACCGCCGGAGTCGTCACGAGCGCCGCGCTCGTGATGTTCGGCGTCTTCTCGATCTTCGGCTCGCTGTCGTCACTGGACGTCAAGCAGGCCGGCGTTGGACTTGCGGCGGCCGTGCTGATCGATGCCACGATCGTCCGCGCCGTCCTGCTCCCGGCATCCATGAAGCTCCTCGGCGACTGGAACTGGTACCTCCCGCGCGCGCTGCAACGGCTGCCTCGCGCCGAGGTCGAGAGCCCGCCGGCACAAGATCCCGCCTAGCCCAGTACCGTCACCCGGCGATGAGCACCGCTGCGGTGGATCGCTACGACCTGCGCGCCGCCACGATGCTGGCGCCGCCACTCGCACTCGCTGGACTCACAACGTTCCTCTTCGTCCGCCTGCTTCCGGACGTCGCGGACAAACCGCTGCACGAGGACGAGGCCGTTGCGGGGCTCATCTCCGCGCGGCCGCTCGGCGACGTCCTGCACACGGTCGTGCTCGACCGCGGCGGAGCGCCGTTGCATTTCGTGCTCGCCCACCTCGCGCTGTCGATTCACGACAGTCCCGAGGTGTTGCGGTGGCTCTCGGTCGTGTTCGCGCTCGCGACGGTGCCGCTCTGCTACGACCTCGCGCGGCGGCTCGCGGGTCCTCTCGCTGCGCTGAGCGCCGCGACGCTCGCCGCGACCTCGCAACTGCTGGCCGTCTACGGGACGTTCGGGCGGATGTACTCGCTGTTCGCCTGCGCCAGCGCGCTGTCCGCGGATCTCTTCGTCCGAGCGCTGGACCGCCCGAGCCGGCGCGCATTTCTGGCCGCGACGGCCGCAGCCCTAGTGCCGCTCGCCGTTCATCCGTTCGGGATCTTCCCGTTCGCGGCGGAGGCCCTGGTTGCGATCTGGCTCTGGAGAGGTCAAGGGTTTCGTGCCGCCCTTCCCGTCGTCGGCCTCGGACTGCTCGCGGTTCCGTTGCTCCTCGCGGACCTCCGCCTTTCGGACCGCTACGCGCCGGAGGCAGGCTTGCAGATGGACGGCGGAACGTCGGCGATTGCTGCGACGTTGCGTGCGCTCGGCGGCGCGGCCGGGGGACACGGCGTGCTGCTCGGCGGCTTCGCGGCGCTCGCTGCGCTCGGCGCGTTCACGCTGTCGCGCAGACGACCATCGTTCGCTGCGTTCGCGTGTCTCGCGCTTGCGGTGCCTCCGGCTGCGCTGGCGGCCGCCGGCGCGGCGGACTCGGTCAGCGACCGGCTCGCCCCACGGCACCTGATCTTCATGCTCCCGCTGTGGATCGTTCTCGTGGCCGCCGGCGTGGCGTCGCTGTCGCAGCAGCTCCCGGCCAGAGCGCGAATCGCCCCGATCGTCGCGGTCGCCGCTGCCGCCGCGCTTGCTCCCTCCGCGGTGGCCGAACCGCGGACGATCTCCACGGGAGCCCCGGATGCAGTCGCCGCACCCGCCGCATGGCTCGACGTGCACGTCGCGGCCGGCGACGTGCTCTTCCCGTATTCGCCGGTCTTCCTCGCCGCGCTGCCGAGGGCCGCGAAGGCCCGCGGCTTCTCACGCGAACCGGTGGCCCTGGCGCGCGCGGCCCGGAGGACTCATCAAGTCTCCGCGGTGTTCGTCTCTCTCCCGCTGCGTCGTCCGGTCGGCGACAGCGCTCTTGCCGGACTACGTCGTGCCCGGGTCGAGGCGCATGCGTTTCCTTCATGGCTGATCGTCGAGGTACGCGGTCCGTTCAGGGACGGGCGGGCTGCGCTAGCGGCGGCCGCGTCCGCCCTGGGAAGAGCTGCACCGGTGATCGCGGCGAGCCCGTCGACCGCGCATGCATATCTCGAGCAGCTGAGGGGCACCGCTTGCGACGCGTTGCTCAGCCTGCACTCGTCCTGTGCCTAGTAGGAACGTTGTCGCGTAGACCACGGCGGGGTAGTCGCCGAGCGACGTCCTCCGCTCACCGTGCATCCCGATGTTCTCGGCCACACGGCGCGAAGCAGCGTGATCGGGATGGATGATCGCCACCAGCCGCGATAGCCCGAACCGTCTGAATGCCGCGTCGCGAGCGGCCGTCGCAGCCTCAGTTGCGATTCCCTGGTTCCAAAAAGTCTTCTTCGTATGCCATCCGATCTCCGTCTCCGAAGCGCCGTCGAGCTCCAGGGGCCTGATTCCGCAGTAGCCAAGGAAGCCTGAAGTCGCCAGGGCTTCGATCAACCAGAACCCGAACCCGTACTCCTCGTACAGGGCGATATTCCGTTCGAGCCATTCGGCAGCTTCGTCCCTCGTCTTCGGACGTGGATAGAACGTCATCTGATCCTCGTCTCCAACCATCGCAGCGAGATCTTCGAGATCGTCGTGGGCGAACTCGCGTAGCTTCAGGCGCTGGGTTTCGAGGATCGGCATCATCCCCGGCTCACGCCTTCCTACCCGGTGGCGAACTCGACCGACGGCACGTCACCCCAGAGGTCCTCGAGCCGGTAGTAGGCGCGCGCCTCGGGCGTGAAAACGTGGAGAACGACGTCGAGGTAGTCGGCCACGATCCAGGAGGCCTCGCGCTGACCGTCGACGGAGCTCGGCAGCAAGCGTGTCTCGTGCTTCATCCCCCGGCTGACCTCGTCGTAGATTGCGGCGGTTTGCCGTGGGTTCTGCCCCGTGCAGAGCACGAAGTAGTCGGTATAGGAGCAGACGGGCCGCATGTCGAGGATGACCACGTCCTGTGCCAGCTTCTCCTGCGCCAGGCCGGCGATGCTGCGTGCTTGTTCGAGAGACGTCAGTGTGGCTTCAGATCCTTTCCGGCTACAGGTCAAAGTGTAGCCGGGGCGGTTGCCGCTATCCCTCCCGGTAGAGGCCGAGGGAGTGGATCAGCTCCGCCACGCCTGGAGGCACGAGCTTGTCGATCGGCTCTCCCCGGGACACGCGATCGCGAATGTCGCGCGAGGAGATCGGCACGGGCTCCATCTCGAAGAACTCGACTCGCTCCGGGTGCGCGAGCTGTTCCAGCACCGGCTCCAAGAGTCCGCGCGGATAGCCGCGCCGCGTCGCGACGCCGAGGCGTGCGAGGGTGAGCAGGGCATCGGGCTCCTTCCACGTCAGAAGCTCCGAGAAAGAGTCCGCACCCACGAGGAAGACGGGGTCACGCCAGCGGCCCGCCTTGAGCATGTCGACCGTTCGCGCGTGTGGGTCGAGCTCGACGTGGTAATCGGGAAAGGCGGCTCGTACGAGCCGGATTCTGGTGTCGCCGTCGAGCTCGACCTCCTTGTGTCCCGGCCGCACGGCGACGAGGACAGCGAGATCCTCGAGGTCGAAGTGCTTCCTGGCCGCATCGGCAAGCGCTACGTGCCCGTAATGCGGCGGGTTGAACGTGCCCCCGAGCAGACCGATCACTGGACTTCGAGGACCTCGCCGTCGACCTCGACCTCGTCGCCCTTTCGGGCGCCTGCCGCCTTCAGGGCAGCGGCCAGCTCTTCCTCGTCGGATGGCACTTGTCCATGGATCCGAAAACCGCGGTCGGTCCGGAGGATCCGGAAGCGGCGACCGCCCGGTCGTGGGCGATAGACGAGGAAGTCGACGAGTCCGTCCTCGGGCACGGCCACCGGCGCCTGGGCGGGACAGAGCTCGAAGAGCGCGCGCTTGAGCTCGTCGATGCCGGCGCCGGTTGCGCACGAGACCTGGAAGACGCGCACGATGCGGTTGTCGCGGACGTCGAACGTCGGCAGGTCGGGACGAAGATCGATCTTGTTCAGCACGATTACCTGCGGCCGTGTGTCAAGACCGGCGCCGTACGCCTCCAGCTCGCTATCGATCGTCGCGAAGCGCGACTCGGTGTCGTCCTCGGCGGCATCGATCACGTGCAGGAGGATGTTGGCCCGTTCGAGATGCGCCAGGAACTCGTGGCCGAGGCCGACGCCCTGGCTCGCACCTTCGATCAACCCGGGAACGTCTGCGACAGTCAATTGCCGCGAACGGTCCGGCGCATCGACCGTCCCGAGAACCGGTGCGAGCGTGGTGAACGGATACTCGGCGACCTTCGGTCTCGCGTTCGAGATCCGGGTGAGCAGTGAGGACTTCCCTGCGTTGGGCAGTCCGACCAGCGCGGCATCGGCGACGAGCTTGAGCCGCAGATCGAGCGTCGCCTGCTCACCGGGGAGGCCGGTCTCCGCGAAGCGCGGCGCTCGGCGGGTGGGAGTGGCGAAGCGCTTGTTGCCGCGTCCGGCGCTGCCACCGCGCGCAGCGATCACCCGCGCGCCGGCAGTCGCGAGGTCGGCGATCAGCTGGCCGTCCTCGTCGAACACTTGCGTTCCGACGGGTAGCGGCACGACAACCGTCTCGCCGGTCGCTCCGTGCTTCAGCGCGCCGCGACCGGGTTCACCGCTCCCGGCCTTGAAGTACCGCCTGGCGCGGAAGCCGGAGAGATCGCGGAGATCCGGGTCCGCCACCAGAACGACGTCGCCCCCGGGGCCACCGTCACCTCCGTCCGGTCCACCCTTCGGAACGTGCTTCTCGCGGCGGAAGTGCAGGCTCCCGTCACCGCCGCGACCCGCCTGCACCTGGATGCGGGCGCGGTCGTGGAACACGCTCGCCTAGTCCGCGGAGTCGGTGACTTCGACGAAGCGGCGCTCGCCGCTCTGCCTGAATGCGACCGTGCCCGGGCGCGTCGCGAAGATGGTGTCGTCACGGCCGATGCCGGTGCCGGCGCCCGGGCGGAACTTCGTTCCGCGCTGGCGCACGAGGATCATGCCGGACTTCACCTTCTGGCCCGAGAAGATCTTCACGCCGAGCATCTTCGGGTTCGAATCGCGTCCGTTGCGCGACGAGCCGAGTCCTTTTTTGTGAGCCATGTTGCTACTCCTGTTTTGCGGCGATCGCAGACTCCAGAGCTGCGATCGCGCCCTTGCGGTTTGCATTCTGCCGCTCGAAGGCCAGGGCTGCCTCGAGCTGTTCGACCTTCCAGCGCTTCGACTTCTCGGTGATCTCGGCGACGGTGAAGTCTGCATAGCCGCGCGGCGGCTCGGCTGAGGCCGGCGGTGCAGCTGCCCGAGTCGTCGCCTTCGGCTCCGTCTTCGCCTTCGGTGCGGGAGCCTCCTTCTCGGCCGCCGTCGTCCGCTTCGCTCCGGCGCCGATCGACTGGATCTCGATCTGCGAGAGGCGTGCTCGGAACCCGGTCTGACGCCGGTAGCCCGACTTGGGCCGGCGCTTACCGATGCGGACCTTGTCGCCGAGCACGTGCCCGACGACCCGCGCCGTCACCTGCGTCCTCGGGGCCAGGGTGCCCTCCCCGTCACCCCCGAGAAACAGCACGTCGGGATGGAAGGTTTTCCCCTCGTCGGCCTGGAGCCGGTCGACGAGCAGCCGCTCGCCCTCGCGGACCCGGTACTGCTTGCCGCCCAGTGAGATGATCGCGTACGTCGTCGCCATTTCGTGGAAAACGCGGGCGTTTTGCCCGCGAGCCGAGGCAGTCTAGCGGCCGTGGCCCGCGCTCGCCATGCTCCGCAGCCTGGTCTTCGGGAGGTCTCCGTGCTCTGGGGTCTCTTCCTGCTCGTCGCGGCCGAGATCTTCTCGACCTATGCCCGAACGCCCATCCACGAGCTCTACCACGTGAGCGAGAACGGCCGGGCGGGCGGAGCGGGGCGAGTCGTCGTCTTTCTCAACTGGCCGTTGGCGCTGGCGGCAGTTGCGATCTTGCCGGTCGTCGCCGCAGAGGCACGGAGCCGCGCCGTCTCCCTGCTGAGCTTGGCCGCGGGTCTTCAGTGCGCGGCCGTCGTCTGGCCGGGCGTCGTCGACCAGGCCGACCTCGACGTGAAGTGGTCGAACGCGATCCCGGCAAGCGGAGTCCTGCTCACCCTCGCGCTCACACTCGCCGTCCTGCTGCGGGAAGGCGTCGGCCCCCGCAGACGGGTGGGCGGGGACCGAGTTCGTGTCGCGGCTATCGTCGTGCTCGCCCTGATCGGGCTGCCGTGGATCGCTGCCGACCTCGGCTTCCTGATCGGACGGTGGCCCCTCCTCGGCTCCATCTACTACTCCGACGAGTGGTATGCCGCATTCGGGCACGCCAGGGCGGCCCTGGCCGTGCATCCAGGACACCACCACGGAATGGCGGGCACGCTCCTCGTGGTCACCGCCATCCTCCTCTCGCGCACGCTCGGCGATCTCGGACCACGGGTCCGGGTCTTCCTCGGGATCTACCTCGCGGTGCTTCTGGTCTATGGCGCAGGCAACATCGCGAACGACTTCTGGCTCGAGCAGATCGTCAAGCGCGGCCTCACGAACTGGCAGGTGCCGTCGCTGATCGTTCCCGCCCTGACGCTGCCCTGGTTGATCGTGCTCGCCCTGGTCGCTCTCGCCTACGTGTTCTTCTTCAGAAGAGTCGGGCACGCAAGGCTGATCGAGACACGCCGAACGATCTGGCCCGCGGTCCTACCGCTGCCCGTTCTCGCGTTGCTGGTCATCGGGCTCGTTCATGGCTCTACGCACCACGTCACGCCGCGCGGCTCGGCGGACGGGATCGTCTTCGCGGCTGCCCCGAAGGGGACCTGGCATCTCTTCGTCACGCGACGAGGAGCATCGGTCCAGCTCACACACGGCGACAGTTCAGACCTCGCGCCCGCGTGGTCACCCGATGGCCGCCGCATCGCGTTCCAGTCGAACAGGGACGGCAACTGGGAGGTCTACGTCATGAACGCGGAGGGAGGCGACATCCGCCGACTGACCGATGACGACGCCCAGGATGGGGAACCGACCTGGTCACCTCACGGAAGGCGCATCGCCTTCGTCCACGACGGTCAGCTCTACGAAGTGCAGGCGACGGGACGGGGGCAGCACAGCTTGGAGCACAAAGGCGAGTGGCCCTCGTGGTCGCGCGACGGAAAGACGCTCGCCTTCGACACCGGGTTCGACAGGCGCGATCACGGCATTATCGTGACCGCACCAGCGAGGAATCTCGGCGTGGCCGTCGCACCCGACAACCGCCGTCCTGTCTGGTCGCCCCGCCGGGACCTGATCGCCTACGAGTGCCGCTTCGGCTCGCACTGGCACATCTGTGTGCGAAGTCCGAAGACCGGATTGCAGCGCGTTCTGACCGGACACGATTCGGATTCTTTCGCGCCAACGTGGTCGCCGGACGGAACGCACCTTGCGTTCATCAGCGACCGCGATGGAGTGGATCAGCTTTTCGTCATGCGTTCAAACGGCACGGCCGTGGTGCGACTCACGAGCGGCCAGGCGGAGAAGGACACGCCTGGCTGGCGTCCCTAGTCCTCGTCGATCTCGTCGTCCCACTCGGACATCGGCACGTACTCCCACACGGGCGTCTCGTCATCGTCGGGCGTGCTGCTCCGCTCAGCGCCGTCCGGGGTGGCGACTGCAGCCGTGGTCTTCTTCTTGCGTCCGCGTCCTCCGCGCGAGCCCCGCCGCGTCTTCTTCTTCGGCCGGGGCGGCTCCGCGCCGTCCTCGGACAGCTCCGCGGGGGCCGAGTCGCCAAGCTCCGGGTCGGGGACGTGGATCTTCGCGGCCGCGACCGGCGCCGTAACCTCCTCCGGCTCACCCGCGCCGTTTCCATCGGACCTCGCTGTTGCGGCGGTCTTCTTCTTACGACCGCGACCGCCACGTGTGCCACGGCGCGTCTTCTTCTTTTTCGGTGCGGCCGCACCATCATCTGCGGCGGGACCCTCGTCCACTTCCACTTCCGCTTCTTCGGCCGCCGGTTCGGCGTCTTCCGCGACCGGCTTCGCCTCCACCTCGACTGCCTTCGAGGTGGATCGACGTGTGGGTTTTTCGGCTTCGCCCTCGGCGGTGATCGGCGCCTCTGGCACCGCGGCTCGACTGACGAGAGTCCCGTACGCGATCCCGTCCAGGACGCGTTCGACCTGGATCTTCACCTTCTTGCCGACCTGCCGCGCGGCGTCCGCCACAGAGACGTCGAATCCGTCCACCTTGCCGACGCCGGCACTCGGGTCGTGCAGGCCGACCTCGACGAGCTTCAGATCGAGCTTCGCACCCTCCGCGACCGGCGCAGCCGGCGCGAGCTCCTCGCGCTTGCCCTCGTTCAGGACGAGGAAGTGGTCGAGGTGCGTGTCCTCTTTCGGCTCGAGGTAGAAACGCCGCCTCGTCTGCTTCTCGAGCTCCACCAGCCTCGCGGCGCCGGGGCCGATGAGGATCGACGCCACCTTCGCGGCGACCTCGACGCGGTAGGCCTGGTGACGCGACCCTGCTGCGAGGGCGCGCAGGCGCCGTTCGACGTCCACGGCCGCCGACGTCTCGGAGAGGACGATGCCGTCGCCGCCGCACGTCGGGCATTTCATGGTCATGACTTCACGCGGACCGTCGGTCACGTTCTGCCGGGTCATCTCGACCAGCCCGAGCGGCGAGATCTCGACGACGTATGTCTTCGTCCGGTCACGCTCGAGCTCGGTGCGCAACGCCTCTTCGACGGTGGCCCGGTTCTTCGGATTGGCCATGTCGATGAAGTCGATGACGATGATCCCGCCGATGTCGCGCAGCCGCAGCTGGCGGACGACTTCCTTCACTGCCTCCAGGTTGTTCTTGGTGATCGTGTCCTCGAGGCGAGCGCCTGAGGATTTCGACCGGGACCCGACGAACCGGCCGGTGTTGACGTCGATGACCGTGAACGCCTCGGCGTAGTCGAAGATGAGGTAGCCGCCGGAGGGCAGATCGACTCGGCGGCTCAGCGTCGACTTGATCTCCGCGTCCACGCCGTACGCCTCCATCAGCGGCTGCTTCTCCTTGTAGCGGATGACGCGCTCGACCATGTGCGGCGAGGTCTTCTTCAGGTAGCCGACGATGCGCTTGAACGCCCGCTCCTCGTCGACGAGCGCCCGCTCGAAGTTCTCCGTGAAGAGATCCCGCGTGACCCGCAGCGGAAGCTCGGCCTCCTGGTAGAGCAAGGTTGGCGTGGTCGCCTTCTTGGCACGCGTGTCGATGGACTTCCACAGCTTCTGGAGGAACAGGAGGTCCCGTTCGATGTCCTCGGCGGAGGCACCCTCCGCAGCCGTGCGGACGATCACGCCGCCGCCCTTCAGGTCGAGCCCCTTCAACACGTCCTTCAGGCGCGTACGCTCGTCGTCGTCGAGCCGGCGGGAGACGCCGAAGCCGTCGCCGTTCGGCTGGTAGACGACGAAGCGTCCGGGCAGCGAGATCTCGGTCGTGAGCCGCGCACCCTTCGTCTTCATCGGGTCCTTGACGGCCTGCACCATGATCGTCTGCCCGCGGCTGATCAGATCCTGGATCTTCTTGCCGTGTCTCGCCTTGCCCTCGAGCTCCGGCGTGACGATCTCGTCGACGTAGAGAAAGCCGTTCTTTTCGAGGCCGATCTCGATGAAGGCGGCCTCCATTCCCGGCAAGACGTTGTCGACCGTCCCGAGGTAGATGTTCCCGGCGATCGACCGGCGCTCGGGCCGCTCGAGATACACCTCCGCGACACGATCGTCCTCGAGGACCGCCACGCGTTGCTCGCCGACGTCCACGGACACGAGTAGCTCGCGCTTGGCCTCGGGGAGCGGCGCACGACGAGGCGGCTCCCGCCTCCGGCGCTGCGGTCGCTCGCGCTCCCGTCTGGAGGCCGCAGTCTTTCGATCCGTCTTCGGCGCCCTCGTCGCCGTCTTCGCCCTGGACGGCGGCGCCTCGGTCTTCGTCTCTGCTGCGGTCTTGCGGGAGCGTCCCCGTCCACCGCGGTTACCGCGTCGACGCCTCGGCTTGGTGGTGCTGGTGGATTGTCCCGCCGAGTCGGCGGGCTCGGTGCTTACAGGTTCAGGTGTTGCGGCCGGAGCGGCAGCCTCGACGGGCGCCTGCTCCTCGGACTTCTTTCTCGATCGAAACCAGCGCAAGAAAAATCTCCTTCGTGCGCGCGCGCTGCAGCAACGCCGTCCGGGACGGCGGCGCGGAGCGTGCGCGGCAGGTTGTGATTGATAGTGATGAACATCTCCTCACAGGGTACCAACCGGCCCACCCGGAGCCTTCGGCGCTGCTTGTCTGCCGTGAAAACACCGTTTCGCCGCGTAACTCACGCGTAAAAGGGCGCTTCTGTCGTCCGGCGGGGGTCCTAGGGTTCTCGCATATCGGCGTCAGGAGGTGAAAACTCGTGGCCGGACAACGGGAAGCGTACGAACTGTTGTTGATCGAGGAGGCGGACGCCTGGTTCGAGTATCTCGAGACGACTCGGGCCCAGTCGGCGCTCCGATACAAGGAGGTCGAGCCCTGGGCCTGGGCGCGGCTCTCGCAGCGGCTACGGGCGATCAAGACGCGCCGCGCGAAGCTGAAGCCGGCTGCGGAAGCCGCCTAGCCTCCCGACTGTTCAGCGCCGCCGGGCCCGCACCTGGATCGCCAGGAGGAGTCCCACAGCGAACAGGTTGGCGATCATCGACGATCCGCCGACGCTGACGAAGGGCAGCGGGATGCCCGTGATCGGGGCGATTCCCATGGTCATCCCAACGTTCACGAAAATCTGAAAGAGCAACGCGAAGACCAGCCCGCCCGCGACGATGGCCGTGAACGAATCCCGGGCGAGCGCGACGATGCGGAGTCCCCTCCACACGACGAGCAGGT
>Ga0066709_100003552_pt1 | contig 12025 bp, 11 predicted proteins | sample GraSoiAngelo_158_FD_79665 | JGI IMG/M metagenome (GOLD analysis project Ga0066709, IMG submission 79665) | Grasslands soil microbial communities from the Angelo Coastal Reserve, California, USA - 14_1009_16_30cm | ecosystem: Environmental > Terrestrial > Soil > Grasslands | place: USA... | reverse complement strand
CCTGTGTCGCTGACCGATATTTCGACCAAGTCATCCCGAACTGACGCGTTCACACAGACGCGTCCACCCTGCGGCGTGAACTTGACCGCGTTGCTCAATAGGTTGTACAAGACCTGCTTGAAGCGGACCCGGTCGGCCTCGATGCCGACGGAGACTCCGACGTTGGTCTCGATCTCGATCGACTTCGCGCGACCCAGCGGCCGAATGGAGGAAAGCGCTTCCTCGAGCACGGTCGCGATGTCGAAGACCTCACTTCGCAGCTCGAGCCGGCCGGCCTCGATCTTGCTCAGGTCGAGGATGTCGTTGATCAACTCCAGCAGGTGAATCGAATCCTTGTGAATGTGGCCGACGAAGCGCTTCTGGTCTTCGTTGAGAGGCCCCTTGAGCTGCTCGGCCAGTAACTCGGAGAACCCGATGACGGTGTGAAGCGGCGTGCGCAACTCATGGCTCATGCTTGCCAGAAACTCGCTCTTGAGGCGGTCGGCGCGCTCGATTGCCCGGTTGCGCGCCTCCAGCTCCCGGTTGGTTGCGGCCAACTCGCGCGTGTAGGTTTCCTGGATCGCGCGAAGCTGGCTCTCGGCTCGTTTGCGCTCGCTGGTATCGCGGATAATAGCGGTGACGCGGAAGCCGTCCTCGGACTTCACCGGGCTCAGACTGATCTCGACTGGAAAGCGCGAGCCATCCTTGCGCCTCCCCTCCAATGTCAGGCCGCTACCCATCGGACGAGTAAGCGGGTGGTCCCAGTAGCGGGCGCGATGGTGCACGTGCATGGCGCGAAGATCTTCCGGGATCAGGAGCTCCACTGGCTGGCCTAGCAACTCCTCACGGTTGTAGCCAAAGAGCTTTTCAGTCACCCTGTTGAGCAATACAATGCGGCCCTCGCGGTCCACTTCGATGATGGCATCGGGGGCGGCCTCGAGCAGCTCGCGGAACCGGCGCTCCGCCCGCGCTTCGGTTTGCATTTCCGTCTCGCGTTCCATCAGGTCGAGGAGCTCCCGCTCAACGGCGAGCCGCCGGGTGATATCGGCCACGATGGCAAGCGTGCCCCGATTGGTTCCCTGGCTGTCTGTCCAGGGACCTGTCCGCAGTTCCACATCGATTACGGTGCCGTCCTTTCGGCGTGGGCGCAACTCGACCTCACGCTCATGTGCCGAGTGCAACTGCAATTCCAACGGGAGCGGACGCCCGAGGACGTCTTCCTCGGCCCATCCCAAGATGCGCTCGGCTCCCCGGCTCCACAATTGCACACGACCGTCCGGGTTCAGAGCGATGATTCCCGAGGGCGATGCATCGAGTAGAGCGCGCAGGAACTCAGCAGGGTGCTGTGCGGGCATCTGAAACTCCGTTTTACCATGCTGCGGCCAATGAATTGCGGTCACTGGTGCCGGAGTTGAACTTACTCAAAGATTACGACAGGCATTCGACGGAACTTGGGGCATTTGACCCAATGGAGCGTGCGTCGCTTGCGTGAAAGGACCCCATGGGAGAAACCAGCATGATTGCAGCAACCACCGATAGCACACAAGAGCTTCTGGGAAGCCACGGACCGCTTGAGCTTTTCTTTAAGCCTCGGAAGGTCGCCGTAATCGGCGCGACGGACACCCAGGGGAGCGTCGGCGGTGCGCTGTTCTGGAACCTGGTTCGTTCTCCGTTCGACGGCGTGGTATTTCCTGTTAATCCGAATCGTCCCAGCGTTCTAGGCACGAAGTGCTATCGCAGCATCGGTGATGTGCCGGCAAAAGTTGATCTTGCGGTAGTGGCCACGCCTGCCGCAACCGTGCCGGGTGTCATCGGGGAATGCGCCGCCGCGGGAGTCGCGGCCGCCATCATTATTTCCGCAGGATTCCGGGAAACCGGCTCGACGGGCATGGCGCTAGAGCAAGAAGTGCTGAACGAATCCCGCCGGAACAGAATGCGCATCATCGGACCGAATTGCTTGGGCCTGATGAATCCGCTCAACGGGTTGAACGCCACTTTCGCCAACGCGATGGCGCGGCCCGGCAACGTAGGGTTCATCAGCCAGAGCGGCGCGCTCTGCACCGCCATCCTCGACTGGAGCATCCGCGAAATGGTGGGGTTCAGCGCCTTCGTTTCTGTCGGCTCGATGCTCGACGTGGGCTGGGGCGACCTGATCCAGTACCTGGGCGACGATCCGAACACGCACAGCATCATCGTCTACATGGAGTCGGTCGGAGACGCACGCTCCTTTCTCTCGGCTGCACGCGAGGTGGCGTTGACCAAGCCGATCATCGTCATCAAGGCCGGTCGTTCGGAGGCTGCGGCCAAAGCGGCGGCGTCGCACACCGGCGCGCTGACCGGCAGCGACGAGGTTCTGGATGCCGCCTTCCGCCGCTGCGGCGTGTTGCGCGTCAACCGGATCGCAGATCTCTTCTATTTGTCCGAGGCGCTCGGCAAACAGCCGCGGCCGAAGGGACCGCGCCTCACGATCGTGACGAACGCGGGGGGCCCCGGCGTTCTGGCAACCGACGCGCTTCTCTCGCAGGGCGGCCAACTCGCGGAACTTTCCCGCGAGACGATTGAACAATTGAACCGGGTCCTGCCTCCTTACTGGAGCCATCACAATCCCATCGACATTCTGGGGGACGCCGGTCCGGAGCATTATGCAAAAGCGGTCGACCTTGCCGCCAAAGACCCGAACACCGATGGCCTGCTCGTGATTCTGGCTCCGCAGCGAATGACCGATCCGACGGTGATCGCCGAGGAGTTGAACCGTTGCGCGAAGCTTGAAGGTAAGCCGGTTCTCGCCAGTTGGATGGGCGGAGCAAGTGTTGCCGCCGGCGAGAGTATTCTGAACCACATCGGCGTTCCGACCTATCCGTATCCGGATTCCGCCGCCCAGGTGTTCCACGCCATGTGGCGCTACAACGACAACCTTCGGGCCCTTTACGAAACGCCTGCAACAGTCGATTCCGGGGTGGAGGCTGCCGGCCGGGAACAGGCCGCTCGAATCCTGCAAAATGCGCGGGCCCGCGGCCGGACGCTGCTGACCGAGGCAGAGTCGAAGAATCTGCTCGCCGCCTATGGCATTCCCACGGTTCAAACCTCGATTGCTACGAGTGAGAATTCCGCGGCCGCGGAAGCGAATCGAATCGGCTATCCCGTGGTTGTGAAACTGCACTCCGAGACCATTACGCACAAGACGGACGTTGGAGGAGTGCAATTGAATCTTGCCGATGAAGCCTCCGTCCGCAAGGCCTACCGAAGCATTAAGGCCGCCGTTCGTTCAAAGGACTTTCTCGGCGTCACCGTGCAGCCGATGGTCCAATTTGGGCGCGACGGGGGCGAGGGCTACGAGCTGATCCTCGGCTCGAGCATCGACGCACAGTTCGGACCTGTTTTGCTGTTCGGAAGCGGCGGCCTGCTGGTCGAGGTCTTCAAGGGTCGCGCGCTGGGCCTGCCGCCGCTAAACACGACCCTGGCGCGGCGGGTGATGGAGCGCACCAAGATCTTCACTGCGCTCACCGGTGTGCGCGGTCGCAAGTCCGTCGATGTGGCCGCGCTAGAGCGGCTGCTGGTACGGTTCAGTTACCTGGTAGCTGAACAGAGGTGGATCAGGGAGATTGACATCAATCCCCTGCTGGCATCACCCGAGCGACTGATCGCCCTTGACGCGCGCGTAGTGCTACATCCGCCTGACATGCGCGAGGAGGATCTTCCGCGGCTGGCCATCCGCCCTTATCCAGTGCAGTACCTAACGCCATGGCGATTCGACGACGGGACCGAGGTCCTCATCCGGCCCATCCGCCCGGAGGATGAGCCGCTGATGGTGCGGTTTCACGGCACTGTTTCCGAGCGCAGCGTCTACCTTCGTTACTTCCACATGATCAACCTGGACAGCCGAGTGGCGCATGAGCGGCTGACACGGATCTGCTTCATCGACTATGACCGCGAGATGGCGTTGGTCGTGGAGCGCAGGAATCCGGAAACCTCTGAGCGCGAGATCCTGGCGGTGGGCCGCTTGACCAAAGCGCGCCAGACAAACGAGGCTGAGTTCGCCGTGCTGATCGGCGACGAGTTTCAGGGCCACGGCCTGGGCACGGAGTTGGTGCGGCATCTCCTCGAGATCGCACGCGCAGAGAAGCTGAACCGCGTGACTGCCGACATCCTGCCCGAGAATGATCCCATGATGCGGATTTGCAGACAGCTCGGATTCCGGCTGCAGTACTCAATCGAGGAACATGTCGTGAAGGCCGACCTCGCGCTGGAATCCTGATTGCACCTCAACCGGCGAGAGTGAGAACCGAGATGACGCTAAACACTGAAAAGACAGTGGGAGAAATCGCAGCCGAATATCCGGCGGCGGCGCGGGTGTTTGAAAAGCACCATATCGATTACTGTTGTGGGGGAAAACACCCAGTTGTGGAGGCTTGCCGCGTGGCCGGCGTCCGGGCCGAGGACGTGATGACGGAAGTCGAGACCGCCGGCCAGACCGCGCTCGCCCAGCAGGCTCCGGACTGGAACGCAGCGCCGCTAAGTGAAGTTGTTCAGCACATTCTGGACAAACATCATGCCTGGCTGCGTGAGGAGTTGCCGTTGATCGGGCAGTTGCTGAAAAGGATGCTGGAGTTGCACGGTGTTCGCTTCCTTCCGTTGCAGCGCGTTTTCACTCATCTCCGGAACGAGCTCGAATCTCACATGCGGCAAGAAGAGAAGTTTCTGTTTCCCTCGATCCTTCGCATGGAGCAGGCGGTGGCCGCCGGAGGCCGGATTCCCAAGTCGCCCTTCGGCTCCGTGCGCCACCCAATCCTGATGATGGAGCAAGACCACGACGTTGTGTCGCGGGACCTGGATGAAATCCGCGATATTACTTACGGCTACGATCTGCCGGAAGATGCGTGCATGAGTTTTCGCGCACTGTACCGGGAACTTCAGGCTCTCGAAGCCGACTTACACACTCACATGCATTTGGAGAACAACATTGTCTTCCCTCGCACGGCACGCTTAGAGCGCGAGGATTGCGTTCTCCCAGGAGAAGAACGATGCTAAGGCAGCTGATCGACGGAATCCGGGCCAACGACCGGGAATCCTGGTTCTTAGTTTGGATGGCGGGACTATTCGTAGTAGGGATCGCCTTCAACTTGATCGTCGGAGGTGCGGCGTGAAAACGATGGCCGCGGGTTTCCTGCTGGTCTTGATCCCGCTAGTTGTCGCGTGGGTCGTTGCGGAGTCGGCCAGATCGAGAGTGAGGCACGGAGATCCCGCGTCGAGCTTCTCCGGCGGCTCTTGCAGTAAGAAGAACATTCGGCCGGGCCCGGGACCACGCCTTGCAGAACCGGCCTGGATTTATTCAGAACATGTCACGCGCGCCCGAGAGTCTTACACGCCTATCGGGTGCAGCGGCTGATACACGCAGCGCGGATCTTCGGCAAGATAGTTCCCGGTGAGGGCGTAGGCTCGCGAGCGCGATCCGCCGCAAATGTTGTGGTACTCGCAGCGGCCGCACTTCCCCTGGCGTTTTTCCGGATCACGCAGCACCTTAAACAGTTCCCGGTTGCGGTACACGTCCACCAGCGAGTCACGCAGCACGTTCCCGCCCGAGACTGGCAGAAAACCACTCGGGAAAATCTCGCCAGTGTGAGAGACGAATACGAAGCCTTTGCCGTCGCCAACACCCGCGGTTCTCCAGACCACTCGCCGAGCGACCTGGCTGTTTGAGCCCGCACCGCGGTCGCCCCTCTGGTGCTGGGCGACGTAGCGACGGTAATGCATTCCCTCGGTCGTTTTGATATCGAAGGGCACGATTTTCGATAGTTCGTAGAGAATCTCAAATACCTTCTCGTACTCGTCCCCGGTCAGATCGTCATTCTCGAGCGCCCGCCCGGTGACCACCAGGAAGAACAGGCTCCACATCTTGCCGCCGGTCTCGCACACGCGCTCGGCGATCTGCGGAAGCATCCGCTGGTTGCGGCGGGTCACCGTGGTCTGGACTTGTGTGTCGAGGCCGATGCCCTTCGCATGATGCAATGCGAACATCGCGCGATCGTACGTCCCGGGAACCTGACGGAAGTTATCGTGCGTAGACGCGTCGGGGCCATCCAAGCTGATCGCCATGCGCGAGATCCCAAGATCCTTGAAACGGCCGATCGCATCGCCGGTCAACAGCGGCGTGGCGCTGGGGGTCACGTTGGTGCGCAGGCCCAGCTCGACACTATAGCGGATCAGTTCGTACAGGTCGGGACGTTTGAGTGGATCGCCGCCGGTGAATACCACCAGCGGATTTCCGAACGAACGGATCTCTTCGAGCAGCCGGAAGCCGTCGCCGGTGGACAGCTCCTGTGGATCGCGATCCGGGCGCGCAGATGCCCGGCAATGAACGCATGCCAGATCGCAGGCCTGTGTGACTTCCCAGATGACCAGAAGGGGTGACTGGTCAAAATTCATGCGGAATCTCCTCCCGTGGGGGTGGTGCAATCGAACGGCCACGCCAAGTGCTTTATTCTCGAGCGGTGCTGGGTGAAATAGCCCAATTCTAGTTGCGGGGCGCGCAAAGGCCTAATCTTTCGCTCGCGCGACCTGGCGCAATGCGTTGATGCCATATGTACTCGCGCAAGGAAGCCGGCGTGCAACGTTCTCGGTGAAGAGGAGGACGCGTATGCATATTCAAGCAATGTCTCAGAATGAAACAGGCAAGCAGCTTCGCGATACGGCGTTCAGCGCCGCCGCCGGGGAACGGATGCGGTGGGCGGTAGTGGCTCTCGTCGCGGTTCTGTTGCTGGGCGGGCTTTTTCTTGCGATCGGAAATGGCCTCGCATAATTCGAGGCCATGGGGCGGGGCGTGTCAGAAACTGACCTGGTTTACTCCACGGTCTGTGAGGAGCATCCCACTGAGTCACGGCTTGAGGAGTCAGATACTCGCCAGGACCCGTTCCTTGACCGCAAAGGCCGCGATCAACGGGTTCACTAGCCGGCGAAAGTCTGCCAAACTCATGCGGATAACGTCGCGATGTGTGCCGGCGTTAAATGCGATGAACTCAGCCGCAGCGACATTCTCGTCGACCAGCACCGGCATCTCAGTCTCATTCCAGAAGGGCGGCATGGCGCCGAGGTCGCTGCCGGGGAACAGTCCGGCCAATTCGGCTTCGCTGGCCAGACGGACATGGCTCAGACCCATGAGCCGGCCCACCTCCGCGAAGTTGACCAAGCAGTCGGCCGGCAGCACGACCATCCCGAAGCCATTGTCGCCGAAGTACACCACGGTTTTTGCAATTTCGTCCGCCGGAATCCGCTCGGCTGCGGCAACCTCGCGAGCGGTGTACGCCGGTGAATGAATCGAATGCGAGTACACAACATAACTGCGGTCCAGGTACTCAAGGCATCGTATAAGCGTCTTCATGGTGTGACCTCTTTCGTCACTGTGCAGAAGCAATCCGAACGCCATTCTCGAAACAATTGCGAGAGATCACTAAATGCGCTCGCTCAGTACGACAGCGGACTTCGAGTTGACTGCCGACGAGTATCCCTAAAGTCGACCGCTGGCAGAGTTGCACCGGCCCCTCACCGGGCAATACTCGCAGTGCCCTTGATAGAAGCCGCACTGCGCCTCGTCGCTCGCGGTTAGCGGAGGGGGAGCGACGAAGGCCGCCTTATCGGCTTGTTCGGGCATGGGTTCCAATCGCGCCATTTCCCTCGCGATCACAATATTTCTAGACGCAACCTCCGATCCTCCGTCGAACCGTGCTAACGCAGTATCTCGAGGCTGTTTTTCTGTTTCCTTCCGCGACATTGCCTGTATGCGCATACTATTACTCCGTCCTTAGTTTAAGGTGCACGCCGGCTTCCTCACGCGAGAGTGATGCTAATCAACGCGTTACGCCTCATGGCTCCCGCGCGTCGATAACAGAAGCAAGAAACACGGGCTAATGGCGCTACTCTAGAGTCATAAGGCCCACGTACTATAGAGTGATAAGGCCCACGTACTATAGAGTGATAAGGCCCACGTACTACGAGTCCGCAACAGTGGAAGCCTTCGTCGTGACGTCGCGATTAATAATGGTTACTCCTGCTCGAGCATTCGCCTTGCTTTCTCAAGCGCAGCCTGCTGCTCTTTGGTCGGCGGCGGCATCTTGAGATCGAGTTCCTCGATTGTCGTCGCGAGGATCTCCGAAACCAGCCATCGCGAAACCCATTTGTGATCGGCGGGAATGATGTACCACGGCGCGGGCCCGGTGCTGGTGGCGCTCACAGCGTCTTCGTAGGCCTGAACGTACTCCTGCCAGTGCGCGCGTTCGGCCAGATCCGCCTCCGAGAATTTCCAGTGTTTCTTCGGATTGTCCAGTCGTGCGAGGAGCCGCTCTTTTTGCTCTTTTTTCGAGAGATGGAGAAAGAACTTGAGGATGACGGTCCCGTTTCGCACCAGGTGTTTTTCAAAATGATTAATGTCCTGATAGCGATCCTGCCACAGTGCCCTCCCCGGCTCCGGGTGTGGGAGCCTCTGCTTTTCGAGCCACTCCGGATGCACCCGCACCACCAGCACTTCCTCGTAATAGGACCGGTTGAAGATACCGATGCGCCCGCGCGCAGGCAGGCATTTCGTATATCGCCACAGAAAATCGTGCTCCAGTTCCTCGGCCGATGGCTGCTTGAAAGAGAACACCTGGCAGCTCTGCGGATTCACGCCGCTCATCACGTGCTTGATCAGGCCGTCCTTGCCGGCGGTATCCATGGCCTGCAGCACGATCAGCACCGCGTATCGCTCGCTCGCCCACAGCAGGTCCTGGACGTCGGTCAGACGCTGGAGGTTGTGTGCGATGAGCTCTTCGGCGTCCTCTTTCGATTCGTGCTTTCCGGTCCAGCCGGGATCGTAATCGTGCAGCCGGATTCTTGTATCCGGCTTGACACGAAACTGCGCAGGCAGGTCGTGATTTGACGACATGATATCCCCAGTTTAGTGGCGAGCAAGCACCGGGTTCAGAGTGCCGCTCATCGTTTACAAAGGAACTGTTCTAGCGGCCGTAGGACCGGCCGCGGATTAGAATTGAGGTGACGGGACGAAACTCAGCCAGGAGGGAATCATGGCTTTCACTGGCGACGAAATTCGCGCCAACCGCGACTACTTCGCTCATAAGCTCCGCGCAGAGAAACAGCGCACTGATGTATTGCACGCCGTCGAGGGCGGGCCATTCGACTTCGTCCTCCTTGACACGCGCAGTAGAGAGGCCTTCGCCGGCGGACACATCCCAGGCGCACTATGTGCCCCGATGGAAGAGCTGGAACAACTTACGCCGGTTCTGCCCAAAGACAAGGAAATCGTGACCTACTGCTGGGGGCACGACTGACAGCTCTCCGCCAAGGCGGCTCTGCAGTTGGCAGAGAAAGGGTACCTGGCCAAGGAGCTGAACGTCGGCTGGAAGGAGTGGACCCACAATCGGCACCCGACTCACCAAGGTAAGGCCAAGGGCCCACGCTGCGAATGCAGCAAATGAAACCTCGCCGGCTGCATCGGTCCTTCTCAGAACGGGAACATTTGCTTCAGCTCGTCTCGTGAGGGTTGCCGCCCATACTCGCAGACCTCGAAGGCTTGCGCGTAGTGGATTTTGCGCCCCCGTTCCTGGCCGTAGAATTTGACCAGAGCATCGCGGTAGCTGTCCGCATAGCCGGCGTAGCGCCCGGCGAGATCTCTGCGGACCTCTTCACGGCGCCGCTGGCGTCCGGTCTGGTCTTCAGGGTACAGTCCGGGATAGCCGTTCGCGCCCCCTTCGTGGATCTGCGATTCCATTACAAGGAGAGCGTCCAGCGTGGGTTCGATTACGTCGTCAATGTCGACAGCGACATCCGCGCGGAAGGGATTCGGGCGCTGGAAGTGATCCGACGCATAGAGGAACACCGGGTTCTTCTTGAGCGCCGGAACGTCCGGGCAGAAGAACGGCACCGTAACCATGTACGCCGAGTCCTGTACCAGAATCGAGGTGTAGCGGTGATCGGGGTGATAGTCGTTGGGCCGGTTGGCGATCACAATGTCCGCGTTCCATTCCCGGATCAACCTGGTTATAATGCGCCGATTTTCAAGCGTGGGCAGGATCTCCCCGTCGTGTATGTCCACCACCTCGGTGGTAACGCCCAGCCGCCGGCCCACCTCCATCACTTCTTTCTTTCTGCGCAGCGCCAACGGTCCTCCCGCGATCTGCCAGTGACCGATATCGCCGTTGGTAGTCGAGACCAGCTTGACGTGGTGCCCCATTTTTGCCCACTTCATCGCCACACCCGCCCCGCGATACTCCGCATCGTCCGGATGCGCGCCGAAGATGATGATCCGCAGCTTGCCGTCTGCTGGAGCCTGCGCCGGCGCAGCGGCCCTGGCCAACCCGACCTGCGGTCGCTGGTCTCTCATCACTGTCCCCAGCACTGCTCCAAGTCCGAAAGCCAGGAGCACGTTCAAAGCCAGGAATCGCATTAACCCTTTCATGTTGATGTCTCCTCTCCCCGCCATTTCTGCCATTTGGCTGAGAGCCCTAAACGAACTTATAGACACCCGGGATGGGCAGCGGCATCGGATCCATCGTGGATTTGTAGTCGAACTCTTTTGGCTGGAGATCCTGCTTCGATGCCATGATCATATCCCAGGTGATCTTCAGGCCCGAATAGGCCGATTCGCGGCCCATAATCGCGGTCATTGTGCTCTCCGCGACAGCCATGCCCTGATTGATGTAGGGACCCGCACCGGTAATGCTCCTGATCATGTCGATGTGTTCCTGCACGTATGGGTTGATGCCTTTGGCGCCCATATCCCGGCCGTTGCTGCGGCCCTTTGCGCCGACGATCAGGTCGCTGACGTCGCGATGCAGGCCGTTCGGATATTGCCGGCAGTGGCTCGAAAGGCGGACACCGTTGGGATACACGAAATCGGACGACATGTGGTCGTAAATGTTTCCGTACAACGGTTCGCGCGGGCGCCACGCCGCTCCGCCGGATGCCACCACTTCCACTGGATGCGCTCCCATCACCCAATTCATGAAATCGATATTGTGGAAGTGCTGCTCGACAATCTGGTCGCCGCATATCCAGATAAACGAATACCAGTTGCGGTGCTCCCATTCCATGTCTCCCCACTTTGGATCGCGCGCTTCCGCGTGGAACACCGGACGACTCAGATAATAGGAATTAAGCGCGACGATGTCGCCGATCGCGCCGTTATGAATCTTGTCGACGGTCTCGATGTATTCGCGCTCGGCGTGGCGCTGCGCCCCGGACATCACTGTCAGCTTTTTCTCTTCCGCCTTCTTTACTGCGGCCATGAAACGCCGCACGCCTACCGGATCCGTCGCGATCGGCTTCTCCGTAAACACGTGCTTTCCGGCTTCGATGGCGGCTTCAAAGTGCTGTGGCCGGTAACCGGGAGGCGTCGCCAGCATCACGATATCGACGTCTGAGTTGATGAGTTTCCGGAATGCGTCGAATCCGACGAAATGATGCTCGGGATCGACTTTGATCCGAGACCGGACGGAGGCGACGAGCTCCTCCGCGCTCATCTCCACGGGTTTGCCGTTGCGCTCCACCCTGATACCGGCATCGCGTGAGACGAACTTCGCGTCATTCCGGAGCCGGTTCAGCGAGGTTTCCAGGTGGTCTTCAAAAACGTCGGCCATTGCGACAAGGTCGACCTTTTCAACACCCGTGAGCAGATTGACGACGGCCTGCGTGCCGCGGCCTCCGCACCCCACCAAGCCGGCCTTCAACCGGTCATTCGATGAGGCAGCGCCGGCGAGCGCCAAGCTGGACGCCGCAGCGAGAAATCCACGACGAGAAACGCTATCAGAGGGATGCATGCGGGCATCATATAACAAGCCAGCACAAGCCGGCGCGTGCCGCCGGCCGATTTTTCATTTTCCTGGCAGGAAGTGGCGCACTTTTCTCCAGTTTCTCGCTTACCACAGTGAGTCCGGGGGACGTAGCGCAGCGGCCGTCACTCACGCTATCGGGAACTCGAGCTGAAGTGTTGCACTCCCGGAGAAAAGGAGAATGATCATGACTAAGAATTTGAGTCGCACGCTGATTTTAACCGCCGCTG
>Ga0066709_100003551_pt1 | contig 12027 bp, 11 predicted proteins | sample GraSoiAngelo_158_FD_79665 | JGI IMG/M metagenome (GOLD analysis project Ga0066709, IMG submission 79665) | Grasslands soil microbial communities from the Angelo Coastal Reserve, California, USA - 14_1009_16_30cm | ecosystem: Environmental > Terrestrial > Soil > Grasslands | place: USA... | reverse complement strand
TTTCCAGAGGAAGGTGGGCTGTACGTCTGGGCCAAGGAAGCGTTCGGAGATTTTCACGGCTTCGTGGCTGGCTGGAACTATTGGATCTATACGGTGTTTTACTTCCCCGGTTTACTGCTGGCCAGCGCGGCGATGAGCGCGTACATCATCGGAGAAAATGGCGCAGCGCTTTCGCAAGACCGGATGTTCTTGCTTTCTGTCTCGGTCGGCATGCTGGTGGTGGCCGTGGGACTGAATATCATCGGATTGAACATTGGGAAATGGCTGCAGAATGCGGGAGGCGTGTTTACGTATTTGCCTCTGCTGGCACTGCTGAGCATCGCGGCGATTCTGTGGGTGAAGCTTGGATCAGTGACCCATTTCACGTGGTCTAACATGTTACCGGTCTGGAATTGGGACACCGTGAACTTCTGGTCGCAAATTGCGTTTGCGTTCAGCGGGCTGGAGCTTGTTTCGGCCATGAGCCAGGAAGTGCGCAATCCGCAGAAAACGCTGCCGCGGGCGGTATACGCATCAGGAGTGCTGATTGCCGGGATGTACATCGTGGCAACGGTTGCGGTGCTGGCGTTGGTGCCCGCGGCTGAGGTATCCACCACCAGCGGTGTGTTCCATGCGATTACCGCGGGGTCGATCGCGCTGAAAATCGGCGCGCTGGGAATTCTTGCGGCTGTCGTAGTGACCGTAGGCAACGCGGGCGGCGTCGGCAGCACGGTGGCCGGGATTGCGCGCGTGCCTTTTGTAGTTGGCATCGACCGCTACTTGCCGGCAGCGTTTGGGAAAATTCATGCGCGCTGGAAGACGCCGTATGTTTCGATCCTGGTGCAAGCGATCGTATCGTGCGCGATTCTGCTGATCAGCCAAATCAACGAGACAACGCGTGGTGCGTATCAGTTTCTCGTGGATGCCACCATCATTCTGTACTTCATTCCCTTCATTTACATGTTTGCGGCGGCGATCAAGCTGTATCCTCGGCCGGACCGGCGCGCAAACAAAGATGCCGTGCTCATCCCCGGAGGCCAAGCGGGCGTATGGATCGTCTCCGGAACGGGCTTGATGATCGTGCTGATTGGCATTCTGGTTTCGTTGGTGCCGCCGGGGGATTCGGTGGACAAGTTAGGATTCGAATTGAAGCTAGTTGGCGGAACCGTGGCCGCAATTGTGCTGGGATTGACGCTGTATTGGCGCGGCGCTCGTGCGAAGGCCCGCGAAACGGCTTGAGCCTTTCTGCGGCTTTGCGAGATAAGGTCTTTTCTTCCGCCTCTGCGAATTGCTAAACTTTGCCTGAGCCGCGGAGGGCGCCATGCGCGTCTTTCTTTGTCGTCTTTTCCCTTTGCTCTTAGTCATTGCGGAAATCGTTTTTGTCCCGGGCCGGAGTGCAGCTGGAGGCAAATCCGTCGTGCGCGGCTGGCTTTCGGACGAAAGTTGTGCGGGCGGACGCGCGTCCTCCGGGACGTACACCGGAACGAATCCGGATTGCGCGAAAAAGTGCGTCCACGAAGGCAAGAAGATCGTCTTGGTCGATCCGGACCACAAGCGGCTGCTCACGATTGCGAACCAGGATGCTGCGCGAGAGCGGGTGGGGGACTATGTGGAAATCAACGGCGAGTTGGACGAACAGGCCCGGTCGCTGCGCATTGATTCGATGAAACTGCTTGAAAAGGGAGGCGCCATGTGCGATGTGCCAGCCAAGAAGAAACCCTGAAGCCGAGGAGCGTTTCTCAGAAGCCTTCATCGATCAGGCGTGCAGCGGTGAGTTGTGACTCCACCGGGGCTGCGAAGCTGCGCTGTTCCAGATAGCGCGCCACGTATTTTCCAAGCGCATCGCCTTCGAGGTTGACCGCATCGCCCGTTTTGCGGTCGCGGATGTTAGTGTGTTCGTAGGTATAGGGTATAACGGCGACTTCAGCGACGTTGTTCTGCCAGCGGGCCACGGTGAGGCTGATGCCGTCAATCGTGATCGAGCCTTTTTGCACGATGTAACAAGCGAATTCCACGGGGACCTGTACGCCAAACCACCAGTTTTCTCCTACGGGGATGAGATGCGTTACGCGGCCGATGGTGTCCACGTGGCCGAGGACGAAGTGACCGCCGAATTCCTTTCCGGCCGTGAGCGGCAGTTCCAGATTGACGCGTGTGCCGTTCTTCGGTTCGCTGCCCTTTGCGCCGAAAGAAGTCTTGCGAATCGTTTCACCGGATAGATCCGCGGAGACCCTCGAGTTGTGAAGATCGACTACGGTCAGGCAGCAACCATTCACCGCGATGCTCTTCGAGACCTCGAGCGACGGCGCGACAGTCGGCGCATGGATCGTCACGCGCCCGCCGTGCTCTTTGAGGTCGAGCGCCTCGATCGTGCCGGTGTGCTCAATGATTCCGGTGAACATTGTGATTCCAATCGCTCTCGAAATTCGAGTGTACCGTATTTCGCACCCGAGGTAGAAAGCACTAGACTGTGTCGCATCGATGGGCAGAGATAACGCCGAGGTCTCGCGATGAAAGCATGCTTGTTGCGCACGCCGGCTGCGATTGAAACGAATCCGCTGGAACACCGGGAAGTCACGACGCCGCAGCCAAAGAGCGGTGAAGTGCTCGTGCGTGTGCGCGCCTGCGGCGTGTGCAGGACCGACTTGCACGTGATCGAAGGAGAATTGCCGTCGCGCAAATCGCCGGTGATTCCGGGCCACCAGGTCGTGGGTATTGTCGAGGGGCAAGGGGAGAACACACGGCGCTTCGAGATCGGCGACCGCGTTGGCATTGCCTGGCTTCATCGGACGGATGGAACCTGCGAATATTGCCAGGCAAACGCGGAAAATCTTTGCGATAACCCGATGTTCACGGGCTACAGTGCCGATGGCGGCTATGCGGAATACATCGTTGCGCCGGAAAATTTCATGTACGCCATTCCAGCAGGATTCCCTGATGAACAGACCGCGCCGCTGCTCTGCGCAGGAATCATCGGGTTCCGGTCGCTGCGGCTCTCCGGGATCAAAGCGGGCGGACGCCTGGGATTTTACGGCTTCGGCGCAGCGGCGCACGTGGCGATTCAGGTGGCCCGATACTGGAACGTGGAAGTGTTCGCTTCCACTCGCGACGTTCGTCACCAAAAACTCGCGCTGGAGCTGGGCGCGGCGTGGGCCGGAGGCACGTATGGTGAACCTCCGAAGAAGCTCGATGCCGCGATCATATTCGCACCGGCCGGAGAAATCGTTCCTGCAGCATTGAAGGCGCTCAAGAAAGGCGGTGTGCTCGTTCTTGGCGGCATCCATATGAGCCCAATACCCTCGTTCGAATACCAACTCTTGTATCAGGAACGCGTGATCCGCAGCGTGGCCAACAATACGAGGCAAGATGGCGAGGACTTCCTACGCCTTGCCGCCGAAATTCCAATTCGAACGCACGTACAAATCTTTCCTCTCGCGGAAGCCAACCGCGCACTCAATGCCCTCAAGAACGATGCCATCCCCGGCGCCGCCGTGCTGCGCGTCAGAGAATGATTCAACGGGCGGGAGGTCAGTTTCGCTTCGCAGCAGTAACCGCTGGTACGATCGAGAATCCGGTGATATCGGTGAGAACGGCGAGAGGTGGCCCAACGATAGCGCCGAGAAACCTCCGACGATTGTATCGACAAAGGCGAAGACAACGGACGTTGGAAACCAATCCTCTTCAAAACCACGAGGTAAGCAATAGTCACAACAAAGGCCACGAAAAAACCACCGTATATCGCCCCAAGTAACAAAGCTGCCTGCGACAGTGTGCCGAACCGTTCCGGTGGTGAATCGCCGCCGCGTCCTATGAAGTATCCGAACGATAGAATAAGGCTCCCACAAATGGCGCCACCAAAAGCTCCTATCAAAAATGAACCAGGCAAGTTCCAGAAATTCTGCCATCTAGTTTCGGTAGAAATCGTTCAGATATCCTTCGATTGTGATATCGGGGCCGAACTGCTGCGTGCGAACGTTGCGCAGCGGCGGAAGACTCAGTTTCGGCGCGAGCGCGAAGGGAACGCGATTCTCGCCGGCAATCTTCGGTGCGTAGAAGAGGAAAAGTTTATGGACGACTCCCGCGGCGAGTGCCGCACCGTTCATCGTCGGGCCAGCTTCCAGAAGGACGCTGAGAATTTCGCGCCGGCCGAGCTCTCCGAGAGCCGAAGCTAGATCGATGCAGCCATTTTCTGTTTTTGCCAGGATCACTTCGACGCCCGCGTCTTGGAGATTGCGCGCCTTTGCTGAAGTCACTGAAACAGCGGTGAATACAAGGAGATCCTCATCCGAGGTTTTCACGAGGCGGGATTTTGGCGAAAGGCGCAGTCTCGAATCGAGAACCACGCGCAGGAGATGCTTGCGGCGCGGGAGACCGCTTCGATCGGTAAGCAGTGGGTCATCGGCGAGAATCGTGCCGATTCCAGTGAGCAACCCGTCCGAAGCGTGACGCATTCGATGCACTTCCGCGCGGGACTCTTCCGACGTTATCCAATTGCGGCGTTTGCCGGAATTTTTGCCGGTCTTTTTATAGGAGCGGGGAAGAGCTAGTTGACCGTCAAGCGTCATTGCCGATTTCAGCGTGACGAATGGCTTCTTCGTTCGAATCCAACACGCAAATGCCTCGTTGAGGTGGCGGGCTTCTTCTTCGCATGCGCCGGTGAAAACCTCGATGCGCGCCGCACGGAGGCGCTCAAAGCCGCGGCCGGAATTGACGGGATTCGGATCGTCCATCGCCGCGACGACGCGTTGAACGCCCGCAGCGATAATTGCTTCGGTGCAAGGGACGGTGCGCCCAGTGTGGTTGCACGGCTCGAGATTGACGTAGAGCGTCGCGCCGCGCGCCTTGTCGCCGGCGGACTTCAGCGCGACGATTTCTGCGTGGTCGCGCCATTCGTATTGATGAAATCCTTCGCCAACGATCTGGCCTTCGCGCACGATGACGCAACCCACCATGGGATTGGGGCTGGCGAGACCGACGCCTTTGCGGGCCAGCGCCAGCGCATGTTGCATGAAACGAATGGCGTGTGCGTCCACGGTTTAATCGAAAAGAGAGGTGGCGTACGTTTCCGCGTCGAAGGGAACCATGTCGTTGATCTGCTCGCCGGTGCCGACGAAGCGGATGGGTAGGCCCAGTTCCCGCGAGATCGCGACAACGATGCCGCCCTTGGCCGTGCCATCGAGCTTCGTGAGGATGATGCCGGTGACGCCGACGGTGGAAGTGAATTCACGGGCCTGAGCAAGCCCGTTCTGCCCGGTGGTGGCGTCAAGAACCAGCAAAACATCGTGCGGCGCGTCGGGAATCACTTTGGCGGCAGTGCGTTTCATTTTTTCGAGCTCAGCCATCAGATTGGATTTGGTGTGCAGGCGCCCCGCGGTATCGACGATAACGACATCGGCCGAGCGTGCCTTGGCGGCGGCCACTGCGTCGTAAACAACGGCGGCAGGATCAGCTCCGGATTTCTGCTTGATGACTTCGATGCCGTTACGCTGCGCCCAGATTTCCAGTTGCTCGACTGCGGCCGCTCGAAATGTGTCTGCCGCGCAGAGCACCACGCTGCGGCCTTCCTGGCGAAGCCGGTTCGCGAGCTTCCCAATGCTGGTGGTCTTGCCCGCACCGTTGACGCCGACAATGAAAATCACGCGCGTGCCGCTGCCATTCTGTGAGGCAGAAATGTCGCTCCCAGCTGCCACATCCGGCAAAACGGGTGCGTTCAGAATGCGAATGATGTGCAACTTGATTTCGCGTTTGAGCTGCGCGGCATCCGAGAGCGCGTTGCGGTCCATCTTTTCTCGCACTGCATCCAGAATTTCGCGCGTCGGTTTCACCCCTAGATCTGCGGAGAGCAACGCCGTCTCCAAATCCTTCAGGATCGAGGGATCGATCTTGCGCTCGCCGAGGAAAATCGTATCAACGGTCTCGGAGAGCGCGGCCTTCGTCTTGCCGACGGACTTCTTCAGTCGCTCGAGAAGCGTCGGTTGGGGTTCATTCTTCCCAAAAAGTGAAATCATAAGGCGACACTCGCGACAACCCAAAATTGTAGCAGAAGCGCCTTTCGCGGGCCGCGCATGTCTCGCGGAGTGGGGGTTCTAGCGGTATGGTTCTTCAGTGAGGAAGTTCACATTTTCTATTCCTGCGAAGCGGATCTGGGTCAAGACCGGTATCGCGTCGCCGTACTTCGCGCGCGCGTCTACCACCAGGTAAACCTTCTTTTCGGCACCATTATGCATTCCTTCGCGGATCTCGTTCGCTAAATCCGCGCGGGCGATACGATGATCGCGGAAGAACACCCTGCCGTCGCGAGTTATGCTGATAAGCATGGCATCTTCTTTCTGGGCACCCGGCTGGGGGCTCGAGTGCGCCGCGATGGCCCTGTCGGCACTGCTGCCAAAGGCCTGGGGCGGATACGGCAGGCCAAGCTCTGTCCAGACGAGAATCGCAAGCATCACACTCCCGAATCCCCACATGTCTATCCTGCAGAGAAGTTCATTTCTTCGTCTCAAACCGTTTAACTTGAATCGGGGTTGTTTCGACTGCATTGGGACGCTCTTCTGTGTGCCTCCATGAAATCGGTAGGCGAAGAAATTAGACGTGCACCTCGACGGCGCTGAGGCGGAGCTTGCCGGCGTTGATGGCGGATTCGAGAGCGGTCACAACGACCGCGTCGAATTTTGAACCGGTCAAGGCCCGAATGCGATCCATCGCGTAGTCCAGTTCCATCGCCGACTGGTAGGGGCGATTCGTCGTCATGGCGTCGAGAGTGTCAGCCACGCCGATGATGCGCGCCATCAGCGGAATCTGCTGGCCATGCAAGCCGTAGGGATAACCGCGGCCGTCCATATGTTCGTGGTGCAGCTCGATACCCGGGAGCATTTCCTTCAACTGCGAAACCGGGCGCATGATGTTCGCACCCTTCACGGTGTGCTGCTTCATCAAGCCGAATTCCTCGGGCGTGAGCGAGCCGGGCTTCTTTAGCACGCGGTCTTCGACACCGATTTTTCCGACGTCATGCAGCAACGCCGCAATGCGCAGCTTATCCAGTTCTTCCGTGCTGAGCCCAAGCTCCTGGCCGATCAGCGTCGAATACTTGGCCACGCGTCCGGAGTGACCGCGCGTGTACGGATCCTTTTCGTCGATGGCCGCCGCGAGCATCCGGATCGATCCAATAAACAGCTCGCGATTTTCTTCGGCCGCTTCCTTCAGGCGCTCGATGTACTCCTCGATGTCGCCGGCCATCTTGTTGAAATTTTCAGCGAGCTCGCTGATTTCCGAAGCGCCGCGGACGGGTGAGCGCTGGTGAAATTCGCCGCGGCTGATCGCGCGCGAGGACGCGGCCAGCCCGCGGATGGGCCCGCTGATGCCCACCGCGAAGAAATATCCGACGAGAATGGCAGACAGAATGACGACGATGACGAATGCCAGCGCCTGCCGGTTCAGCTCGGTGACGCCGGTGTCGCTCTGCGCCTGATCCAGGCTCCGCTGCGCGATGACCGCCCAATTCACTTCAGGAAAAGTGCTGTAGGTTCCGATCATCTCGATCGGATGTTTCTTGTCTTTTTCCGTGAACCGCACCGTTTCCGTGTTGCGAAGCTCCTGCGGCAGGGCTTTCACTTGCGCGACAAGTGAATTGCTGCTGACGTCCGCGCCAGGGACAAGGTTTTTTGTATCCGGATGTGCCACGAGACGGCCGTTGTGATCCACAAGAAAAACGGTGCGGTGCCTCACGCTGGCTTCTTGCAGACGGTGAAGGATGGTATCCAGGGAAACGACCGCGGCTAGCATTCCCGTGAAGCTGCGGTTGACGTCTTCTAGAGGTACGGCGACCACAAAAGCGGGCCGATTATCCGGCGCCAGCGCAAGAGGATCGCTTCGAAACTTGACCACCTGAGTCTGCTGCGACTGCAGACAGGTTACGAAGGCGCGCTGCAGCGCTCTCGCCACGAACGGATCCTGTTCGGCACGGAAATTTCCCTGCGACGCGCTCGTCCCTTTCCCGGACTTCCCGACCGCCGTCAGATAAATGAAGGTTGTGCGATTGCTGTCGACAAAATTTTCCAGCAGGCGGGTTACCTTGGGTTCTGACACGGGATCTTCGACGTTGTCGATAAGGCCGGTGAGCGCGAGAATCTGGCGTTCGCTCAGGAGTTGTTGCGTCAGGTTGGATTCGAACAGTTGAATTTCCTGCGCTAGCGACCTGGTCAGGTCGGTTTGCTGCACGCGCTCCGTATCCACCAGCTTGTCTTGGCTCAGTTTCAGTACTTGCAGGTGATACAATCCGATCGGAAGCGCGCTGACCAACAAAAGCGCTCCCAGAACGAGCCAAAGGATGCGCACGCGCCCGGCGCGCACACGTTCCCAGCGAGATTTGGCTTCCAGCGACATCTCGACTATTCATTTTAGGAGAACCTACGGGACTTAGGGGGCCGGTACCGCTCCGCGTCGCGCATGTGCAACTGGGACTTTAGTACTAGAGGCGGAAAAAGTGGACAATCACGGCGTGTTCCATGACAGACGCCCGCCAACGAGAATCATTCAACAGGTACCGTTTAGACCCTATTCCTCGACTGCTACTAACAACTAAGTACTAGCTTCCAAGAACTGAATACTGAAAACGGAAAGCCGCGTGCCGTGGCTACTCCCGCTTCAAAGGTCGCTCCATGGTCTCCCTAATGGCATCCTTGGGCGACTTGCCCGCGTGCAGAATAGCGTCAACCTGTTCCGTGATCGGCATTTTGATCTGATGTTCGCGCGCCAGCGCCAGCAGTGGCGCGGCCGTATTCACGCCTTCGGCGACCATGCGCATATTCGCGAGGATTTCGCGGAGAGGTTGTCCTCTGCCGAGTTCGATTCCCACGAAGCGATTGCGGCTGAGCGAGCCGGTGCAGGTGAGAACCAAATCGCCCAATCCTGCCAGACCGCTGAGCGTCTCCGGTCGCGCCCCCAGTGCCACTGCCAAACGGGCCATTTCCGCAAGGCCGCGCGTGATCAGCGCCGCGAGCGCGTTCGAACCGAGACCGAGCCCTTGGCACGCCCCCGCGGCAATCGCCACCACGTTTTTCATCGCGCCCGCAAGCTCCACGCCCAGAACGTCGTCGTTGGTATAGAGACGGAAGTTCGGGCCGGCAAACTCTTCCTGCAGCTCGGTGGCGAGCGCGCCATCCAGCGAGGTCACAACCATGGCCGTAGGTTCACCGCGAGCGGCCTCCACGGCGAACGATGGTCCGGAAATCACGGCGATGCGCGGCGCAAATTTCGTCGAAACGACCTGCGCGATCACTTCGCTCATCCGCAAGTGCGTTGATGGCTCAAGGCCCTTGCTGGCGCTGACGAAGCTTGCGTTGGAGGCGAAGAAGGAAAGGGCGGAAGCATAAACGCTGCGAGCATGCGCCGAGGGCATGGCGCCGAGAATGACCTGCGCGCCAGAGAGTGCGGCTTCCAATTGCGAGTGAACTCCAACGCTCTCGGGCAACTTCGAGCCGGGAAGATACGTTTTATTCTCACGCTCACGCCGGATCGATTCGGCGAGCCCGGCGTTGTGCACCCAAAGTGAAATATCGTGAGCCTTGTGGCTGCGCGAAAGCACAATCGCCAGCGCAGTGCCCCAGCTTCCGCCGCCGAGAATGGCTATCTTCGTCATTCCACATCTTTCTTCTTGCCAAGAGAAAAGCGCGGCTCAGTGCCTTCGACGAGCCGCTGAAGGTTGGTGTCATGCTTATAAATCACCAGCAGGGCGATGGCCAGCGTCCCTATATCGACGATGATAGGCGGCGCATGACGCGGTGCCCACAGAAAATAGATGAGCAGCGGCATGGCTGCGGCCGCCGCGATGGAACCCAGCGAAACATAGCGCCAATAGGTCACGCAAAGAAGGAAGAGCAACAGGGCGCTGACCGCTGCAAGCGGGCAAAGAGCGAGAAACACGCCGAGAGCGGTGGCCACGCCTTTGCCACCTTTGAACTTTAGCCATGCCGGGAAGCAGTGTCCGAGCAGTACCGCCAAAGCGGCGACCATCATCCACGTGGCGCTTTCGTTGGTCACACGACTTGCGAGCCAAACGGCTGCCGCGCCCTTAGCGGTATCGAAGACTAGCGTGAGAATCCCGGCTAACGGACCTACGACGCGCGCGACGTTGGTCGCGCCGATGTTGCCGCTGCCGGATTTGCGCACGTCCGAGTCGCCAAATATTTTCGCGAGTAGCAGCCCGAAAGGAATCGAGCCAAGTAAATACGCGGCGAAAGGAATCAACAAGACAGGGATCGAAATCTCCAGCATGCTCCGTCAAGCCTCCGCCGCGAACGGAAAACTTTCGAGCGTAGTGTACTCCGCGCCGGAACGTTTTAGTTTGCTTTCGATCAGATGAAATTGACTGGTCCGCAGCGAACCAAAGTCGCGCGCCGCGTTTTCCTGGATCGCCGATCGAAGTTTTTCCGGCAGCCGGTGAGATTCGAACCGCGCCAGCGTCAGATGCGGTGAAAATGGCCGCTGTTCACGCCTGATGCCAAGCTTTTCCGTGCCCGCATCGATATCGGCGGCCAGAGTCTTCAGACTCGGCGAAGCCTCGATGCCGGCCCAGAAAACGCGAGGATGTTTTTCGTTGGGGAAGAAGCCGAGTCCGCGAAAATCGAGCGCAACAGGTTGATCGGAGCGTAGGCCGGCGAGAGCAATTCGAATGGCGGCGACTTTAGTTTCGGGCACTTCACCAATGAATTTCAGCGTCACGTGAAGATTGTCCGGACGCACCCAGCGAGTTTGCGGCGACACCGCGCCAAGGGATCGGAGCAAGGCCACGAGATTTTCTCGCACCGCGGAGGGGATCTCCAGCGCGACGAAAAGGCGCATGGGAGGTCAGGCCCTTTTGGCGCTGCGTGTCGGCGGCGCTCCGCCGTTGTAAAGGAAATGGATGCGCACCAGATCGAGCGCCAGTTGCGAGGCATGCCAGCGAATGGCTTCGCGATCTCCCGGGAAGAGCACTCCGCGCTCTTTGACCCCTCCGGCATGCGACAGCGCGATGTGCACGGTGCCCACGGGCTTTTCATCACTGCCGCCGCTCGGGCCGGCAATGCCGGTGATGCCCACGCCCAGCGTGCTGCCGACTTGGCGGCGAATGCCTTCGGCCAGTGCGATCGCCACTTCACTACTGACTGCGCCTTTGGCCTGGATAAGCTCCGGCGGAACATCCGCCCAGGCCGTCTTCAGCTCGTTGCTATAGCTTACGACGCTACCCAAAAAATACGACGAGCTGCCCGCGATGCTTGTCAGACGCTGTGCGAGCAATCCGCCAGTGCAGCTTTCTGCGGCTGAAATGGTGGAGTTGTTCCTAGTCAGCAGGCCCGCCACCACTTCTTCCATTGAAGAACCGTCCTGAGAAAAGATGCGGTCGGCCAGCGCAATCTCGAATCCCTGCACGATTTCGTCCAGTGTTTTTTGCGCGTGCGCTGCGTCGTCGGTCCACACGCGTAAATGGATCTGAATTTCGCCCGGAGCGGCGAGGATCGTGGTGTTCACATCGCCATAGCGCGTGTAAATAGGTTTGATGCGCTGCTCGACGCTCGATTCACCCATGCCCGCAACGCGCAATTCCCGATGAAACATCCGAATGCTCGAACTGCGCCGCTGCAGCCGCGGCAAAATCTGCTCCTGATACATGGGCTTCAATTCGCGCGGAGGGCCAGGGAGCAACGCGATGACGCGTCCCGCGTCTTCGAGCCAAAGTCCGGGCGCCGAGCCGCGCGGATTTTCGAGAATCTCCGCGCCCTCCGGCACCATCGCCTGCCGCGCATTCACCGCAGGCATCTCCCGGCCGAGCTGCCGGAACCGTCCTTCGATGTAGCGGAGGATCTCGTTATTGAGGTGCAGCTTGCGGCTCAGAAGGTCCGCGACAGTTTCGCGCGTCAAGTCGTCTTCGGTAGGACCCAGCCCCCCCGACGCGATCACCAGATCGACGCGCTCCAGCGCTTCCTTGAATGTGGCGCTCAAATAATCGCGATTGTCCCCCACGATCGATTTTCGCACCACCTCGATGCCGAGCTTGTTCAGCTCTTCGGTCAGGAA
>Ga0066709_100003549_pt1 | contig 12030 bp, 7 predicted proteins | sample GraSoiAngelo_158_FD_79665 | JGI IMG/M metagenome (GOLD analysis project Ga0066709, IMG submission 79665) | Grasslands soil microbial communities from the Angelo Coastal Reserve, California, USA - 14_1009_16_30cm | ecosystem: Environmental > Terrestrial > Soil > Grasslands | place: USA... | reverse complement strand
TCCCGCCGAGAACTAGCAACATCCTTCTCAATCTTTGCCTTCTTGAGACCCGCTGTAGCGGATCTTCCGAACCTTTTCGAGATTGGCCTGGTCGCGGCGACTCTGTTTGTCGAGTTCTTCGAGTTTCTTGAACTCCGACAGGGCGGCTTGGGCCCGAGCCGGCTGCCGGGCCCGGGAATAGCACAAGAACAATTGGTATTGTGCCTGGGTGTGGTCCGGACTGACCAGCAGTACCCGCGAGAAAGCCTCGATGGCTCGATCATCGCGGCCTAATCTCGACCAGGTGCGCCCGAGGTCAAAGTTCGCCGCCGTGTGATCAGGGGCCTTGGCCAGAACCTTGTTGAGGTAGTTCTGGGCATCTGCAAGACGGTCCTGCTCCAATGCCAGGAACCCGAGGTTAGCCAGAGACTCCAAATGATCAGGCGTGATCGTCAGTTGCTGCTCGAAATACTTTCTAGCCAGGTCCAGCTTAATTTGTCTCTGATAGCCGTATCCGATAAGATAGTTGATATCGATAAAATTCGGATCGAGTTGGGCGGCTCGTTCAAAGGCTTTGGTGGCACTCTCATAGTCATGCGTTGCCATCCGAGTTTCACCCAGGCCAGCAAGATAGAGGGCTTTGCCAGGGTCCAGCTCGGTTGCGCGTTGATAGGCTGCCGCCGCACCCACCCAGCAGTTCAGCCGAAAGTACTCTTGCCCGAGAAGATAGTGAAAATCGGCGCGCTGCGGCGCACGATCCAGAGCGTGCCGGAACTCGATGATGGCATTTTCATGATCGCCTCCCTCGGAGGCCACCAGCCTAAGCGAAAAGTGGACCTCACTCGGCCGGGCATCGAGATCCGCAGACTCTGCGAGCGCCTGAGCTGCTTCATCGAGACGCTGAAGGTGGTAGAGTGCTACCCCCAGGTTGTAGAGGACATCAGGCGAGTTAGGTCGCAATTCATTGATTCGATCAAACTCTCTGGCAGCAGCTTGATGCTGGGAGCTCTCTGACATCAACATGGCTAATCTGAGCAACGCTTCAGAATCATTGCGGTATTGCCGCTCGTAGTTTTCCACAATTCTGAGTGTTTCCTCGGCGCGGCCAGCCCGCAGAGCGTCTCGAATCACGGTGAGCATTCTGCCGCTCTCTGATGGGGAATCCGAGAGACCCTGCCAAGCCATCCCGAGCAACAGGACGACTAACCCAGAAGTGTTGTAACTATTCTTGTTCATGGTCATGAATCTACTCGCAACCGAGCCTAATAGAGGCCAAACGTGCCTCGCTTCGCCCAGCGCGGCTACTTGTGTCATTCGAAACAAGAGTAAGGCCCGCCAAGCATGGCGTATAACGGGTGAAGCCCCTAGTGATTTGCTGGCGCCACGACCTTTGCCAAAAGAGCGGAAGCTTCTGTCGAAGTAGGGTTGAGCTTTAAGGCGCGACGTACTTCCTGTTCGGCTTCGGACCTGCGTTGGGCATGATGCAATGCCAGAGCAAGCAGGTAAGCAACCCGGAATGACTGAGGTTGTTCGCTCGACAATGGCGACAGGACGTTGATTGCTTCTTGCCACTGTTCCGCCTGAACCAGTGCCACGCCCAAGCCGTTTCGAGCTTCGAGCATTTGGGGATTCGCGGCTAAAGCCTGGCGGAAACGATCGATCGCCAAGGCCGGGCGGGCGAGATCAGAAGCCAGTAAGCCTTCCGCGTAAAGCAACCGCGAATCGGAGCCCGAAAGGCCGGCACGCAAGGGCCGCAACTGCACCCAAGCTCTTGTCAGTTCGCCGGCGGCACGATAGGCCATCAGAAGGTCCAAGCGGATTCCGGGTTCTTCCGGATTAAGTTCGAGAGCCCGTTCCAGGTGCCCGATTGCCTCGTGCAGATCGCCACTGGTCAGAAGTAACAATCGGCCGGCGTACCAATGGGCCGAGGCATGCTCCGGATTCCTTGCCAGAGCCTCGCGCGCAGCAACCAGTGCGGGCTTGAGCTCGCCTTGCATCCAGAGCCCATAAGCAAGACAGGCCCAAGGCTCGCTTGAAGCACGGTCCAAGGCTACCGCCAGTTCGAAATCCGCAATGGCCGTCTTCACCAAGCCGAGACTAAGACGAGCCAGACCCCGCTCTGTGAGAGCCTTCACATCCTTTGGATTCTTGTTGAGCCGCCCGGTGGCCTCAGCTTCGGCAAGCTTGGATTTGACTGTGGAGCTGGCAAAGCGTTGCTGGTGTGAACGCACTTTTTCCTGTGCGCTGAGGTCGGCAAGACATGCGAGCAGAAGCAAGAGACAAGACCCAACCCGATAGACTGCTGGCTTCCCGACAGCCGAATAGCTCGAAGGAGCACCCTGTGTGCTGGTCATTTGAGGGTGCCGATCAATGTAAAGATCACCTCGTCGGGCAAGTCGATTTGGGCGACCCCTTCTTTTATAATGACCGTATCCACTTTCATGCAATCCAAAGTGCGACTGGTTTCGTACAGTTCCCAAACATTAGGCAGGACGTCAGTTTTGGGCAGGACGATTTGAATTTGGTTAGGACCTCCTTCCTTGACTCCAACCACCACCAAGGCGTTGGCTGAACCATCTCGAAAGGCTGAAACGGTCAATCCCGGGACGTCGGTCTGGGCTGCGACTCTCTCTGACCCTGGTCGCACGAAGTGATAGAGCTGACGAGTGGCATAGTAGCGTTTCTTGGGAGAATAGACATGGTTGGCACTCGTAAACAACCCGTAAAAGGTGAGTCGGCGAGCACACTCTTCGTAGTCATCGAAGGCGTTGAAGAAAAATAAGGCGCTAGCACCCTGATTGAGAGCGGTCAAAGCGCGACGGTTCGCCGCCAGCGAAAAGCGCTTCCAATCATTTTCTGCGGTTTTATCCTGGTCGTTGAGATCGCCGTATTCAGTAAGCCACACGGGGATTTGGCGGTGTTGGCTGCGCCTGACACGCTCCACTTGTGGCCCGACGGAGTCCTCCCCGTAAGTGTGAAGAGTAAAAACGCCAACCTGCTTCATTAATTCAGGATTCGTCAGGACGGGACTGATGTAGTCGTTCGTGATGATCGCTTGATCAGCTACGGTGAGCTTGATGTCCCCAAGGCCCTCCATTTTCAGCCGTCGAGCGATCACCTCCAGGACTGGGGCAACTTCATGAGGATCGATCCGGGGACCTTCGGGAGGATAGCAGTCGGTTTCATTAAAAGGACTGAAGTATTCGAAATCAATATGGGCCTGAGTGCGGGCGTAGACGACCATAGAGACCACCTCCTCGGCAAACTCGTCGTACATCGCCGGGTTGAGATGGGTCAACGGCGCAGTCTTCCCAGGTCCTGGGACAGCACTTCCCTGGCAGACTTTGTGCCGAGGCGGCGGCGCGTTATCGTCCAACATCCAATCTGGAGCAGGTCCCATTAAGGCGATTACGGGACGAATTCCGAGAGAATTCAGATGACGCAGGGCAGCCCAGGATGCTTCGAAGATCGGTCCAGAATAACGGTCATTGTAATACTCCCAGTTCATGACCTTGGGATCATCATTATCGTTAACTTCCTCCCAGTTGCTGTAAACCAGGTAGGCAACGACTCGAAACATAGTTGCCCCAAGATCGTTGATCAGCCTGTCAAACATCGCCTTCTGATCTTCGCGGAAGTAAGGCGCTGTGAAATTGAGTCCGAAGCCGTCGATTCTTTGGAATCGCTGGCTGGGATCGACCCTGATGCGGCTCGACGGAGCAGACGCCTGGGAGAACAGCGTACAGGGAACTAGAAGGAATAGACAAAGAAGAGATCGTCTCACCATGTTTAGTCTACAACTAAAAGCAGGAGCGAAGATAGGCTTCTTGCACGGTCAAAAGGGCAGGGTCGATGCTCCGCATTGACCGCCGCGGATGAGGGACCATCCGCCCTATCCGAGACTCCGTTTGAAACTCTATGAAGTGTGTTTCTATTAATTCAGTTCTTACCTGTCTCCCTCGCAACCAGGAGATGCTCTTTCGTAGTCTTGGCCTCCGTGGCTATCTTCTGATAGATAGCCTTAGCCTGACGATAACGACCGAGCACGGCGTCGCGGTCGTGAGGAAAATACTGGCTCCACTCACCACCCGGTGAGATCGCCTCGGTCAGATGACCGATGAAGCGAATGAAGTACTGGGCGTCCTCGACACTGGCACGAACAGGAGCTTTGTTGATGGTGATGAAAACTGCACCTGTGTGGCACTGGTGCCCTTTCTCATCCATCCGGCGGGCACAGAGCCATCCGCTTTGGTCCAAATTCTGGCTGGAGTGGAAGACAAGGGGGGAGTCCGGAGTGGTAGTTCCTTCCTGACTGGCGACGACGGTCCCGTTGCGGACCAGTTCGACTTTGCCGGTCAGTCTCTTTTTTGAAAACCATCGGATATCCACCTCGACCGGCGCATTGCGTTTCAGATGAATTTCGTTACCGGGTGAAACTGTCTTGTTTACCTTGAGGTCCAGGAACTCAGTGTGGCCGTTCCGCGAGATGACCGTTCGCCCTGCAGCTATCCCTTCAACCCAGCGGCGATAGGTCAGGATTTGACCGCGGACCTCCACATAGGTTAAGAGTGTGCCAAAGGGTTCCAGTTTGTTACAGGGGAAATCCGTAGCAGCGACCAGCCCGGGGCGAAAGCCGCAATTCAGGAGCCGGTAATAAGCTTCTATGGCCGTATCTGAGCCGTTGACATCTTCCATCAGAAAAGCAGAGCTACCCAGAGCGGTTTCCACTGGGTATTCCAGGGGCAGACAGCAGTCTAAGACTTGCGGAATTCCACTGGGGAGATACTGCATATGTGCGAAGCCGGCGATGGCGCCTTGTTTCTTGGCCCACTCGAAAATCGGATAGGTAGACTCCGAGAAGATCTTCTCACCGTTCTTAAGACCTAACAGAATCAAGTGACCCCCGATTGCTTTTTGCTCGAAAGTCACGCCTTTTGGGTCGTAATGCCACTCTGCATCCCAGTGTAGGATGCGATTCGCGGTGGAAGCGGGATGGTCCTGGCCGTTAATGAGCGGCCAATCTCGTGAGGCCTCGCGGATTTCCCCGTTACCGATATCTCCCAGAACCGAGACGACTGCCAGGTCATTGGCTTTCATGCCTTCCACGAGTTCTTCCGGAGTGAGCATCTCTGTTTCATTGCGGCCACAGCCAATTCCTCGATGCACGTGAGGGTCTCCGGCGAACCAGCCGGGTGGTTCCGGACCAGCACCCCGCCCCGTCAAACAAGGTGTGAAGGAGCACACCAGAATCATGAGCAACAAAACGGGCCGCAACTCACAGGACCGCACCCCAGCCGTTAGTCGCACCTCAATCCTCTCTCAAAAGATCAACTTTAGACCAAACTGGCCAATACGAGGACCCGTGCGTGTACCCGTCACAACGCCGAATGTACCTGAGGTAAGCCTCGTTCCAGGGCTTCCGAAATCGGGATGGTTCATCAAATTGAAGAACTCGCTGCGGAACTGCAAGCTCATACCTTCGCGAAGGGAGAAGTTCTTCAAGAGGGAAAAGTCCCATTGCTCCAGACCGTCCCCTCGAAGAATGTTCCGGCCTGAATTCCCAAAGGTGAACTGATCATTTAAGACAAAAGCACTGGTATCAAACCAGCGATCCAGAGTTGGTTGTTCCAGTTCGCCCGTCGCCACGCGGTCCGGCCTTTGACTGGAGGAAGTTCCGATATTGGCCCGATCCCTCCCGGAAGTGATTGTGAAGGGCCCGCCCGACTGCAAAGTGACAATTCCGGCCAATTCCCATCCTCCCAATAGTTGTTGGACTGGTCCTTTAGCAGAAGTCAGAAATCGTCTATTAGAGCCAAAAGGAAGCTCGTAAACATAACCCACACTCAGCCGTTGCGGGTAGTCGAAGTTGGAGACCGCTCGCTCCATGCGGAGATCATTCATGTTCTGGACGCCACTTCCAAAATCACTGCTGGCGATATCGATCGATTTCGCGAGGGTGTAGGAAGCGAGAAGTCCAAATCCTCCGGAGAATCGCCGCTCTAACTTGACCTGCATGGCGTGATAGTTCGAGTTGGCAATATTGCTTTGAGAGTATCCTTCAGAGAGATCGGGAAATTGTCGACGAGGCTCAACGGGTCCTGGTCCTGGTGCAAAGGCTCTGTTGAACGGGACCCTGGTTTCTAAATGGGTTCCTTTATTTCCTACGTAGGCCACTTCGATACTGGTGTTTGGATCCAACTGCCGTTGTACCGCCACGTTCCACGCCTGGAGGTACGGAATTCTCGCGTGAGGGTTAAAGAGGATCGGCTGAATATTGGGGGTAGCGGCTCCCGGCGCGTTAAACGGGACGAACAGGTTCTGGTTGTTCAAGGTCGGTGTCGGAGTCGTGTTGTTCACGCCTTGAGAAATAATCCAGGGGATCGACGTAGCAGAAATATCTGAGTAGTTGTTTCCGTTAAGAAGGCTATAGAAAACTCCGTAGCCGAGGCGAACAACCGTGTCTTTGAGGAAGGTCGGTCGATAAGCCAGCCCCAAGCGTGGCGCCCAGTTATTCTTGTCCGGAAAGCGAAGGGTCCGATTGGGAAGCCCCACGTCCTCAGCTTTCGCCATGAGATTCCCAAATAGACTCCATGCCAGAGGCGCCAGAGTCTGCGCTGCCAGATCGGGATCTTGCCCTTTCTTGTGAGCGACTACAAATTTACCTGAAACCGGATCGAAGCTGGTCAGTTGGTTTCGTGAATCCACAGGCCAGCTGTCGTATTCATATCGCAGGCCCAGGTTCAACGTCAGGTTAGGCGTGAGACGCCAGTCGTCGTGAACGTACCAGGCGAGGTTGTAACTTAACTGATTGTAATTATCCTGAGGGAACTGGCGGAAAGCATCGAGAGGAAGACCCAATAGAAAATCGGCCCATCCGTCACCGGTGTAGTCGCCACTATAGTCGACAGAACCGCGCGAAACAGCGGCAGACTTGCTGGACCAGATGAATCGGCGCAAATCCGTGCCGATCTTTATCTGGTGTCCCCCCCGGATGATCGAGAAGTCATCCTTGATCTGCCGGTTTTCGGTAGGGTTGATCAGGGGCGTCCAATCGAAACCATTGATTCCCTGGTAGCCGCCTATCGACAGAGTTGGAAAGCCCGGAAACTTGGCCGTAGTCTCGTCATAGCCCTGCAGACCGGAGAGTACGGTGTGATTTGTTCCAATGCTTTCCGCTGTGAGCACGTTACGGAAACGAGACCAGCCGATCGTCAAGGTATTCATGACCCTGGGACTGAAAGTACGATTCCAGTTGAATGCCGCGCTCTGCGCTCGTCCTTCGCGGACGGCGCCACCCTCGAGCGGCAGCGCATCGGGCGTCAACAACTTGTTCTGGTTGAAGGTGTAGCTCACAAAGACCCGATTATTGTCATTGAGATAGTGATCATAGCGTCCGTTGGCCTGGTCCCGGCGGAAACTCTCCGAAGGGGCATAGATGAACTGTGAATCCGAATTCGGTGACGGATAAAAAGGGATAAAGTAATTGGCCACCTTGTTAATTCGGTCGGCTGGAATCACGTTGTTGGGAAAGGCCTGACCCGTCAGAGGATCAGTGATAGGGGGCAACCCCGTGAAATCTCCGATGCGCTGGGCTTCCGTGGGGACGGTAATGTTGTAGGCCAATCCCTGCCGCTGTCTCGTACCCTCGTACCCGCCAAACCAGAAGACCTTGTCTTTCTTGAGAGGACCGCCGACTGCTCCACCAAACTGATTTCGCTTCAGGATACCCCGTTCAGGCTGGAAGAAATTGCGGGCATCGAGCTTATCATTCCTGAGGAATTCGAAAGCGCTACCGTGAATTTCATTAGTGCCGGATTTCATTCGCACTGACACGTTAGAGGGCCCCATACCTTGATCTGCCGAGAAATTGCCGCTCTCGACGCGAAACTCCTCGATCACATCGATCGAGGGGCTGATGGGAAATCCCTGGAAGAGCTGATCGATGTTCATGGTGCCGTCGAGGGTCGAGGTGGTCTTAGTGGAGCGGTGTCCATTGATAAGCACTAGAGGATTGCCCGTTTCACCCGCGTTGCCCGCCGTGGTTGCTCCAGGCGTTAGAGCTACCAGTTGCACATAGTCCCGCCCGTTCAGCGGTAGATCCACGATCTTCTTATTCTCAACGCTCTGACCCAGGGAAGCCTGCTCGGTTTGGAGCAAAGGGGCGGTGTCAACAACATTTATCTTTTCGGAAACTTCACCTACCTGCAAAACCGCGTCCACGTGTCCGACTTGTCCGATCGTCAGATAGATGTTGGAAACCAGGTGGGTACGAAACCCGGGCATCTCGACCGTCAGCGTGTAACTCCCGATCGCCAGTGGAGAAAGGGAATATCGACCTCTCTGATCAGTCGGGGTGCGGCGCTCAACGCCGGTTTGAATGTTTTTCACAATGACTTGCGCACCGCTGATGACCGCGCCGGTTGGGTCGGTCACGATACCGACCAGACCGGCCTCCTGAGCCCAGGCTGGCTGGACCAGGCTTAGGGCGAAGGCAGTCATGAAGACGAGGCAGACTAGGGTCAGTTTGGTGCACACGATTCGAAGCGCATAAGAACTCATGGTATCCTCCTTTTTACTCCGGTTTTCCAGATAACTTCGCCCACTCTGTTCGCAGGTTCGAAGCTCTGGCGAAGGTAAACGCGCGCTCTGCCGCACGTTCATCAAGCGTGCTCAGAGCGTCTACGCGGATGAGTTTTGTGACAGAAACGAGTTAGTTTGTGTCGCGAAACTCGGCAACGCGCTCCGGGTGCTGATTCTAGTCCCGAAGGGACGGCGGATCGTAACCCAGGGTGGAGCGCAGCGCAACCCTGGGAAACAGAAGAAGCGATCCCAGCCCCGGAAGGGGCGGCGGAAAACGCCGCTGGATCGGGCAATTCGTACAGACTTTCCGTCGCCCTTTCGAGGGCTCTACGCTCGTAGTTTTCTTGAACCCCAGGGTTCCGCTTCGCTCCACCTTGGGCTATGGTTTCGTCGCCCTTTTCAGGGCTGAAAGTTGGTCTTAGCAGTGCCTCTGGGTTTTCGCGACAGAAACTAGTGAAATGCGATCTCTTGTTTTCTGCGGACATTAGCCTAAACCCCACCGGTTTGCCTCACCGTCGCTGAAAGCTGCCCAGCTTTCATTGCTGAGGCTAGCGAACATCTACGAAGAGCCGACGGAACTGACTTGAGTCCTGCTTTGACTTAGCTACTTCTTGAGCGCCCAGGACTTCCTTTGCCTCTTCATTTCTTCCTTGGCGTTGCAGGAGTCTTGCCAGGACGTAAAAGGGCCTGGGGTCCTCGCTGCTAAGCCGAATTGCCTTTTGAAGTGCGACAATGGCTTCCTGGTCTCGTTTTTCTGCGATCAGGATTTTGCCGAGTAAGAAATACGTCTTTAAGTCTGGAGGCCCCAGTTCTGACGCTCGCTGGATGAATTTCAAGGCAGGCTCGAAGCTTCCCTTTGTCGCCAGCGCCATTTGGTATTCACATTTGGCTCCGTAGTACCAACCTATGGGATTAGCGCCGTTCAGTTGGCGAAGGAACTGGGCGGCCTCTTGCATCTTGGTCCACTCCATCCCCTTGTCGTAGCTTTCCAGCAGGACCTTGTAGGCGATTTCGGAATCGGGCTTTTGCACGATGACCGCATGGATCTCCTGATTGGCGAGCTCCAGGTTACCGGTTAAGAGATGGGTAACGGCAAGACCCAGGCGCATCTTGACGGAGTTCGGCAGCACTTTGATGCCGCTTTCGAAAACGGCTACGGCTGCCAACAAGGAATTGCTCTGTCCCAACAGATCACCTAGATCCAGGTAGTAGTCCTCGTTGGTTGGCTCCAAACGGATGGCTTCCTGGAGATGGTACATGGCCGGTTCGATCTGATTCAGCTTAAAGTGACTGTAACCCACCATATCATGCCAGGCGGCGGAATTCAGCTTCAGGTCCTTCACCAACGCCAGCCAGGAAAGGGCTGCCTGGTAGTCGCCCTGATCGATGCGGCTCCCGGCCAAAGTCATGACCTGGTCAGAGATCTGAGGCTTTAGTTTCACGGCCCGTGTGAAATAAACAGATGCTTGGTCAGGCTGCCTATTTCTATTCAAGAGAACTGCCAGAGACAGCAATATATTAGGATCGCTCGGAGTCAAGTCACCAATCTTGCGGACTGTAGTCAGCGCCAGGCTGACTTTACCTGTGTTGAACTGAGCTTCGGCCAAAGCCGCAAGAATCTGCACATCTCCGGGATTTAAGCCCGCGGCCTTTTGCAGTGCTCGTTCTGCCTCGGGCCCATGGCCCATATGCAACTCGCAGGCGCCCAGGTTGAACCAGGCGGACCCGTCTTTGGGATTGAGGGCCGAAGCCTTCTGGAACTCTGCCGCAGCCTCAGCCGGTTTCTTGAGTGCGAGATAATTGGCACCCAGATTGTTGTGTGACAAGGCAGAATTCGGATTTAATTGAGCGGCTCTTGAAAAGTACGCAGCAGCCTCCTCCGGCTTTCCCAATCGGGTATAAACAATTCCCAGGGAAGTGTAAGCTGGACAAAAATCCGGCCATCGCGTAACAATCTCCAGGAACCTGAGGGCGGCTTTTTCAAACTTCCCTTTTTGCAACAGATCCGTGGCCTCCCGATAGAGCTGGCCGGGCTGCCCAATTCCAGAAGGATTGACTGGGGGGTTGACTTGAGCGAACGAAGGCGCCCGCGAGGAAAGTGGAAAGACAAGAATGATGAAAACCAAAAGTCTGTTGCCCATACGATGGAGAGAAGATTTGAAAAAGTTCCGCCGCATCACGGAATGAGACCTACAACGCACCAAATCATCAGGGTAAGCCGCGGGTCCTCACGCGCCTCTTCACAGATCGCAAAAGAACCTACGCGGATTGTCAACCAGAAACGTATCGGTCTCCTTCTTGCTGAATCCGGATTTCAAGAGCTTGGGAACCGCATCCGTCACCATGTAAGCATAAGTGCGTTTGGAAGCATCCGGGTCGAAATAGGGTTCCTCTGAGCCTTCAAACACTTTCTCCTGATTCCTCCAATGCCAATTGCAGTCTATCGAGATGAAGATCCGGTTGGCAAACCCTGCGTCGCACAGAGAGCGCAGAAAAAAAACGAGGTCAGACCACGGAGTGTAGAACTCCTGGCCGAAAGTATCGACTTCCAGGTAGCCTCCCTCTTTGGCGATGGACAGCAACTCCTCTTTTACCTGCTCACGGCTTCGTCCGCCGTGAAGCATCGTATCGACATGAGACAGGAAAAGCCGATTGGGATTCGCGCCTGTGCGCACCAGCAAGTCGAATTGCTCGCGTGCTCCAGCGCCATCATGGGTTGCAATGGGAATGCCAGTGGTTTTCTGGACGCGGGCTGCGGCGCGAAAGACTTTTTTCTCCCAATCGGAAAGGGGAGCACGTTCTCCGGCCACTTTAATGATTCCTGCCCGAACCTTTGTACTGTCGATGCCCTCCCTGACTTCCTTTAGCATTCGTTCTTCCATCTGTCTTTCATCTTCCATGTCCGCCATCGACCTGGGAATTTTTTCACGCCGGTAAAAACCGGTGGAGGCCACAATTTTGACGGGTGTTCGTTTCGCAATCTCCTCATAGAGGTCTATGGGCCTGTGGGGAGTAAGATCCACGACAGTGTCAATTCCTACACGCGAAGCGGCGTTCAGGAGCGAAACAGCGAAGTCAACGGTGTCCGATCTCAAATTATCCGGGATAGGCGTATAGCCGGGATTATCGAGTCGCGGGCCACTGAACCAAAGCACGTGCTCGTGCATGAGAGTCGTCCCTAACGAATCACAACTGACAGGGCCATTCATCGTCGATACCGCCAGAGACTTCGACTTTTTGGTTCGTGGCAGAGCCGGCGTCGCCATTCCGGTCCGTGAAGCGAGAGAGAAGAGCGCCGTACCGGCCAGGAGACCAGTGGTAAACGCGCGGCGCGTTAACGCGCTTGAAACTGAGGATTTTGAGATTATGGTAGCTGAGTTCATTAGATTTCAAGAGATTATTACGGTTGGCTTCACTGCATTTGTGATTTGATCGATGGTTGCTCAGTGGCACACGGACCAAAGGACCAAC
>Ga0066709_100003546_pt1 | contig 12036 bp, 7 predicted proteins | sample GraSoiAngelo_158_FD_79665 | JGI IMG/M metagenome (GOLD analysis project Ga0066709, IMG submission 79665) | Grasslands soil microbial communities from the Angelo Coastal Reserve, California, USA - 14_1009_16_30cm | ecosystem: Environmental > Terrestrial > Soil > Grasslands | place: USA... | reverse complement strand
GGCGTTTGGGGACCTTTTCAACGATGGGCACATCGATGTGGTGCTAAATAATATGGATTCTCCGCCCACGCTGCTCCGCAATGTCGTAAAGAATAGCAACCACTGGATCACTTTCAAATTGATTGGTGGAGCAAAGAGTCCGCGGGATGCCATCGGTGCAAAGATCTTCCTCACCTCGGGCGGTGCACACCAGCGCGGCGACGTTTTCAGCGGAGGAAGTTATGCCTCGAGCTCTGATCTGCGTCTTCATTTCGGGCTGGGGGCAGCCACAAAACTTGAAAAAGTTGAGATTCAATGGCCTAGCGGCAAGCGAGAAGAGATTGTCGTACCAGGCGTGGACCGCATCCTGACCGTAGTGGAAGGACAGGGAGTCGTTGAGAAATAACCTCCGCAGGATCCTTTGCGTTAACCCAGAGTTCAAACCGGGAATGTGATGTTTCCACGCCGCATAGCTCGACAGTTTTTCATCTGTGGCGGGGTCGCGTGTGCGCTTCTTCTTTCTTGCGCAGCGCTCCCTCAGACAAAACCAAGTTACGCAGCGTCTGTTTCCGACTTTCGACCTCGAAAGGAGGTGCCGGGGGAGAGCTTTATAGGCCCAGGGGCGTGCGCCAGTTGTCACGGGCAAAAAAGTAGCTCGCATTTGCAGACCGCTATGGGACATGCTCTACAGAAGCCTACAGAAAGCGCTGTGTTGCGGAGTCATCCTAGGATGACGTTTCAGGCTGGGCGGTTTTCCTATCAAATCGTAAGTGACGACCAGAAAAGCATCTATCGTGTGACTGACGGAAAAGAAACCCTCAGTGAGTCGATCCTCTATGCATTCGGTAACGCCCACGTCGCCCAGACCTATGTGTTCCGCCGTGGTGGAAGGCTCTATGAAAGTCGCGTGAGTTACTACACGGCGATTGACGGGTTGGACTGGACCATCGGAGATATTCTGAATCCTCCGCCAAGTCTAGAAGAAGCCGCAGGCCGCGACATCGACGGCGATGAAGCTCGCAATTGCTTCAGTTGCCACGCCACTGCCGCGCTTGTCAACGGGAAGCTTCAGCTCGATCGCGTGATTCCCGGTATAACTTGCGAAGCGTGCCATGGGCCGGGAGAGAGGCATACTGCCGCAAAACTTCTTGAAACAGGAGAAGACTCGGCTATCTTTAATCCCAGGAAGCTCGATCCCGAGACGCTATCGCAGGAATTCTGCGGGGCTTGTCATCGTGGTGTCGACACTGTCGCCATGATGCCGGACCTTGGTGGCATCAGCAATGTTCGCTTCCAGCCGTACCGGTTGTTTAACAGCCGTGGACACGATCCCAAGGATGCGCATTTGGTTTGCACTGCATGCCACGATCCACATCTGGATTTGAAACAGAATGAGGCAGGCAGCGACTCGAAATGCACAGTTTGTCATGAACCCAGTGGCGCGTCGCAAACCCCCGCAAAGGGCCAAAACAGGGGAGCGGCTGGCAAAAGATGTCCCGTGGGGAGCGATAAATGCGTCACCTGCCACATGCCCAAAGTGGAATTGCTCGGGGCGCACTTCCAATTTACCGATCATCGAATCCGAATCGTTCGGCCTAAAGAACCGTACCCTTATTGAGTGATAAATCCTAAGATCCCTTGATCCCAGAGCTCTCGATGATGGTGATATAGCGATCGATGGGAAGATTTGTGAAGCTTTCGACGCGCCCACTGGGCTGAGGCCAACGAATCTCCAGCTTGTCTATTCTCATCCGCTTGCCAATCCCAAGCACATCCCGCGGATCATGCGAGGAAAGATAGCTGCCACCTCCCACTTTGAGTTTGCTTCGTTTCAAATCTCCTGACTGCCATGTGATGGTTGCGCCGATGGCGTCTGGGTTCGATCTCTTGCCAACCAAGCGCACGCCGAGCCAGTGGTTTTCCGGCGCTGAAACATTTTTTAGAAGCACAGGCGATCCGCCATTGACGGAGACCAGTACGTCCACTGCGCCATCATTATTGAAATCTCCCACGGCCATGCCGCGCGCCGCTAAGCTCTGCGCAAAAGCGGGGCCAGCAAGACCACTGACGTTTTCCAGACTGCGGCCGTTGTTGTGGAACAGCAGCAGCGGCTCCTTGTAGGCGACGTGGCTGGAATGTGCTTCGATCTTGTCGTCGGGGTGTCCATTGGCAATGAACAGGTCAAGGCTGCCGTCGTTGTCGTAGTCGAAGAACTTCACTCCCCAACCGCTCATGAGGCGTGTCAACCGCCCCAGGCCCATGGGTCCGGCCATATCGTCGAGCGTGAGGTCGTGATTGTTGCGGTAGATTGAGTACATCTCCTGATCCACGTTCGTAACGAAGAGATCCTGCCAACCGTCCTGATCGAAATCCGCCGAGTCAACCCCCATGCCGGAGCGCTCGCGGCCAGACTGGCTGTACGCCACGCCCGCTTCAAGCCCCATCTCATCGAACTTTCCGTTGCGCTTGTTGACGAAGAGAAAATTGGCGACCGTATCGTTGGCCACGAAAAGGTCCATCCAACCATCGTTGTTGACGTCCGTGGCAACGACACCCCACGCTTTTCCCAGCGCCTTGGCGATGCCGGATTCCCGGCTAACGTCGGTGAAGGTGCCGTTCCCGTTGTTGTGGAACAGCCAACTCGCTGCCGACGGGTAGATACGCGGAATGCAATAGAAGCGTTCTCCGGTCTTCTCGTTACCACAGAATTTGTTCTTGGATTTGTCGAAGTCCACGAAGCGGCAAACGAATAAATCCAGCCGCCCATCGTTGTCGTAGTCAAACCAGACGGCACTGGAGGCCCAACCGGGAGCCGCTAAGCCGGCCTTCTCCGTCACGTCGGTGAACGTCCCGTTGCCATTGTTGTGATAGAGAATGCTGCGGCCGTACTGGGTGACGTACAGATCGGGCCAGCCGTCGGCATCGTAATCCGCCACAGCGACGCCCATGCCATAGCCTCCGGCGGCGACGCCGGCTTTTTCGGTGACGTCCGTAAATGTCCCGTCGCGATTATTGCGGTAGAGCGCATTGCGCAGGGGCGGATCAGGTGTGAAAAAATCGCACTTCCCGCCATTCACCAGATAAATGTCCATCCAGCCGTCGTTGTCGTAGTCGAAAAAGGCGCAACCCGCGCCGGTTGTCTCGGGCAAGACGTAATCCACCGAAAGGCCGTTTTCATGACGCCAGGTGAGCCCGCTGGCGGCCGAGGGCACCTCCTCAAAGAGCGGCTTCGGAGTGGTTTCGGCGAGTCCCACTGGTGTGACGGAACGGAGGTGCGGCAGAAAAGCGATGCTCCGGTATTTGGCCAAGCAGCCGCTGCCGGCCATACTTAGTCCCTTGACGAATTGTCTTCGCGTCCAACCCGGCATCAGTGTTTTTGTGGTGCGCTATAGTTTGTTGGCGGCCTGCGGATCCCCGTGACTCTGGTCCTTCTCGGACTTGGCCTTACCATACTGTAGCATTGCAGAAACGGGGAAAACGCTCTAGGCTTTTGCGGTCATGCCGCCGACCCACGGTCTCGGCGTATCGAAGAAAAGCTTCTGTCTCTCCGCTGCAAACAAGGAGCTTGACGAGAGCCAAATCGCCAAGGCCATCAAGCCGAAGACCCGATTGGCGGCCGGGCTGCGAGAATTCATGAGCAGGTTCTTTGCCGGATAACCCCGTTGATTCACGGGTGAAACGGTTAAGGACTCTGCCGCCCGGTCCCGAAAATCCTCAGCCTGCGTTAGTAGCCTTTCACCTTGATAACAAAATAGGTGAACTCGTGAGCGCCATCGAGCACGAGCTGGTGTGGGACGCGAGCGGGAATCCGGACAACATCTCCAGGCGAGAGTTTCTGCCGAGCGCCGCCTTGAATGGTGCCGTTGCGCTTCTCATGAGGTGCCACAGTTTCTCCATTTAGCAGCGTGCTCCCGACAACGAGCGTCGCGGAGCCGGATTGTACAAAAAATACGTCCACTTGGGTTTCGTGCCACTCGACCTGACCGTCAGCTTCCCGGTGAACCAACAAAAACCCTTCGTTTGGAAAATCAGAAAGCTGCTTCACGGAGAAATGATGTGGATCGGTGGCAGCTTCCGCACCAAGTGCCCCCGCAGCGTGCTGCAGGCTCGCTGGCGTCCAATGCTCGAAGCCTTGCGGGACTGGCTCCTCCGAGCTCACAACTAGAAAAGGAGTCGCAATCAAAAACACCAACCAGAGTTTTTTCATCTTTTCTCACCTCAAGACTTCGTCTTGACATTCCGAACAAGATCAGCTATCGCGAGCACCTTAGCCTTTGGTCGCCAAACTTTGTCAAACAGCCCGCTGAGATGTTCTAAGTTGCCCGCAGGCCTCTGATTCTCCGGATGCCGCTCACCTAAGGAACACAGCTAGTTCTATCATTTTCTAACAAGAATCGGGGCGCCCTCCTCGAAAAGGCGCCCCGGCGCTGCTTCTCTGCGTGGGGTTAGAAAAGGATTTTCAGTGCCAGTTGGCCTATGCGCGGGTCTCCAGCCTGCCCTGCTCTAAACGTTCCGAAAGCGCCAGCGCTGAGCTTCTGGAAGTTCGTGATGCTCGGCTGAGAGCCGGCGCCGGACGCCACTTCCTCGTCAAAAAAGTTCACTCGGTTGAACACATTGAAAAACTCCGCACGGAACTGGAGTCTCCAGCGTTCCGTGAAAGTCAAGCTCTTGGAGAGTCCCATATCCCAAGAATACTTGCCGGGCATCCGAAGGGCGTTCTTGCCAATACCACCGTAGGTGCCGACGGAGGCTGCGGTGGTCGCAAATGCAGCCTTGTTGAGCCAGCTCACGCAGTTTGGCGTCGTGCCACATTGGGTGTTTCCGTAGGGACGGACTCCCGCCAACAACGTTCCACGGTCTTGGCCGATTCCGGTGCCGGAGAGCTCCGTTCCCTGCAAAACGGTGAACGGGCGGCCGGTCTGTGCGGCGACGACTCCGCTGTATTGCCACCCTCCGAGGGCACGGTGCAAAAAACCTCGGGATCCGGCGAAGCTGGGGAGTTCCCATACGAAAGAGGAGACAAAGCGGTGGGCGTGGTCAAAATCCGATGGCCCACGATCGAACTGATGGCGCAAAGGGTCGTCGCATGGCCGCGCAGAAACAGTATCGGCGCCGATGTCGGCCACTCCGCCTCCGTTGGGCAGGTCATCGATACTCTTTGACCATGTGTAGCTGCCAAGGATCGTCAGCCCGTGGGACGTGCGCTTTTCAGCGGACAACTGCAGCGAATGGTAGGACGAATTGATATCCTGAGCGTCCTGCGTAGGACCGTTGTTCGTGGTGCCGAAGACCGGCGGGGGATTAGGGTTGCCAGGGGCAAGAAGCGCATTCAGTCTCGCAGGACCGCCGCCAACAGGTGAGACGTTAAAAGCTATTGTCTCTTTCAGGTGGCCGCCATGAGAGCCCGCGTAAGCAGCACGCACGAGAACGCTTGATGGCAACTGGCGCTCCACGGCCAGGTTCCAGTTGTAAAGCGTGGGTGTCTGGTAGCTGTGAGCCGGGTCCCAACTGACGACAAGCAAGTTAGAAGCGAAAGTAGCATTTGAGGACGGCGGGAAGGTAGCGGGAAACAGATTGGCCTGGGCCGTGCAGCCGAGACGCTGTTGGGTGGAGGCCTGCGTGCACAGCGGGTCACTGATGGTGCCTGGTTTAGCACCGGATGTGCTGAGTATGAGCTGCGGGCTGAACGGAGTTACGTCCGCAAACCTATTGTTGATAATGCCCGGTATGCGTGTGTCATAAAAAATACCGGCTCCGCCGCGCAGGCTGGTCTTGCCATCGCCGAACACGTCGTAGGCAAAGCCAAGGCGTGGTGCAAAGTCCTTCAAGCTGGACTGGACGCCATTTTCGGGAACTCCTGGATCGCCGGGGAAGTAAATTCCTGGCGGAGCATTTGGGAACCGCGTGGAACGGACGCCAGCAATCAAACCGCTGAGCCGAAACTGCTCCTGACGTCCTTTGATTTCGCGCCAAGGAAGAGCCGGCTCATAACGCAACCCAAGGTTCACGGTCAGGCGTCTGCTGATCTTATAGCTGTCCTGGACATAAACTCCAGAGAAGATGCCACGATTATTCTTAAATTCACCCGCACCCTGCCGAAAGGCAACGTTGCCGGAGTAGTCGCCGAGCGCACCGGATAGGAAAGCTGAGAGACTGGGGAAGCTAAACTCCGCGGGTTGGAAGAACAGATTGTTGAGGTCCACTCGGCTGCGCTCAAGAACGCCACCAAAACGAAAGTTGTGCTTTCCTTTCACCCAACTGACATCATCGATCCAACTGAAATTGTTCCTGACGAACGCAGCCTGAGGGTTATCACCAAAACTAAAAAAACCGTTCACGCGAATTTGTTGAATGGCATGGGCAGCAGGCTGAAAAGGAATCATCGAACCAAGACTCTGGACGCTGGGCACGGTACTGTCGGGCCCGCGGCTGGCTTTTTCGCGCGCATAGCTAAATCGAAAATCGTTAATTAGGGAGGGCCTGAATATATGAGTCTCGTGAATCAGGTAGTTCTGGTTGGCGATCTTTGAGCCGTCCGCATAGGTCAGAATATTGGTGGGGACAAAAACCGCAGCCTTGCTGAAATAGTTGTAGTCATACCGAACCGAGAGCCGGTCATTCTGACCGAAAGCATGATCCACCCTGCCGAGTACTTCATTGAAATTCTGCCGATCCGGCCTGACGAAGGTGACGGAACCGGACGTGGGCTGAATGGGCAGAAGCGGCAACAGATTCGCTACCGTCGGATCAATCGTTCCCCCGCCCGCCGTGAAAGCAGTGATGTCGGCCTGTGAGGGCACGGTCGAGTTTGTCGGGTTTCCCACGTTGCGCAAACGAGTGGCTTGAAGACCAGCAAAGAAAAACGTCTTGTCGTGGACAATGGGACCGCCGATGGTTCCCCCAAACTGATTGCGCTTGAGCTGATCCCGCCCCTTGTCCTTCGAAGGGCTGCCGTTCGGCTGCGTGAGAGGCGCAAAGAAGTTTCTCGCGTTGAAAACGGAATTGCGCAGGAACTCGAATATGTCGCCGTGGTAATTATTGGTGCCGGATTTGGTGATGACGTTCACAACCGCACCGGCGTTCTGCCCATATTCCGCGCTGTAGTTACTGGTCTGGACGCTGAATTCCTGAAGCGCGTCGGGAAATGGAAACGGCTGATTGACATTGGTGTACTCGTCAACGTAGTTGCCGCCGTCGAGCTGGTAACTAACCTGGTTCTGCCGTGCGCCGTTAGCCGAAATCGTGACCGCCCCGGGAAATGTCTTTGTAGTGCCCTGGTCCGCGCCTCCGTTGGCGGAGAAGACAGTGCCTGGCACCAGCAGACTAAGCTTCGCTGCGTTTCGGCCTTCCAGGGGCATCTCCACCAGACGCTGTTGTTCGATGACTTGTTTCAGCGTTGACGTGGACGTGTCTACCTGCAGCGCGCTTCCCGAAACCACAACCATTTCGGTTGTCATACCCAACTTCACGCTCACATTGACGGTGAGCGTTTGATCCGCGAGCAGGACAATTCCGGTTTCCTTTGAGGTGTTGAAGCCCTTGGCCTCCACGGTCAGGCTGTAGGTTGCGGGTTGCAGGGAGGGAATCACGTAGAGCCCCTCCGTATCAGTCATGGCATTGCGAGAAAAGCCCGTACCCACCTGTATCGCCGTGACTTGCGCACCCGCGACTAAGGCTCCTGCGGGATCAGTGACCCTGCCGACGATGCTGCCCAAGCCTTGCGCGTGCGAAAACAGAGGCGCGAACAGAAGAGCAAAAAGAACAATCAGCGCATTCTTCTTCATTCTGTTTTCCTTCTTGCGAGCTGGCCGCGACTTTTTGTCGCGACTAGGCCCGCCCGTCGTGGCGTACCGGGTGCCTCGAACCCGCGGCCATCCTCTTCGCACCATGAATTGAGCGCGACGAAGAACTCGCTTTGCACCATCACATTGATAGATAGTCGCTATCAATTACTTGAATACATCTAGTGGGGGGGACATTAGGAGCAGAATTATAATGATGTCAATCCGGAAAATTTAAAGGAGTGGTTTAGCCAGACTAAAACAGTCTTTGCTGCCAGCGCCTGGCCTTTGCGCATTTTCCAGCGATACTTGCCTGGATGTCATCAGCCCGGCTTGTAGTTCTGGAGAGAGAAGCCGACGAGGATGAGGACGTGCCGCGCTCGCCACGAACGCGATGCACTGCAGAACTGGTTTAGGAGGCCGTGAAGAAAACAAGACTTTGGTTCGTCTCCACTGATCGGCGCCTTAGCCACAATCTTTTCGGAAACTTCCATCGTGCCCCTTGTTTCCCTCTACGGTTCTCCACTATATTTCGCCCGGCATGTCTAGAGAAAAGGATGATCTTTTGAAGCAACCAGCAGGTCCGCAGGCCGCCTCTGTGCCCAAGAGAAGGTGGGGCATCGCTTTGCTTCTGGGGTTTGGCGTGCTCGTCAACTATTTCGATCGCGTGAATCTTTCTGTTTCCCAGGATGCGCTGCGAGCCACGTTTGGAATTTCCGCGGTAATGTTTGGTTATCTGTCAAGCGCTTACAACTGGACCTATGCGTTGCTCCAACTGCCCTCCGGGCTGCTGCTGGATCGCTTGGGGGTCCGCCGCGTAGGGGTGATCAGCACCATGATTTGGAGTGTGGCTTCTTTCGCTGCGGCCATCTCCACGAGCGTCGGAGGTTTGTTTGGGGCGCGCTTCCTTCTGGGGATTGGTGAGGCGCCGACATTCCCGGCCAATGCGAAAGCCACTGGCTATTGGTTCCCCAAGGATGAACGCAGTTTGGCAACCGCCATGTTTGACTCCGCGGCGAAATTTTCTTCGGCGATTGGAATACCGTTGCTGGGTCTCTTGTTGCTGTATTTCGGTTGGCGATGGAATTTTGCGGCGACAGGCTTTATCAGTGTTCTATATTTCGTGCTGTTCTATGCCTTCTACCGAAACCCGAGCGAGGACAAATTACTGACAGCTGCGGAGCGCGAGTTCATCGCCAGAGGAGGAGCGCAACCGGAGGATCCGGCGAAGGCCGCCGAAGGAGCGCCGCTCGCTTACTTGCTTCGACAACGAAAAGTTTGCGGCCTGGCTCTGGGCTTCGCGTCGTATAACTACACTTTCTATCTGCTCTTAACCTGGCTGCCTTCCTATCTTTCCACCATGCATCATGTCGACTTGCTTCATTCGGCGCTGTATACCAGTGTTCCGTGGCTGTTCGCGACGCTCACCGATCTTGTCGTGGGCGGGTGGCTTGTCGATGCGCTGATACAACGCGGCTGGAACCCTGTTCGTGTTCGTCAGGTTGTTCTCATCGGCGGAACGATCTTCGGCCTGGGAATTCTCGGCGCTGCCCGTGCTCACGGTCCTGTCGCGGCGCTTTTCTGGATCAGCATTTCTATCGGAGGATTGGCCGCGGCGTCCCCTGTGGGATGGTCGATCCCCTCGTTGATTGCTCCACGAGAAAGCGTCGGCACATTGGGGGGAATTCTGAATTTTTGCAATCAGCTTGCCGGAATTGCAGCACCGATCGTGACAGGCTATGTCGTCGAGGCGACGCATTCTTTCTCCTGGGCCTTCGGCGTCGCCACGGTATTTCTCCTTATCGGCGTCGCAGGCTATGTTTTTCTGTTGGGAAATATGGCGCCGATTCCCGATCCGGCCTGAGCGCTCGTATCAGTGCGACGCGGCGTAGTGTTTCGCCGTGCTTGTCCGCGAATTAAACACGTCGAAGCTTCCATCGGTCGAGGCCGTCAACTTGAGATAGTTGGCGGCATCTTCGGGTCCCGAGAGATTGGCGATGAACGGTTCAGAGGTGTTGTGCGCAGGCCCGCCTTCTTCGGAAAAATGCAATTGCCACAAATCTTCGAGGTGCGGCGATGCCTTGATAATGTCCCAGGCGGAAGGTGTTCCGCCCTTTTTTGCGCCGTTATCCATGATAGCCACGCGAGGATCGATTCCAAACACCAGTGCGGGGCTGCCACTCTGAAACCAGCCATGATGAGAGACGATATAAATATCGATTTTGCCGAGCTTGTTCCGGGGACACATCAGTTCCATCTCTTTGTCCCAGGTCAGGTCGCCCAAATCTAAAAGTTTGAGCTTGCCGAAAGTGATCAGCGTTCCCAGAGAACGTGGATTTTCGGTTTGGTCGGGGGGACGTTGCTCGGAGTTCTTACAGGCGGAGTTTTCCGCGCCCGCTCCCGGCAAGGGTTTGTCAATCAGAGCGCCGTCGGAGCTTACGACGCTTACACGCATACCCTGAATGGGCAGAACCTCGCCGGGCTTGGCGGTAATCCGCTTGAACTTTCCCGTTCCCAACACTTGCTGGTAGGCCTGCCAGCCTTGCGCGGTTGGCCCGTTCGTGGTCTCGCGGTTTTCGCCGTGATCGATGAATGTTCCTACCGGGACGCGGGCCACGAGTTGCGGCACGCCTCCCACATGGTCGTTGTGAAAATGCGTGATCAGCACGCAATCAATCTTGCTGATCCCGGCCAGCTTGGCAGCAGCGACAACGCGGTCGGCATCGCGACCATCGTTGCCGGGCCAGCCCGTATCAATGAGCAGCGACTGCCCCTCCGGGGTGAAGAACAAGGTGGCCTGGCCGCCTTCCACGTCGACAAAGTAGACCTGCAACGCCTTGCGGCTCTCGGGCACCGGCAGAGCAGGCGCTATTGGCGGTAGAAATAAACTCAGGAGTCTCCCAAGCGCCCAGACAAGAAGGGACAGCCGCGCGAAATGCCGCAATCCAACACTTGAAAAGAGCTTGCTCTGCATATTTTGAACTCCTAGTTCGATTCTCCAGGACGGTTCGGCATAGCCTGTCGAGACTCTGCCAGGGCGCGGGTTGCGCCCGTAGAGATTCCGCCATCCACAAGCAAGGTCTGCCCCGTAATATAACGGCTGGACTCCGCCGCCAGGAATACTACTGCTGCATCCAGATCTTGAGGCTCCCCCGGGCGCTTGAGCGGAATGCGCTCGCAAAGATAGTCAACCCACTCTTTGTTCTCGTAGAGAATCTTGTTCTGTTCCGTGCGAAACCATCCCGGTGCGAGACAATTTACGGTGACGCCGTGCTTGCCCCAATCATCGGCCAGGCTCATGGTCAACTGCCGGATGCCGCCCCGGCTGGCCCCGTAGGGTGCCAGGCCCGCGTAACCAGCCACGCTGGTCACGGACCCGATATTGATGATGCGCCCGTACCGACGCGGGATCATGCGGCGCGCCACGGCTTGCGAGGCGAAGAAACTCCCGCGCAGATTCGTGTCAAGAATCAGGTTCCAGTCTTCCCAGGTAACGTCGAGTGCCGGCTTCCGAACGTTGCAACCCGCATTGTTGACAAGAATGTCCAGATGACCAAATTCCTCCTCGGCAGCAGCGGCCATTCTTTCAATGCTCTCGTGCTTGCGGACGTCAAGTTCCAGTGAAATGGTGCGGCGGCCAAGCCCTCGCATCTCCGCCTCGAACGGCAATAAACGAGTGCGCTCGCGGCTGGTGAGCACGAGATCTGCTCCGGCCTTTGCAAGGGCCCGAGCAAGGTACTGGCCGAGCCCGCGGCTCGTTCCTGTTACGATCGCCACGCGGCCAGTGAGATCGAAGAGCCTGTGGCTCACGAAAACTCCCCGGGCGTAAGAACGACCTTCATCAAGTTGGGTTCACGCGCGTGCAACCGTTCGAACCATTGTGGACCGTCGTCCAGAGGCGCAATGGCGGTGATCAGAGGCTTTACTCGTATCGCTCCTGTGGCCAGAAGTTCCATGGCCTGCGGGTATTCTCCTGCCGATGCGCATGACCCTTGAAGTCGGATTTGTCGCGTGACTACCTTCTGCAGCGGCAGGGTGATTTCGGGTGAAATGTTCCCGACCAATACGACGGTTCCGCCCTTGCGAACACTTTCAATGGCGGCACCAACAGTCTCGTTTCTTCCCACGGCTTCGACCGCCACGTCTACTCCGGCCCCACCGGAAAGCTGCATTACCTGCGCAACAAAGCCGGCCTCGGCAGACAACACGGCGGTCGCGCCGACATCTCGAGCAAGTTTGAGTCGCGAGCCGTCTATGTCCGCTACGAGAACGCCTG
>Ga0066709_100003544_pt1 | contig 12039 bp, 7 predicted proteins | sample GraSoiAngelo_158_FD_79665 | JGI IMG/M metagenome (GOLD analysis project Ga0066709, IMG submission 79665) | Grasslands soil microbial communities from the Angelo Coastal Reserve, California, USA - 14_1009_16_30cm | ecosystem: Environmental > Terrestrial > Soil > Grasslands | place: USA... | reverse complement strand
GGAAATCATGCGCGAGGAGGAAATCGCAGAGCGCCATCAGGGCATGCGAATAGCCCGCCAGCCAGGCGGCGTCGCCGGTGTCGAACTTGACCTCGAGAGAGGCAGGCGCGGCCGTCTGGGCACGCGGACGCTGCGTCAGGCTGCCGATGATGTAGGCCAGGCTCTCATCTTCGGCTGCCTTGCCGTCGCCCCTGAGATCGAAACGTATCCGCGCCAAGTCGACGACAATGCTGACATCGTCATCGCCAACCTTCTGCAGCGCGGCCTCGGCGGACGCCAGATCGTCATCAAACACTTTCAGGACATCGCGGAACGCCTGGTAGCTGACCGGCTCGGGCGTGAGGTTGGCCGGCACCGGGAAGCGCAGGAGCGGGACGGACAGGGTCTTTGGTGGCGTCAGCCCGTAGCGGTAGAGCGATTGCCCGAAACGCTCGACGGCGCGCGCGAAACTCACCAGACCGAGGCCGAAACGCGCCTCCCGGTCACCGCCATCGGCATTGGCCTTGGCGGCGAGCGCCGATGCGCCGGCGACAAGCGTGCCCGCGTAGAGATGCTCGCGGGCGAGTTGCGCCGACGCCTCGCCGGCACGGCTATTTTCATAAGCGAGGCAAAGGCAGATGAGCGCCGCGAAGGCGAGCATCAGACCCTTGCGCAGAGAAACTTGAACCCGGTTGTCGTCGGCGTTGGACACGGCACCCCCTCCGGCTCCGGCGCCCGCATAGCATTTCCGTCGTGGGCGCGCCAAGCTAGAGCATTACCCGGTCAAATCGATCACCCCCGCAGCGTCTTGGCCGGGCTTGGCCCGGCCATCCACGAGAAGCCGCTCGTGGGTCCCCGGGCCAAGCCCGGGGAAGACGAATTGGGGTATTCGAACCTCAATGGATTTGGGCCTAGGTGACGGCGAAAGGCTTCGGCCAGAGCCGCTGAACACTGCGAAGCCGCACTCCGCGTCCCGGCGAAAGCCGGGACCCACTTATCCGATGCACGAGCAGCTGATGAATGGATCCCGGCTTTCGCCGGGAAGCCGAATAGCAGAATCAGATCGCGAGAAAGCCGGCTGCGGGCGAAAGCGTCGCCGCGTGTGCGCTTCCCGGCGGGTTGCAGAAATTTAACCGAGACGCTTATTCCATTCTCCGATGCAGGGCCTCGATGGCGCGGTTTGCCTGAGTCTGTCCCGTCACCGGGTCGCAAAATCGGTTGCGGGGCGTTCTGGTATACCATATATCTTCGACATGCCCGAAGGCAGCCCCCGCTCTAGCCCCAGCCTCGACGTGCCGCGGCTGGATACCAGCACCAGCTTCGCCAAGGAGGCGTATGCCGCGCTGAAGCGGGCGATTACCGCGATCGACATCTACGACCATCCGGACGAGGTGCGGCTCGACGAGCGGCGGCTGTCGCAGGATCTCGGGGTCAGCCGCACGCCGATCCGCGAGGCGATGACCCTCCTCGAACAGGAGGGCTTTGTCCGCACCCGGCCGCGCCGCGGCATCTATGTCGTCAAGAAGACCAAGCGCGAGATCGTCGAGATCATCACGATCATGGCGGCACTCGAAAGCATGGCGGCGCGGCTCGCCGCCGAGCGCGCCTCGGATGCCGAGATCGCCGAGCTGCGCCGGCTGATGGACGAATTCAGGTGCGGGCCAAATGGCGCTAATGACGGCGCGCGGCTCGACGAATACTCCGATGCGAACATCGCCTTTCACCAGGCGATCATCCGGATGAGCGGCTGTGCGCTGCTCGCCGAGATGACGGAGAATTTGTTCATCCATATGCGCGCGATCCGCAAGATCACGATCCATCAGGAGAACCGGGCGGCGCGTTCGATGACCGACCACATGCGGATTATCGAGGCGCTGGAGCGGCGCGATCCCGAAGGTGCCGAGCGGCTGGCGCGCGAGCACACGCTGGGGCTCGCCGCGCATGTCGAGCAGCACGGCGATTTTCTCGATACGCGCGACGATGGTTGAGGGTCGCTGTCTCATCTGCGTCCCGGCGCAAGCCGGGACCCATCTCGCAGGAGCAGGTTGTCTGCTGTTCGGCATCGGCAGTGAGTATGGAACCGCGGGTTCGAGCCTCGCGGAACAGTGGGTCCCGGCTTTCGCCGGGACGCCGGGATCTTTAGGAGAGTATCTATGAGCAAGGCTCTCGAAGGGGTTCGCATCCTCGATCTGGGGCATGTCCAGGCGGCGCCGACCGCGACGCAGCTGCTGGCCTGGATGGGCGCCGAGGTCATCAAGGTCGAGCTGCCCGGCCGCGGCGACATCACGCGCGGCCAGCTGCGCGACGTGAAGGGCGCTGACAGCCTCTATTTCACGATGCTGAACTCGAACAAGCGCAGCATCACGATCAATCTGAAATCGCCCGGCGGAAAAAAAATCATGGAAGAGCTGGTGCGCCGCTGCGACATCGTGGTGGAGAATTTCGGCCCCGGCGTCCTCGACCGGCAGGGCTTCACCTGGGCGCGTATCCAAGAATTGAACCCGCGCGCGATCTATGCCTCGATCAAGGGGTTCGGCCCCGGGCGCTACGCCGATTTCAAGGCGTATGAGAATGTCGCGCAGTGCATGGGCGGCGCCGCCAGCACGACCGGCTGGGAGGACGGCCCGCCGACCGTCGCCGGCGCGCAGATCGGCGACAGCGGCACCGGCGTGCATCTCGTCGCCGGCATCCTCGCCGCGCTCTACCAGCGCGAACGCACCGGCAAGGGCCAGCGGGTCCAGGTGGCGATGGTCGATTCGGTGTTGAATTTGTGCCGGGTCAAGATGCGCGACCAGCAGCGGCTGGCGCACGGGCCATTGCTCGAATACCCGACCAAGGAATTCGGCGATACCGTGCCGCGCGCCGGCAATGCCTCGGGCGGCGGTCAGCCAGGGGCGGCGTTGCGCTGCGCGCCGGGCGGACCGAACGATTACGTCTATGTAATCATCCAGCCGCCTTCCTGGGAGCCGCTGATGAAGATCATCGGCCGGCCGGAGCTGATCGCCGACCCGGATTACGCAACGCCGGAGGCGCGGCTGCCGCGCATCCCGGAATGCTTCTCGATCATCGAGCACTGGACGCTGACCAAGTCCAAGTTCGACGTCATGGCGGCATTGAACGAGGCCGACATTCCGTGCGGGCCGATCCTGTCGATGAAGGACATCTACGAAGACAAGGAGCTCTTCGAGCGCGGCATGCTGGTCGAGGTCGACCATCCGACGCGCGGGCGCTATGTACAGGTCGGCATGCCGATTCAGCTGTCCGACTCGCCGCCGGACGTGAAGCGCTCGCCGTTATTGGGCGAGCACACCGACGAGGTGCTCGGCTGGCTCGGCTACGATGCGGCCGGGATCAAGACATTGCACGATGACGGGGCGGTGTAGTTTCGGCCCTCAAGGTGGGCGTAGGATGGGTTGAGCACGGCGACACCCATCGTTTATTGGTTCACAACGAGACAGCGAGGCAGTGAGATGGCGGTACGGCGGAACCTCTGCGCCTCGCTGTCTCACTGTCTCGTTGTGAATTTTTTGATGGGTTTCGCTGCGCTCAACCCATCCTACGAGGTTGTTTGAAGAACGACATGCGTTCTCAGCAAGGTCACGACAGGCGCATTCATCCCGGCTCGGGCCGGCGGCGCGGCCTAGATCACCCGAAAGGCCGGCAGGTCGAGCCCGCCGCGCTCGATGAGGTGTTGGCCGTGCTCGGCGAGCGCGAGCGGCGCCCCGATCTGCTGATCGAGCACCTGCATCTGTTGCAGGATCATTTCGGCTGCCTGCACGCGCGGCATCTGGTGGCGCTCGCCGAGGAGATGCGGCTGGCGCTGGCCGAAATTTACGAGGTCGCCTCGTTCTACGCGCATTTCGACATCGTCATGGATGACGAGGCCGCGCCGCCGCCGATCACGGTGCGGGTATGCGACAGCCTCTCCTGTGCGCTGTCCGGCGGCGAAACGCTGCTCGAAGATCTGCGCGCCCGGCTCGGCGACGGGGTGCGGGTCGTCCGGGCGCCGTGCACGGGCGGCTGCGACAAGGCGCCGGCAGTCGCGATCGGCCACGCCTTGCACGAGCATGCCAGCGTGGACAGCGTCGCCACGGCGGTCGCGGCCGGCGCGACGCATCCGCATATTCCGGCCTATCCCGGGCTCGACGCCTACCGGGCCGCCGGCGGGTACCAGCTATTGCAGGCCTGTCTCGGCGGCCAGAGGCCGGTCGAGGACATCATCAAGGCACTCGAGGATTCCGGCCTGCGCGGGCTCGGCGGCGCGGGATTTCCGACCGGACGCAAATGGCGCTTCGTGCGGCAGGAGCCGAAGCCGCGGCTGATGGCGGTCAACGCCGATGAGGGCGAGCCCGGCACGTTCAAGGACCGCTATTTCCTCGAAACCGATCCGCACCGCTTTCTCGAAGGTATGCTGATCGGCGCGTGGGCGGCGGAGGCCGGCGAGGTCTACATCTATCTGCGCGACGAATACCCGCAATGCCACGCGATCCTGGCGCAGGAGATCGCCGCGATCGAGGCCGCCGGGCTGGCGCCGCACACCAAGATTCACCTGCGGCGCGGCGCCGGCGCTTATATCTGCGGCGAGGAATCGGCGATGCTGGAAAGCATCGAAGGAAGGCGCGGGCTGCCGCGCCACAAGCCGCCATTTCCGTCGCAAGTCGGGCTGTTCGGCCGCCCGACCCTCATAAACAATGTCGAGACGCTTTTCTGGGTGCGCGACATCGTCGAGAAGGGGCCGGCCTGGTTCACCGGCCAGGGGCGCAACGGCCGGCAGGGGCTGCGCACTTTCTCGGTGTCCGGGCGGGTCAAGGAGCCCGGAGTCAAGCTGGCGCCGGCCGGCATCACCGCGCGCCAGCTGATCGACGAATTCTGCGGCGGCATGGCGGACGGGCACAGCTTCAAGGGGTATCTGCCGGGCGGCGCCTCGGGCGGCATCCTGCCGGCCTCGAAGGCCGACATCCCGCTCGATTTCGGCACGCTCGAAGGCGAAGGCTGCTTTATCGGCTCGGCCGCGGTCGTCGTCCTGTCCGACAAGGACGACATGAAGAACGTCGCGCTGAACCTGCTGCGCTTTTTCGAGGACGAAAGCTGCGGCCAGTGCACGCCGTGCCGGGTCGGCACCGAAAAGGCCGTCGCGCTGATGAACGAGCCGCGCTGGGACGAGGATCTGCTCGTAGAGCTGACGCGGGTGATGAGCGACGCGTCGATCTGCGGCCTCGGACAAGCGGCGATGAACCCGGTCAAGATGGTGATGAAGCACTTCCGCGGCGATTTGACGAGCGGCGAGAGAGCATGACCCGGTGAGTACGGCTGACTACAGAACACAGATTCCACCGGACATATCGTTGGCCGACGAGTTGTCGTGCGACGATGTGATCGAGATGGCCAATCTGACCAGCCAGCAAACCGGCGTCCCCGGGACGATTTTCATCTCGACCGCGATGGGATCGCACGGGCCGCGGGTTAAATATTTCGCTCGCCCGGGCCGGACGCAGCCTAGTTTTTTCGTATCGGTCGTCGATCCGCCGGCGGTGGTCGCGAATAACCTACCTCCTCGCGTTCTTCGGCAGCGCTCGCCGCAGGTGATCGAATGGGTCTCGCGGAACAGGGACGCGCTGCTGGATTTCTGGAACAAGGGCGACACTTGGACACAACCTGAAGTCAACGACTTCATCCAACGGTTTCAGTGCCTATGAAAGTGAGTCTGCGATGAGCGAGCCGATCCGCTTTTTCCTCGACGGGACAGAGGTCGAGGCTGCGCCGGGCGAGACGATCTGGCAGGTGGCGCAGCGTCACGGCGTCGAGATCCCGCATCTGTGCTGGCTGCCGAAGCCGGGCTACCGCGCCGACGGCAATTGCCGCGCCTGCATGGTCGAGATCGAGGGGGAGCGGGTGCTGGCCGCCTCGTGCATCCGGCGGCCGATTCCGGGGATGAAGGTGCAGGCCGCCAGCGAGCGGGCCAAGGTGTCGCGGCAGATGGTGTTCGAATTGCTGATCGGCGATCAGCCCGAGCGTGCAGCGGCGCATGACCCGGACTCGCGGTTGTGGCAGTGGGCCGATGCGCTCGATGTCAGCGATAGCCGGTTTCCGCGGCGCGCCCAGCCGGCGCCCGACCGCAGCCATCCGGCGATGGCGGTGCAGCTCGATGCCTGCATTCACTGCAATCTGTGCGTCCGCGCCTGCCGCGAGGTGCAGGTCAATGACGTTATCGGCATGGCCGGGCGGGGCCACGGCGAAAAGATCGTGTTCGATTTCGACGACCCGATGGGCCGCTCGACCTGCGTCGCCTGCGGCGAATGCGTCCAGGCCTGCCCGACCGGGGCGCTGATGCCGGCGAGCCTGGTCGACCAGAACGGCGCCTATTGCAACGCGCCGGACCGGCAGGTCGAGAGCGTCTGCCCCTATTGCGGCGTCGGCTGCCAGCTGACCTATCACATCAAGGACGACCATATCGTCGCGGTCGAGGGCAAAGACGGGCCGGCCAACCACAACCGGCTGTGCGTCAAGGGTCGGTTCGGCTTCGACTATGTGCATCACCCCGACCGGCTGACCGAACCGCTGATCCGCAAGGACGGGGTCGGCAAGGACGATGTCGCGATCGATCCGGCCAACCCGCTGACCCATTTCCGCGTCGCTAGCTGGGACGAGGCGCTCGACCGCGCCGCCGCGGGGCTGAAGCGGATTCGTGACCGGGATGGGCGCTATGCGCTGGCCGGCTTCGGCTCGGCCAAGGGCTCAAACGAGGAGGCCTACCTCTTCCAGAAGCTGGTGCGCACCGGTTTCGGCAGCAACAATGTCGATCATTGCACCCGGCTGTGCCACGCCTCCTCGGTCGCCGCCTTGATGGAGGGGATCGGCTCGGGCGCGGTGACGGCGCCGTTCACCGCCGCCGCCGACGCCGAGGTCATCATCATCATCGGCGCCCGGCCGACGGAAAATCATCCGGTTGCCGCCACCTTCTTCAAGCAGGCGACGAAGCGCGGCGCCAAGCTGTTCGTGATGGATCCGCGCGGCCAGGTCATGGCGCGCTATGCCACCAAGATGCTGAAGTTCAAGCCCGGCCGCGATGTCGCGCTGTTGAACGCCCTCCTTCACACGATCGTCGAGGAAGGGCTCTACGACCGGCAATATGTTCAGGCACATACCGACGATTTCGAAAAGCTGCGTGAGCACGTCCGCGACTATGCGCCGGAAAAGATGGCCGAGATCTGCGGCATCGACACCGCGACCCTGCGCGAGGTGGCGCGGACCTACGCCCGCGCCAAATCGGCGATCATCTTCTGGGGCATGGGCATCTCGCAGCATGTCCATGGCACCGACAATGCCCGCTGCCTGATCGCGCTGGCATTGGTCACTGGCCAAGTCGGCCGGCCCGGCACCGGGCTGCACCCGCTGCGCGGCCAGAACAATGTGCAGGGCGCCTCGGACGTCGCGCTGATCCCGATGTTCTATCCCGATTATCAATCGGTCGAGGACCCCAATATCCGCGCCAAGTTCGAGGGGCTGTGGCAGACCAGCCTCGACCCGAAGCGCGGCCTGACCGTCGTCGAGATCATGGATGCGGTACATGCGGGACAGATCAAGGGCATGTACATCATGGGCGAGAACCCGGCGATGTCGGACCCCGATGTCGAGCATGCCCGGGCGGCGCTCGCCCATCTCGAACATCTCGTCGTGCAGGATCTGTTCCTGACCGAGACCGCGAAATACGCCGATGTCGTGCTGCCGGCCTCGGCCTGGCCGGAGAAGGACGGCACCGTCACCAACACCAACCGGCAGGTGCAGATGGGCCGCACCGCGCTGCCAATGCCCGGCGACGCCCGGCAGGATTGGTGGATCATCCAGGAGCTCGCCCGGCGCATCGGGCTCGGCTGGTCCTACACCCATCCGCGCGATGTGTTCGCCGAGATGAAGCAGGCGATGCCGTCGCTCAACGGCATCACCTGGGAGCGGCTGCAGCGCGAAAGCTCGGTGACCTATCCCTGCGACGCCGAGGACCGGCCCGGCCACGAGATCGTGTTCGGCGAGGGCTTCCCGACCAAATCGGGCCGCGGCCGCTTTGTGCCGGCCGCGATCGTGCCGCCGGCCGAGGAGCCGGACGCCGAGTTCCCGATGGTGCTGACCACCGGCCGCCAGCTCGAGCACTGGCACACCGGGGCGATGACCCGCCGCGCCAGCGTGCTCGACGAGATCGAGCCGGAAGCGGTGGCAAGCCTGGCGCCTGCCGAATTGCGCCGGCTCGGCATCGGGCCGGGTGGGCGCATCCGCGTTACGACAAGGCGCGGCTCGATCGAGTTGAAGGCGCGCGCCGACAGCGCGGTCGCGCCGGGGATGGTGTTCATCCCGTTCTGCTATGCCGAGGCGCCGGCCAATGTCCTGACCAACCCGCAGCTGGATCCATTCGGCAAGATCCCGGAATACAAATTCTGCGCCGCCAAGGTCGAGTCGGTGGGGCGCCGCGCCGCGGCTGAGTAGCAGGCATGGTCGGCGGGGGATTGCTTCGCTTCGCTCGCAATGACAGCAGAAACGAGTTGTCATTGCGAGGAGCGAAGCGACGACGCAATCCCCATCCGGTTTCGCTCCGTCACGCCGCCTTATTCGGTTCCTTTTTTCTTCTGCTGACGGGCTGCGCCATGCCGGGCGAGACGGTGCCGCCGAGCGCCTGCCTGTTGCCGACACAAAAGCCGATGCTCGTCGCCGAGCTGTTCTTCGGCCGCAACGTGCCGGGGCGGGCGCCGGTCAGCGAGGCCGAATGGGCCGATTTCGTGTCTCGGGTGATCACGCCGAACTTTCCGGACGGGTTCACCGTGTTCGACGGCGCCGGGCAATGGCGCGACCCGCAAAGCGGCGCGATCGCGCGCGAGCCGCCGAAGATCCTGCTGGCGGCCGCCTATCCCCGGCCCGATCTCAAGGACCGCATCGCCGCGACGATCGAGGCCTACCGCGCCCGCTACCCGCAAAAATCGGTCGGTGTTCTGACCCGCTGGGAGTGCGGCGCCTTCTAACGAGCCTACCCCGCGCGGTTCATGCGGTTGTTGACGAGATCGTCGACGACGGTCGGGTCGGCCAAGGTCGAGACATCGCCCAGCTGGCCGGGCTGGTCCTCCGCAATCTTGCGCAGGATGCGGCGCATGATCTTGCCGGAGCGGGTCTTCGGCAGGTTGGGGGCCCATTGCAGCAGGTCGGGGGCAGCGATCGGGCTGATCTCATTGCGCACCCATTGCACCAGCTCGCCGCGCAATTGTTCGTTCGGCTCCTCGTCGCTGCGCAGTGTCACATAGGCGTAGATGCCCTGGCCCTTGATGTCGTGCGGATAGCCGACGACGGCTGCTTCGGCGACTTTGGGGTGGGCCACCAGCGCGCTCTCGATCTCGGCGGTGCCGAGGCGATGGCCGGCGACGTTAATGACATCATCGACCCGGCCGGTGATCCAATAGAAGCCGTCAGCGTCGCGGCGCGCTCCGTCACCGGTGAAATAGAGCCCCTTGAAGGTCGAGAAATAGGTTTCGATGAAGCGTTTGTGGTCGCCATAGACGGTTCGCATCATACCGGGCCAGGAGCGCGCGAGACAGAGATTGCCTTCGGCGGCGCCGTCGAGACGCTTGCCTTCGCCATCGACGATGACCGGCTCGACTCCGAAGAACGGCCGCGTCGCCGATCCCGGCTTCAGCGGCGTCGCGCCCGGGATCGGGGTGATCAGGATCCCGCCGGTCTCGGTCTGCCACCAGGTGTCGACGATCGGGCAGCGCTTCTCGCCGACATGGTCGTAGTACCACAGCCAGGCTTCCGGATTGATCGGCTCGCCGACCGTGCCGAGCAGACGCAATGATTTGCGGCTGGTCTTGCGCACGTGATCCTCGCCCTCGCGCATCAGCGCGCGAATCGCGGTCGGCGCGGTGTAGAAGATGCTGACCTTGTGCTTGTCGACGACCTGCCAGAAGCGCGACGGATCGGGGTAGTTCGGCACGCCCTCGAACATCACCGTCGTCGCGCCATTGGCGAGCGGGCCGTAGACGATGTAGCTGTGGCCGGTGACCCAGCCGACATCGGCGGTGCACCAATAGATCTCGCCGTCGCGGTAATCGAACACGTATTCGTGCGTCATCGAGGTGTAGACGAGATAGCCGCCGGTCGTGTGCAGCACCCCTTTCGGCTTTCCGGTCGAGCCCGAGGTGTAGAGGATGAAGAGCGGGTCCTCGGCCGACATTGCCTCGGGCGGGCAGTCGGGCGACGCGGCGGCGCAGACCTCGTGATACCAATGGTCGCGGCCGGCGCTCCAATCGATGTCGCCGCCGGTGCGCTTGACGACGATGACGGTCTTGACCTCGGGGCATTGCTTGAGCGCCGTGTCGGCATTGCGCTTCAGCGGCACCTTGCGGCCGCCGCGCAGCCCCTCATCGGCGGTGATCAGCACGGTCGACCGGCAATCCTCGATGCGGCCGGCCAAGCTGTCCGGCGAGAAGCCGCCGAACACGACGGAATGGATCGCGCCGATGCGGGCGCAGGCGAGCATCGCCACCGCCGCTTCGGGGATCATCGGCAGGTAGATCGTGGCCCGGTCGCCCTTCTTGACGCCCTTCGCCTTCAGTGCGTTGGCGAGGCGGCAGACGCTCTCGTGCAATTCGCGGTAGGTGACGCGGCGGTCTTCCGACGGGTCGTCGCCCTCCCACAGGATCGCGGTCTGCTCGGCACGCTTCGCCAGATGGCGATCGATGCAATTGTAGGAGGCGTTCAGCGTGCCGTCCTCGTACCAGCGGATCGACACGTCGCCGGCGAACGACGCGTTGCAGATTTTACGATACGGCTTGATCCAATCGATGCGCTTGCCCTGCTCGCCCCAGAACCCGTCCGGGTCGGCGAGGGATTGCTCGTAGAGCCGGAAATATTCGGCTTCGTCGATCTTGCCGATCTTGGGGTGCGCCGAGATCGGGATCAGATTCCGCTCGGACATCGCTCTATCCTCCATACGCGTCGCGCCTGTTGGCGGGGCCGACCGTCAGATATGGCGCAGCCGCGCCGATCCTGTAAACCTCCCTGTTGGCTTAACGCCGGCGGGTTTCAATACCCTCTCCGCCCTTCAGGGCGGAGAGGGAGGGGCCCAGCGCATAGCGCTGGGAGGGTGAGGTGGGTATCGGCAAGCGCCCTGGAATCCCCCACCTCACCCCGACCTTCCGGAGTTATGTAGCAAACTCAGGTTTGAGGATTACGGTTCGCCAAGACGGAAAGCTACGTTGATCCGAGGGCGGCTGTGGATAAACTATATGTTGTAGGAAAAACAAGGTAGTTGTCGATTCGTTGAGGCGAAGTAGTTGACAGCGTGAGCCGAGATGATGAATTGATTCTTGCGCTGATCCGGCGTACCGTTCTCTCTTTGTTCCGGACCATTGATTTGATATGGTAGGGGATAACGAACACCGCGCTTCGGAACCTGCTCAGGCCACGGATCAGCCGTCACCTGCTGTTGCGCCGCCATTTGAGCCTCTTCCCAGCCCCGAATTGATCTTTGGGGTGACGGGAGCCATTGGCACAGACCTATCGCTCGTTTGTAACGTATTGAATGAGGTGCTCCGCGAAGTACGCTACGAAAATGCCGAGGTAATTCGACTTAGCGATTTGCTTCGCTCGATTGAAGGGAACGAATGCATACCCTTCTCGCCGGCGGATAAGCGAACCGAAGGGTTGATGGATGCCGGCGACGCCTTGAGACGCGAACTCGCGCGCGGCGATGCAGTAGCCTTGCTCGGCATTCCGGAGATCAGGGCGGTGCGCAAGGGAAAAACTGGCGACGCACAAAAACCGAAATCGAGACAGGCGTACATACTGCACTCATTGAAAAGACCAGAAGAAGTCAAATCACTTCGGCGAATATACGGAAGAGCGTTTCATCTAATCGCCGCCTTTGCGAATAGAGAGACTCGCGTTGCTACATTGGCAACAAAGATAGCGGAGTCCCGGCACGAATTCGACCAGGACAAATACAGGAAAGTCGCAGAGGCATTGATTCAACGAGATGAAATGGATGTTTCTAAAGAATTCGGCCAAGACGTGCGGGACACATTT
>Ga0066709_100003543_pt1 | contig 12040 bp, 9 predicted proteins | sample GraSoiAngelo_158_FD_79665 | JGI IMG/M metagenome (GOLD analysis project Ga0066709, IMG submission 79665) | Grasslands soil microbial communities from the Angelo Coastal Reserve, California, USA - 14_1009_16_30cm | ecosystem: Environmental > Terrestrial > Soil > Grasslands | place: USA... | reverse complement strand
GATCCGCCCGCCGCGCCCGTGAAGGCCATGAGCGCGATCCCGACGGCGCCGGCAACCGCGGCCACCGCCCCCTGCCCGACGACGGTCGGCCTCACGTGCCGGCCCAGGCGCCGGAGCGCGCCCCGCTCGCCCCGGTCCGCAGCCTCGACCCCGGCGTCGAGCTCGGTGTCAGCGGCGCGCTCGACGAGACGGCGGAACCAGCCCGGGGCATGGATGACCGCCCAGTAGGCGATCGAGGCATAGGCAAGCCCCGCCAGGATGTCGACGACGTAGTGGTCGGCCAGGTAGACGATCGAGAACCACACGCAGACCGAGTAGGCCACCATCAGCCAGCCAACGCGTCCGAACGTCCGCCTGGCGAACAGGAACGCGAGGAACGGGTAGCCCGCGTGCAGCGACGGGAACGCCGCAACCTGGTTCGGGTTGATGTCGTAGACCGTGTAGCTGTACAGGTAGTGCCCCTCGAACCCGAACAGGCGCGCCAGCTCCGTGAAGCCCTGGTCCTTGAGGTACGCGATCGCAGGCCCACTGGGACCGGGAATGAAGCCCTCCTTGGCGGCCCACCAGGGAGGGGCCACGGGCAGCACCAGGTACGTCACGAAGCCGGCCATCGAGAGCACGATGAGCGCCGCGACGTAGTCGTAGAACACACGCCTCCTCCGGAACCACAGGAAGAAGCCGACCGCGATCGGCAGCGGGAAGTGGAGGAAGTAGAAGATCGTCGCGACCATCGCCAGCGGGTCGTTGCCTGTCGCGGGATGGAAGGCATCCTGGAGGACCTGGGTCGGCAGGTGGCCGAGGAACAGCGCGCGCTCGACCGCGAGCACGTCGGTCACGTGGACGCTGGCCCCGAAGTTGTCGGCGTAGCCACGCATCAGCTCGTACGCGAAGAACAGCCCGATGAAGGGGATCCAGTCGCGGAGGAAGAGCCGGCCGCGGCCCAGCAGCACGGCGGCCAGCCCGAACGCGACCAGCAGGACGTCCGGCGTGATCGAGACGCCCCTGGCGATCATCAGCGCCGAGAGGAGCAGCGTGTAGCCGCCGATCGCGATCAGGAGGATGCGGTCGTTGCGACGGCCGAGCTCGAGGTCCGGTTGGGGTTCGCTCGCGGAGTCGGGTGAACTCGGCACCACAGCCTGCGAAGCGGCGGTCGCCACGACGGCTGAAGACGCCGCGGCCTCCGGGCCGCCACCCCCCGTGTCGGTCATGAGCCGGGCTGCCGCTGCGATTCGCGCCACGCCTCGGCTTCGGCCAGGTACCGCTCGCGTGTGTCGGCGTGGCGGTCCGCGGTCAGGGCCTCGGCGCTCGCCGGAACCATGACCTCGTAGTCGCGAATGCCGTCGGGGTTGATCTGGCCGTTGCCGCGCAGCATCAGAACCGGGATGCCGCCCGCCTCGATCTCGTCCGTGAACCGCTTGGCGTAGGCCTTGGGGAGGCGCGCGAAGCTGACCCACTGGTCCCTGGGGATCGGCGGCACGCCGGCGTTGAGCCCGTACTGGAAGCCCTCGTCGGCCAGTGCCTTGATGAGCCGGATCTCGCGGCCCATGTCATGGCCCTTGATCCACAACGCGGACCCCACGACCAGGATGTCGACGCCCTGGGCACCCGTGTACTCGGCGGTTTCCCGGTTGATCCCGCCGTCGACATGAACCTCGCCACCGACCGGCTTGTGCTTGAGCAGGTCGCGTGCCGGCAGGAGCTTCTCGCGGGCCACGTCCTTCATGAATTCCTGGCCGCCGAAGCCCGGCTCCACGGTCATGACCATCACGATGTCGAGGAGGGGCGCGTACGGCTCGAGGGCCGACAACGGGGTTGCCGGCCGCAGCGAAAGGCCAGCGGCCCGGCCCGCCTCGCGGATGGCCCGCAGCGTTGGCACGACCGGCTCCTCGACCTCAACGTGGAAGGTGATCGAGTCGCAGCCCGCATCGATGAATTCGTGGATGAAGCGGCCCGGCTCCGAGATCATCAGGTGCGCGTCGAGGGGCAGGCGCGTGACGCGGCGGAGCGACTTGATGGTAGTCGCGCCGAAGGTCAGGTTCGGCACGAAGTGGCCGTCCATGACGTCGAGATGGATCCGGTCGGCGCCGGCCTTCTCGCATCGCCGGATGGCGGCGCCCAGGTTCGAGAAATCGGCGTCGAGGATGCTCGCCGCGACGCGAGCTCGACCCGTTCCCACTACTCCCCCACCCCGGCCGGCACCGGCTCCGGGCTTCGCTCCCCACGGAGTGCCCTGGCACTTTCGGCGACGATACGCTCCCGCCGTCGGGCAACGACCGGACGGGCCGGCTCGCCGGCATGCTCGGCCGCCAGCTGACCGCACGCTGCTCCGATCTCCTGCCCGCGGTTGCAGCGGATGGTCGTCGCGATCCCCGCCGCCTTGAGCGTGCTCGCGAAGCGCTCGATCGCGGACATGGGACTCGCCTGCCAGGGCGTGTGCGCGACGGGGTTCATCGGGATCAGGTTGACGTGCGCATGATCGTCGCGCAGCAGGTCGGCCAGGGCTCGAGCGTCCAGTTCCGTGTCATTGACGCCGGCGATCAGGGTGACCTCGTAGCTGATCCGCCGCCGCGTGGCGCGGGCGTGATCCCGGGCTGCTTCGACGACTTCAGCAACCGGCCAGCGGCGGTTGAGCGGCACGAGCACATCGCGGAGCGGGTCCCGCGCAGCGTGGATCGAGACCGCCAGCGTGAACTGTGGTCCGAGCGCGGTCAGTCGCCGGATGCCCGGCACCACGCCCGACGTCGAGACCGTGATGTGGCGCGCGCCCAGGCCGAACCGGCGTGGGTCCGACAGCGCCTGGACCGCTGCGATGACCTGATCGAGATTGAGCAACGGCTCGCCCATGCCCATGAACACCACGTTTGTCAGCCGCCTGCCGTCCGCCGCCAGGCGCCGCGCCGCATGACGGACCTGGTCGATGATCTCGGCCGCCTCCAGGTCGCGGGTGAATCCCAGCTCGCCGGTCGCGCAGAACGGACAGCCGACGGCGCAGCCCGCCTGGCTGGAGATGCAGACGGTGTGCCGTTCACGGCTGCCGGCCCGCGCGGGATAGTGCATCAGGACCGACTCGACCAGGGCGCCGTCCCCCAGCGTGTGGAGCGCCTTCTCGGTCATTCCGCCGTCGGACAGGCGCACCTCGGTGGCGGCAAGCGTGTCGACGGTGAAGGCGCGTCCAATCTCCTCGCGCAGCGCCACCGGCAGCGTCCTGAGCTCGCCGACCGAAGTCGCGAGCCCGCCCCAGATGGCATCGCCGACCTGGCGGGCCCGGTAGGCGGGCTGGCCGCGCTCCTCGAGCCACCGGGCAAGGTCCTCCGGCTCGACGCCGCTCAGGCCCGGTCGCTCGAGGCGGGCCGGGCCTTCGGTCACGGGCGTGGCCGCGCCGGAATCGAGGATCGGTGTGGTGGGCGCGGTCGTGCCGCGTGGACTGGATGGCATCAGGCGATCGTCAGGTGTGAGGCTCTCGACGAGGTCGACTCGGGTCACTCGGGCGGCCGATTATCGCACGGGCCCTTCGCCCGACCGGAGAGCCGGTCGGCCTCAACCAGGGTCCGGCGGACGCTCGTGGAGCGCACGCCACACTTTCGGCGCCAGCATGGGCAGGTCGCGAAGCCTCGCGCCGGTCGCAGCCGCGATGGCGTTGGCGATGGCCGCCGCGCCCGGCACGACGCCTGCCTCACCGATCCCCTTCGCGCCAAACGGGCCCTCGTCCGCGGGCACCTCGACGATCGAGATGTCGATCGCCGGCACGTCCAGCGACCCGGGGACGGAGTAGTCGAGGAAAGATCCGCTGAGAACCTGGCCGCCGTCGTCGTGGACGAGTGCCTCATGCAGCGCCCAGCCGACCGACTGCGCCGCGCCGCCCATCATCTGGCCCTCGACCAGCGCGGGATTCAGCGCCCGCCCGACGTCCTGGCTGGCGTGGTAGCCGAGGACCGTCACCGCGCCCGTGTCGGGATCGACGCGGACATGGACAACGTGGACGGCCGCCGAGGGAGCGAGACGATCGTGCTCCGACGTCGCGTGCCCCTCCAGCGGCTCGCGGCCATGGTCGTCCAGCTTGACGGCCAGCTCGGCGACGTCCATTCCAAGGTCCGGCGCACCCCGCGGTCGGATCCGCCCGTCGACGATCTCGAGATCGGCCTCCGCGATCTCCAGCTCGTTCGAGGCGGCGCGCAGCAGGCGGCGACGAGTCTCTTCGGCCGCCAGCCGAATCGCGCGGCCGGCGGAGTACGTCACCGTGCTGCCGCCGCTGACCGGCGACATGGGCGCCGCGTCGGAGCTCGCGGTCACGATCCTCACCCGCTCGGCCGGGAGCCCGAGCGTCTCGGCGACGATCGCCTGGAAGGCGCCGTACGTGCCCGTCATGTCGATGACGCCGGTGACCACGGTGACGGCCCCGTCTCGCTCCACGCGGCAGACCGCTGCGGCGGCGTCCTTACCGCCCGGCCAGACCCCTGCCGCCAGGCCGATGCCCTCGTTCGGGGGGAGCGAGCGGCGATGTTCCCAGAGGCGGCCTCCCTGCGCCTCCGCCAGGCTCTCCCGGAGCCCGATCCTCGGCCACGGCTCGCCGTCGACCATCGCCTCGCCCTCGTCGGCCGCGTTGCGCAGCCGCAGCTCGATCGGATCCATGCCCAAACCGTCGGCGAGCTCGTCGATCAGGGTCTCGAGCGCGAACGTCGTCTGCGGTGCTCCCGGGGCTCGGTACGGCCCGGCGGGTACCCGATTCGTGCGGACCCCGTGGGCGACCAGGTCGAATGCGGGCCATCGATACGGACCGGCCACGAGCACCGGGCCGATCTCCTCGACCCAGCTCCCCCCGAAGGCGCCGACGTCGAAGACCAGCCGGGCCTGCAGACCGGCGAGGGTTCCGTCCGCGGCCGCTCCCAACCGGACGTCGAGGATCGTCCCCTGCGCGGGGTTGGCGGCGACGAAGTCCTCGCGGCGATCGAGGACCAGTCGGACCGGACGCCCGACCGCGAGCGTGGCGGCGGCTACCAGCGGCTCGATCACCACGATCTTGCCGCCGAAGGCGCCACCGAGCGGCGCGCCGATCACGTTGATCCGCGACGGGGGCAGGCCGAGAGCCTTTGCGAGGTCGTTCCGGGCAAGGAACACGCCCTGCGTGCTCGCCTCGACCACCAGGATCCCCTCGGGGTCGACCCACGCCGTAGCCGTCTGCGGCTCGAGGTACGCCTGGTAGACCCAGCTCGTCGTGAAGCGGCCCCCGACCACCACCTTGGCGCTGCGCAGCGCCGCTTCGACGTCTCCTTCCCGGAAACGATGGCGGCCGTTGACGTTCGCCGACACGTCCTCGGCGTCGTCATCGTCGGCCGCGTGGCTTCCGCCCACCGCGGCATGCGCACCCGCGCCCCCCGCGGCGCCCTCCGATCCGGCGTCTCGATCGACGACGGGTACGGTCCTGACGAGCGGGCTGCCAGGTTGCATTGCCGCGAGCGGATTGGTCACGGCCTCCAATGGCTCGTAGTCGACGTCGACCCTGCCGACCGCGTCAGCGGCCACCTCCGGGGATTCGGCCAGGACGAGCGCGACGGGTTGTCCCGCGAATACCACCTCGTCCCGGGCAAGCGGCTCGTACATGCGGCGGTCGTCGACCCTGGCGATTGGCAGATCGCCAGCCGTCAGGACCGCGACGACGCCCGGGGTGGCGAGCGCCGGCGTCGTGTCCACCGACCTGATGAGCGCATGGGCGTACGGCGACAGCACAGGACGCGCGTGGAGGACGCCGACCGCGGGTCGATCGGCGGCGTAGCGGACCGTCCCGCGGACCTTCGCCTCGGAGTCCGGGCGCGGACGTCGTCGCCCGATGGCCGTCGCCTCGGCCACCGCCTGACCGCGCGCCTGGGCCTCCTCGCCGTGCTCAAGCGGTCGCTCGACCGTGGTCATTCGGCACTCTCCATCCGACTCAGCATAGCCATGCCATTCCAGTCATGGGCCTGACGTGGGGACCGATCGTGGCGAACGCGGGGAGGCCGTCGCTCGCCAGGTACTGACAGGCTGATCAGCCAATCGTCGGGGGCGCTGAAGCGGTGAGCTGGGGACGGCCCCGAAGCCACGCGGCACCGCTCATGCGCCTGCCGCCTCCGGGCTGGACCTCGACCAGGCGAAGGCGGCCATCCGCGGTCGCGAGCGCCGGCTCGTTGCCGGACTGGACCAGCGCCCCCGGCGTATCGGCTCGCTCCGATGGCGCGACCTCCGCGTCCCAGACGACGAGCCGCGTCGGCACCTCCAGGTACGACCCGGGCCAGGGCTGATATGCACGCACCTGGCGTTCGAGTGTGGCGGCGCTGCGCGTTGGGTCGAGGCGGCCGTCGTCCCGTTTGAGGGGACGGGTCAGGGTGGCGCTCGCGTCGTCCTGGGGTCGGGTCCTGACCTGGTCGCCAAGCCACGGTCCCAACGTTCTTCGCAGCAGCTCCGCCCCGACGCGCGCGAGAGCCGCCTCGAGCTCCGGTGCGTTCTCCCTGCCGGTCAAGCCGACGCGCTCGGTCGAGACGAGTGGGCCGGTATCGAGACCTTCGTCCATCCGGAAGATCGAGACTCCCGTCTCGCGATCGCCCGCGAGGATCGCTGCCGCGACCGGGGAGGCGCCGCGGTGGCGGGGAAGCGGCGATGGATGGACATTCAGGATCCCGGCCGGCATCACGTCGAGGAGAGCCGCCGGGATCAATTGTCCGTAATCGGCGAGGACGCCGAGCGCAGGCGCAATGCCGACGATCGCCTCGATCGATTCCGGTGAGCGAACTCGGCCCGGTTGGATGACGCGCAGCCCCAACCGTCGAGCCTTGACCGCGACCGGCGCTTCGCGCGTCGCCTGCCCGCGGCCGGCCGGTCGATTGGGCGCCGTCACGACGGCGACGATCTCGGTCTCGGGAGCCTCGGCGAGGGCCTCCAGGATCGGAACCGCGAAGTCCCCGGAGCCGAAAAAGATGGTTCGTGCACGCTCCCGCTCCGGTGGGTCGGTGCCGTTCGCCGGCTCGACCGCGGGCGTGGTGGAGCCGGTCGTCAGGCGAGCGCCGTCGCTGCGACCTCGGCCTCTTCGTGCTCGTCGTCCCCCGTCCCCACGGGAATCAGGTCGTCGAGCGAGTCGAGGTAGTCGATGAAGAGTCTGCCGTCAAGGTGGTCGAGCTCGTGCTGGAGTGCGCGCGACAGCAAACCCACACCCGCAACCTTGATCTTCTTGCCGAACCGGTTCTGGGCGACGACCCAGATCTTCTCGCGGCGGGTCACGTATGCGACGTAGCCGGGCAGCGACAGGCACCCTTCGAGGTCGCGGTCATCGCCCGAGCTGCGCGTGAGGCGCGGATTCACGAGCTCGTGGAGCCGACCCTCGACCTCGACGACGCAGGCCTGCAGCGGCTCGCCCAGCTGGGGCGCGGCGAGTCCGACGCCCGGGGCATCGCGCATGGTTTCGGTCAGGTCGTCGAGCAGCTCGTGCAGAAACTTGCCAAAGCTGTCGACGGGCTGGCCCTTCAACCTCAGGCGCGGATCACCAAGCTGCACGATCGGGCGGACGCTCATCCGGCCGAGTATATCGAAGGGGTCGGTCTGCTCCCGGGGTACGGGAGACGGCGGAGATTCGCCGCTCAGCTCCCGCCCGGCATGTCCGCCGCAGCGGCCTCCTTCGGCTGTGTGACGACCGTGACCGGAACCCGGACGCTGCCGCGCAGACGGCTCGGGACGTCCTGACCCAGCCAGCGGGAGATACCGGCGGGCAGCGTCGAAAGGATGACCTCGTCGACGGTCACGTGACGAAGCGCGTCGTGGGCGGCGTCGACCGGATCGCGCACGCCGACCTCCCCTTCCGCCTCCGCACCAACGCTTTGGAGGTGCGTGATGATCTCCCCCAGCCGCGTCTCGGCTGCGTTCTTCGTTTCCTCCTCGTCCCACGTCAGCCCGTGGGTGATCGGCGTCGCCGGGACCACCACGTAGAAGCGAGCGGCGCCGCCGGCAACCCGCTCCGCGATCGCCGCGCGCAGCGGCTCGCCGCTCAGGGTCTCGTTCGCGACGATCAGGTAGGAGCGCATCTCGCCCATTTCAGCGCCGCCCGGCCGGCTGCTTCCGCTTCCCCGCGATGATCGTCGCGCTGCCCGCAGCCGGGCGGAATGTGCTCTCGTGACCGTCGTCCCAGCGCACGCTGTAGCGCACCCCGAGCTGGCCCTCGATGACCTCCAGGATCTCGCCTCCGCGCGCCGACTGCCCGACCTTTTCGGACTCGATGACGATGCGGTCTCCAACCTTGCCAACCATCCGGGCACCTCCTGTCAATCGTGCCAGTTGTAGCACCGCCGTCGAGTCGGAACAACCTCCCTTGGGGAGCGGCCTTCGACCACGCCTCCCGGTAGCGCTACAGCAACGACTCCGGATCGACGTCGACCGACCACGGTGGGTCGACCGACCCGTCCAGCAGCTCGACTGGCCGTTCGCCTCGCAGGATCACGTTGAACCGCCAGCGATCGGCGCGGCGGGCGATGTACGCGGGCGCCGGCCCGATCACGTCCACGTCCTGGCCACGCTCCTGGGCCCGCGCGCGGAGGCGCTCGACCATGGCCCTGCCTTCCCGTTCGGCTCCCTCTCGATCGGCGAGACCGACGGTCAGCTTGACGAGCTGACCGAACGGCGGCGAGCCGAACCGCCTCCGCTGCTCGAGCTCCGCGTCGTAGAAGGCTCGCGCGTCGCCGCGCGCGACGGACTGGATGGCGGGATGCTCGGGCTGATAGCTCTGGATGATCGCCAGCCCGGGGCGCTCGCCCCTCCCGGCGCGTCCGACAGCCTGGGCGAGCAGCTGGTAGGTCCGCTCGGCCGCGCGCTCATCGGGCAGGTTGAGCGCCACGTCGGCCGACACCACGCCGACGAGTGTGACCTCCGGAATGTCGAGGCCCTTTGTCACCAGGCTCGTGCCAACGAGCACGTCGAGCCGGCCCTCGGTGAACGCGTCGACCACGCGCTCGGCCGCGCCCTTCCGTTCGACGACGTCCCGATCCAGACGGCCGACACGCAGGCCGGGAAAGCGGCTGCGCAGCTCCGCTTCCACTCGCTGTGTGCCCCCACCCAGGTATCGGATCCGCGGCGAGCCGCAGGCTGGGCAGCGGGTCGCGAGCGGCGACGCCGTCCCGCAATGGTGGCAGCGCAGCGTCATGCCGACCTGGTGGAAGACCAGCGGTCGCGAGCATTCCGGGCACGACTGTGCGGTGCCGCAGTCGCGGCAGAGTACCGCGCTGGCACTGCCGCGGCGGTTGATGACGAGGATCGCGCGGTCGCCGGCGTCCCGATCCAGGCTCGCGAGGGCACGTACCAGTCGTTCCGAGAGCAATCCGCGGTTGCCGGCGGCGAGCTCCGCCCGCAGATCGACGACCTCGACGGCCGCGTGGGCGCCGCTCAGCCGCTCGGCGAGGATGACGGACCGGTAGACCCCATCGCGCGCGCGACCGACCGATTCGACCGACGGCGTCGCGCTTCCCAGGACAACCGCCGCGCCGGCCAGGTCGCCCAGTCGGATTGCGGCATCACGCGCCTGCACGCGCGGGCTCCGATCGCTCTTGTAGGCGGGATCGTGCTCCTCGTCGACGACGATCAGCCCGAGATCCCCGAGCGGCGCGCCAAGCGCCAGCCGGGTGCCAATGACCACGTCAACGACGCCCGAGCGGATCCGCCGCCACTCGTCGGCGCGCTCCCCTTCCCCCAGGGCCGAGTGGAGGATGGCGATCGAGGCCGCCAGGTCGGCCCGGATCCGGTCGATGAGCGGCATCGCCAGCGCGATCTCCGGGACGAGCACCAGGGCGGGGCGCCCGGCCGCCAGGCTCGCCGACAGCGCTTCGACGTAGATGGCGGTCTTGCCGCTTCCGGTCACCCCGTCGAGCAGGATCGGCGTGGCCTCGCGCTGCATGATCGCGCGAGCGATCGTCTCGACGGCGAGCGCCTGGGCCTGGCTGAGCTCCGAACCGGATGGCCTTGCCCCACGCCGTCCGATCGGCCGCCTGGCCAGCGGGACTCGCGGTCGTTCTCGCACGTCGGACGTAATGAGCCCGCGCCGAATGAGGCTCGCGACCGCGGAAAGCAACGGGGCACCAGCCAGCTCGCTCGCCGACACTCCCGCATCCCCGCGACGCTCGAGCTCGGCGAGCAGCTCGAGCTGCCGCTCGCCCAGTGGTCGACCACCCCGCGACTCTCCGCGCCGGAACGTCTCGAGGGCCGCCCGGCCGGCGGTCTCGATGGTCAGCCAGCGCTCGAAGCGCGGGCCTGCCCCGGCCCGGGTCAGCGTCCAGTCGAGCGTGACCAGGCCCCGGCCGGCCAGCGCACGCAGGCGGCGCACGAGTCCTGCACGACCTTCGGCGCTTGCGAGGTCCCGAACGTGACGCGGCCGGGCATCGAGCTGCTCGAGCAGGTCGAGGTCCTCGGGCGCCATCCGCCCGTCGTCCCCCGGACTCGCGGCGTCGGGTCCCCGTTCGGCGACCAGCTCGAGGCGTTCGAGCATTGCGGGCGGCAGCATCGAGCGGATGACGATCGAGGGTGGGGCGAGATAGTGCGCCGCGATCGAGCGCGCAAGCGCGAGCGTGAGGGGTGGCAGCAGCGGGCCGTCGGCGCGCACCCGGTCCAGCACCGGCTTGACCCCCGCCGGACTCTCCGCCCCGTCGCCTAGCACGATGCCCAGCGCCTGCCGGCGTCCGAACTCGACGAGCACCGCCTCCCCCGGCACGAGGTCCGCCAAGGCCTCAGGAATCGAATACGTATAGGAACGGGCGCCCCCGCCGCCCGCCGCGTCGACCGCCACCTCGACCAGCCGGGGGCCGGCCGGCGCGGCGCCGGGGAGCTCGAGTGCGGCTTGCAGGGCAGGGGCGGTCACGCCGCGATTGTCGCGTCCTGCGATGCCACGTTGGGCGTCATCGTGCCGTCGCCAGGTGCCAGCTCGGGGTCGCCACCGGCCTAGATCGCGATCCTCCGGTCCACGTTCCGAATCCGCTCCGCCGCGACGATCTCGTCGATCCGTTCGGCGGTCCGCTCGACCTGCCCCGTCTCGTTGACGACCACGTAGTCGTAGTCGTCCTGGCGGGCGAGCTCGATCGCGGCGTTGCGCTGCCGGAGCTCGAGCTCGTCGGCCGACTCGGTCGCCCGCGTCTTCAAGCGATGGAAGAGCGTCTCGAGCGACGGTGGCACGACGAAGATCAGCAGCGCATCGGGCACCCGTTCCTTGACCACCTGGGCGCCCTGGACGTCGATCTTGAGGATCACGTCGCGGCCGGCAGCAAGCGCTCGGGCCACCTCGGCCCGTGGCGTCCCATACCAGTGGCCGTGCACCTCGTTCGCCTCCAGGAAGCCGCCAGCGTCGCGCATCGCCTTGAACTGCCGCTTGTCGAGGAAGTAGTAGCTGACCGATTCGACCTCGCCGGGCCGCAGGCCGCGCGTGGTGCAGGTCACGGCGAAGTGGTAGTCGCGCTCGCGGGCTCGGCGCTTGAGGGCATCGATGATCGTGTCCTTGCCGACGCCCGACGGCCCCGAAATGATCACGAGGAGCGCCCCCGGCGCCCCGAGCACCGGCGTCGCCGGGATTGCGAGGCGCGAACGCGCCTCCGCCCATGGCGTGGCGCCCGCGCCCGACGCCCCGCCTCCCATCGGCTCGAGCGCGTCCGTCATCGAGCGGCCGCGAGCCCGCGCGGAGGTGCCTCGGCCGAACGAAGGTCCTGCAGCACGACCTCGAGCTCCTCCGGCAGCGGTGCCTCCGCCCGGATCAGGTGCCCGTGAGACGGCGCAGCCAGCTCGAGCCGCCAGGAGTGCAGGAACAGCCGATGCAGGCCCTCCGGCCCGCGCCTCGACCGACCGCCCCCGTAGATGGGGTCACCCGCGACCGGATGCCCAATCGCCTCGAGGTGGACGCGGATCTGGTGGGTCCGGCCCGTGACGAGATCGAGCTCGAGCAGCGTCCAGCCGGGCCACCGCTCGCGCACGCGGTAGCCGGTCACCGCCGGTCGGCCGCCGGCGACCACCGCCATGCGCGTCCGGTGCCGCGGATCCCGCCCGATCGGTGCCT
>Ga0066709_100003542_pt1 | contig 12040 bp, 12 predicted proteins | sample GraSoiAngelo_158_FD_79665 | JGI IMG/M metagenome (GOLD analysis project Ga0066709, IMG submission 79665) | Grasslands soil microbial communities from the Angelo Coastal Reserve, California, USA - 14_1009_16_30cm | ecosystem: Environmental > Terrestrial > Soil > Grasslands | place: USA... | reverse complement strand
CGCAGCAGGCCGATGAGGTGCTTGAGGAAGACCGACTTCCCGCCGCCGCTGCGCCCGATGATGACGGTGATGGAGCCGGTCGGGACCTCCAGCGAAAGCTCGCGCAGGACCGTCTGCCGGCCGAAAGACTTCGTGAGGCCTTCGACCTTGATCATGAAATCGCTGCCGTGATCACTGCAGGATCGACCCCATGAAATAGTCCCACACGAGGATCAGCACCGAGGAGAGGACGACCGCTTGTGTCGTCGCCCGCGCCACGCCCTCGGCCCCGTGGCCGACGTTGAACCCCTTGTACGTGCAGACCCACGTCACGATGACGCCGAAGGAAAGGGACTTCCAGAACCCGGTCATGATGTCGTTCAGGTCGACGAACGTCTGCATCTCGCCGAAGTACGTCCCGGGCGAGAGGCCCAGCAGCTTCACTCCGACCAGGTAGCCGCCGAAGATCCCGACGACGTCGAAGATTGCGGTCATCAACGGGAAGGTCACCAGCCCGGCCAGGATCGAGGGCGCGACCAGATACCGCATCGGGTTGAGCGCCATGACGGTGAGGGCGTCGATCTGCTCGGTGATGCGCATGATGCCAATCTCGGCGGTGAGGGCCGAGCCCGCGCGGCCCGTGACCATCAGCGCGGCCAGCACGGGGCCGAGCTCGCGGATGATCGAGAGGGCGACGGCCGGCCCGAGGAACGCCTCCGAGCCGAACCGCACGAGCGTCAGGTAGATCTGGAGCCCGAGCACCATCCCGGTGAACGCGCCGGTCAGGAGGATGATGAGGAGCGAGCGATAGCCGATATAGTTGACGCGGTCGACGAACGCGCGGGCCTTGAACGGAGGCGTCGCGATGGCGCCCAGCGCCTCCGCGAAGAAGGTGCCGAACCGGCCGAGCGAATCGACGAGCGCGATCGTCCAGCCGCCGACGGCATCGAACGGGCGCAGCGCCGGCGAGAGCGGCCGATCAAGCATGCGCGCGGCGGTAGATTCCCAGCGCCCAGAGTGGGAAGTACTGCGCGTACATGTGGTACTTGAGATAGAAGACCCGGGGGAACCCCGTCCCGTTCCAGAGGGCGTCATCCCACGCGCCGTCGGCGTCTTGCGTCCGCAGGAGATAGTTGACGCCGCGCTCGACCGCCGGGCCGCTCGTACGTCCCGCCGCGAAGAGGCCGAGCAGCGCCCACGCGGTCTGGCTCGGCGTCGACTCGCCCACGCCGGCGAACTCGTAGTCGTCGTAGCTCTCGCAGGTCTCGCCCCATCCGCCGTCCTTGTTCTGATGACGCTCGAGCCAGCGGACCGCGCGCTGAACGTATTCGTGACGGGGGTCCTCGCCGATGGCGGCGAGCCCGCGCAGCACCGACCACGTCCCGTAGATGTAGTTCACGCCCCAGCGGCCGTACCACGGTCCGTCGTGGCGCTGCGCGTGGCGGAGGAAGTCGATGGCGCGCTGGGCGGGCTCGAAGTCCTTCCGGTAGCCGAGCGTGCCGAGAAGCTCGAGCCCGCGGCCCGTCAGGTCCTCCGTCGAGGGATCGAGCAGCGCCCCGTGGTCGGCGAAGGGGATGTGGTTGAGATAGAGGCGATTGTTGTCGGCGTCGAAGGAAGCCCAACCCCCGTCCGCGCCCTGCATGCCGAGGAACCAGCCGAGCCCGCGCTCCTTGGCCGCCCGTGCGGCGTCGCCGTCCAGCCCCTCGACCTTCTCGAGCGCCATCACGACCATCGCGGTGTCGTCGAGGTCCGGATAGAAGTCGTTGCCGTACTGGAACGCCCAGCCGCCCGGCTGCACGTGCGGCCGCTTCACCTGCCAGTCGCCGGGGACGAGGATCTGCCGATCGATCATCCACTCCGAGGCGCGCCGCACGGCCGGATGGTCCGGCGGGAGATCGCTCTCGATCAGCGCGTTGACCGCGAGGGCGGTGTCCCACACCGGCGAGGGGCAGGGTTGATAGTGAAGCGCGTCGCCGTCCTCGACGGCCAGCGCCTCGATTTCCTTGAGCTGTCCCATCACCAATGGATGATCGTCCGGGTACCCGAGCAGCCGCATCGCGAGGATCGAGTTCGCCATCGCCGGGTAGATCCCGCCCAGGCCGCCCGGCACGGCGAGCCGCTCCTCCAGCCACACGCGCGCCGTCTCGATCGCGCGCTTGCGCAGGGGGCGCGGCGAGAAGCGTTCCCAGATCTTGAGGCCGTCGTCCACCGCGATGAAGAAACTCTTCCAGAAGAGCCCGCGCCAGCTGAACGGCTCGGGCACGCGCCGGAAGCGCAGGCTCGTCTCCTCCCGGTGCTGCGGCCACAGCTCGTCGAGTGACAGATGCGGGGGGAGCCACTTGACCGGTTTTCGGTCCATCAGGACGAGCAGCGGCACCAGGACCGTGCGGGACCAGTACGAGATCTCGTAGATGTTGAACAGGAAGAAAGGACGCGGCAGCAGCATGATCTCGACCGGCATCGTCGGCACGCCGTTCCAGTCGTACTCACCGAAAAGTGCCAATTGGATCTTGGTGAAGACGTCGGCCTTCGCCGGCCCGCCGATTTCCCGGATCCGCTCCCGGGCCGCGACCATCGCCGGGTCGCCGACCCCGACGCCCGCCATCTTCATGGCGAAGTACGCCTTGATCGTCGCCGACAGGTTGGCTGGGCCCGCCTCGAAGAGGCTGAAGCCGCCGTCGGGAAGCTGCTGGGCTTTGAGGTAGCGCACCGCACGCGTCTCGCGCTCGTGGTTCACGTGGTCGATGAGATGGTTGAGCAGCAGGAACTCGGAGGTGATGGTCGTGTTGGCTTCGAGCTGGCCCACCCAGTGGCCGCCCGGGGCCTGCCGGCCGAGCAGGTGCGCTTGGGCGCGCTCAATCGCGTCCTGCAGGTCCCTCACGAGCGTGATGGTAACATGCTGACTCGACTACGGAAACTTCCCGCATGCACCTTCTCGTCGACACCGTGACGTTGCGCCCGTACGTCTTCGCGTTCCTGGCGTTGTTTTTGGTCGCCGGCGCGGCGGACCTCGGCTGGCGCCGCACGCTCGGCTTCGGCTCGTGCGTGTGGCCGGTGGCGTGGCTCTCGGAGCTCTCGTCCACGCGAACCGGCGTCCCGTTCGGGCTCTACGCGTACACGGGCCTGACGCGCGGCCGAGAGCTCTATCTTGCCGATACGCCGCTCATCGACCCGCTGTCGTTCACCTTCCTCGCCTACGCGGCGTTCTGCCTGACCCGGGTCGCGCTCGCGAGTCGCGTCGCGCCGCGACCGGTCACGGCGGTGGTGACCGGCGTGCTCATGATGGCGCTCGACGTCGTGATCGACCCGCTCGCGGTGCGGGGCGATCGGTGGTTCCTCGGGCGGATCTTCACGTACACCACACCCGGTGTCTACTTCGGCGTGCCGCTCTCGAACTTCGCGGGGTGGGTGATCGTCGGCGCCGTGGGGGTCGGCCTGTACCTGACGCTGCTCCCCGGCGTCTCGGGACGACGGGCCTGGCCGGGAGTCGCGCTATACTACGGCGTGCTCGGGTTCAATCTCGCGGTAACGGTTCGGATTGGTGAGTTGCTGCTAGCGGCGATCGGTGCGACGATTCATGTCGTGGTGGCCTTGAGTGTCTGGTACCTGCACCGGAAGCCCGGCGCGGCGCTAGGCCCGGAGCATCGAGGGATTCAGCGCGCATGAGTGTGCCTGTGTCACAGATGTGGGCGGTGGCGTCCTATGTCATCCGCCAGAAGCTGGCTGGCCGGAAGCAATACCCCCTGGTGTTGATGCTCGAGCCCCTGTTCCGCTGCAACCTCGCCTGCGCCGGCTGCGGCAAGATCCAGTACCCGGCGCAGATCTTGAGGAAGCACCTGACGGTCGAGCAGTGCCTGGCCGCGGTCGAGGAGTGTGGCGCGCCGGTCGTCTCGATCCCGGGCGGCGAGCCGTTGATGTATCCGGACATCGGGCCCCTGGTCGAGGCGCTGGTCGCCCGTCGCAAGTACGTCTACCTCTGCACCAACGCCATCCTCTTGAAGGAGAAGCTCGAAGCGGGCCTCTTCGCGCCCTCGAAGTATTTCTCCTTCAGCGTCCACCTCGACGGGCTCCGCGACGAGCACGACGAGGCGGTCTGCCGCGACGGGGTCTACGTCCAGGCGGTCGAGGGGATCAAGGAGGCGCTGCGGCGGGGTTTCCGGGTGACGACGAACTCGACCCTCTTCGACGGGGCGAGCCCGCTCCGGATGCGCGAGTTCTTCGACGCCATGATGGACCTCGGCGTCGAGGGCATGATGATCTCGCCGGGCTACAGCTACTCCAAGGCGCCGGATCAGGAGCACTTCCTCCGCACCCAGCGCGCGCACGACCTCTTTTCGACGATGCTGTCGAATCCCGAGAAGCGGTGGCGGTTCAATCAGTCCCCGCTGTTCTTGCAGTTCCTCATGGGCAAGCGCGAGTTCGAGTGCACGCCGTGGGGCAATCCGACCTACAACGTCTTCGGCTGGCAGCGTCCCTGCTATCTGCTCCAGGAAGGGTACGCGGCGACCTTCAAGGAGCTGCTCGAGACCACCCGCTGGGAGAACTACGGGCGGCGGAGCGGGAACGAAAAGTGCCGAGACTGCATGGTGCACTGTGGGTACGAGCCGACGGCGGTGAACCACACGTTCGCCTCGTGGCGCGGCTTCCGCGACACCGTCCACGCCACGGTCACCGGGCGCTTCTGACGCCCCCGCCGGCATGACGGACGGAGCCACCCTCGAAGGCTGGGCGCCCGAGATCGGCCCGGCCACACCCCTCGAAGAGATCGTCGACAAGGCGTTCGACTACCGGGGCAACATCACCGTCGTGAAGACCGACGGCTCGGAGACGGTGGGCTACCTCTTCAACCGCAATCGCGACGTGCCCGTGCCGTTCGTCCAGATGTTCGACCTCACCGGCGCGGGCCCGTACACGATCCCGTACGGCGAGATCCGCGCGATTCGGTTCACCGGCCGGGATACGGCCGCGGGCAATTCTTACGCGGCGTGGCTCCGCGCCAAGGAGGCGGCGAAAGCCGCGACCCACTCCGAGAAGGATTCCGGCGGAGCCCCTTCCAGGGGCGCGTGACCCGCGTCCTCGTCGTCACCGCCGTCGAGCTCGAAGCCCGCGGCCTGGCCCGCCACCTGGGCCTCGCGCGTGTCGCCGGCAGTCCGTGGCCGCATTTCCGCGGCGGGGTCCTCGAGCTCATCTGCGTGGGCCCGCGCGCCGCGCACCTCGAGCCGCGTGTCGCCGCCGCCGCGCCGCCCTCGCTCGTGATCTCCGCCGGCGTCTGCGGCGCGCTCGCGCCCGATCTCGCCGAGGGGAACCTCGTCGTGCCCGAGGCGGTGGTGAGCTTGCCGGTGGGGCGCCACGCGACCGTGGCCGTGCCGGGGCTTCGCCGCGCCGGAACGCTCGTGACGGTGAACGGCATCGTCGCGACGGCGGAGCTCAAGGCCCGGCTCTGGGTCGAGACCGGCGCGCTCGCCTGCGACATGGAATCCGCGCCGATCCTCTCGTGGGCCGCGGCGCGCGGGTTGCCGGCCGCCGTCGTTCGCGCGGTGTCGGACACGGCGAGCCGCGGTGTCTCGCCCGACCTGGCCGCGGTCGTCGAGCCCGACGGCCGCGTGCGGACGGCGCGAGCGGTGCGCGTGGCGCTGTCGCGCCCGCGGGCGATCGCGGAGGCGATGACGCTCCGGAGTGGGACGAATGCCGCCTTGAAGGCCGTCGCGGCCGCCCTCGCGCAGATCGCCCGGAGCCGGGGATGACGGACTTCCTCGTCACCGGGGGAACGGGGTTCGTGGGCGCCAACGTCGTCCGCGAGCTTCTGCGTGAGGGCGCCGCGGTCCGCGTGCTTGCGCGGCCCCGAGGCGACCGTCGCGCGATCGCGGGGCTGGCGGTGGAGGTGTGCGACGGCGACCTCGAAGATCCGGCGTCGCTCCGGCGGGCCGTCCAGGGGACGCGCACCGTCTTCCACGTCGCCGCCGACTACCGCCTGTGGGCGCGCCGCCCCGAGGAGCTCTATCGGGCGAACGTCGAGGGCACCCGCGCCGTGCTCCAGGCCGCCGCCGACGCCGGCGTGCACCGCGTCGTGTACACGTCGAGCGTGGGCGCGCTCGGGATCCCCAAGGACGGCACGCCGGGGACGGAGACGACCCCGGTCACGCTCGCCGACATGGTGGGCCCGTACAAGGCGTCCAAGTTCTTGGCCGAGCAAGTCGCGCTCGGCTTCGCGCTCAAGGGACTCCCGGTCGTGATCGTGAACCCCTCGACGCCGGTCGGGCCGTGGGACGTGAAGCCGACGCCGACCGGCCGGATGGTCATCGATTTTCTTCAGGGGAGGATGTTCGCGACGCTCGACACGGGCCTCAACCTGGTCCACGTGCGCGACGTCGCGCGGGGACATCTCCTGGCCGCCGAGCGCGGCCGTGTCGGCGAGAAGTACATCCTCGGCAACGCGAACCTCACGCTCGCTGAGATCGGAGCATTGCTCGCCGAGATCACGGGCGGCCGTCCCCCGCGCGTCCGGATCCCGTACGCCGTGGCCTGGCTCGCCGCCGGCTGCATGGAGGTCGCCGCGCGCGTCACCGGCGGCGCGCCCCGCGCGTCGCTGACCGCCGTGCGCATGGCCAGGAAGCGTATGTTCTTCAGCCCGGCCAAGGCCGTGCGGGAGCTCGGACTGCCGCAGACCGACGTGCGCGCGGCCCTCTCCGAGGCGACCGACTGGTTCGTCGAGCACGGGTACGCCACCTGCGCCAGGAAGATCGCGTGATCGGGGATCTGGCGGCGCGCCTGACGCGCAAGAGCCGCTCGAACTTCTACTACGCGTTCCTGGCGCTTCCCAAGCCCCGCCGGGACGCGCTGTACGCGGTGTACGCCTTCTGCCGGACCGTGGACGACATCGCCGACCTCGGCCGCGAGCGCGGCGACGATCTCGCGGACCAGCGGCGCGCGCTCGCACGATGGCGTCGTGACGTGGCGCTCTGCTACGAGCCCGGCGGCCACCTCGACGATCCGATCGCCCGCGGCCTTGCGGAGGCCGTCCGCGCGTTCGCGATCCCCCGCGACGCCCTCCTGGCGATCATCGACGGCGTCGAGATGGATCTCGACCGGGTCAGCTACGAGACCGCGGAGGATCTCTATCCTTATTGCTATCGCGTGGCCTCCGCGGTCGGCCTGTGCTGCATCGAGATCTTTGGCTACACGGATCCGCGCGCGCGCGCGTACGCGGTTGAGCTCGGCACCGCGCTCCAGCTCACGAACATCATCCGGGACGTGGGCGCCGACGCCCGCGCCGGGCGGGTCTACGTGCCGCAGGAGGATCTGCGGAAGTTCGGCGTCAGCGCCGACGACCTGCTGCGCGGCCGGCACACCGAGTCGTTCGTGCAGCTCATGCGCCACCAGGCCGAGCGCGCGCGTCGGTTCTACCGAGCGGCGCACGACAGCTTCCCGGCGGTGGACGCGCGCTCGCTCGTGCCGGCGGAGATCATGGGGCGGATCTACTTCGCGTTGCTCGAGGAAATCGAGGCGCGCCGATTCCGGGTCTTCGACGAGCGCATCACCGTGCCGACCGGCCGCAAGGTCGCGATCGCGTTCCGCTGCTGGGCGGCGGCGCGGTTCGGCTCCGCCTCGCGGCGTGGGCGCGCGGCATGAAGGCCGCGGTCTATCGCGGGGGCGGCCGGCTCGCCGCCGAAGACTGGCCCACGCCCTCGATCGGCGATGGCGAGGTCCTGTTGCGCCTCACGGGCTGCGGTCTCTGCGGGTCGGACATCGGCAAGATCGTCGATCCGGCGACGAAGGTCCCGGTGATCTTGGGTCACGAGGTGGTAGGCGAGGTGACGGCCGTCGGCGCCGGCGTATCGAGCTGCGCGGTCGGCGACCGCGTCGTGGCGGCCCACCATGTTCCGTGCGGCGACTGTCACTATTGCCGCCGCGGCAGCGAGTCGATGTGCGCCGCGTTCAAGACGTCGAACCTCGACCCCGGCGGATTCGCCGAATACGTGCGTGTCCCGGCCCCCAACGTCCGTCACGCGATGTTCCGTGTTCCGCCGCACGTGGGGGACGAGGCGGCGTCGTTCGTCGAGCCGCTGGCGTGCTGTCTGCGCGCCGTGCGGCGGGCCCGGATCGAGCCCGGCGACACGACGGTCGTCGTCGGTCTCGGATCGATCGGCTGTCTCTTCGTCCAGCTGCTCAAGCGCGCGGGCGCCTGGGTCGTCGGCTGCGACACCGTCCGCGACCGCGTCGCCCTCGCCGGCCGCCTGGGCGCCGATGCGGGCGGGCCGCCGGAGGTCGCCGCGTTGGCGCAGCAGAAGCTCACCGCCGGCCGCGGAGCCGATCAAGTCATCCTCACCGGCGGCGGCGCGGAGGCGTTGCCGTGGGCGACGGAGGTTCTCAGGGACGGCGGGACGATCCACTACTTCGCCGGCGGCGGCGGTGACGCGCTCCCGCTGCCGCTCGAGACCCTGTACCATCGCGAGCTGACGATCACCACGACCTACTCGTCATCGCCGTCCGACCTGGCCGAGGCGTTCCGTCTCATCGCCGGCGGAGACGTCGAGGTCGGGCGCCTCGTCACACACCGCGTGCCGCTCGAGAGCCTGGCGGAAGGCGTCGACCTGATGCGCCGACGCGAGGCGCTGAAGGTGTACGTCACGCCGTGAGGGCGATGGTCTTCCACGGGCCCGGCGACCTCCGCCGGGAAGAGCTCCCGGTGCCGGCGCCGGCCGCCGGCGAGCTCGTTCTCAGAATCGACGCCGCGCTGACGTGCGGCACCGACGTGAAGACGTTGCGCCGCGGGCACCCGGTGATGATCCCGAAGGTTCCCACCGTGTTCGGCCACGAGTTCGCCGGCACCGTCGCCGCGGTGGGCCCCGGGGTCTCGGCATTCCGCGAGGGCGATCGCGTGGTCGCGGCGAATTCGGCGCCCTGCGGCGCGTGCGCCTCGTGCCGAGCCGGACGGCCGAATCTCTGCGAGGACCTGCTGTTCGTCAATGGCGCCTACGGCGAGTTCATCGCGCTGCCGCCGCGGCTCGTCTCCCGCAACGTCGTTCCGCTGGCGGCGTCGCTCGCGGCCGAGCGCGCCGCCTTCGCGGAGCCCCTCGCGTGCGCGCTCCTGGCGATCGAGCGGGCCCGGGTCGAGTCCGGACAGACGGTGGTCGTGTTCGGCCACGGGCCGCTCGGCTGCCTGCTCGGAATGCTGGCGGCCTCGCGTCAGGCGCGCGTCGTCATGGTGGGCAAATCGGGATGGCGGTTCGATCGCTTGAAACAGCTGGGGTTCGCCCGCTGGCTCGACGCGACGGCGGCCGGCAATATCGTCGAGGAGGTTCGTGGCGCCACCGCCGGGCGCGGCGCGGACGTCGCCGTCGACGCCACCGGCCGGCCGGAGGTGTGGGAGCAGGCCGTCGATTCGGTGGGGCGTGGGGGCAGCGTCGTATTCTTTGGCGGCTGCGCGCCAGGAACCTCGATCCGCCTCGACACCCGACGGACGCACTACGAAGAACTGACGCTCCTCGGCGCCTTCCACCACACACCGGAGATGATCCGGCGGGCGGTGCAGGCCCTGGAGTCTGGCGCGGTGGTCCCTGACAGCCTCATCTCCCACCGCATGCGGCTCGAAGAGGTCGGACGGGCGCTCGATCTCATGGCGAAAGGCGAGGCCCTCAAGGTGCTGATCGAGTCATGAAGCCCCACGGGCGAATCGTCGGGTGTGTCCTGCTGCTCGCTCTGGCCGCGTTGGCCCCGCCGGCGTCGGCGTTCGATTCGAGCTTGACGTTCGCGAAGGGCACATACGTGATGTCGGCCGAAGGCAGTTACGGCGAGCAATTCAACCTCGAAGAGCTCGCCCACGAGAGCCACATCAAGTTCTGGAACGCGGGGTTCCGTGCCTCGATCCTACCGTTCGGTCCGACGGGTCCGAGCTTCCTCCACGGGGCGCTCGAGGCCGGTCTCGAGCCGCTCTACCAGCGGTACACCGACCCGGCGCCGGCGTTCTGGGCCGGGCTGGCCCTCGTGTTCCGCTATCACTTCCTGTCGCTCGGTCGCTTCGTCCCCTACGCGGAGATCGGCGGCGGCCCGGGCGGGACCGATCTGAAGGTGAAGGAGATCGACTCCGACTTCTCGTTCCTGGTCTGGGGCGGCCTCGGCGTCTCGGTGTTCCTGACCGACTCGACCGCGATGTACGCCGGCTACCGGTACGAGCACAACTCCAACGGCAACACGGACCAGCCCAATCGCGGGTGGGAGTCCCACGTCGGCGTCCTGGGCGTGTCATACTATTTCCGATGAGGCAGGGAGCGTCATGAAAGCACCCATCGCCGAGATCCTCCTGGCCGGCCCGCGCGGGTTCTGCGCGGGTGTGGAGCGCGCGATCGACATCGTCGAGCTGGCGCTGTCGGTGTGCCGGCCGCCCGTCTACGTCCGCCGCGAGATCGTGCACAACCGGCTCGTCGTCGAGACACTCCGCCAGCAGGGCGCGATCTTCGTGGACGAGCTGGACGAGGTGCCGGACGACGCGACCGTGATCTTCAGCGCCCACGGCATCTCACCGGAGGTGCGGCAGGAGGGCGAGCGCCGCGGCCTGCGCGTGATCGACGCCACGTGCCCGCTGGTGACCAAGGTGCATCTCGAGGCGATCCGCTACGCGCGCGAAGACTACTCGATCGTGCTCATCGGTCACGAAGACCACGACGAGGTCATCGGCACGCTCGGTGAGGCGCCCGATCGCATCTTCGTGATCGCCGACGTGGACGAGGTCGCGACCCTCGAGGTCCCGAACCCCGACAAGGTCGCCTATCTGACCCAGACCACGCTCTCCGTGGACGACACGCGCGACGTGATCGAGGCGCTGCGCCGGAAATTTCCGAAGATCGTCGGCCCGTCGCGCAACGACATCTGCTATGCGACCCAGAACCGCCAGGCCGCCGTCAAGCGACTCGCGAACGACGTCGACCTTCTGCTGGTGATCGGGTCGGCCAACAGCTCCAACGCGATCCGGCTCGTGGAAGTCGCGCAGACGGCCGGCACGCGCGCCCACCTGATCAACGACGTGGGCGACATCCGTCCGGAATGGCTCGAGCGGGCCCGCCGGGTCGGCATCACCGCCGGCGCCTCGACCCCTGAGGTTCTCGTGACGCAGACGGTAGAGGCCTTACGCGGGCAAGGCGTCGCGGTGCGGGAAGTCCACGTGGTCGAGGAGGACGTGCGGTTCGCGTTGCCGCAGGAGCTCGCGCGCATGGCCGAGGAGCGCGGGATGACCCTGCCGGCGCGGACCGCGATGCGTCAGACTATTTGAAGATGGGGACCTCGAGAGGCCTCGTCCGTCCGGAACAACCGCCATGCGTGTAGTGTTCGAGGGCGTCATCATACGCCGGGCGCGCCAGTGAGCAACCCGGCGTTCTGGCTGGGCCTCCTCATGATCGGCCTGCTAGTCGGGACGGCGCCCGCGATGGCCGTGGTTGCCTTGCTGTCGCGGTAGTCGCCTGGACACACGAACGCCGCTCCCGATGTTCTGAGAGCGGCGTTCCTTCTGCTGCGCCAGCCGGGATCGAACCGGCCTGGCCCGCCGAACCGGGCGGACTTGGTAGGACGCAAGTTCTGATCTGCCTCCCTGGGTGCTTTGGTCCCGCTGCGGGTCGATGCCTGCCGCATGGTGTTCCGCAGCGCGTAGAGCGCAGCTTCCGCCCCCCGCACCAGCAAGTCCGCGGCATCGCTGATTGGTGGCTTCGCTTCACCAGGTTTCGCGCCGCCTCGCGTGCCGCCTGCATCCTGCGGCGTACTGCCACCGGAAGCATCGGTATCCAACGTTCCGGGGGCGGGACATGGCGCACCGCTGGATCCGGTTCATGGTGTCTCGGAGCGCGGTTTCACGTAGGCCCCGTACCCTTAGCGCGAGGATGTGGCGTGAGGAGGTCCGATTCCACAAGCGTTCGCAATCAGCGGTAACCCTCATGGCCTCTAGCGCGCCGGCCCAATCGTCACATCGATCGAGGCGCGGTCGCCCTTGTTCGTCGTCGCTACAGCCAACGGGGGCAAGATGACTTGCACTTTCGAACCGTCAGATGCCCGGATATCGACCCTTCCGCTGTTG
>Ga0066709_100003538_pt1 | contig 12047 bp, 11 predicted proteins | sample GraSoiAngelo_158_FD_79665 | JGI IMG/M metagenome (GOLD analysis project Ga0066709, IMG submission 79665) | Grasslands soil microbial communities from the Angelo Coastal Reserve, California, USA - 14_1009_16_30cm | ecosystem: Environmental > Terrestrial > Soil > Grasslands | place: USA... | reverse complement strand
TGGCCGAAGGGCTACCGCATCTGCCGGACGGAAAGTTCCAGCCGCACATGGGATTGACGTGCGCCGAGACGAAATTCCGCAATCGGGCGAAAGAAAAGCTGGGATGGACGGTGACACCTGCGCGCACCGCAAACCTCACTCGGCCCATCAACGGCCGCGCCGCCTGCCACTATTGCGGCCCCTGCGAGCGCGGTTGCGTTACTCACTCATATTTCAATTCCGCTTACACTACGGTGGCGGATGCGCTTGCCACTGGGAATCTGACCCACATCCCCAATGCCATGGTTTTCCAGGTTCTAATGGACATGAACACCAACCGGGCCCGTGGCGTTCTTTATATCGATCGTGTGACCCGCGAGCCGAAGGAGGTTTACGGCCGGTCGGTCATCCTTGGGGCGCAATCGCTCGAATCGGTGCGGATTCTGCTCAATTCGGCGAATCGGCACTACCCGAACGGCTTGGCCAACTCAAGCGGCGTCTTGGGCCATTATTTGATGGATCACATCTTTGTTGGGGGTGGCGCGATGGGCGATTTACCTGATCTCCCCACCAAGCTCAACATCAACGGCCCTAAGCGCCCGTGTGGCATCTACGTCGCCCGTTTCCAAAATCTTCCTAGTGTGCCACGGTCGAAGAAATTCCTGCGCGGTTACGGCTACGAAGGCAGTGGCAGTTCGAACTTCAACTGGTCCGCTGCAGGCTTTGGGGATGCGTTTAAGAGAGGGTTGCTCGACCCAGTGACCACTGTAGGTATTGGGGGATTTGGTGAATGCCTGCCCCGCTGGGACAATTACGTTCAGATTGATCCTAACGTGGTTGACGTTTACGGAATCCCGGTTCTTCATATCCACATGACCTTCGGTGAAAACGAACGCGCCATCATAAACCACATGCGCGAATCAGCCGAGGCTATGATGGAAGCCGCTGGAGCGAAAAATATCAGGTCCTTTGCCGTTCCTGATCGTGAACCAGGTCGCGGGATCCATGAGGTGGGGGTCGCCCGAATGGGGAACGATGCCAAAAAATCCGTCCTCAACCAGTTCCAACAAGCCCATGACATCAAAAACCTCTTCGTCTGTGATGGTGCCGGCTTTACCTCAACCGCCTGCCAAAATCCCACGCTCACCATCATGGCGCTTTGCGTCCGGTCGTGCGACCATCTGATGAACGAGATGAAACGAGGAAACATCTAGCGACGATCTGTCTGTTCACTTCGCCTGTTTACTCTTTCGGTTCTATCCCCTCGTCGGGAAAGGGCCACTCGGTGTTAAAGAGTAGTTCCTTCTCCCGTGCTTCATGCGACACTTTGTTGACTTGAAGATTTTCCAGCCAGTGCAAACCCGTCTTGCCCGCCACCAAAACGTCTTGATCGCCATCACCGTCAATATCGGTAACCACGAACTGTGTTCCCACTCCCGCACTTCCATTGTAACTAATCGTGTAGCGAGAGAATTCGGCTGTCTGTCGATTGATTTTGTTGTCCCTACCGAAAACGTCATCCAGCCTTTTACGTCTTGCGGTTAGCGTAATTTCTCTCCATACTCCTCCGACAGAAAAACCTCATGTGCGGAGGCCAAATGCCTTTCTACAAGATGATCCTCGTCTTCGTTCGTGGTCTGATTGTGAGCCGAGCCAAACTGTCTCTGGAGCTTCTCGCCCTGCGCCATCAATTGGTGGTCTTGCGGCGGACCGTTCAACCCCCAGATTCAGGATTGCGACAGGAGGTTCTGGATTGTGGTTTCGCGAATCTGGAAGGACTGGCGCCAAGCCTTAGTTATCGTCAAACCCGAGACAGTAATCAAATGGCATCGCCAGTGCTTCAAGAGGTACTGGCGTTGGAAGTCCAGATCGAGCCAGGTCGGACGTCCCAGGCTGGATAAGGAGATCCGAGACCTAATCCGAAAAATCTCGGATGAAAATCCCCTGTGGGGAGTTCCCAGAGTTCAGTCCGAGCTTCGACTTCTGGGATATGAGATTGCAGAATCAACCGTGGCCAAATACCGAGTGCGAAACCCGAAGCCTCCCTCGCAGACCTGGAAGACATTTCTGGAGAATCACGCTGGAGAGATCGCCTCGATCGACTTCTTCACCGTCCCGACCGTTACTTTTCGAATCCTGTTCTGTTTCGTGGTGTTGAGGCACGATCGAAGGCAAGTCGTCCACTTCAACGTCACCGCACATCCAACAGCCTTTTGGACGGGGCAACAGATGGTTCAGGCTTTTCCGGAGGATACCGCTCCACGATATCTGCTGCGTGATCAGGACAAAATTTATGGAGCGAATTTCACCGAGCGCGTGCAGGCAATGGGGATCAAAGAAGTCCGAGCCTCCCCAGCCAGTCCGTGGCAACGGGCATACGTCGAACGTATGATTGGCTCTATCCGACGAGAATGTCTCGATCATGTGGTTGTGCTGGACCAAAGCCATTTGCGACGGATCCTGAGGTCGTACTTCGATTATTATCACCAATCAAGAACGCACCTTTCCTTGAAAAGAAATTCGCCCATCCCTCGTGAAGTCGAACCACCAAGCAAAGGAAAAGTGATCTCGGTCCCGCAGGTCGGAGGACTTCACCACCAATAAGCGTTGCGCCTAGCTCCGATCGGAAGGCGATCACTGTTCATGATTCTCTCTGTTGATCGGAGAAAACCTGTTTGAGGTGGTGTCGTCATTAAAGAGATTCACAAGAAACTTTGGTCAGGCTGCGGCTTCGATTAGGTGGCTTTTGCTGGCCGAGTGAAGTAAGAGTGTTTCGAAACGTGCTGGATGAGGTTTTCGATAGGGACAGGCTTGACTTTAGCCTTCCAACGGTCCTCATACAAGATTGTTCTGATGCTCGATGGAGTTTTTGGTAGGGATAAGGCTGTAAAGATACGGTATATACTGGAATGTGATCGGATTTGCGTCTCCGGCTTCAGCAATACCGAGACCATCAATAAATATAAAAATGAATCGCATTCAATAATTAAGTTCAAAAACAATTTATACGGCTGTTATTTCATCCAAATCAAAATAGCCATTGTATCCCTTAAGATAAACGGCAGCCCGATGCCCGAAGAGAACAACCGCCTTGGTTCTGGTTTCTAAATTGTCATCTTTCTTAATCAGCGATTTCACTCGGGTCCCAATCGGATATTTTTCATTCCAGGCCTTCACTTTCTCTTCGGAAGTTAAGGGCTGTGCTCTTTCACTTTTGTTGACTTCGACGGCAGCCGGCTGATCCTTTTTGACGTCTTGCCTTTGCGGGCGTGCTTCAACTTCCTTATCTGGCAATGCCTCACGGACTTTCTTGGAAGATTTGGGAGTTTCCTCCTGTATCTTTTGAACCAGGTTTGTCAAAACGCGACCATCGCCGATTTCTTCAAATTCCATATTGCCGCGTGCCATTAAATACTGGATACTTTCCGTCCACTTGACGGAACTGGTGATTTGATTCGATAAATTGTTTATCACGTCGGCGTTTTGGTATGGCCTTGCTGAGACATTCGAAATGACGGGAATTTGTAAATCCGCAAACTTAAAGTTCTTTAAGTAGGTGCAAAATTCTTCCTTTGACGATTGCATATATTTGGAATGGAAAGCGCCGCTGGTGTTTAACGGAATATACTGCATGTTTCCTTTTTGGAAAAAAGATTGGGCTTTTCCGATTTCATCTTTCAAACCGGAGATGACAATTTGAGACGGGGCATTGTAATTGGCTAAAAAAACGGTCGTTAATTTATTTTCCGCCAGGATGGTTTCAATTTCTTCTTTTGTCGCGTTGATAATGGCAGCCATGCCACCGCCGGTCGCCCGGCTCATTAACTCACCACGTTTCTTTACGAGCATTAAACCCGTTTCAAAGTCAAAACATTCCGCGGCCAGCAAGGCATTAAATTCTCCCAAACTGTGACCGGCGGCAAAATCAGGTTTTGCGGACGACGCTTTGATTTTTTTAAAATAGGATAAAGCATTGACGACATATAACGCGGTTTGGGTAAATTGGGTTTGATTGAGTTCCTTTCTTGGATCATCAAGACAGAGTTCCTTGATGGAATAACCTAGAATTTTATCCGCTTTATCAGTCAATGCCTTAAACTCATCAAACAAAGTCCCTCCCATGCCTTTCGCTTGAGAACCCTGGCCTGGAAATAAAAAGGTTTTCATGCGTACCTCCTTCTATCTTTTCACAGAAATAGTTTTTTAATATTGTTGTAAACAAATGGCCGAATTGACGCCCCCAAATCCCATACTCAGATTTATGGCCCGTTCGATCGCATGCGGCACCGATTGACGCTGCACCCAATTATAGGAAGGTTCGATCGGATTTTCTAAATTCCTCGTCGGATGAAGCCGCCCCTCTTGCATTTGCAACAGTGTGGCGATGACTTCCACGGTGCCGGCAGAACTCAAACCATGGCCGGTGATGGATTTCGTGGCGTTGAGATAAGCATGGCTGAGGTCACAATGTTGAAGGGCCTGGAGTTCTGTCTCATCCCCAATCAGGGAGCCTGTCCCATGCGGATTAATGTAGTCAATCTCTTTCGCCGATAGCTTTGCTTGTTCCAAGGCCTTTTTTATGACCCGAACTTCTCCTTCCAAAGACGGATTAGGATTTCTATTCCGGTCCATCCCCATGGCCCAGGCGGAAATGCGGGCATAAGGTTTTACCCCTTTTCTTGTTCTCGAGTTGGACCCTTCGATGACAACCACGCCGCAAGATTCTCCATAGATAAATCCGTCCCGGTCTCGATCAAAAGGACGACAAGCCAGCGCCGGTTCTTTGGAATAACGATCAGATCCCATGGCTCCTAAAGATCGAAACCCTTGGCACTCCCAGTAGGAAAGATCCGTTAGAGCGCCCATGGCGATACAGATATCAACTTGATCGGATTGAACCGCCTGAATGGCCTGAAGAATGGCTATCTGTCCGCTCGCGGAAGCCGCTCCTAAAGTGTACGCAAAGCCTTGAATTCCAAATGACGCTGTGCACAATCCGCAGAGATCACTATCCATGAAGGACATTCCGTAGATGGGTCGCAGAAAATGAAGACGGCCTTGATAGGCTTCCTGGGTTTGGATCAACTCTCTTTGCTGAACGTTGGATCCTCCCACCACTAACCCTATGCGATTGGGATCAACCTCGTCGAGATTTGCGTCATTCCAGGCTTCATCAAGGGTAACCAGAGCGACCTGTCCGGAAAATGATGCGGTCCGTAACACTTTTTGATCGAGTGATTCCGGTATTGCTAAAGACAAAATTTCTGCGCCTAAAAATGCAGTGGCTTCTCCGGCTTCGCTTGAAGACACAGGACTTTGTCGGCCGGGACGCTGCATCACAGCAAAAGCATGCTGGCCTTGCAGCAAGGCCGAGACAAAAGCCGCTTTTCCCTGTCCAATCGCGGAGGTTACCCCCAGCCCTGTGATGAAGATTTCATCGGGATTGTAATTTTTCATGGAGTATACTCGCCAGCTCTCCCATGTTTTCCACACCGGCTATCTCGATCAGAGGAATCTTTAAGGATAAAGACTCCAGGGTCATGATGACAATTTCAGAACGATCAATCGAATTGGCACCGAGATTTTTGAGTGAGTCGCCAGATTGAAAATGATGATCTTTTAACTCCGGAATCACTTCGCAGATGTGACGGGTAATCATCTGAAAAATTTCTTCTTTGTCCATTTTTACTTCTCCTGACATATTGGGATTGATCGAATAAGATTAACGATGATGTTCAAAGGTCAATTGCCAAATAATGTCTCAATGCGATCTTTAACCTCTGGCTGATGAAATGTTTTCTCGTGCATGGCGACCTCCTGATCAATGACTTTGGGAAGTTTTTCCCGGAGGCCCGCAACCAAATGATCTTTTAAAGTAATTAGCGATACCCTCGGCTTTTCGGCAAGCGTATGCGCCAAATCGAGCGCATACTCAGCAAGCTCGGTGCGGGGAAGAACGGGAAAAGGGACTCCCCGTTTTTGCAATTCCTCTCCGTAATAAGTTTTGGCGCCGAGCAGCATTTCCTCAGCTAAACTGATACCCAGTTTTTGCGGCAGTATCAGTGTAGCGCCCATACCGGGGGTAAAGCCGTATTTCATAAAATTGGTCGTGTAAATACTTTCTCGACTCAAAATCACAAAATCGGCAAACATTCCCATCACAAGACCTCCCCCGATCCCATGTCCCTGCATCACCGAGATCACGGGAATGGAGCAGTCTAAAGCCAAGCTGTAAAGATTCGTATCTGTAAACTTGCCTTTGCCCTCATAAAGATGAAGCAAACCTTCTTGCGTGCCGCCACTCGCAAAATAACTGTCATAACCGGTCAAGATGACGACCTTGTGGTCGGTACCTTTGATCTTTTCAAAAGCCTCGATGAGGCCATTGGTGAGTTCGGGAGAAAATGTGTTTTTGTGGGCCCTGTCCTGCATTTTGATTTGAACCAGTCCGGATCCCATATCTGTGATTTCAACAATTTCGTCTGACATAAATCTTAGTCTCCGTCCCACGGAAATTTGCCGGTTTTCACATAACGCGAGATCATTTCCAAATTGTGCGGATCGGAAAACACCTCTCGGTTCATTTCAATCGCTTTTGATCTGGACGTTAGGAAAAAATCATTCAAAAAATTCATATAGGATTTATAACGAGAAATCCCTGGCTTCGAAAGCCGTCGGAGACGCAACAAATGCTTTCTCAGCAAATTTTCACTCTTCTCTTCACACGCGTCCACCAATCCCCAGCTTTGTGCCTGTTTTGCGGAAATGGGTTGGGTCATCAGCGTCAGATAATGCGCCTTGGAAAATCCCATGCGACGAATCAAAAACGGTAAAACGCACGCCGGTATCAAACCAAAGAGCAGCTCAGATAAACTGAACACCGCCTTCTCCTCACAGAGCACCACGTCACACGCCGCGACAAAACCGATCCCGCCGGCGTTGGTCTTCCCGCGAACATGGGCAATCGTAACGAAAGGACCGCAGGCCAATTGCAGCCATAAATTATATAAAGGTGTAGGGTCCTGCTCATTTTTGTGCTCGCGATCATAACCTTCTTGAATCCCTTGAAAGTCTGCCCCAAAACAAAACACGTCCGGCAAACCTTCCAAGACCACAATTTTTGTAGACGGCTCGCACGCCCTAAGGACTTGCGTGCATTCGTCAATCAGACGCGCATTGACGGTATTGTTGGCCTCGGGGCGATGCATTTGAAGATAACAGATATCCTCTTCAAACCTGACGCGAATTGTGTCATATGTTTTTGTCTTCTCTAAGATATCCATTCGTACTCCCTATGGTATTCCTTGATTTGTTTTAAAAATAAAATTTGTCTCCCGTTGGCACGTCGGGCCTGCGGAATAAAGTTCGCATCCAACGCGACATTGCGCGTGCCAAATCTCACCACCTTACTGGTAAGAAGAATGTCATTGTATTCTCCCATCGACAGTTCGTACCGCTTGTCGAGGTGTTCTTTGATCTTGAGCGCGCATAGACGCTCTTGACCTTCTTTTCTCACAACCCCGCTAAAAAATTCGGAACAGCAGCCGGATCCATAAGAAAAACAGCCGATCCGCTTTGGCGTTTCAAACTTACCGTTGTCAATCGTGCTGGCTAAAGAAAGCAAGATCGTCGCCCCCATAATATTGCCCACACGTTGGCAATAATTGAGGCCCGGACCTACCCGACGTGAAAAATCGCCTTCAATCTCATCCGGTTTGGCCTGGACCATTTTGCGCATCAGATTACGGTGAGCGCCCTTGATCATTCCTCCAAAAGGCGTGTGGAATGCCAAATAGGCAAAACTTTTCGCGTAGTCAACCCCTCTAACGCGCTTTTGATACTCCAGAAAAGAATTTTCACAGCAGTCCAAGTAGGAGAGTAAGGACAAATCGGCATCTCCTGCTTCGCAGTCCGGAGAAGGCCGGCAGGTGTCCATCACCTCGTAACCATAATAACCATTGGCCCCGACATCAACCTGGAACACATACGGCATCTCACTAATCAGGATCGCCACGGCACCGGCCCCGGAGCTGGGCTCAGCAAAGGACCAGTCTTCGGTGAGCGCGTCTCCACCTTCCTCAACCATAAAACGGGCGACGTCCGACGCGATGACCAACGCCTTGGCTCCGGGCGAGACCTGAGACAACACGAAATTCACCGCCATTTGAAATCCGGCAACACCGGAATAACAGGCATTTTTCAATTCAAACAAACGACAATTGCGGTTCAAACCTAAATGATGATGAAAATACGTGCTCATCGACTTTCCGAAATCAAATGCCGATTCCGTCGCCGTGATCACCATCTCAATGCGATCTTTCTCCTCCGGTCTCAATGCGTCGACGATTGGTTTAGCGGCGTTCACTCCGTTAGAGATCGGATCTTCATAAGGCAGAGCCACTGTTTTTTCTTTCATCAGCAGATTATTAAATCGGCTGGTATCCAATTTGCGGTGCTCAGCAAGTTTTTTCACATCCAAATAGGCGCTGCCCGCAAAAACGTTCATCGCTTCAATTCCAACTGGCATCATATGACTTCTTCTCCTTTCAAAAGTCCTTGGAGGCTTTCCGACAATAATATCGCGGTCTCTTTCATCAATTTCTCCGCAATCTGATCCACATGTCGAGGCCTCCAGCTTTCCAATTCGGTTCCCTTCACCCATTGGTTAAAGGCTCCCAATGCCGGCCCGCCAACCAGGTGCGAGATTGGAAAATCTACGCCGACTTCGCCCAAGCGCTGATCACCATAGCGCGCGCTCTTTATATCAACGAACCATTCGGTCTGGAACTCGAGCAAGCCGTCTATGCCCTCGACGCTACCACCATCGATCTGTGTTTGTCACTGTTTCCTTGGGCTCAATTCCGCCGACGCAAGGCAGCTGTCAAACTGCATGCCTTGCTCGACCTGCGCGGCAGCATTCCCACGGTGGTGATCGTGACGGGCGGCCAAATTCACGAAGTCAATATCCTCGATCAGTGGTCTGGGAACCCGGAGCCATTTATCTGATGGATCGCGGCTACCTGGATTTTTCCAGACTCTACCGGATTCACCAAAGCGGAGCCTTTTTTGCGACCCGCGCCAAGAAACGATTCGATTGCCAGCGCCTCTATTCACACTCGGTCGACAAAACCATCGGTTTGCATTGCAATCAAATCGTCACCCTCAACAATCCGGTTCCCAAACGGGGCTATCCGGAGCGGCTGCGACGCATCCGCTACGACGATGCGGCCAGCCAAAAACGGCTGGTCTTTTTGACCAACAACTGTCTCCTACCGGCCTTGACCATCGCCGAGTTGTATCGCTGTCGTTGGCAGGTGGAGTTATTCTTTCGATGGATCAAGCAACACCTGCGAATCAGAGCCTTCTACGGAACTTCCGAGAATGCTGTCAGAACTCATCTCAGTCTACGTGCTCGTCGCGATCCTCAAAAAACGTCTCAACTTGGACCGCAGTCTGCACTCGATTCTACAGATTCTCAGCGTCTCGCTTTCCGAGAAAACCCCCATCCAGCAAGCGCTTTCAGCTTCTGCCTGGGATGAATTCGACTCTGAATCGTCCAAGCAGCTAACCTTGCTCAACTAACGTTGGGACACTATTGATTGGTTATAAAGCATAAAAACCTTGTTGGCCCGGGCCGGGAAAAAGACGCCTTTCTTTAAAACCTGAATTTTAGCGCCGAGCTCGAACATATCTTCCGCCGGCATAATCCGTGTCTTGAATGTTGATGGTTTGCAACAAATCTTTCACCTCATCACTCATGCCGGCCTCGACGGTGCATTGGTTAATGGAGCCGGTGAGGATAAAATCCGCTCCCATCCCAAAAGCCGCCGCGGCCGCCTGCGGTGTGCCAATGCCTCCTGCCAGTCCTATGCGCGGTTTTCTTTTGTAATTGTATTTGCTCATGATTTCTTTGGGCAAATTTTGGATGAACGGGAGTAAAACCAGTGCCCTACCTTGGTCGGTGTGTCCTCCGGAGTCGGCCTCCACACAGATATCTTCACTCATCGGAATTGTCTTCGCCATTTGCGCCTGCTCGTCGGTGATGCGCTTCTCCGCCAGCAGTTTTGTGACGATCTGTTCAGGGGCAGGGCTCATAAACGCTTCGGCCACCTCAGGCCGGGAGAGCTTGGCCATAATTTTATGATCGCATTCAATATGGCCGTCGGCAGATTTTCTCAAACCTTTCAAACGGTACAAGATCAAGGCGGGGCGATATTTGCATAAAAGCGGAGGCCTCAATCCGCTTGATGCCTTTCTCAACATACAATTCCACCGTTTGCATTTCTACGGCAGGATCCATCAAATTACAGATCAAATTCATGCCATAGGCTTTTATCGGGAGCAACGTACCGCGGTATTGCCTCGAAGGAACTGGTGGTCGCGATGGGAAAAGCGGGCTTGATGGGTTTCTTGGGCACGGCGGGTTTAAGTCTTGATCAAATTCGGGACAATATTGACGTGATCCAAAAGGAACTTTCTCCCGACCAGTAAGCGTATTTGATCCCATAGTCTCGCTTGAAGTCGGCATTGCCAAGATTCCTGGCAAACCTTTCTCCATCGTCAGGCCATTCTTGAACCGACACACCTTTTTGTTCTTCGATCGAATGTTCTTCAAGCTTATTGTTGCTTGACTATTTTTTAAAGTGTTTCTCAAACGTATTTCCTCCTCTTTAAACACGCTGTACGCGCCGTTTCATCGGTAATTTTTGTTTCTTCGCGGAACCATTTTTAATCTGATTGAATGAAACCCAATAGCGTTCTTTAGCAAAAAGATAAGTGGGCAAACTGATTCGTCGAGGTTTGCTGTCGCCATAGATCCGATTCCAATCAGAAATGAGTCCCTTCACCCACAAATCTAAAAGCTTGGTGTATTTTCCTTTCGCTATCCACGCATCAATCATTTTTGCCATATCTTCGTCGGCCGCAAAAACCGCTAAGGCGTTCTTTTTCCGTTTAAGCTGTCCTCGATACAGGCCATCCATATCTTCCTTACCCTTTACAAAGCCCTGCAGTTTTTCCTCAACTTGCTTTACCGAGTTCGCGATCAAGCCCAATCGTTCTTCCATCGCAACGCGCCCCACCTGCAACGTGTAGGCCATATCAACCAGGTTGCTGTCCGAGATTTCTTTCTCCTTGATTGCTGTCAATAATTGCCTGGCCTGATCCTTGAGGCGCTCTTCATTCCTTGCGGATAAAACGATGATCGCCGGATTTTGTGAAGTTATTTTGATTTGCTCTCTTGATTGTTCCGGCGGAATATATTCCTCAATCACAATATGGGCATTGACGCCGCCAAATCCAAAAGAGCTTACTCCCGCCCGACGCGGATGGACTTTCCCTTCTCCATCTTGCAATGTCTGCCATTCCTTCGTCTCCTGCACGATATAAAACGGACTCTCTTTGAGGTCGATGTATGGATTGAGCGTCTCACAATGCAAACTTTTGACCAGGGTTTTGTGTTTCAATTGTAATAAGACCTTAATCACTCCCGCGATTCCTGAGGCCAATTCCAAATAACCGATATTGCTCTTGACCGAAGCCACACCACAATGCGCGTTCACCACCTTGGGATCTCCGGTGGCGTGATACAGTTCTTTGAACGCCGTCTTCAGGCCGTTGATTTCAACCGGGTCTCCCAGCTCGGTGCCCGTCCCATGCGCCTCGATATAACTCACCGTCCTCGGATCGATTCCCGCCTTTGTATAAACGGTCTTTAACAATTCCGCCTGGGCCTTAGGATTAGGCGCGGTTAACGAATTCGATCGTCCGCCATGGTTCTCAGCACTCGCGCGGATGACACCATAAATATGATCCCCGGCCTTTTCCGCATCCTGCAGCTTTTTTAAAAAGAGCATCCCCACCCCTTCGCCTCTGACATACCCGTTGGCTTTATTCGAAAACGTCTTGCATCTTCCATCTTCACACAGCATCCCGGCCTTGTTAAAGCTAATATGCGCCACCGGATTTACGATCGTGTTGATCCCTCCCACGATCGCCATATCACAGTCCCCATTTGCAATCGCGCCCATCGCCCGGTGAATGGCGATTAACGAACTCGAGCATGCTGT
>Ga0066709_100003537_pt1 | contig 12047 bp, 9 predicted proteins | sample GraSoiAngelo_158_FD_79665 | JGI IMG/M metagenome (GOLD analysis project Ga0066709, IMG submission 79665) | Grasslands soil microbial communities from the Angelo Coastal Reserve, California, USA - 14_1009_16_30cm | ecosystem: Environmental > Terrestrial > Soil > Grasslands | place: USA... | reverse complement strand
CCCGCATCAGCAAATCCGGATTCGCCTAACCCCGCACATTATCCGGATACTCTTCCCCGCCGTGATAATCCAGCTTGTACGTTTTGTAGTAGTCCGTATTCTCCACCAGCAACTCAAGTGGCGAATCGCCGTTCCTGCCCGTCTTCAGGGCATCCCGCAAGACATCGCCAGAGAACCTGCGCCCATTGACTGCGACCACCTTCATACCCGGCCCGATTCCAGCTTTCGCCGCCGGCATTCCCTCAATGGTGTCCTCAATTCCACCATCATCGCGCAGGTTCAGGCCAATCGAGTAAATCGCATCAATGAAATGAAAGGTGCCTTGGCCGCTGCTCTCCATCTCTGACGGAGTTTCCTCGTAAACCACCTTCCACCCGCTGCCTTCAATCCCGCCTAGAGGCGCACCAGGCCCGTGGTTGGTCAAGCGCTCCGTCCAGAAACCACGCCAGTCGTGAGCCATAATTTGATTCAAAGCACTGACCACGTCATCGAAGCTATAAGTCTTGACCTTGGGCCCTGTGCTCGGCGCTCCATAAAATAGTTTGCAGAAGTCATCCAGCGTCTTCTTGCCCTTGCTTTGCTGCCGGATGATCACATCCGCCCACAGCCAGGTCAGCGTGCCTTCATTGTAAAAATCCACGCCGCGTCGCCACGAGTGCCAGGCCTCCGGCCCAAAATAGAGATGCGGAGCAGCATCGGCAGTATCCTGCAAATTGCGCCACTCCCTTCCGGGAGTGTGATCGAGCCCCGCCGCCGTCAGCGCCAGACCGTCGCGCTCCTGGTCCGGTGTGCGCAGCCCGCTGCGCGCCGTGAGCACGACTCCCAGATAGTCGGTCAACCCCTCATACACCCACAACAGATCGTCCTGCATCGGCTGCTGATAGTCAGGCGTCGTCAGATCCGCCGGTCGACGGTACTTCCCATTCCACGAATGCACATACTCATGGGGCAGCAACCCTGCCTCCAACTTACGCGGATTTTCGTCCACTAGTCCGCGCTCGTTGATGCGGCTGTCGTCAGACTCGTGATGCTCGAGCCCAAAGTGAGCGACGTGATCGCTAAGACTCAACAGGAAGTGATAGTCGCGATAATGATGTGCCCCGAACATCTTGTTCGCCTGCTCCACCAGGTTCTTGTAGTGATCCCAAACTTCCTGCGGTGCCTCAAGCGCAGCCGCACTGTCGGCGGCAATGTCCATCTCGGTTAGTGGATCCTGCGCCAGAGGCACCACTTTAAGGAATTCCCCCGTAATCACCGGAGAATCGACCAGCGTGGTGAGCGAGACAGTAGCAAACTTGATTTCGTTTCCGCTCTGGCCGGCAACCCGTAGCGGAGTCCCAAACTTCCATCCCGCCGGAAGCTTCAAGCTCGCAGAGTAGTTAATCTCGTCCGACTTCCATCCCTTGGGATACAGCAGAACCTGGTTCCAGCTGATCACCGCCATCTTGTCGGTGGCCGAAGAACCCGCTGAAAATCCACTCTCAAACGTAGCAGGAGAGAGAAAATCCAGTTCCCCGTCGATCTCATTCACTCCTGCGGGAACCTCCACGTGAATCGTAAAGCCATCCAGCAGATCACGGCGCCAGTTCAACGACGTTCCCCCAGCCCTGAACTTCAAGCCAGCCAGATCGACCACCGGACCATCGGCAGCATGTTCTCCCGGAATCCACTTCGGATAGTAGAGTGTCAGATCCCCCGCGCTCGCAGGGATCTTCAAGGTCGCGTGGAAAATCTTGCGCGGCGCCATGCTGGCATCAACAGATATGGTGACCGTAGGCGGCGTGGCCGACCATCCCGGAATCGATAGAACAAGAAGACAAACCACTCCCAAGATTCTTGAGAGTTTCATGGTTGAGGCCCCCGTTGGAGTTGAGCTGAAACCCACTTCGCTCGACAGAATTTACGACTATAGCAGTCCGTAAGCGAGACAGTACAGGAAAGCAGGCTCCTGTCCCGGCGTCATCCTGAACGCAGCCGTTCTTCAGTCGGAGTGAAGGATCTCGCGCGCATCGCAACTGCACCAAGGGCAAAGTGCACTGTGACATCACCCGCTGCTATCATTCCGCAGTGCCACGCCGCGGAAAATTCATCACCTTCGAAGGACTAGACGGAACCGGCAAGAGCACCCAACTGCGCAGGCTCGCCGCGACCCTGCGCGCCGCCGGACACAAAGTAGTAGAAACCCGCGAACCCGGCGGAACCTCAACCGGAGAAAGAATCCGCAAGGTATTACTCGACTCCGACACAGCCGGGCTTTCCCCCCGAGCCGAGATGGCGCTCATGTTTGCCTCGCGCGCCCAGCACATCGCCGAAGTGATCGAGCCCGCCCTCGAACACGGGAGCATCGTCCTCTGCGACCGTTTCACCGATTCGACCGAAGCCTACCAGGGTAGCGGTCGCAAACTCGGCACCCCAGCCGTGCTGGAACTACACCGCATCCTCTGCGGAGACCTGCAACCCGACCTGACCATCCTCCTCGATTCCAACCCCGCCATGAGCGTCAACCGTGCCCGCCGCCGCAACAAACGCAAATCACGAACCAGCAGCCGCGGCCACGCCGACGAAAATCGCTTCGAGCAGGAAACCCGAGCCTTTTTCTCCCGCGTACGCGACGGCTACTTATCGATTGCCAAACGCGAACACGCACGAGTAGCAGTAGTTAATGCAAGCGGCACCCCAGCTCAGACTCACCGGCAGATAATGGAAGTGGTAAGCCGAAAATTGAAGTTCTAGCACAGCGGATTCACCACGGAGGCACAGCGTCACGGAGAAACCCAGAACTAATAACGATTCTCGCAAGCGATTTTACAATGAATTGCGCTTCTCTCCGTGCCTCCGTGTCTCCGTGGTGAATTAAGACTTATGCCCTTCTCCGACTTTCACGGTAATGCCGAAACCGTCCATCGCCTGCGCGACATGCTGGCGCGCGACCGCTTTCCCCACGCGGTAGTCCTCTCCGGCGCACCCGGATCGGGCAAATACACGCTGGCACTGATGCTAGCCCAAACCCTGAACTGCCTCGCTCCCACCCAAACCGACGGCCTGCCCGACTTCTGCGGTCACTGCGCGAACTGCACCCGCATCGCCCAGTCCGCCGACCTCGATGCCCGCTTCGCTGAGGCCGTCGAAGCTCGCGAGAACCTCCGCGAGACCGACAAGAAAGAAACCCGCCTCTTCGTCCAGACCCATCCCGATGTGCTCGTAGTCCCTCCCGACCCCCCGCAAATGATGATCAAGGTCGACCAGGTTCGCCGCGTCATCGAGACCATCTATTACCGACCGTCGGAGGGCAAAGAGCGCGTTTACATCTTCACCGACTCGGCCTTCATGAAGGAGGCCGCAAACTCGCTCCTGAAAGTTCTCGAAGAACCCCCCGACTTCGCCACCATCTTCCTGCTGACTGAGAATCCCGGCGAACTGCTGCCCACAATTCGCTCGCGCTCCATGGTTTTCCCGCTGGCCGCGTTGCCGGCTGAGGAAATCGAAAGCTATCTGGCCAAGCACCATCCCGAATGGAAGTCCCAGCAGCGTTCGCTAGTAGCCCGCCTCTGCCAAGGAGCGGTAGGACGTGCCCGCTCCTTCGACCTTGCGACCTACGTGGCCGCCCGCTCCAACGCTCTGACCATCCTGAAGTCAGCATTGCAGGGAGGGGAACACGCCGAGCTCTTCAAGATCACCGAGTCATACCGCCCCGGCGCCGAAGGCCGAGAGAAGATTGAGCAACTCCTTCACACGCTGTATGCGCTATTGCGCGACCTGATGTTCATCTCCGCCGGAACCGCCGAATTAGTGCGCAATATCTACATCCAAGCCGAACTGACCAAGCTAGCCGATTCCTCCGACTTCGAATGGATCGTCATTGCCTGCGACCGCCTCGCTGACATCGGACGCGGAAGGCGCTGCAACCTGCTACGCTCGCTCTGGCTTGGTGCTTTGGCGGCCGCTCTCGAAGGACCGTAAGTCGGGCGAACCGGCACTAGGCGAGCTGCGATTCAGGTGAATTGTGAGCGAATTCTAACCCTCATATTGTCATAGGGTTACCGCGATTACTTCGGTGGTTCTACTCCCTTCGGAGAGATTGCCCGCCCTCGCTCCCCCGCCTATAATCGACCTACTCTGGTTGAAGCATTCTCCGTCAGGTTCCGGGTAAAGGACACACGGGGCAAAGTCTGTCCCGCAGTGGAGTGAGGCAAACAAGCTAAAACCCGGTATGCGAAAGCACCTGCAAATCGCAAGAATGCTGACGGCGAGCACCGTAGTCGCGACCTTCCTCTCTCTCTATCCGCCTGATCTTCGGGCAGGCAATGGCGACAGCACTTCGTCCACAGCCATTACTACGAGTGATGAGCGCGGGCGCAAGATTTACGTCAACGAACCTGTTCCCGCAACGGCACCCCATCATGCTCAGCCGGCGGGACCCCCAAAGCGATCACTGACGTACTGGAGCGTGAAGGAAAATCGATGGAAGCCAGTGCCCTCGGCCAATGGCGCGGTCATGAAGGCCGCCCGCTCGGCTGCTGCGGAAGTCACGCAATACTTCGGCCACGACTCCCACAGCTCCGTGAATGCCAAAATCGTATCCGCCAACTTCCGCGGCAGGGCCTTTTCACAGCAAGACGTCGATTCTGCCATCGCCATGGCTGCTGCTCGCCACAATGTCGACCCTAACCTGGTGCGCGCGGTCGTGAAGGTTGAATCGAACTTCAATCCCAACGCCGTCTCCCGCAAGGGCGCAATGGGACTGATGCAGCTCATGCCCTCAACCGCCCGGCAGTTGAAAGTCAAGAATCCATTCGATCCCGAGCAGAACGTCGATGCCGGCGTTCGCCATCTCAAGCAGCTTCTCGAAAGCTACGGCGGCGACGTGAACCTGACCCTGGCCGCCTATAACGCCGGTTCCGGCGCCGTAGCCCGCAGCGCGGGCGTCCCCCATTTTACCGAGACGCGCAACTATGTCCGGCGCATCACCGACCTTTACTACGGGGGCTTCAATCTCGGCTCCTCCGCAGGTTCTTCCCGCGATCCCGTTCGCGTTCAACGAGATGCACGGGGCGTGCTCTACATTAGCAACACCGATTGATTTCATAGCATCTGTTTAATCGGCTTTCTCTCAGGTATCACAGGTTCAAAACCGAAAAGGCTCAACGCACGGCGAGTAAACAGAATTACCGGTCGACGATAGTGAAGACCTCATCCTCGAGCCAGCGCGGCTTGCGCTGGGGAGCGCTGTTGTTGCTGGTCGCGCTCTCCGGAGTGCCCTCCTACTCCCGTTCCCACCACGGTGAGGCCTGGGCGCGAGACCACTTCGCCGCTGCCGAGCGCATGCGCGAAGCCCTCAACGGACGCCCTCCCGCCGACCGCACCCGCCGCGACTACCAGCGCGTCGTCAACGCCTACCGCAACGTCTATTTCGGAGCGCCCAATTCCACCAAAGCCGATCCCAGCGTGGTCGCCGCCGCCGAAACCTTAGTCGAGATGGGCCGTTGCTTCGAAGCCGACAAGATTCTGAATAACGCCATCACTCAGTACAAGTTCCTGCGCCGTGAGTACCCCGGCAGCAAGTATCGCTTCGACGCCCTGTTCACCATCGGGGAGATCTACAAAGACGACCTCGACGATCCCGACGAAGCCCGCACGACCTTCGAGGAATTCCTGCGCCGCTATCCCCGCAACCGCCTCGCCGAGGATGCTCAGCAAGCCATCGCCGAGTTGGATCGCCAAGCTCAGCAAGAGAGGAACGCCGCAAATAAGAAGGCAGAAAACGCAAAGACGTCCGCACGGCAAAAGAGCGCTCAGAGCCAGAATAAAACTGAGAGCGCCGCATCTGCCCAAGCCAACAAATCTGACGGTGATTCCGCCAACTCCGACCCAAACTCGCGTGCGGTCGAATCTGCTTCGGCTGAGCATCGTTCTGGACATCTACCGCGAGTGACAGCTATTCGCCACTGGTCCACGCCCGACTACACCCGCGTGGCCATCGATCTCGAAAGCGACATCGAATTCGACTCCCAACGCATTGCCCATCCCGACCGGATCTTCTTCGACTTGCGCTCCACGCGCCTGGCCTCAACCCTGGTAGGGAAGAGCTTCGACGTCGACGACGGATTCCTCAAAAAGATTCGCGTCGCCCAGTTCCAGCCCGGCCGTACGCGCGTCGTCCTCGAAGTCGACAACTTTTCCGACTACGACGCCTTCCTCCTGCCCAATCCATACCGCCTCATCATCGACATCCGCGGCAAGAACGCCCACGCGAAATCACCGAAAGATGCGAGCGAACTTGCGAAGACAGCGGAGGTGGAATCCGCCCCCAAGGCGGGCTCCGACCCAGACTCTGACAACGCGCCTACCGCCGCGAAAGTCCTTCGGGCAGAAGCCGGAAAAGCCCCTGTCACCAGCATGGACGTGAACGACAAGACCAAGGTCTTGCCGAAGAGAGTCGCGGTCGCGTCCCACGATCCTGACTTGGTGCCACCCGCGTCCGGCAAGAAAACGCCAATACCTCCCGTAAAGAGAGTGGTCGACGCCGACGACGATGACGATTCATCCGCCACCCAACTCGCGAAACTAGACTCCCCGGACAACACGAACAGCAGCGCTCGCAAAATCTCCGTCCGCTCGCAGAAACTCTCTTCTCGCGCCGGCAAGAAATTCAAAGCCCCCGTGTTCGACGCTCGTGAAGCCCAGCCCACGGCCAGCGGGGACCGTTCCCTGATCCGCGCACTCGGCCTGAAGATCGGCAAGATCGTGATCGATCCCGGCCACGGCGGCCACGACACCGGCACCATCGGCCCCAATGGCCTGGAAGAGAAAGACCTAGTCCTCGAAGTCGGACGCCGCCTCGGCAAATTGCTCGAAACGCGCCTGGGTGCCGAAGTCTTCTACACCCGCCGCGACGACACCTTCATCCCCCTTGAGACCCGCACTGCGATCGCCAACCAGGAGCGAGCCGACCTGTTCATCTCGATCCACGCCAACTCGAGCCAGGATCCCGATGCCCGCGGCGTCGAGACGTACTATCTGAACTTCAGTTCCTCACCGGGAGCGCTCGAAGTCGCCGCCCGCGAGAACGCCGTCTCCGAAAAATCAATCTACGAACTGCAAGACCTGGTCAAGAAGATCGCGCTCAAGGAAAAGATCGAAGAATCCCGCGAGTTCGCCGGCGACGTGCAGGAGTCCCTGCACAGCGGCCTAGCCGCCAAAAGCCCCGCCATCCGCAATCGCGGCGTGAAGAAGGCCCCGTTCATCGTCCTCATCGGCGCCAACATGCCCTCGATCCTCGCCGAGATCTCCTTCGTCAGCAATCCCACAGACGAGCACCGCCTCCGGACCAGCGACTACCGCCAACGCATTGCCGAGTCGCTCTACCGCGGCATCGCCAAGTACGCCCAGGGCCTGAGCGGCGTGAAAGTCGCCGCCAAGTTCGACAAAGCCGCCGGACAGTAGGGCTGATCCCCACGAATGGTCGAGCAGCATCCCTCCGTACGACTGCGACATCCTTCAGGCAACCTTCAGACGAAGGTGTCACCATAAGTCTGGCACCATTATTGAAGTTCGTTCTTCCCGGAGGAAAAAATGACTCTTCTACGACTCCCGGCCTGCATTGCCCTCGTCGTTCTCACCCTCGCCGCATCTTCCGTGGCGCAAGAAAAAGAGAAGCACATCAAGCGCGCCGATCTGCCCACCGCCGTCCAGAAAGCTGTGGACGCTCAAGCTCAGGGCGCAACCGTGAAAGGTTTCTCGCAAGAAGAAGAAAACGGCCAAACCTACTACGAAGTCGAGATGATCGTGAACGGCCACACCAAAGACGTGCTCATGGATCCAACCGGCGCCGTCGTTGAAGTCGAGGAAGAGGTCGCGCTCGACGCCCTGCCCGGAGCCGTCAAAGACGGCCTGCAAGCCAGAGCCGGCAGGGGCAAGCTGGTGAAAGTAGAGTCCCTCACCAAGCACGACAAACTCGTCGCCTACGAGGCCCAGGTACGCACCAGCGGCAAGAAGTCCGAGGTCCAGGTAGGTCCCGACGGCAAGCCCCTCGATCACGAAGAGTAGGGTTACTAAAGGGTGTGCAGTTTGACCAAAAAACCCCTTGAATTGAATTGCCGTGAAATGTCGGCCAGCTCCTAGAATAACGCATCTCTTTGCACAACTGCGGTGCCAGGGATCGCTGCAGAAAGCGGCAACATCGCATAAAGAGTGCAGTCGCGCCAGATAGCAGCTCCCCGAGAGTGCCCCGAGTGGAGTGTGAATTGCTTAGTGTTGGGCGGAAAGTTCGGAAGAAACATATAGGGCCGCGTTCTCCAATCCTCTTGGAGGTGTCCCATGACAGTCTCTGCACGTCGTCCTCTCTTCTCGCTTTGATTGCGTTTTGCTCGCTAGCCTGTATCTCCCTGCCAGCCAGGGCAGATAGTGTGAGTGTGAGTGGCACTGCCTATGGCGGACTTGACAGCAATGCTCTATCGCTAACCGCCGGCACCTTCTCCACGTTCTCAGCCGCTCCCTTTGGCAACTCTCAAGTCGGCGACGGCACCGCCGACGTCCCGATGACCCTGTCTTTCCGGGTGGTGCCGTGGCAAGGATCGTGCTGTACGACAGTGAACATCGGCAACAAATTCACCGACATACTCGACGGTACGGGTATCCTGTTTACAGGAACCTTCACAGTCCCACTTTCAGCGATTGCCACAGGTACATTTACGGCTCCCGTCAGCCTGTCAGGCCAGCTTTTCGCCTACCAGGATCTGACCTTAGGCCAAAGCTTCTATACCTACGGTCCATTAATGGCCAGTTTGCTTTTTAAAGGAACTGGCACGGCCAATCTTGACCTGGTTGACACCGGGAATGGCAGCTTCATCGTTTCGTTCGCCTTTGTCACCTTCAACGGCACAGGAAACCTCACGGTGGTTCCGGAGCCGAGCTCTCTGTTCTTGCTGGGTACAGGGCTTGCGGGTTTTGGAACTATGCTGCGGCGAAAGATTTTGTTTCGCTCATCTACCTAATCTGGTCTGCTGGAGGGGCGCCCGTCGCTGTTGCGCTAGTACCAAGACCAGTGCTAGGCCTCAAAGTTCTGCCGATGTAGCCTTCCGCGTAATTGCCCATGCTACCCTGCTGCGGCCTGCTGCGGGGGGCTCTTGACATCTCTGCATTCCAGCTCCTATAATTAGCACTCAACCAGAGCGATTGCTAACAGTTACTCTGGCTCCATTCATTTCATAGGTTTACCCAAGATTAACCTTCTACACCAACTTTGAAAGGAGTTTGAACCATGGCAAAATTCACCCCGCTCCATGACCGCATCCTCGTGCGGCGCATTGAAGAAGGCGAGACCACACGGGGGGGCATCATTATCCCCGACTCAGCCAAGGAAAAGCCGCAGGAGGGCGAAGTCGTCTCCGTCGGCAAGGGCAAGATCAACGAAGAAGGCAAGGTTCGTCCCCTCGACGTGAAAGATGGCGACCGCATCCTGTTCGGCAAGTATTCCGGCACCGAAATCAAGCTGGATGGTGAAGACTTCATCATCATGCGCGAAGAGGAAGTGCTCGGCATCCTGACCACCTCAAGCAAGAAGGAACTTGCCGGCTCACGCCGATAAGCATTGTCATCCTGAGCGCGTCCTTTGCGCGAAGGACCTATGCAAGTCGGTTTAGCTAGCAGCTAGTAGTTGAAAGTGATAGCTGACAGCCCGAAATCCGCAGGCCAGTCCTGCAATAGAAATTCATTAGGAGAATAGAAACATGGCAAAGCACATCGTTCACGGAGAAGAATCGCGGCAGGCGATCCTCCGCGGCGTCAACATTCTGGCCGACGCCGTGAAGGTCACACTCGGCCCCAAGGGCCGCAACGTAGTTATCGAGAAGAAGTTCGGTTCGCCGACCATCACCAAGGACGGCGTCACCGTAGCAAAAGAAATCGAGCTGAAAGACCCGCTCGAGAACATGGGCGCCCAGATGGTGCGCGAAGTCGCCAGCAAGACCTCTGACGTAGCCGGCGACGGCACCACTACAGCTACCGTTCTGGCCCAAGCCGTTTACCGCGAAGGCGTGAAGACGGTAGCAGCCGGCGCCAATCCCATGGCCCTCAAGCGCGGTATCGAACTCGCAGTCACCACCATCTGCGGCAAGATCAACAAGGAAGGCGAGCGCGAGAAAGGCGAACTCGACAAGTTCTCCAAGCCCGTCACCGGCGAAATGATCGCTCAAGTAGGTACGATTTCGGCGAACAATGACGAAACCATTGGCAAGATCATTGCCGAGGCCATGAAGAAGGTTGGCAAGGATGGGGTCATCACCGTCGAAGAGTCGAAGACGCTGGAGACGCAGCTCGAAGTCGTCGAGGGCATGCAGTTTGACCGGGGCTATCTCTCACCGTACTTTGTTACCGATCCCGAGCGCATGGAAGTGGCACTTGAGAACGCCTACATCCTGATCTACGAAAAGAAGATCAGCTCGATGAAGGATCTGCTCCCGCTGCTCGAACAGATTGCCAAGGGCGGCAAGCCGCTGTTGATCGTTGCTGAGGATGTCGAGGGAGAGGCACTTGCTACGTTGGTGGTCAACAAGCTGCGTGGCACGCTGCAAGTCGCGGCCGTCAAGGCTCCCGGCTTCGGCGATCGTCGCAAGGCGATGCTGCAGGATATCGCGATCCTAACGGGTGGCAAGGCCATCACGGAAGATCTCGGCATCAAGCTTGAGAACGTGCAGATCCAGGATCTCGGCCAGGCCAAGAAGATCACCATCGACAAGGACAACACCACGATCGTCGAGGGCAAGGGCAAGCACGCTGAAATCGAAGGCCGGGTGAAGGAAATTCGCAGCCAGGTCGACAAGACCACCAGCGACTACGACCGCGAGAAACTGCAGGAGCGGTTGGCGAAACTGGTTGGTGGCGTGGCAGTGATCAAAGTCGGCGCCGCGACCGAGACCGAAATGAAAGAGAAGAAAGCTCGAGTGGAAGACGCGATGCATGCAACCCGCGCTGCTGTGGAAGAAGGCATTGTCCCCGGCGGCGGCGTAGCTCTGGCTCGTTCGGCGGCTGCTCTGGACAAAGTAAAGGCGGAGGGCGATGAGCAGATCGGCATCAGCATCGTGAAGCGCGCCGTTAACGAACCCCTGCGCATGATCGCCGAAAACGCCGGCGAAGAAGGCGCTGTGGTTCTGGGCAAGGTGCTGGAGTCGAAAGATCCCAACTACGGCTTCAACGCCTTCAGCGGACAGTACGAAGACCTGGTCAAGGCCGGCGTGCTCGATCCCACCAAGGTTGTGCGCACGGCTCTGCAGAACGCCGGGTCGATCGCCAGCCTGATGCTCACCACCGAAGCCCTGGTTGCCGAAATTCCGGAAGAGAAGAAGGCACCCATGGGCGGCGGACACGGCGGGGGCATGGGAGACATGTACTAAGGACAGCTGTCAGCTCTCAGCTTTCAGCCGTCAGCTAGGTCAAAGGCCCTGCTCGCGAGAGCGGGGCCTTTTTCTTGAACAAATTAGGAAACGTCCCGTGTCCCCGTATTTTGTCCAACCTCTCTGGCAAACCAAGCGGTGCTCCGCCACTGCTGAGGATATCTTTTGTCCTTGACAACGCCTTCGCTCTTATCGAGGGGCGCCCCCGTCGTGTGATTCAAGAGGAATCAAAACCAGAGGGTGTGCCACCATGTCCCATGCGGTAAGAGAGCGCGAGCCGGTTTCAAAAGCTCACCTCGGCGGCGTCGCAGATTGCTGAAAACTCACTTCGCTGCCCGGCTGTGACCGATCTCGCTGCTGGCATCATCCAGAATGACGATCAGGTCATACCAGCGCTCATCCTGGAACCAGCGATGCCGGCTGCCATCGATGTGCAGCAGCATTCCCAGCAGCGGAAGCCGCGGTCGTCGTTTGCGATGCACCCCCCGTTTGCGCCCCCGCTCTACCAGCCCGGCTCCTTGCAAAGCCAGTTTCACCCAGGTGTAGCTGAGTTCAATCTGGTGCTCTGCCCGCAGCTTCTCGTGAAAATGCCGCACGTTCAGATCGAAATACTTCTCGCGGTAGAGTCCCAGAATCTGCTCCACCAGGGCCATGGGG
>Ga0066709_100003536_pt1 | contig 12047 bp, 8 predicted proteins | sample GraSoiAngelo_158_FD_79665 | JGI IMG/M metagenome (GOLD analysis project Ga0066709, IMG submission 79665) | Grasslands soil microbial communities from the Angelo Coastal Reserve, California, USA - 14_1009_16_30cm | ecosystem: Environmental > Terrestrial > Soil > Grasslands | place: USA... | reverse complement strand
GTCGCGGTCACCCGGATGCGCCCGTCCCGCAGTGACGGCGCCCGGTCCGGCGTCATGGCCACGTTCTACCGCGACGGCACGATGTGCGGCCTGGTCGCGGTCAACGCTCCGCACGCGTTCACCGGTACCACGCGGGTGCTCCTGCACGACGTGCCGCACGACGTCATCCACCAGCGCGCCGCCGAGTACGCCACCGACGAGCACGCCTACGTGTCGGCCTAGGGCTGTACCGGTGCCTGGGCGTGGCGATGGCCCGGCGCGGTGGCCGACACGGGCCTACCCGGTCACGGAACCCTGCCGAAACGGCCGTTGACTTTCAGTGGCCAGAGGAATACTTGTTGTATGACGTCTCGTGTGTACCCAGACCGGTCGGTCGGATCATCAACACTCATCACCAGCGGTACGCCCGCAATGCATGGCGCAGCCGTCACCCCTGGAGGGGAACATGATCGGTCTACCTCGTCGAATGATCCGGTACGCTCCACTGCTCGCCCTGGTTGTCGCCGCGTGGCTCGTGCCCGCCACCCCGGCCAGTGCCGACCCGGTCGTCGACCTGAACTGCACAAACAACGTCACCGTCGAGATCAACCCCGGGATAACCCTGCAGCCGCAGCACGTCGACCTCACCTCACTCGGTATGACCGGCACCGCCAACTGCACCGGCACCGTCAACGGGGAAACAGTCACCGGCCCAGGCCAGATCTCCATCATGAACCAGCTCATCGCCTCCTGCGGCAGCGCAAGCGGCCAGGGTGAGTTCGTCCTGAGCGTCCCGACCACGAGCGGAACCGCAACCGTGTCAGGGACATACACCGTCGAAGGCACCACGCTCACCGGCGACCTCACCGGCAGCGCCACCATCATTTCCACCATGGGCGACTGTGTCACCACCCCGGTCACCCAAGCCACATTCGTGCAAACCGTCCACGTCACCTGACGACAACACCCACCACAGCGACCAGGAAGCCCGCCAACGGTCCGGCTGAAACACTGGGCGGGTCCAAGGTCTCGCTGTCGCAGCCGCCACCGCGCGGCGCGGGCGGGACGCAGCATGAGGCGGGCCCGCTCGGGGGAGTATCGAGCGGGCCCGCCCTTTGCGGCGACCTCCCTCCAGCTAGTAGTGGCTGGATGCGGATGGTTGAGGGTCGTCGGGGGCGGCCTGAGCGCCGCCGCCGGCCGGACCGCTGAACGTGGCGTCCACCGCGACCCCGTTGCGCACCTTGAGATGCACCGGGTTGCGGGCGTTCAGCAGCTTGCCGCAGTTGAGCGTGGTGAACGACTGCTTCAGTCGCTGGGCGAGGAACGTGAACAGGTTGTTCGCCGCGGCGGCGTCCGGCGAACCCGTCTGCCGCGTCAGATCCCGGTCGAACTGCAGGCGTTGCGGCGCGGTGCCGACCAGGTTGGTGCAGTAGGTGCGGGCGGTGTTGCCGATCGCGCCCAACGCGGGCTGGCCGACTCCGGCACGGTACAGGTTCGTCTTGGTCAGGCTCGTCCGCGCGCCGTTGAGCGCCATGGGGTCGCTCGGCGGTACCAGCGCGACCGGGGCCTGCTGGCCGGCGGCCTGCAACTCGTTGAGCGCGAGCGAGGTCACCGCTGCCCCGTTGTCGGCCAGATCCGGTGCGGTGAAAGGCACGCAGCCCAACGAGGGGTCGACGAACCGGTCCAGCAACAGGTTGTCGCTCCCGTTGACCAGTGGCTTGATGCCGCGCAGCCGCGCCCGGTTGGCCGCCGTGTCCTGCGCCGTGGTTCCGTTGCGCAGCAACAGGTACGCCGTCGTCACGTTGTCGCTCTGGTCCATGTCGACCAGGCTGAAGTCGCGCGTCGTCGGGCACGGCCTGCCGTCCAGGCCCATCTGCACCGGGGGTACCGTGAGCTTCCCGGCCGTGACGGCGGCATTGGCGGCGGTGAAGAACGCGGGTGCGTTGCAGTACGCGAACTGGCCGAACGGCGAGTTCGGGGTACCGTTCACGCACCTGCCCGCGGCGAGGCTGTTTCCGTTGCCGCGCAAGGTGAGCGTGCTGCCGTTGAAGCCGAACCAGATGCCGACCACGGCGCCGTCGGGCAGTTGCGGGGTGACCGGAGCCGCGGCCGGCCGGCTGCCGTTGTCGACCACCAGCGGGTCGTACACCGACAGCGTCCCGGTCGCCGGGTCGACGATCGTCGCCTGGACGAAGGCGGACTGCGCGGTGTTGGCTTCGTGGCAGGCACCCTGGCCGCGGTCGGTCGCCTGCAACCGGTACGGCGTGGCAAGACCCTTGGCGCTCAACGGATCCGGCGGTACGACGAGGGTGCAGTCGGGGTTGGGGGCGGCGGCCCGGGCGTCCGGCGCCGCGGCGTCGACGCCGGCCGGTGGCTGCCCTCCCGTGGTGGCGGCCCACACCGCGCTCGCCGTGACGAGCGCCAGCGGTACCGCGATCGCGAACACATACAGCATCGGTCTACGGCGGGACACGGCGTGCTCCCTTCCAGCATCGCCTATCCAGTACGCCGTCCCGGCGGGTTGGTTACGGCGCTCAGCCCGCGAGATTCACCGTGACGCGCAGTTCGGTCGGCGGGTGCTGGCCGCGCACGTCGCGCAGGCCGGTGTCCACCCGTACGACGACCGGTGCGGTCATGGCCGCGCGGGGCTGCACGGTCACCGTGCGGTTCTGCGCGTCGTAGCTGGCCGTCACCGGTACCGGGTGGCCGTCGGTGGTGTTGAGGCCGATCGCCGTCGCCACCGTGTCCGGGTCGAGGTCGCTGTCGAACGTCAGCAGTACCGCACCGGGCAGCGCGGCGGGATCGCAGCGGATGACCTGTGGCGCGGCCGGCGCGGACTGGAAGTCCTTGACGTTCGCGGCGCGCACGGCGAAGGTACCGTCAGGTCGCGTGCCGAGCACGAGCGTCTCCTCGGCCTGCCGCGCGACCGGCAGGTCGGTGGTCGGGTCGACGGTGAGCCGCAGCCGGGCGTTGGCCGAACCCCCCGGCTGCGGCAGCACCCACAACACCGCCGCCCGGGTGATGCCCGGCAGTGTCGGCAGTGTCGCGTCCGGTGTGGTGAGCGCCCGCTGGGCGCCCTGGTCCCCGCTGATCTCCGCGTTGGCGAACGCCATCGCCAGCCCCTGCAGGGCCGCCGGCCGGTCGGCGGCCGGATCCACCGGTACCGTGTCGATGTCGCCACCGCTCCGCACGGTGAACAGCCGTCCCGAGGCGGCCCAGTTCGGCGACCGGCCGGCGGTGCCGTCGGACACCGCGACGGTGTGCCCGTCCGGCAGCATCGCCAGGCGCAGCTGCGCATGGTGGTCGGCCCCGGTCGCCGTGTACACGAAGTGGTACCCGTCCGGCGAGAGCCCGAGATCGCTGAACTGGTCGCCGGGTACCGCGGGAAGCGGCACGCCGAACACCGGACCGCCAGCGCTCGCCGCGAGATCGAGCACCGGTGCGGTACCGGAGGTGTCGAACCACGCGACGGTCGCGCCGTCGGCGCTGAAGGCCGCATCGCCGGTGCCGCCGGCGAGCGGATGCGTCGCGTTGGTCTGCAGGTCGACGACCCGCCCGAGACCACCGGCCGCGGAGCGCAGGTACATGTACCGGCCGCCGGGAGACAGCTCGACGGTGTCGTGGGCGGCGTCGACGGCGGTGTCGGACAGCGTGTCCACCCGGCCGCCGCGGTCCACCGCCTGCAGCCGCCCGCCGCCGACGAACGCGACCTCGGCGTCGTTGATCCAGCCGACCGGCGAACCCTGGTCGACCCCGACCGGCACGCTGGACGTCGGGGTTCCGGCCGCGTCGGCGAACACCACCCGGGTACCGCCGGCGGTGCGCTCGACGTACGCGACCGACTGGCCGGACCGCGAGACGCACAGCGCGTCGGTCGGGATGCGCACCAGTCCCGGCTCGTTGCCGGTACCCGCGCCGGTGAGCAGCAGGCTGCCGTTGCGCGCCACCACGGCCTCGGACCCGTCGCCGGCACCGGCGACCCGGTCGGGCGCCAGTTGCTGCGGCGTCGTCATGCTGGTGATTCCGTGGGTACCCGGGCCGGCCGCCGGTGCGGTGCCGAACAGCACGTGCACGTCGGTGGACAGCGGTTGACCGGTGGCGGTGCGCGCGACGGCATGGTCGACGGTGAGCACCTAGGCGGAGTTTGGCGCGAACCCGTACACCGGCGTCACGGTCAGCGTGTCGCCCTCCCACGCGGAACGCACCTGCGTCGCGGGCGCGAGGCGCAGCGCCGCGGCCGTGGCGGTGTGGTCCAGCGGTTGGCTGAACGTCAACCGCAGCGCCGTGGTGGTCGCCGAGGCCGCCCCGTCGACGTTGCTGAGCACCGAAACCCGCACGCCTCTGGACGGGCTGACGGCGGTACCGTGAAAGACCAGAACGGCCCCGGCGACCGCGACGGCGGCGATCGTGCCGGCCCATCCCCACACCTGGCGCCGGCGGCGCAGCGGGCGCGGGCGACCCGGCGGGCGGTGCCTCGTGCCACGTCCGGTGCGGCCCGGCCGGCGCGTCGGCGGACCGGCCCCCGCACCGCCCCCGGTGGGCCAGGCATCGCGGGCGAGCGCGGCCTCGCGCTCGGCGATCGCGTCCTCGCGCGCCGCGACCAGCTCGTCGCGCAGCTGCGCGCGGAAGTCCGGCCGCATCTGGCTGGACTGCAGCACCCGGCGGACCCGGTAGGCGGTCGGCCGCAGCGTCTCGTCCATGCCGTCGTCGTCGGGGCGGAAGGTGGCGTCGTCGCGACCGTTCATGGCCGGTCCTCCGCCAGGCGGACGGCGGCCAGTTGCGCGCGTACCGCGGCCAGCCCGCGGTTGAGCAGCAGCTTGACCGCGCCTTCGGTGCGGCCCATCTGCCCGGCTATCTCGGCGATCGGCAGGTCGCTGCCGAACCGGAGGGTGACGGCGGTGCGTTGCGCGTCGGTCAGGTTGTCGACCGCCTGCCACACCCGGGCGGCCTCCACCCGGCTGATGGCCAGCTCCTCGACAGGAGCGCCCAGGTCAGCGGCGTCAGCCGTGACATCCAGGCTCATCGTGCTCCTCCGACCTCGCATGAAGTCCACCACCGCGTTCGCCGCGATCCGGTACAGCCAGGTCGAGAACGGTGCGGTGGCCGGGCGGTAGGTGTCGATGGCTCTCAACACCTTGACGAAGATCTCAGCCGTCACGTCTTCGGCGGCCTCGTGGTTGCGTAGCCGCCGGAACACGTACCGGTAGATCCGGTCGCAGTACCGGTCGTAGAGCGCGCCGAAGGCGTCGGCATCCACCTTCGAGCGCTCGACGAGGCTGGCGTCGTCCGGCACCGGATCCGGGGTGCCGACACCGTCCGGAGAACCGCCGGCGCTGCCCGCGGCCCAGGATCCGCGTTCCTGGCCACGTCGCATCACCGACCGCGTCCCCACGGCCGGGGCATCGGTGGGATCACGCCACCCATTCTGCAGGGTGCTTCTTCCCATGCACGACTGTCCATCCTGCACGGTGTCCGGCGGTCGGCCAACCGCAGAACACCACGCGCCACCGATCTAGTACGGCGAGCCAGCGCAACGGTTACGGCGCTACGATGGGGAGCCGCGCAGTGACCGCACGCGGACATTCACGGCCTCCCTCCTCACTCGGCGACGAAGACAGGAAGATTTCTTTATCATCGACGCTCATGTACTTTCCGGCATCGACGGTAAGTGGTAGTCATGGCTGATGGGGCACGCCGATCAACTGCGGGTCGGTCCGTGGACACCGGAACCCGGCCGCCATTCCGGCCGGACGGTCACGGCCGAGTCGACCGCTGAGTACCCGCAGCGGCGTCCGTGCTTCGCCGACCGTACGACGGTGACGGTCGACCCACCCGAGTGGCTTGACGTCCTGCCGTACGCGGACGACCTCGACGAGTTCGCCCGGCGGTACCGGGGCAGCCGGCGAGCCGCCCGCCGCCAGCATGCCGTCGTGCTGGTCGCGGCACTTGTCGTGGCAGCCGCGGTGCTCCTTGTCGTCTGGGCGCTACCGAAGCACCGCGGCATGCACGTGGCCGGCGGCACGAACGCCGCGCAGGGCAACACCGCGCAGGGCAACACCGCGCAGAGCGCCGCCCCGCTCACGCCGGTGACCTACCAGGCCGACGCGCCCGCCAACACCCTGTTCGGCACCGCGCACACCCGGCCGTACCCGGGCGCCTCGGACGGCGTCATCGTCCAGACGATCGGCAACTGGGGCAACGGCGTCGGCGAGGGCGCCCTGCGCTTCAACAACGTCGTGGTACCCGGAGCCGGGACCTACGCGTTGACGTTCTTCTACGTGAACCCGAACAACGAGCCGACCCGCTCGGTGATCATCACCGCGTCCGGATCGGGCTCGGTGTCACTGACCGTCGCCGGCAGCGCCGCGTGCTGCTCGGCGCAACAGGTCCGGGTGGACCTCAACCGGGGACCGAACAGCATCACCTTCAGCAATCCCGCCGGACACGCCCCGGCCATCGACCGGATCGTCGTCGGACCGCTGTGAAACAACCGTCCACAGTGGACGATCCGAGAAATATCGACTCAGGGGGAAACCTGTCGCGATCGCGACACGTAGTACCGGAAGGAGCGCACCTCCTTCCGCCGCAACGCAAGGACCGCACCGGATGACCCCAGCCACCCGCACGTCGCACTATCGGCTTGCCCACGGCCGCCACCGGCCGGGCCCGCACCCGCACGGGCAGTACGCCCGGCGGCGCGAGCGCCGGGTCCGGCGGGTGCTCGGGACGGTGCTGCTGCTGGCCGGACTCGCGTCGGCGCTGTACTCCCCGCTCGGGTCGTTCCGCGACCCGGCCGGCCCGCACACCGCCGCCGCCGCGGCTCCCATGGGGGTACCGGGTGGGCAGCCGGGCATGCCGATGCTGGACGTGCCGACGCCCGCGCCGTCGATGCCGATGACGATGCCGGGTATGACCGGTGCCCCGGCGGCGTCGCCGTCGTCCGGGCCGGCTGCGCTGGTACCGGAGACGCCGCTGTATACGGCGCCCCCGCAGAACGACGCGCCGCTGAGCGCCGCGGACCGGGACTTCCTGGTACGGGTGCGGCAGGCTGGCCTGTGGGAGGGGCCGGCCGGCCAGCAGGCCCAGGCACGCAGCCAGAACCCGTTGGTGAAGGAGGCCGGCCAGCACATGGTGGCCGGGCACGCGGAGCTGGACGCGAAGGTGCTCGCGATCGGAAAGCAGCTGAGCGTACCGCTGCCCTGGCAGCCGTCCGACGCGCAGCGCGGCTGGCTGGCCGAGATGGCCGAGGCGACCACCCCGCAGGACTTCGACAAGGTCTTCGCCAACCGGTTGCGCGCGGCGCACGGCCAGGTGTTCGCGCTCGTCGCGCAGGTGCGCGCGGACACCCGCAACAGCATCATCCGCGCCTTCGCGCAGCGGGTGCTGGAGGTCGTCCTCGACCACATGACGATGCTGGAGCGCACCGGCCTGGTCGACTACGGCAAGCTGCCGCAACCGACGCTGCTGCCGGGCGCGGTGAACACGCCGACCGTGCCGACCCCGTCCGGGCCGCTGACCGCCGCCGACCGTGACTTCCTGGTGCGGGTACGGCTGGCCGGGCTGTGGGAGGGTCCGTCGGGACGGTTGTCGCAGCAGCGGACGCACACCTCTTCGGTACGGACCGCCGGCCAGCACCTCGTCTCCGGGCACGCCGAGCTCGACGCGAAAGTGCTGGCGCTGGGCAGGGAGCTGAACGTGGACCTGCCCACCGAACCCAACCGCGACCAGAAGACGTGGCTGGGCGAGATGACGGCGGCGGGCAGCCAACAGGCGTTCGACCAGGTGTTCGTGGACCGGCTGCGGGCCGCGCACGGCACGGTGTTCGGGTACGTGGCGGCGGTGCGGGCGGACACCGCCAACAGCGCCATCCGGGACTTCACGGTGCGCACGATGCAGGTCGTCCTCGATCACATCACCGTGCTCGAACGCACCGGGCTGGTGCACTACGACGCGCTGCCGCAACCGGTGCCGCTGCCGAGCCCGGTCGCCGCGGCTGCGCGGCCGGCGGCCGGCGGCGGTACCCGGTCGAACATCCCGTCCGGCGGCCTGCGGTACCTCGTCGGCAGCATGCTGCTCATCGCCGCGGCGGTGACCGTGGTGGCGCGCCGGGATCTGGTGCACCGCAAGAGCTGAGCCCGACGTTCACGCGCTGCTGTTCTCCCAGTCGTTCGCGGTGGCCCATCCGAGCGAGCCGAACTACCTGGCGCTGTTCTCCGGTTCCACGCAGGGCGTCACCGACGACTCGTGCCCGCACACCTTCGGCGCGGCCAACCTCGGGCAGGAGCTGATCGGCGCCGGGCTCGCCTTCGCCGGGTACTGCGAGAGCATGCCGTCGAACGGGTACACGGGGCAGACGGTCACCCTGTCGCCGGCATCGGTCAGCGCGAGGCGGCTGCCGGCCTCGTCTCGTGGCCGAGCCAGAACAGCTTGTCCAGGAAGGCCCACAGGAACACCCAGCCCAGGGAGATCCGCAGCACCACCGGTTCCGGCCGGCGCGTCTCGGATCACCACCAGCCTGGCCAGGACCGGCGACCCGGCGCAGGGCCGGAGGACTCATCGACCGGGGTCCTCGGTCCCGTGCCCCGACCCGGTACCGGCGCGACAGTCGTGGTGAGGGAAGGAGGAGAGATGCAGACCTACCCCGTGGACAGCACCGATCAGCTGCGCCAGCTCGCGATCAGCCAGCTGCGCAAGAAGCGCGGCCTGCAGGCACACCTGCTGGCGTACCTGACGGTCAACCTGTTCTTCAACGCCATCTGGTTCCTGACCACGCCCGGCGGGTTCTACTGGCCGGTGTTCCCGCTGCTGGGCTGGGGCATCGGGCTGGCGTTCAACGTCTGGGACGTCTACCGCCCGGACCGGCCGAGCGAGGAGGACATCGAACGGGAGATGCAGCGCCTGTCACGACCGCGATGAACGAGCCGATCGACCGCGCCAGCGCGACCGATCTGGCGTTCCTGGCGATGGAGCGCGGTGCGGTACCCGAACAGATCGGCGCGGTCCTCGTGCTCGCCCCGGGTACCGCCGTCGACCTGACCGGTGTCCGGCGGTTGTTCGCCGAGCGGGTCGCCGCGATCCCCCGGCTGCGCCAGCGCCTGGTCCGGGTACCGCCCGGCTGCGGCCGGCCGGTCTGGGTGGACGATCCGGACTTCGACGTGCGCCGGCACGTGCGGTGCGCGCCGTGCCGGTACCCGGGTGACGAGCAGGCGCTGCTGGACACCGCCGCCGCGGTCGTCGCCGAGCGGCTGCCCCGGTCGCGTCCACTGTGGACGGTGGTGCTGCTCACCGGGCCGGCCGGCGGCGCGGTCGCGTTGCTTGTCGTCCTGCACCACGCGCTGGCCGACGGACTGGGCGGACTCGCGGTACTGGCCGGTCTCGCCGACGGCGCGGCCGGTCCGGTGGCCGTACCCGGGTACCCGAGGCGGCGCCCGCCACGCGGCCGGCTCGCCGTCGACGCGGCGCGGGAAGCGTTGCGGGCGTTGACGCGCACGCCGGTGGCGTGGCGGGAACTGCGCAGGTCGATGGGGGCCGGCGGTGGGCTGGCCCCCGCCCCGGTGCTCCGGTGCTCGCTGGTCGCGCGGACCGGGCCATACCGCCGGTACGCCGCCGTCCACGCGGATCTGGCGACGGTACGCGCCGCGGCGCACCGGTACGGCGGCACCGTCAACGATGCGGTACTGGTCGCGGTCGGCGGCGCGCTGCGGCGGGTACTGGCGGCCCGCGGTGAGTCCGTCGACCGCCTCGCCGTCGCGGTACCGGTGGCCGGCCGGCGCTCGGCGCGGCCCGCCCAACTGGGCAACCAGGTCGGCCCGATGACCGTCACCGTGCCGCTGGCCGGTCCCTGGGCGGACCGGCTGCGCGCGGTCGACGCGGCGGTCCGGCAACGGCATGCCGCGGCCGCGGGCGGCCCGCCGCCGATCGCGGTACTGGGGCCGGTGTTCCGGGCGCTGGCCGCGCTCGGCGGGTACCGCTGGTACATGCGCCACCAGCACCGGCTGCACACGCTGGTCAGCTACGTGCGCGGGCCGGAGCGTCCGCTCACCTTCGCCGGCGCGACGGTGACCGGTGTCCTGCCGGTCGGGATCGGCGAGGCCGGCAACCTCACCGTCAGCTTCCTGGTCGTGTCCTACGCCGGTACCCTCGTCGTCACCGCGGTCGCCGACCCCGACCACGTCCCCGACCTGCCGGGGCTCACCGCGGCGCTGCGCACCGAACTCGATTTGTTCACCGGGGTAGGCACACCCTAGGCATCGACCTTGACCGATCCGATGTTTGCTCCGTAACCTCGCCGGAGAGTGCGCCGAGCCGAGGGAGTTCGACATGCGCGTCAACCGCACGGCCGCGGCAGCGGTCGGCATCGCCGTCGTGGGCGCCCTGCTCGCGGTACCGTCAACCGCGTCGGCCCGGACCGACGCGGACCCGCCACCGACCCCCGAACAGCAGGCCGCGGCCCTCGTCGCGCAGATGACGCTGGACGAGAAGATCTCCCAGATGCACACCACCGGCAAGGGTGCCGGCGGGATCGCGCGGCTGGTACCGGGCATCCCCCGCCTGGGCATTCCGGACCTGCGCATCTCCAACGGCCCCGCGGGTGTGGGCACCGGCTCGGTGCCCGACCAGCCCAGCGCGACCGCGCTGCCGGCCCCGGTGGCGCTGGCCGCGACGTTCGACACCGACCTCGCGCACAGCTACGGCATGGTGGAGGGTACCGAGACCCTCGACGTCGGCCACAACCTGCTGGAGGCGCCCGACGTCAACATCGTGCGGGTACCGCAGGGCGGCCGCGCCTTCGAGAACTACGGCGAGGACCCGTTCCTGGCCGGGCAGCTCGCCGCCGCCAACATCAAGGGCATCCAGCGGCCCGGCCTGATGGCCGAGGTCAAGCACTACGCGGCCAACGACCAGGAGACCGCGCGCAAGACCATCAACGAGGCCATCGACGACCGGACGCTGCACGAGATCCACCTGCCGGCGTTCGAAGACGCGGTGAAGCAGTCGGACGTGGCCACCGTCATGTGTGCCTACCCGGCCATCAACGGCTCCTTCAGCTGCGAGAACAAGCACCTGCTCACCGACATCCTGCGCGGCCAGTGGGGCTTCGGCGGGTTCGTCCAGTCCGACGCGAGCGCCACCCACACCGCGGTCGGCTCCGCGCAGGCCGGCCAGGACCTGGAGCTGCGCGACAACGGGCCGTACGACCAGGAGCTCAAGGCGGCGGTCCTCGCCGGTACGGTCAGCATGCAGACGCTCGACACGATGATCATCCGGCGGCTGGCGACCGAGATCCGGTTCGGCCTCTTCAACCATCCCGCCACGATCACGCCGATCGATGCGGCGGCCGGCGGCGCCGTCGCGCGGACCATCGCCGAGCAGAGCACCGTGCTGCTGAAGAACGCCGGCGGCCAGCTTCCGCTGGCGCCCGGCGCGCTGCACTCGATCGCGGTCGTCGGACCTTACGCGCAGCAGGTCCACCCCGGCGGTGGTGGCAGCTCGCACGTCAAGCCGCTGTACACGGTCAGCCCGGTGCAGGGCATCCAGCAGCGCGCCGGCACCGGGGTCACGGTCACCTCCGCCGACGGATCGGACACCGCGGCCGCGGCGCAGCTCGCCCAGGCCGCCGACGTCGCCGTCGTCATCGTGGGCGACGTCGAGAAGGAGGGCGCGGACCGGCCGAACATGTCGCTCACCGGCAACCAGGACGCGCTGGTGCAGGCCGTGGCCGCGGCCAACCCGCACACGATCGTCGTGGTCGACAGCGGCGCGCCGGTGCTGATGCCGTGGATCGACACGGTACCCGCGGCGCTGGAGGCGTGGTACCCGGGCGAGGAGGACGGCAACGCCCTCGCGTCGATCCTGTTCGGTGACGTGAACCCGTCCGGCAAGCTGCCGGTGACGTTCCCGCGCACGGAGACGCAGACCCCGGTCAGCACGCCGGACCGGTGGCCGGGCGTGAACGGTACCGCGCACTACTCGGAGGCCCTGCCGGTCGGGTACCGCTGGTACGACTCGCAGAACCAGGCCCCGCTGTTCCCGTTCGTGTTCGGGCCGTCCTACACCACGTTCGCGTT
>Ga0066709_100003534_pt1 | contig 12051 bp, 11 predicted proteins | sample GraSoiAngelo_158_FD_79665 | JGI IMG/M metagenome (GOLD analysis project Ga0066709, IMG submission 79665) | Grasslands soil microbial communities from the Angelo Coastal Reserve, California, USA - 14_1009_16_30cm | ecosystem: Environmental > Terrestrial > Soil > Grasslands | place: USA... | reverse complement strand
CGGCCTTCGGATCGTTCGCGATGCTCGTCCTGGTCGAGTTCGGAGGCCCGTGGCGAGCACGCTTCCTCGCGTACGTCGGCCTGGCATGCGTCGGCGCACTGTTCATCACGCTCGGGACACTCTGCTCGCGACATCCGTGGCTCGGTGCCGGAGCGATGGCGGCCGTCGGTTTCGGCACCATCTTCTCCGGCCTGATCAGCGGCTACTTCGCGGCGGCAACGACCGGAGCGCTCCTCACGTTCGTGCTCCCGGTGACGATTCCGGCGTCGAACTCCGCGATCCCGGACCGCCTCGAAGGCTGGGGCCTTGCGACCGGCGCCGGGATCTGCGCAGTCATGCTCCTCTGGCCTCCTCGCCGGCGCGACGACCTTCGGCGCGAGGCCGCCCGCACGTTGCGCGTTGTGGCCGGCTTCCTCGAAGCCGACCAGGAACAGGCGGCCGAACTTGCGCCCCTCGCACGCGAGGCGGTCGACGGGTTCGCCCGTCACTCACTGGGCACCCAGCACCGCCCGACGGGACCCACCGGGCCGACAGCAGCGCTCGCCTCTCTTCCGGACGAGCTGGACTGGCTAATCTCCTTCCTCTCACCGTCGGACGAGCTGCCTTCGCTCGAGCTCGCCTGCACGGAGGACGGCGAGGCGATGGCGGCGGCGGCCGCCGTGCTCCGCGCGAGCGCGGACAGACTGGATGGTCGTGACGCACGGCCCGACTTCGCGCGACTCGACACAGCGCGAGACGCCGTTGCCCGAGCACTCGCACGCCGGCTGCCGCAACTCCCGACCGACACGCCAGGCGGGGCGGTCCCCCAGGCGCTGGAACCGCCGTTTCGGATCCGGGCAGCAACCTACTCCGCCCGGCAGGCCGCCGGTTATGCGCTGCTCGCGACGGGCGCGGAGGCACCCGAGCTGGAGAGCGACCTCGTAGCACAGCCGTCGTCGGCACGTGCGGCCCTCGAGGCGACGGAGCAACTCGCGGTCGAGCACGCAAGCCCGCGTTCCGTGTGGTTCCAGAACAGCGTCCGCGGCGCTGCCGGGCTCGCGGTCGCCGTCTACATCGCCCAGAAGACGGGTCTCCAGCACGGGTTCTGGGTCGTGCTCGGGACGCTCTCCGTCCTGCGCTCGAACGCGCTCGGCACCGGCTGGTCGATTCTCAGCGCGCTCGCGGGGACGGCGGTCGGAATCGTGATCGGCGCACTCCTCGTGATCGGCATCGGCACGCATGAGGTCGTGCTGTGGGCGGTCCTTCCCTTCGCGGTGTTGCTGGCCGCCTACGCACCGCGCGCAATCTCGTTCGCTGCAGGGCAGGCGGGCTTCACGGTCGTCCTGTTCATGCTCTTCAACATCATCCAGCCGGTCGGCTGGCGGGTAGGAGTAGTTCGCATCGAAGACGTCGCCATCGGCTTCGCGATCAGCCTCGGGGTCGGTCTCCTGTTCTGGCCGCGCGGTGCCGGTGCGTTGCTTCTCGAGGACCTCTCCGCCGCGTACGCGCGCTGCGGCGACTACGTCGTCGCGACAGCGCGCCAGCTGTTCGAAGGAGAAGGCTCCCAGGACAGCGCTGGCGTAGCGCTGTCCGCGGACGCCGCCCTGCACCGGCTTGACGACGCCTTTCGGCAGTATCTCGCCGAGCGTTCCGCGACGGCGTTCAACGTCGAGGACGTCGCAGCGCTCGTCGGCGGCGCTGCGCGCGTCCGGCGCGCAGCACAATCGCTCACGTCGCTCGCGCGGATGGCGGACGGGGAGACACGACTCGAGCGCTGCGGCGAGAACCTTGACCCCGAGCTCCATGCGCTGCAGTCGTGGTATGTCGCGCTCGGCTATGCGCTCGTGAACGACCGGCCGGTGCCGCCGCCGCACATTCGAGATGCCGAAGGAGCCAGCCGTCTGCTCGCGTGCGTGCAAGCTGCCACCCGCGGCCGCGACGAGCCAACTGTCAGGGCTGCGCTCGTTCTGCTCTGGGCGAGCCAGCATCTCGACAACCTCTGGCGGCTCGAAGCCCACCTCGGCGAACGCGCGAACGCGGCACGCGCGACTACGACGGACGGAGGAGCCCTCCGGAGGCTCAAGGCCCGGGCCTCGTAATTCCCAAGGGAGGTGGGGGAGCCGCTCGGGCGGCTCCCCCACCTCTGCTACGCCGCGAGGTCGAGGACGGGCTCGTCCTCGACGACAGGGGCTGCGTCACGCGTGTTGCGCGCCAGGAGTGCGACGGCTCCGGCCGTGAGCAGGAAGGCAGCGCCGGCCAGGAGCGCGCGCTGGTAGCCGTCGGTCGCCGCCCGGGCGAAGCCGGTATGCCCCGTATGCAGCAGCGAGTTCGTATGCGCGGTGGCCAGGGCGGAGAGGACCGCCAGGCCGAGCGCAGCGCCAAGCTGCTGGCCGGTGTTCAGGAGCCCGGCGGCGAGGCCGGCCTTGTCCTCGCCGACCCCGGCGTTCGCCGCCGTGGTCGCGCCGACGAAGACAGCCCCGAGTCCGAAGGCGGCGACCAGGAGGCCCGGCAGGATGTCCGAGACGTAGGAGCCGCCGACCGGGATCCGTGAGAGCCAGTAAAGGCCGCCGGCGGCGGTCACCGTTCCGATCACGATCACCGGCTTGGTGCCGATGCGCGCGAACAGCTGGGAGGAGATGCCGGCGGCGATGATCACCCCGCCCGTCAGCGGCAGGTAGGCGAGCCCGGTCTGGATCGGCGAGTAGTGAAGCACGGTCTGCATGTACAGGGTGAGGAAGAAGAACATGGGGAAGAAGCCGGCCAAGGCCACCATCTGCGTCGCGTCGGCGGCCGCCACTCCTTTGACACGCAGGATCGACAGCGGCACGAGCGGGTTGACCACGCGCAGCTCGTTGGCGACGAAGGCGACCAAGGTCACCGCCGCCACGGCGAGCTCGACGATCGTGCGCGTCGCGCCCCAGCCGACGTCCGGCGCCTTCACGAGCGCATAGACCAAGAGCAGCATCCCGCCCGTCACGAGGAAGGCCCCGAGCGCGTCGAAGTTCGCCAGGCGCGCGGACCTGCGCTCGCGCTTGAGCAGGGCAAATGCCCCGATGAACGCGAGCGCGCTGAACGGCACGTTGACGAACAGCACCCAGCGCCAACCGGGCCCCTCAGTGAGCAAGCCGCCGAACAAGACGCCGGCGGCGCCGCCGAGACCGGAGACGGCCGCCCAGACCCCGAGCGCGGTGTGACGCTCGCGATCAGAGCGGAAGATCGTGGTGAGCGTTGACAGCGCGGCCGGCGAGAGCATCGCGGCACCCAGCCCCTGAGCGAAGCGGGCGCCGACGAGCAGCGAGCTGGTGTGGGCCAAACCGCCAACCAGCGAGGAGCCGGCGAACACGATCAGGCCAGTGACGAGGACGCGGCGGCGGCCGATCAGGTCGGCGACACGGCCGCCGAGCAACAGGAAGCCGCCGTAGGTGAGGATGTAGCCGTTGACGACCCACTGCAGGCTCTGCTGGCTGAAGCCGAGGTCGCGCTTGATCGACGGCAGAGCGATGTTCAGGATCGAGGCATCGAGGACGTCCATGAACTGGACGAGGCTGAGCAGGAGCAGGATCGCGACGCCGCGCCGTGAGGAGAGCGACGGGGCATGTCCTGCCTGATCGGGGGAGACTGCTGCTGTATATGGCTCTGCACTCATGAAACTGCTTCCTTCCATCAGTCGGGCTATGATTCTCTGGATGTCATATACTACGAAAGTCGTACCATATGTATTCCCGAGCATCTGAGGGGAAAGCAGGCGCCGGTGATGTGGAGGCGGCTCGGCGACGGCGGCGGCTGGCGCTCGCGATCGGGAACTCGCTCCGCGAGCTGAACAGCCAGCTGTCGCTGCTCAACTATCGGGTCGGGGCGCAGCTCGAACTCAGGGACGTCGACCTCGACTGCCTCGACCTCATCGACCGTCTCGGCCCGCTCACACCGAGCGAGCTCGCTCGGATGGCCGGTCTCCACCCTGCGACGATCACCGGGATCCTCGACAGGCTCGAACGCGGCGGCTGGATCGCGCGCGAGCGCGACCCAGCCGACCGCCGCGCCGTCCTCGTCCGCATCGTGCGCGAACGTCTTCCGGACCTGCTGCGCCTCTATGCGGGAATGAACCGCTCGATGAACGAGATCTACGCGGGCTACGACGAGAGCGAGCTCGAAGTGATCGCCGACTTTCTCAGCCGCAGCGCGAAGGCCGGACGAAGCGCGACCGACGAACTGTCCCCCAGCTGACGCGAGCCGCCTGCTGGCGGCTCAGCTGCTCGCCGCGACGATCATCGGTTCGAAGACGAGATGCTCGCTGACAGATCAGACTGGGCGACACGGCCCGCACTGGTTAACCCGGGGAGGTGTACCAATCCATGACCGACGACACCTTCGTCAACGTCCGCTATATGGTCGACGACCTCGACGCCGCCGTCGACTTCTACACGACTCACCTCGGCTTCGTGCTCCGTTCGAGCGCGGCGCCCGCGTTTGCCGATGTCGTCCGCGGCAACCTGCGCGTCCTCTTGAGCGGGCCGTCGAGCTCAGCCGGCCGGCCGATGCCCGACGGCCGCCGGCCCGGCCCGGGTGGCTGGAACCGGATCCACCTCATCGTCGACGACATCGAGGCAGAGGTCGAACGGCTCCGCACCGCAGGACTCACGTTTCGCAACGAGATCGTGAAGGGACCCGGCGGCTCCCAGATCTTGGTCGACGACCCCTCGGGCAACCCGATCGAGCTCTTCCAACCCCGCTGAGAGGTAGTCCCTCGCTGCCTTCAGCCGCGCGCAGCGCGAAGACTGCCGAACATCCCCTCCACCGCCGAGATCGACACCTCGCTCTCCCCGCGGATCTCGAGCTGCACCACTTCGCCGGTCGAGCGAACCGACCAGTCGGCAAACGCACAGCACGTTCGCTCGAGCGTCGCGAGCTCGTGCAGTTCCTCCTCGACAACCGGTTCACCGTGGAAGATCAGCCGGAGCCCCCGTGGGCTTGCGACATGGTCGATCAAGGCACGCTCCGCGAGCGCTTGCCAGCGTTGCAGCCGCTCACGCAGCTCTGGCTGCTCGAGCGAGCAGGCAACCACGACCGGGTCACGCGCATGCTTCATCGCATTCTCCTAGGCAGCCACGGTCGATTGATCGAGCTGGACGACAAGCTCGTCGACGAGCCGTGCGATCTCGTCGCGGAGCTCTCTCACGCGCTCGAGTGGTTGGTGTTTTGGGTCGGGCAGCTGCCAGCTGACGTAGCGCTTGCCGGGGATGACCGGGCACGCGTCGTCGCAGGTGGCGACGACGACATCCGCCCACCCGACGGCTTCGTCGTCGAGCTTGCGCGGAACGTGATCACCCGCATCGAGCCCGATCTCGGCCAGCGCCCCCAACACCTGCGCGTGGACCGCAGTACCCGGATTGGAGCCCGCCGAGCGAGCCTGATGGCGGCCGGACACGGCACGGCGGAACAGCCGCTCCGCCATCACCGAGCGGCCCTGATTGCCGACACAGACAAACAGCACGCTGCTCACGCGGCTTCATCCTTCGACACCCCCGTGTGACCGACGAGCTCCGCCGGTCGCGGCTGCTCCCCACGCACGAACTGGTACGCGAGCCCGCCCGCGGACGCGCCCGCGAGCGGAGCGACGATGTAGAGCCAGAGCGCGTGCAGGTTGCCGGAGACCAGTGCCGGCCCGAGCGAGCGCATCGGATTCATCGACGCGCCCGAGATCGGGCCGCCGAACATCGCGTCGAGCCCGATCGTGCCGCCGATCGCGATCGCCGCCGCCTCCCCCACCGCACGCGTATCGGTCGCGACCGCGAGGACGACGAACATCAGGAACGCGGTCATCACCAGCTCCCATACGAAGGACTGCCCCTGCGAGCCCGACGGCAGCGTCACTCCCACATGCGCGATGTTGCCGAGCGAGCCGCGCAGCAGGGCCGCCGCGGTGAGGGCACCGACGAGCTGCGCCGACCAGTATCCGAGCGCACGCCGCCAGGGGAAATGGCGGGTGAGCGCGAACACGAACGTCACCGCCGCGTTGAAGTGCGCCCCGGAGATGTGCCCGACCGCATAGATCATCGCCATGATCACCAACCCGAATGTGATCGCGACGCCGACGTGGCCGAGAGCATGTGTCTTCGCGTCGACCATCACAGCACCCGCACCGGCGAACACCAAGGCGAACGTTCCGATCGCCTCCGCGACCAGCGCTCGTGCGAGCGGCACGGCCGTCATCAGCAGCAGCCGGCGCTCGCCGCGGGCTGAACGAGCGGCAAGCCTTTGCGCGCCGGCTCGTTCGTCTTGCGCGCCTTCACGATCGCACCGTGCATCCCGTCCGCGACTTCGTGCGTGAACTCGACCGATACGTCCTCGAAACCGGCCGCCTCGAGCCCGGCAACGTACTGAGAGCGCGAGAGGGCACCCGCGATGCAGCCGACGTAGCTGCCGCGCTCCGACCGCTCGTCTGTGCTGAGGTGGTCTTCGGCGACGACGTCGCTGACTCCGACCCGGCCGCCGGGCTTCAACACCCGCGCCATCTCGGTCAGTACCGCCGGCTTGTCGACGGAGAGGTTGATCACGCAGTTCGAGATCACGACGTCCACCGAGTCGGCCGGCAGCGGCACCTGTTCGATCACACCCTTCAGGAAGTGGACGTTCGTGACGCCCGCCTTCGCTGCATTGTCACGCGCGAGCGCGAGCATCTCGTCGGTCATGTCGAGCCCGTATGCAACACCTGTCGGACCGACCCGCTTCGCCGAGAGGATGACGTCGATGCCGCCGCCTGAACCAAGGTCGAGCACCGTCTCTCCCTCGTGCAACTGGGCGACCGCGGTCGGATTGCCGCAGCCGAGCGACGCGAGCGCGGCCGCATCCGGCAGCTCTTCGCGCTGCTCGACGCTGTACAGAGCCTCGCCGAAATCTCCGGCAGCCTCGCCCTCGCAGCAGGAACCGCTGCCACATCCGCAACCGCCACCCCCCTCGACAGCGCGCGCGGCCTCGGCGTAGCGCTGCCGCACCTGCTCGCGCAGCATCTCAGCAGTCTCGGTCCTCATCAGACAACCGCCGTTATTCGAACAAGGCGCTCGAGCTGCGAGCTCGCGTCCGGATTGAGCGAGAAATAGGCCCATTTGCCGCGCTGCTCACGCTCGAGCAGACCTGCTTCGGTCAGCTTCTTCAAGTGGTGGCTGACCGTGGGTTGCGACAGGTGCAGCGTCGGCTCGAACTCGCACGCGCATACCGGCTCGGCCGACGTCGCGAGCAGATTGACGATCTTCACCCGCGCCGGATCGGCCAGCGTCCGAAACAGCGCCGCCGTCGCCTCGGCCTCCTCGTCGGCAAGGGCCACCGCTCCGAGCGGCCGGCAGCAATCGATCAACTCCAGGGACGTCATGAGCTTCCTTCCATCGACACGCATCAATATATCGACCTACGTCGATACGAGTCAAGGCGTAGCCGGATGGCGCGGCCGCTGCTAGATCGCGTATTGGCGCGGGATGTCTTGCACCGTGATCCAGCGAAGCTCGGTGAACTCCTCGAGTGCCGCCGTGCCGCCGAACCGGCCCCAGCCGCTGTATCTCCCGCACACTCTGGCTCGGCCCGAAGACCGTCGAAACACACATCAGAGGGGCATTTACAAAGCTCGGGATCAGAGAGGCGCCGGAGGATAATCGCCGCGCTCTCGCCGTCCTCACCTTCCTCCGGCGATAGCCGGAGCAATGCGCCCGTCCCGCTCGCATCGCTCCCCGAGGTCGGGACCCGAGACGAACCGCCCGGGCTCCGTCCGGTCCGCGGAGAGGAGATCCTTGACATGCGAACCGCCGACATCAATCGCGAGAATGGTCTGGTCGGCCATCGATCAAGCTTCGACCCCCGGCCCGGCGACTCGCAGGCAAGGAGGACATTCAATGACCGGGCTCCAGCTGCGCGCACCTCCCGCCTTTCGACGGGGCGGCGGACGCTGGCTCGTGCCGCCGTGGATCGCGCCCGCATTCGGGCTCTGCGTCGTCGTGCTCGTCCCCTGGACGGGATACCTGTTCGGGACACTGCCACCGGACTACAAGGCCAACCACTGGGCGATCGCGTGGGGAGGGTTCGACGTCGGCCTCTCCCTCGCTCTCGCGAGCACCGCAGTGCTACTCGTGCGTCGCTCGCCGTTTGCAGAAGTCACGGCAACCGTCACCGGAACGCTACTCGTCTGCGACGCCTGGTTCGACGTCCTGACCGCGAGGGGCACGGCAGCGGTCGTTCAATCGATCGTCGAAGGCGTGCTGGTCGAGCTACCGCTGGCGGTGCTCTGCTTCTGGATCGCTCGAAACCTCGCGCACGCGGTCGAGGTGGCGCGACCGTTCCTGCAGGCCGCAGGATTCACGATCCGCGGGCACAAGCTGGTCGCGCCGACCTCAGCGACGCGTTCCGGGAGTTCCTCCTAGAGCTGCGGTCATGGCACCGGCGTCGCGCATGGTGCGGGCGGCGCGAGTGCCGAACCACCGGTCTGGTTCGCTACGTGGACGAACACATCTCCTGCGGCCTCCTGCTGCTTCGTGTTGCCGGCGTACGCGATGTGCGCGAGCCCTTTGCAGTCGACCGCGACGCTGATGAAGTCGAGTAGCGAGCGGTCGGACGATCCGCAGACGAGCCCGTTCGTGCAGATCTCGCCGTAGTGGGTCGGCGTCGCGTTCGCCACCACCTGCTTGAACATCGGCCTCGACGAGAGCACGTTTGTCGACTGCGCCAGGTACACGTTCCAGGCCGGCGCGTTCGGATCCGTGTAGGGCGGGAAGCCGTCTGGCTTGCCGCTGGAATCGGTGCAGGGCGACTGGCTCAGCAGCGTTCCGCAGACACCGTTGGGCTCGCCGGTCGCGCTCGTCCCGTACCAGGCGACGTCGACGTTCCCCGGTGTCGTCACCGCCAGGTGCGCCAACACGTGCGTGCCGGCGCCTTTCGCATCCTGGTCGACCTGGATCGGTCTGCTCCACGTCTGGCCATGATCGGTCGAGACCTCGAGGTAGACGTGGTACGGATTCGTGTCGGCATTCTTGTCGTCGGCCGTGCCGTCGAACAGCGCGTAGTAATTGCCTTCCGAGTCGATCGCGAGCGTGCCGAAGATGTTCGCGTAGTTCGGCGCCTTGCCGCCCGACGTGTCCGCGGCAAACACCTTGTGCGTCGTCCAGGTCAGCCCTCCGTTGGTCGAGTGCGCCAGGTAGTAGTCGTGCAACGGCCCAAACGGCGGGTGCTGCAGGTTCTCGGTCGCGGTCGAGCACGAGTACAGGAAGTTGAGCGAGGAGTTCGTCGGGTCGACCACCAACGCGCGCGAAGGGATCGTGTTCTCGGCGCAGTTCGTCACCGACGGATCTGCTCCGAACGCCTGGATGCAGGTGGCGAACGTGTTGCCCCCGTCGTGCGAGGTACAGACAACCGGCGCCTCAGCGACGAAGTCGTGGTACGCGACGTACACATTCTGGCCGGCTGCGGTCAGCCAGGGCCGGTCATCCTCCGGAGCCGTCTGCGTCCCGGTGTCGAACGTTTTCCCCTGATCTGTGGAGATCTGGACCGAAGCCGTGCTGACGTCCAGATCGGTGGCGAGCAGATTTCCATTCGTGTTGACGGCAATGTCGTCGTCTCCACCGCGCAATGATCCAGTCAGGTCGAACGGGACCGGCTGCGACCAGGTCGTGCCGCCGTCGTAGGAATGCCACTCGAGCGGCGCGTTCGGATCCCCGATCGCGCCCACGTAGATGTCGCCACGGCTCGCCGTCGGCGAGGTATCGATCGCCAAGGACGGCTCAGCCCCCTGCCCACCCGGCAAGACGATGTCCGAGCCAAACGACGGCTTACCCCCCGCGGACCCGCCCGCCGCCGCCCCCGGAACCGCAAACACTGCAGCGAACGAGACAACCGTCATCAGCCAACCAAGCCGGCGAACCGACCGAGCTGCACGCATCATTCCCTCCTCACTCGTAAGCGCCGCCCCGCCGCTCCTCGCGGCCGCGAAAAACAGGCGATCCCCCAACGACTGCCACCTGGCGAGGCAGTGCTAACCGTCGCAGACGGATTCCAAACCCGCGACCGACCTGTTGGCAAAGTCTCTCGGCCTCTACGGGGTCGCGTATGCGACCTCGCGTCCCGGCTGCAGTGTTCGTAGAAAGAGCAGCGATGCGAGGACGGGAACCCCGATCACGGGCCACCTGGCGGCGTAGCCGTGCGTCGAGCTGAGCTGGCTGTGCAAGGCGTCGATGGCGGCGCCGACGGCGATCGGTCCGAGGGCAAACAGCAGCGGCTAGCCGACGTTCGGCGGCACGTTGAGAAGCGCGGCCAGCATCAGACGCCGGGCCGACTCGCAGCGCCGGCCGGTTCAGCCGACTGCTGCTCACGGACGAGTCGCAAGCTCGGCCGGACCGCTGCTGAACGACTGAGAGGCGGGACGGTTAGGCGGCGTTTGGCGTCGCGGGCGAGCAGCAGACAGATGACGGCGAGCGGCAGTTCGACGAAGACTGCTTCGCCGACTGAGACGACAAACTCAGCCTGGGTCGAAGAGGTGAGGACATCGAACCAGGCGTCGACGAACAGGAGCGTCGCGCTCGCAGCCGCCGCACCTTCGAGCCAGGGCGAGCGCCGCCAAGCCGCAACCGCGACCGTGAGCAGAAGCAACGCCAGCGCGACGTCGAAGCCTGCCCAGGCGATGTCCCAGTGCGCCGCCCGGTGTGCGGACGGCAAAGCGACAGCCAGCAGGACGACCCAGGGCACGAGCAAGAGCGCCGCCAGCCCGAACAGCGGCACAACCCAGCGTGGCGCACGCCACCCGGCCGGCTCGGTCGCCGCCGCGGCAGCCCGCGACGCCCTCAACGTGCCTCTCAGCCCAACAGACATCTCATTACTCAACGAGGCGACGCCCCGCCCGATTCCGATTTAGGGATCGGCCCGTATCTGGGCAACCTCCGGCGTCTCGACGCACACCCCGGAGAGCAGGCGGATGCACCCGCTGTCTCAATCAGTCGCGGCGCCGGCCCCGCCGGCGCCGCGACTACTTGGCGAACGCTTCGCTAGTTCGAGCGCGCGTAGTAGATGTCGCGCTCGAGGGTCGCGACCCTGTCGACGCTCTGGACGACCCGGGTCCAGACGACGCCGAGCGTGCCGTCTGGGTTGAAGTAGCTGCCCATCAAGTCCCCCGGCGCCGTCGAGCGCGAAGCGGGAGCGACGGGGTGATCCTGGTCCAGGGAGACGAGACTCGGCTTCTGCCACGGCTTGAAGATCGCGCCGTAGACCCGCCAGTCGGACGTGTCGTTCGGACGATAGTAGACGCCGACACCGAGGTTGCTGCCATCCGGCGAGACGGCGAGCCAGGCGTACTGGTAGCGGCCGCGCCCCGGCGTGATGTCCTTCGACGCCCACGTCCGGCCGTGATCGGTCGAGTGGTAGAGCATCAGGCGGTTCGTCACCGGATCGCAAACCGTCGAACCGAATGGGTCGCTGCCGCAATTGGTGACCTGCTTCGCATCGACGTAGAGCGCCCAGATCGAGCCGTCCGGCGCCACCGACACGGTCGGCCAGCTGAACGTGCTGTCGGTCGAGTTGTAGCTTCCGACCACGTAGCGCTCGAAGCTCTGGCCGTCGTTCGAGGAAACGTAGGCGTACAGCGTCCCTTTGGGATTGCTCGACGTGAACACGTCGTTCGAGCCGCCGTCGTTGCCGCAGACGGCATAGACATACTGCGAACCCGCGGCATGGTCGGCGGCAGGGCGGCACCAGCCCGAGTCCTTCAGCGTGTAACCCAGCGCGTCGAACGTCTGGCCGCCGTCGGTCGATCGATAGACGGTGTAGCGGCCGGGGCCGAAGCCGCTACCGGTTCCCTGCCCGAGCGGGTAGGTGACCTTGTCTCCCTCGTTGCCGAGGTAGAAGACGTGACCGTCGCCATGCGCAGTGACCCAGGGACGGTCGTCGACCAGCTGCGCTGTCGGAATGAGCGGCCGTGTGAAGTCGAGCTGCATGTTGGCAAGCCCGCCGCCGTCGACGCTCCAGCGCGTGATCGAGTCGTCAGTGACGTTCGTGTCGACGAAGTAGAGGTGGTTCGTGTCGTCGAGCGCCATGTCTCCTTCGTCG
>Ga0066709_100003533_pt1 | contig 12052 bp, 13 predicted proteins | sample GraSoiAngelo_158_FD_79665 | JGI IMG/M metagenome (GOLD analysis project Ga0066709, IMG submission 79665) | Grasslands soil microbial communities from the Angelo Coastal Reserve, California, USA - 14_1009_16_30cm | ecosystem: Environmental > Terrestrial > Soil > Grasslands | place: USA... | reverse complement strand
GTGCCGCTGCTGGTCATGCCGCTCACCGCCGCGGTGTAGGTGCTGGGACCGCCGCTCACCGTCACCGTCTTGGTGCCGCCCGCGGTGCCGCTGAGCGTCACGTCGGTGCCGGTGAAGCCGCTCACCGGCTCGCTGAACACGACCGTGAAATTGATCGGCGCGCTACTGGTCGGATCGGCTTGGCCGGCCGCCTGGTTGATGGTCACGGTGGGTCGCGTGGTGTCGGGGAGGTTGAACGTCACGCTGTTGTCGGTGCTGGTGGAGGCGGAATTGGTGTTGCCCGCCGCGTCACTGGCCCCCCCGGCCGCGATCGTGGCGCTCACGGTGCCGCTGCTGGTCATGCCGCTCACCGCCACGGTGTAGGTGCTCGGGCCCCCGGAGACCGTGACCGTCTTGGCGCCCAGCGCGGTGCCGCCGATCGCCACGTCGGCGCCGGTAAAGCCGCTCACCGGCTCGCTGAACACGGCCGTGAAGTTGATCGGGGAGGCGCTGGTCGGATCGGCTTGGCCGACGGCCTGATTGATCGTAACGGTCGGCCGAGTGATGTCGTTGGCCACCGTGACGTTGAGCGAATTAGACGTCCACCGGACGCCCAGCACGTCTTGCGCCACCGCAGCCAGGTTGTGCGAGCCGTTGCCGACGGTCCTTGTGTTCCAGGAAACGGAGTACGACGCTGTGGAGTCGCTGCCGATGAAATTGCCGTCCACGAAGAAATCGACAAACGAGACGGTCAGAGAACCCACGATGGTCACGCTCGCGTCGACCGGGACCGTGCCGCTGACGGTGGATCCGGCCGGGGACGTGACGGACACGATCAGGCTCCCGGTCGGCGGCGGCGGCAGTATTGGCAGCGGCGGCAGTATCTGCGCCAAGGCCCGAAGCGGCGCAAACCCGGCGAAGACGACCATCATCAACAGAGCTGCGGCGCGAGCAATTCTCTTTGTCACCGCACGGCGCTCACGGCTTGGTAGGCGTTGAGGTAGCCGGCTCCGACCTCATGCTGCTGGTAGCCCGGCATCGGTGTTGCCGTCCGTTCCAGCACGGACTTGACCTGATCGGGAGTGAGTGCCGGATTGGCCTCGAGCATCAGGGCCACGGTTCCCGACACATGCGGGGTTGCCATACTGGTGCCGCGCGCCGCCGCGTAGTACACCGCGTCGGTGCCGAGGTTGACCAGGTCCACGGCGAAGAAGCTGTTGATGACGATGCCCGTGGTTGCGCGAGCCGACGCGATATCGACGCCGGGCGCGGTGAGCGTCGGGCGATTGCGAGGATCTCCGGGGATGCCGCGCGAGGAGAACTCCGCCAGCGTGTGCCCGTCCTTGTGTCCTGCGGCCGCGCAGATCACCCACGGCGCGACGCAGTAGGGGCTCAGCGTGTTCAAGCCGGGTCCCTCGTTGCCCGCGGCGAACACCACGACCAGCCCGGCATCGTGGGCGATCCTGCTCGCCACGTTGACCGGGTCATCAGGTGCGAAGGCGCCGCTGGTCCCCCAGCTGTTGGAGATCACCCGGATGCCGTACTTCAGCCGGTTCTGCAGAACCCAATCGAAGCCCTCGAGCGCCGTGAGCATGAACAGCGCCTCGCCAGCGCCGACGCCGACCAGCTTCGAATCGATGGCGACGCCGCGATACTTGTCGGCCAGCGCCGCACCGGTGCCCCCGGCGATCCCGGCCACGTGCGTGCCGTGCCCGCTCGTCGTGTCGGTGTCCGAGAGGCCTTCGAGAACGAGCGGCCCGCTGCCGAACAGGTCGGGAGCGAGCTTCACGTTCTGCACTACCTTGGTCCCGAACGGCAGGTCCCGATGGGTCGCGTCGATGCCGGAGTCGATCACGGCTACGGTGACACCCTTGCCGGTAACGCCCAGTTCGTTCCAGACGCGATTCGCGCCGATGAGGGGGACGCTTTCGTTGAGAAAGTAGGTGAGCCGGCGAGTGAAATAGATCGAGCGCAGGCCGGGCAGGGCGGGCAGAAGGCGAATCTGCAGGCTGGTGCCCTGCACGCCCACCATCGGCAGGGCGCGAAGCGGACGCACCTGAACGCCGGTGGCCTGGAGCGCAAGAAGATCGGTTGCGGTGGGATAGTGATCGAAGGTGAGCACCGCCTCGATGGGCTGGTCCAAGCCGGCGGATTGGAGCGCCGACGAGAGAACGGGGTCGATCCTTACTGTCGAGACCGGAAACCCGGGAACGCCTCCGGGCAGCGGCAGCAGATTCAACTGCGCCGACGCGAGGCCCGCGCTCAGAGCGAGTGCCGCGAGGGCGGCAAGGCGCATCAAAACAGCCGGCATCCGGTCCGCTTTTTTTATGGTGTCTCGGGGTAAACGGTGAAAAATAGTGAACGCAGGTTTCGAGTGTGTGAAGTGCGCTTGGACCGTTCGGCTTAGCGCGTCGGCTGCTGTGCTGTTGCGCCGTTGTGCTGCGCGTCGTTCCTCTCCAGCGCGTCGTTCTTGCAGAGGATGCGTACTTCCCGACTACGCCGCTCTTACCGCTGACGCCGATCTGTGAACCGCTGGTACGCGGCCGTTTCGTCGAGAAAGCTCCGAACATTCAACCCGTGCTGTCGCGCGATCGATTCGACGTACTCGTGCTAAAGCTGGAGTCCCTCGAGTCACCCAGCAGCGCGATGCGCCGCGACGATGCGAGTGCACGCCTGTGGAAGTACTCGATCAGCCCGTGCCGCTCGCAGCGCGTTTTCACTTCGCGATCGCGCGCGCTGACTCTTGTGGCGACACAGGTAAACCCGTCACTCGGCTTATAAATCACCGCCATGTGGATCATGCGATACACCCACTTCGACTACGCGACGCGGCAAACTCAGAGCGACTTGCTGTAACACTGCACCTCTATTTTGGGGGCGTTTTGAAGAAGCTTCAGCGTCAACCATTAAAAGGAGAGTTCAGCGTGCCACAAATGGACCGTCGAACCACTACCGGAAAGTTTATCGGGATCGCCGATCGGAGGCCCCCAGTTATTGGGAAGGCTTCGCACTGCACGCAAAGAGGCTAGTCCCAATGGGGCATACTCGCCCGGCGTGCGGAGACTACTTCTGTAATAGAGCACAGATAACGTTGGCGTTGGCTGAAGTTCGTTTGAGAATTGAGAACCGAGCGGATGACTCTTCTTCTTTAGGAGGCAAAATGAATCATTTCAAAAGGCTCTTGGTGGGGGCAATCGCGTGTGCAGGAATGGTGGGATCCGTCCAAGCCCAAGTCCCCGATCTGGGCACGCTCTCGCCGACCCCGGTGGTACAGACTGGTTTTTTTACTTCGGCTTCTTCGTTCGCGGATATCTTCAATTTTTCGATAGGCGCAGATCACCACGGGTTCTTCGCCAGTGCGGTCGGCCTCGCAACAAATGGAACACCGACAATTGGAACGATAGATAATCTGACACTCACGTTATTTGCAGGCTCCAACGCTACCGGCCCGATAGAGGGCAGCGTTACCTCTGCGAACGGCAGCCTGATCGACATGTCGGGCGCCCTTGTTCAGGGCAACTATTCCGTGGGGATATCGGGGCTACTACATGATGCAACGCTGGGCGGAGGGTATCGGTTGGCTGTCTCGGCAAATCCTGAGCCCGCCGAGTGGATGATGCTGCTCGCCGGCCTGGTGGTCGTGGCGTTCATGGTGCGCCGCAGGACTAGCTTGGTGGCAGGCGGCTGATTCGTTGCGCGCCGGCCAGCGGCGGCGCAATACATGCCAGTCGTGGAAGGCGGCTTCCCGCCGGGTATGCGGCTTTGGAGGGAAGCGGTCGTGGTGCGCGGGTAGTCCGATGGAGCGGCGCGGCGATTTCGCCCGCGGAGCGGAGCGTCGAAACATGAAGCTGCTACCCCTGGACAGGCCCGAACTCTTCGAGCTGGTAGCGGGCTGGCTTGCCCGGATAGAGAATCACCAGTGGTTGGATTTCGGCAACGGGCGGCAAATCGTTACGCCCGCGCTGCTCAGGATCATGGCGCAGCGGCAAACGCATTTTCTGCGGGCCTTCACCTCGGACCGGGACGATATTCCCATTGGCATCGTTGGCCTGAACAGCGTCGATCGCACCTTTAAAACCGCGACGTTCTGGGGGGCGGTCGGGGAGAAATCCTTCCGCAACCGGGGATATTCGACCGTCGCCAGCTCAAAGTTCCTGACCGTTGCGTTCCGCGATCTCGGCCTGCATGCGATCAATACCTGGGCCGTGGACCATAACCAGTCGCTGCGGATCATAGAACGCCTCGGCTTTCGCTTCATCGGCAGGCAGCGGCAATGCCATTACATCGACGGCCGCCCGTACGATCGCCTGCTGTTCGATCTCCTTGCCTCCGAGCACCAGGAGCTGGACGAGGCGCGCTGCCAGCGGATCGAAAAATCGCCTCTGGCAGCGGTTTTCGGAGAGCGCTCGGTTCAGCCGGGGTGAGGCAATGGACACGAAAGTCAGACAGAAAACGCTGCGGTTGCTGTCGAACGGCGTGTACGTGCTGACGTCGCGGAGCGAAGACCGCTATGGTGCGGCGACTGTAAGCTGGGTATCGCAGGTCTCCTTCAAACCCCCGCTAATCATGGCGGCGGTGCGCCGCCAAAGCAACGTGTTCAAATGCCTGGCGGAGAGCCGGGTCGCTGCGCTCCATATCGTAGGCAACGGGCAACAGGACATCGCCCGCCGGTTTTTCTTTCCGACCGCTGCCGGGTGCGGCACGATCAACGGGGAGCCGGTCGTGGAAGGGAAAACCGCCGCGCCCATATTGGCGAGCCTGCCCGCACACGTCGAGTGCCAGGTCGAACAGATCGTAGATACCGACGGGGATCATGCGATGGTGATCCTCCGGGTGGTCGATGCGGAATTCCGCGAGAAAATTCGGCCTTTGACGATCGCAGAGACGCCGTGGGAATACGGCGGGTGAAAAGAATTATGTATCAAAAGGTGCAACTGCGCGTCAGGTCTAGGCCATGCACCTGGCTGGTAACGGGTGTGTGGCCGGGTTCATCGGCTCCCACCTACTCGAAGCCCTGCTCGAGCTGAATCAGCGAGTGATTGGGCTGGACAATTTTTTTCCTGGGGAATCGCGGCAACCTGGCTGACGTCAAGAATGCTGTTAGCGCAAGCCAGTGGCAGAACTTTAGCTTCATCGAGGCCCGGGCCTGGTTGGCGGGCACTGCATTGGGATCGATCCATACTACCTGACGCACAAGGCAGAGCTCGTCGGCTATCACCCTGAAGTGATATTGGCCGGCCGCCGCATCAACGACGGCATGGGGTCGCATATCGCGCTCCCGCCGCGAGGGCCAGCAACTGGTGCCCCAGACAGACGCCCATGATCGGGCGGTCGAGGCGCATGGCCCGCTCGATATTCCGGATAGTCGTGGTGCAGACGCTGGGATCTCCCGGTCCGTTCGACACCAGCACGGCATCGAAGTCCTCAGCGAGGAAATCATAGTCACTGGGTACTCGAACGACGGTCACACCCCGGGCACGGAGGTTCTCGATGATGCTCGACTTGCACCCGCAGTCGACCACGACGACGGTACGCTCCCCGCCCGGATAGACAACGCGCTCCGCAATGCTGACGGCCGCAACCAGGTCATGCCGGTTCGGATCATCGAAGGGCACATCGTCTGTCCCGACCACGATCTTGCCGAGCATGCTGCCCTGCTCCCGCAGCCGCTTGGTGAGCGCTCGCGTGTCGACTCCCGCCAGACAGGGAATTCCTTCCTGGTGGAGCCACTCCGGGAGACTGTCGCAGGCCGTCGCGTGACTGTAACAATGCGCCAGCTCGGAAACGATGAGACCCGCCACTTGAATTCTTCCGGACTCGAAAGACCTATCACAGCAAACTCGGTGCACTTGACGTCACTCGCGAACTCCCCAGCGATCAGCGGGGCCGGAGCACCGGATGCTCGTCATGTCGCGACACCTGCAAGCGTGTGCTGCTTGATTACCCCATCCGGCAGGGTTCCGTCACACCGCTAACGATAGTGGTGCGGTTGTCGATGCGATGCCACGCGATCCTGAATCCGACTGATCCGATTGGACTACGCGCCAGCGGGAGGGCAATGCATGGACGTTCAACGACCTGCAATTACACTTCGGGCATCGCATACCCTTGTGGTAAGCAAGCCCAGCGGGCGATTCGGTTTGACTGAAAACTAAGTAAGCTGCCGCGCAAACGTATGGCACACGAAAACCTGCAACGGGATCAGCACGTTGAGGGATCGTCCGATTCCGCGTTCGGCCTGGTGTTTGCCGGGTTGTTTGTCGTCATTGCCTGCTGGCCGCTGTTCTACGGAGAAGCGCCGCGGTGGTGGGGCTTCGGGGTAGCCGCTGTCTTAGCTGTGATTACCGCGGTGAAGCCCGCGCTCTTGGCCGGTCCCAATCGGTTGTGGACCAAGCTCGGCGTTCTGCTGGGAAACGTGGTTGGCCCGATTGCGTTGGGCGTTCTTTTCTACGGCGTTGTCGCGCCGCTCGGCGTTGTGATGCGGCTCGCGGGAAAGGATCCGCTGCGTCGCAAACTTGACCCCGACGCGGCTTCCTACTGGATGCTGCGCAAGCCGCCCGGCCCGCCCCCCGATTCTCTTACCAATCAGTTCTAGGCGGCCATCATGTCACTGATCATTGAGTTTTGGGCGTTCTTGCGCGCGCGGAAGAAGTACTGGCTGTGGCCGATTTTCATCATGATGGCCCTGCTGGGCGTGCTGATCGTGCTGGCCCAGGGCTCGGCCGTGGCGCCGTTCATCTACACGCTGTTCTGAGCAGACGACAGCTTGCGCATCCTTGGAATCTCGGCGTTCTACCACGACAGCGCCGCGGCGCTGATTGAAGACGGCCGGATCGTCGCGGCGGCGCAGGAAGAGCGCTTCACGCGCAAGAAGCACGACCCGCGGTTCCCCGCGAACGCGATCCGCTATTGCCTGTCTGAGTGCGGCATGGGCATCGGCGGAGTGGATCGCGTGGTGTTCTACGACAAGCCGTTCCTGAAGTTCGAACGTCTGCTCGAGACCTACCTTACCTTCGCGCCGCGGGGCTACAAGACCTTCCGCATGGCGATCCCGCTGTGGCTGAGGGAGAAGCTCTTTCTGAAGGACCTGCTCCTCAAGGAGCTCGCGAAGATGTCGAGCAACGGCAAGTGGAACAAGGAACTCCTCTTCAGCGAGCACCATCTGAGCCATGCGGCGAGCGCATTCTTCCCGTCGCCTTTTGACGAGGCCATCGTGCTCACCATGGACGGCGTGGGCGAATGGGCGACGACTTCGGCGGCGATCGGGAAAGGGAACAGTTTGGAAGTCCAGAAGGAGATCCACTTTCCGCACTCGCTCGGCTTCTTGTACTCGGCCTTCACGTACTACACCGGGTTCAAGGTCAACTCGGGAGAATATAAGGTCATGGGCCTTGCGCCGTACGGCGAGCCCAAGTACACGGACAAGATCCTCCAGCACCTGATCGACGTGAAGGCCGATGGCTCGTTCCAACTGAACTTGAGCTACTTTGATTTCTGCACTGGCTTGACGATGACGTCGCAGCGGTTCCACGACCTCTTCGAGGGGCCGCCGCGTAAGCCGCATCAGGTATTGACGCCATATCACATGGATCTGGCGGCCTCGATCCAGGCCGTCACCGAAGAGATCGTCCTGCGCCTTACCCGTTCGCTGTGCGAGGAGACCGGGATAAGGAACCTTTGCCTGGCGGGCGGGGTGGCGCTCAACTGTGTCGCAAACGGCAAGTTGCTGCGCGACGGCCGTTACGAGCACATTTACATTCAGCCGGCCGCCGGCGACGCCGGCGGCGCATTGGGCGCCGCTCTGGCTGGGTACCACATGCAACTTGGGCGGGAGCGAATTGCCAACGGGGATGCGATGAGAGGCGCCTACCTGGGACCCGCGTATTCCCAGCAGGAAATCGAAAACCGTCTGACGAAATGCGGTGCGCGCTTCGAGCTATTGGAGGACAACGCATTGATCGCAACCGGCGCGGAGGATCTGGCCCGTTCAAAGGCTTTGGGGTGGTTTCAAGGGCGCATGGAGTTCGGCCCGCGGGCGCTCGGCAATCGCTCGATATTGGGCGACCCGCGTTCGCCCACCATGCAGAAGACGCTCAATCTCAAGATCAAGTATCGCGAGTCCTTCCGGCCGTTCGCGCCGTCGGTGCTACGAGAGCGCGTGAGCGACTGGTTCGAGATGAACTGCGACAGCCCGTACATGCTGCTAGTCGCTGACGTGGTGCAGTCGCGGCGCCGGGAAATGTCGGACGAGGAGAAGCAGCTCTTCGGGATCGACAAGCTCAACGTCCCGCGCTCGGAGATTCCGGCCGTCACGCACGTTGACTACTCGGCTCGCGTCCAAACCGTGCATGAGGACACCAATCCGCGCTACTACGCGCTGCTTTCGGCGTTTGAGCGGAAAACTGGTTGCCCGGTGCTCGTGAACACGAGCTTCAATGTAAGGGGCGAGCCCATCGTCTGTACGCCGGAAGACGCCTTCCGTTGCTTCATGGGAAACGAGCTGGATGTCCTTGCGGTCGGCAACTGCTACCTGCGAAAGGATGACCAAAATCCGGCGCTGAAACAGAACTACGAGACCGCATTCGAACTGGATTGATCCGTGTGATCCTAAAAACAACATTTTTCTATTCAGTCTTGATTCTCCTCCCATTCTTAATCATGGAGGGAGTTTTTCGTCTATTGCCGGTTTCGAATCCTCCCTACATCCTCGCGGTGTCATCCGAGAATCCGGTAGCACACTTTCAACCCAATGTTGACTATCTTTATTCAAGCGGTTGGAATTTTTCCATCAGAGCCAACAAGCGCTCAAATAATTACGGATACATCAATCTTTCGGATTACCATCCGGAAGAGGCAACACCGCTACTCATGGTGATAGGAGATAGTTTTGTTGAATCCCATTCGATTGATGCCGGAAAAAGTGCAGCCGAAATTCTGAATGCTGCAGTTGACGGAAAAGGACGCGTCTACAGCATCGGCCTTTCCGGGGCTCCGTTGTCTCAATACCTCGTTTTCGCAGAATTCTCGAGGACCACTTTTCGACCGAACGCAATGGTTTTCGTTATCATCGGAAATGATTTTGACGAAAGCCTTCTCAAGTACAACTTTGATCCCAGATTCCATTATTTCGAGGAAAACGGGGATCAATTCGTGCTACGACGTGTAGACTACGAAATATCCACCGTCAAAAAAATATTGAGGAATTCTGCCTTTGTTCGTTACGTTTTTTGGAATTTGCAAGCTGGGTACATACGTGAAAATATCCGTCGATTTCTCTGTCGGTCCGAAGATCCTCAAGCTTGTTTGCGCGAGACGCCCGCGGCATTGGAACAACGATTGAAGGATTCGAAGAGGGCGGTCGATTACTTTTTTGATCAGGTTCCAATAAAGACGAAGCTTGATAGCAGGTCTGTTGTCTTTCTCTTGGATGCAGTACGGCCTGCCATGTATTCTTCGGAAGCATTGCTGAAAGCCGAAAATAGCTATGTTGCCCAGATGCGGCGGTATTTCATGAAGCAGGCAAGTTCGCGTGGGTATGAGGTAATCGATATGCAACCGGCGTTCATAAGGAAACACCAGTTGGACAATTCCAGGTTTGAGTTTTCAACTGACGGTCACTGGAATGAGCTGGGGAATAAGATTGTCGCCGAGGAAATACGGAATTCAGCTGTCTTCACTCGTGTGTTTCAGTAGTCGAAAACTTTTCTTGGCGCGTTTGCGCGCGTCGTATAGTACCAGAGCCTGCTTCACAAATAAGTTCCTGAGCAACACCATTTGGCCGCCTCTGGGCTCTGTGCTGTGCGAACGTTCTGCGGCGAGGCAGGCAGCCGCTCGATCCTCCCGCGCTGCAAATCGACGTCAAGCTCGAACGACATGTTTCGCCCCGCGCCACCACTCTCCCATCACGCACCACTCTCCCTCCAGACGACTGAGAAAGGCGTCCCCTTGACGAATTGCGGCTATGATGTCGGCATCGCGGGAATGGACCAGGGTCCAGATGCCCCCCGTTCGCAACCAGCAGTGCCGGTCCGATAGTTCCTGAACGTAACGCGGGTCGAGGCGTCCCCGCACCGCCGCCGCGCCGTGTCGCCACGCGTCAGCTAGGAGTCGCTGTAGCACGCGATCAAACGAGCCGTTCCGGGCCTCAATCTGGAGCACTTCACTCACCCCGCCGCTTAGAACGTAGTAAAGGTACCACCCGATCAGCCGCCGCTCACGGTCGAGCACGGCACGCCCGCGCAGGGTTCCATAACGCGTCATGCGGGCGGCCTGCTCGAGCAGCCAGGCGAGCGAGTGGACGTCGTACACTGGCTGCAACGCGCTGCTGCCCATGACGTCGGGCAGGTGGGCTGATATCGTGGCCGAGTCCAGAGCGTCCTCCGCGACTCCGGTTTCTTCCCGAAGGAACCAGTTCGGGAGCAGCCGGGCGGCGAGCGCGTCGGTCAGAGCAACTAGGGGGCGCGCCGCGAGCGCCAGGGGGGCAGGGACTACACCACGTACCTGCAGAAGCGACAGCACACACCGGGCGGGCCGGAGCGGCCAGATCCATTGGAGACTGTAGTGCAGCGATGCGGTCCCGCCGAGCCTGATCCATAGGTGCCGAGACTGGTCGCTCGCTCCATCGGCGAGGTACAGATCCTGTGGTCCCGAGAAGCACGCTTTTACCAGCTGAAGCACCGTGAGGCTGTGGCGCTGGTCCGGGTCCACCATGAAATGGACGCCTACGGCAACGCGGATAGGGCGCCCGCGAAGCAGCATCCGCCGCGGCACCACGCCCAGGAAGCCGGTGATGCGGCCGTCCTCCTCGGCCACCCAGGAGGGCAATTCGGGGTCGCGCCACGGGTTATGGAAGAGCACCTCCCGGAAGGAGGACTCACAGGCGGCCGGTGAAGGCCAGCGATGATCGGGAAATACGCGTCCGAAGAGCGCGGCCACGGCGGGGAGATCGTCCTCGGCAAAGATACGAATCGTCGCCATGACAGGTTCCGTCCTTCGCCATGAACCCCGGGTGACTTGCGCTACTGAGATCTTGGTCCTGCCGGACTCTTACGTCAGCCGAGTATCTTTGAATACCAGCGCGACGGCATCAGGACGCGCTTCAGCTTGCGCTGTCACCCCGTGCTGCAAAAGAGCGGTCATCACGCGAGGGTGCTCGCGACGGCGCACTCGAACACGACGCCGGTATGCCGCCACGTCTTGGGCTGCGTCAGGGCGGAAGGAGGGCAAGTCGAGAAGATCTTCAAGCCGTGATCGAGAGCGGTGGCGGGCATATTGAATCCTTAGCAGGAGATTCGGGCTGCGGCGTTCGGCGGGCGCGCCGTACGGAAGAAACTTCAGATCGACGTTGGAGCCACGAGTCCGCGTTCGCTACGCCTCCTGATCCAGTAATGGACCCGCAATCCTAGCCTCGCAAGGAGACGGGATTTAGACCGCTGACGCGGGAACCCTGATCCATTCGGCTCATGAGCCCGATCCATCGGAGAAATGCCGGATTTGTACGCTACGACTGAACGTAAATTCCTGGGGAGCATATGACCCGGCTCGACCGCGCCGGAGTGGTGGTGATCTCGCGCGGTCTCTGTGTCGCACGGAGGAGAGGATCGCGCAGCGGATTGTTGATGTAGCGCAGCATTGATTCGGTTACAATTCCAGCTGCATTTCTCCGGGGAGGGGGGCAATGGAAGCCAGTCGGCATCACCACGGCGTCGGCAAGGCTGCGGCTTGCATGCTAAGCGTTGCAGCGACTGCGTTTCTTCTTGCTGCGAGTCTGCCGATCGCGGCCCAAACCCAGACGCCATCGCCCTTTTCCGGAACCCCCATACCGGTTCCGGCGACGTTCGAGGCGGAGAATTTCGATCGCGGCGGCGAAGGCGTCGCCTACCACGACAACGTCAAAGGCAATGCCGGAGGCCAGTACCGGACGAGCGAAGACGTCGACATCATCGTCTCCACCGACTCCGCAGGCGGCGGCTATGTCGTGCACAACTTCGAGACCGGGGAGTGGCTCGCCTATACCGTCAACGTGGCCAGCAGCGCCCAATACGACATCGCGCTGCGAGTCACCAGCGGGCTC
>Ga0066709_100003531_pt1 | contig 12054 bp, 9 predicted proteins | sample GraSoiAngelo_158_FD_79665 | JGI IMG/M metagenome (GOLD analysis project Ga0066709, IMG submission 79665) | Grasslands soil microbial communities from the Angelo Coastal Reserve, California, USA - 14_1009_16_30cm | ecosystem: Environmental > Terrestrial > Soil > Grasslands | place: USA... | reverse complement strand
GGTGCTCGTACCGGTGCCAGGCACCGGTACGACGGCGTGACGGAAGTGAGCCGTCGGGACCCCGGAGTACCATGCGTCGGTTGGGTCTGAACCTCATCACCGGCCCGGCCAACGCCGGGAAGGTGGCGCTCCTGCTGCGTCGATACCTCGAGGTCCTGCCGGAGGAGCCGTATCTGATCGTGCCGAACCGGTCGGACGTCGAGGAGCGCGAACGCGAGCTCCTTGCGCTGCAGCCTGCTCTGCTCGGCGGCTGGATTGGAACCTTCGACGACCTCTTCAAGCTGATCGCGCGGCGCGCAAAGGATTCACGCCGCGTGGCCAGCGAGGCCCAACGCGGGCTCATCGTCCGCCGCGCGCTCGCAGGGCGTTCCCTCAACGGCCTGGGCCGGTCGGCCCGCTTCGGCGGATTCGCCGACGCTCTCCTCTCCACCCTGGCCGAGCTCGAGTCGGGTCTGCTCGACCCGAATGACCTGGACGGCGAGCTCGCCTCGCTGTACGCGGCCTATCGCGCGGAGCTCGACCGGCTCGACCTCTGGGATCAGGACCTGCTCCGCCGGCGCGCTGCCGAGCGCATCGCGACCGAGCTCGACTCCTGGAACGGCGAACCGATCTTCACGTACGGCTTCGAAGACCTCACCGGCGCGGAGTGGGCATTGCTGCAGGCGCTCGCGGGGCGGAGCGAGGTGACCGTCTCGATCCCGTACGAGCCTGGACGCCCGGCCTTCGCTTCACTGAGCCGAACGATCGAGGACCTGGCGGCGCTGGCAGACGGCCGCATCGAAGAGCTGCCGCCGGCCCTCGACCCCGTCGCCGAGCCGGCGCTCGCCTACCTCGAGCGCGCGCTCTTCGGCGAATCCGACTCGGTGGCCAAGGCACCGCCGATCGACGGAGCGCTCCGATTCTTCGAGAGCGCCGGCAAGCGCGGAGGCCTCGAGCTGATCGGCGAGGAGTTGCTCGCCCTCCTGCGGTCGGGGGTCGTCCCGGAGGAAATCGGAGTCGTGTGCCCGTCGCTGGAGCGCTGGCAGGCGCCGCTCGAAACCGCGTTCGCCACGCTCGGTGTTCCCTATGCGCTCGAGACGTACGCGCGGCTCGACAAGACGCCCTACGGCCAGGCAATGCTGAGCCTGCTGCGGTTCGCATGGCTCGGCGGCGACCGCGGCGACCTCTACTCGTTCCTGCGCTCGCCGTATTCGGGAATGACCCGCCAGAGCGTCGACTTCCTCGAGGGTCGCCTTCGCGGGCGCGCAGTCGACTCGCCGGAGCGCGTCGAGGAGGAAACGATCCGCCTGCGCGACGGCCAGCCGCTGCCGGTGCTCGAGGCACTGCGCTCGGCGCCCACTCCGTTGGACGCAGTGGCCGGGCTCGCCACCTTCATGCTCCGCGCTGCGTACGGTCTGGAGAAGCCGCCGGCGGGCGAGCTCTCGCGTCAGGACATCCGTGCACACGACGCCGTCATGCGTTTGCTCGGAGAGCTGCGCGGCTGGAGCGAGCTGGACGGGTCGCTCGCCCCGGAGGAGGTCGTGGCGGCAATCGAGCGCGCCGAAGTTCGCCGTGCCTCCACCGGCGAGGCGGGGCGTGTCGCCGTGCTCGACCTGCTGCGGGCGCGTACGCGACGCTTCGAGGTCGTCTTCCTGCTCGGGCTGGAGGAGGGGAGCCTTCCGCGTCGTGGCCACGAATCTCCCTTCCTCGGCGACGATGCCCGTCGCGAACTCGACGGTCGCACCGGCGCCCGGCTGACCAGACCCGATCAGGTTGCGCGCGACCGCTACCTCTTCTACACGGCGTGCACCCGCGCGACCCGGCGCGTCTACCTCGTGCGCGAGGCCGCCACAGACGAAGGCAGTCCGCGTGAGGCGAGTCCGTTCTGGGACGAGGTGCAGTCCCTCTTCCCTCAGGACGACGTCGCACGCTGGACACGCCGCCGCCCGCTTTCCGAGCTCGCGTGGACGCTCGAAGGTGCCCCGACGGACCGCGAGCGTCTACGAGCCGTCGCGCTCCGTGCCGCCGACGACGCGCCGGCCGCCGACGCGATCGCGGCCGCGAACGGCTGGGATCGCCGGCTGGCACGTGCCCTCCGCGCGTTCGATCGCCCGACTCGGCTCACGCACCCACAGGTGCTCGCCGACTTACGCGCACGGACGACCTTCAGCGTGACCGAGCTCGAACGCTTCGCCGACTGCTCGTCGATCTGGTTCCTCGAACGATTGATCGACCCGAAGAGCATCGACGCACAAGCCGACGCACGGCTGCGCGGCTCGATCGCGCATCAGGTTCTCTTCCGTTTCTATTCCGGACTCCCGAAGGAGCTCGGAACGGATCGAGTCGAGGCCGATCGCGTCGAGGAGGCGCTCGTGTTCCTCCGACGATGTCTCGACGATGCCGTCGCGGGGGTGCGCATGGAGCTGACGGAGCTGCAGGAGCGAGAGCTCCGCCACGGCTTGTGGCGCGACCTCGAGGCGTTCGTGCGAGAGGAGGCTGCTTCGGATCTGCAGCTCCTGCCGCGTCGCTTCGAGGTGCTCTTCGGGTCGGAGCGCTCCGCGCCCGAGCTGCAGCGCGGCCTCGGCCTCGCTCCCGGTGTGACCCTCTCCGGAAAGATCGATCGCATCGACGTCGATCCGTTCAGCGCGCGAGGGATCGTCCAGGACTACAAGGCCGGCAAGCACGCGCACTCCGCGCAGCAGATCGAATCCGAGAAGCGCCTGCAGATTCCGTTGTACATGCTCGTCCTCCGAGACCTCGTCGGCATCGAACCGCTGGGCGGTCTCTACCGACCCTTGTCGGGTGAACGCAAGCCGCGCGGTCTGCTCCGCGAAGGCGTGCGCGAGGATGACTTGCCCGGCTTTGCGAAGAACGACTATCTCGACGAGGAGCAGTTCTGGCAAAAGGTCGACGGCGCACGCGAGCTGGCGGTCGAGATCGTCGAGCGCATCCGTAGCGGGGACGTAACGCACGATCCAAAGGGAGGGGACTGTCCGACGTGGTGCGAGCTGGCGCCGATGTGCCGGGTGAAGCGCTCATGAACCTGAACGCCGAACAGCAGCGCGCCGTCGACGCCCGCGGCCTGGTCTTCGTCTCCGCCGGCGCAGGAACCGGGAAGACGAAGGTGCTCGTCGAACGATTCGCCCGCGCAGTCTGCGACGAGGGAGTCGACGTCGAGTCGGTCCTCGTGATCACCTATACGGAGAAGGCCGCCGGCGAGCTACGCGCGCGGATTCGGGCTCGGCTCGTCGAGCGTGGGCGATCCGACTTGGCTCGGGCGCTCGACGGCGCCTGGATCTCGACGATCCATGGGTTCTGCCACCGTCTCCTGCGTTCGCATCCGTTTGCCGCGGGTGTTGATCCCCGCTTCCGCGTCCTCGACGAGAGTCAGGGCCGAGTCTTGCGCGGCGAGGCCTTCGCGGAGGCACTCACCGCCTTCTGCTCGGACGACGACCCGGCGCGCCTACGGCTGCTCGCGGTCTACGGGGCCGACGGATTGCGCCGGATGCTGACCGGCGTCTACGAGACGCTGCGATCGGCCGGTCGGGAGCTCGTGCTCGAGCTCGGCGAGCGGCCCAGCCTCGCCGCGCGGGTCGACGAGCTCCGCGAGGCGGCCCGTTGCCTCGCCGAAGACCAGGGCTCGGGCGACGCGCAGCGCGAGACGGCCCGTCGAGGGCTCGTCTACCTGGAGCAGGACACGGCAGCCGACCGGCTCTTCGATCTCGGCGACCTGCGCCTTCGCGGGGAACGCGCCGCCAGCTACGAGGAAGCGCGCAGGCGGGTCGAGCAGGCGGCGCTCGACGAGCTCGCCGCCGCAGACCGCGATCTGCTCCAGGAGCTCCTCGCCGGATTCGCTGCCGCCTACCAGGAGGGGAAGGATCGCGAATCAGCGCTCGACTTCGAAGATCTCCAGCTGCGGGCCCGCGACCTTCTCCGCGACGACGACGCGATCCGCGAGCGGGAGCAGCTGCGTTTCCGCTCGATCATGGTCGACGAGTTTCAGGACACGAACCGCCTGCAGTGCGAGTTGATCGACCTCATCGCCGGCGTCCGCGGAGACTGCGAGCGGTTCGTCGTCGGCGACGAGTTCCAGTCGATCTACGGCTTCCGGCACGCGGACGTGCAGGTCTTCCGCGAGCGGCGCGAGGCAGCGGACGCTGGAGTGCTGCCCCTGACCATGAACTACCGCTCTCGCCCGGAGGTTCTCGCCGTGGTCAACCACCTCTTTGGAGGTGACTTCGGCGACGAGTTCCAGCCCCTGGCGGCGTCCGGTGACTTTCCCGACCCCGTGTTCGGAGCGCCGGTCGAGCTGCTCGTCACCGACAAGTCCACCTACTCAGGCACCGACGTGCACTGGCGCCGGGGGGAAGCGCACGCAATCGCGCGACGCATCCGCGACCTGATCGACGCTGGTGATGCGACGCCCGGCGAGATCGTGCTTCTCTTCGCGGCCGGCACGGATGCCGAGTGGTACGAGGATGAGCTGCGCAAGCTCGGGGTCCCCACCTACCGTGGCACGGGGCGAGGCTACTTCGGCCAGCAGCAGGTGGTCGACCTGCTTGCGTACCTACGCCTGCTGCGGAACCGCTACGATGACGAGGCGCTCGTGAGCGTGCTCGCGTCCCCGTTCGTGGGCATCTCGAACGACGCACTCGTGCTGCTGCGGCGGGCCGCTCCGAAACGTCCACTCTTCGTCGCGCTCGAGCGTGACCTTCCCGAGACGTTCCCGCAACGCGACGCTCAGCTATTGCGCGCCTTCCGCCAGCGCTACGAGCGACTGACGGCTGCGCTCGCGCGCCTTTCCCTCGAGCGGCTCTGCGAGCGCATCCTCGCGGAGCATGACTACGATCTGGCGGTGCTTGCCCGCTGGGACGGCAGGCGCCGCTACGCGAATCTCCGCAAGCTCGCCCGGCTCGCACGGTCGTACGAGGAGCTGCGCGGCCCGGACGTCGAGGGGTTCGTCAGGTTTGTCCGCGACCAGGAAGCCGTTGGAGCGCGCGAGCTCGAGGCCGTTGCCGAGGAGGAGGGAGGCGACTCGGTTCGCCTGCTGACGATCCACGCCGCCAAGGGACTCGAGTTCAAGGTTGTCGTCGTAGCGGACGCGGGACGAGACAAGGCGCCGCCGGCACCGCACGAGATCCTCGCGCTGTCGGACGGGCGCTTCGGCTTCCGCGTCGCCGATCCGATCACGAGCAAGCCTCGCGGCGCGTACGCGTTCGACGCCGTGCAGGAAGCGCGGAAGGCAGAGGAGCGCGCGGAACGTCTGCGGCTTTACTACGTGGCCATGACACGGGCGATCGACCGGCTGATCATCTCCGGCTCGATCGACCCGAGTCGGACCGCCGACGAGGCGACGCCGATCGGCTGGGTGCTCGGCCGCCTCGAGGCGGGACAGGAGATCGAGCGGGCCGAGCTCGAGCCTGTGGAGCTCGAGCGTGAGGGCGCACGAGTCATCCTGCGCGTCGATCGCTACGTCGAAGAGCCGGTCACTGCAGTCGAGGTCGTCCCCGAAGAAGGCCAGCTCGTGCTCTTCGAGGAGGGTGACAAAGGAGCCCTGCCTGCGCTCGTGCCGCCGTTGCAACCCCTGTCCGAGGTACCGCCGCCACCCCTCCATCGCGTGCGCCGGCTGTCATTCAGCGCGCTGGCCCTCTTCGAGCGCTGCTCCTACCGCTACTACGCCGAACGGGTTGCGGGCATGCGCCCCGCCGACGAGCGCCGCGCGGCGCCCGGAACGACGGGGCTGGCCGCAACGGAAATCGGCGACGCAGTGCACCGACTGCTCGAGCTGGTCAACCTCCAGGCTCCGTTGCCACCCGACGATCTCGCCGAGCGCGTGCGCGGCTGGTATCGGAGCGTGAGCGAAGAGGAGCTGGAGCGGATCGGCTCCTTCGTGCGCTCGTACTGCGAGTCGGAGCTCGCCCGACGTGTCTCGACCCTGGCGGGGACGCGGCCCGAGCGGCCGTTCGCGTTCGTGCACGACGGCGTCCTCCTGCATGGTCGGCTCGATGTCCTCCAGCTCGACGGGGAGCGGGCCCTCGTCGTCGACTACAAGACGAACTCCTTGGAGGAGGGTTCCCCCGAAGAGATCGTCGAGAGCGATTACCACCTCCAGCGACTCGTGTACGCGCTGGCCTGCTTCCGGGCCGGGGCTGGCGAGGTCGAGGTCGTCTACCACTTCCTCGAGCGGCCCAACGCCGTCGTCTCCACGAGCTTCCGACTCGAACAGGTGGAGGGGCTCGAGGCGGAGCTGAGCGCGGCGATCGCACGGATCAACGCCGGGGAGTTCCGGCCGACGCCGGACGAGTACATCTGTGCGGGCTGCCCGGCGCTCGACGTCGTCTGCGCGGGGCCGAACCTTCGCGGCGCGGACGGTTACGCCGAACGGGCACTCGCTACCGTCTAGCTGTGCCACGCAGCTTCGTGCAGGAAGCGCGCAGGCGCGTCGGTCCGAAACGTGCCCGCATCCGGGAGATCATCGACCGTCTCGCCGCCGCCCACCCCGACGCGACCATCGCACTCAGATCGCGCTCCGACCTCGAGCTTCTCGTCGCCGTGATGCTCTCGGCCCAGACCACCGATGTGAACGTCAACCGCGTCACGGAAACCCTCTTCGTCAAGTACCGGCGTCCCGAGGACTATCTCGCCGTGCCGCCCGAGGAGCTCGAGCGGGACATCTTCGCCACGGGCTTCTTCCGCCAGAAGGCGAAGTCGCTGCGGGGAACGATGGCGATGCTGCTCGAGGAGTTCGATGGCCAGGTGCCGCGGCGACTCGAGGAGCTCGTGCGGCTCCCCGGCGTCGCGCGCAAGACGGCGAACGTCGTCGCTGCAGAGCTCGGAGAGCCACAGGGCATCGTCGTGGATACCCATGTCCGTCGTCTTTCCCAGCGGCTCGGGCTGACGAGGGAAGAAGATCCTGTCAAGATCGAGCGCGACCTGATCAAGCTCGTGCCACGTGAAGACTGGGGTCCCTTCCCTCACCTGCTGATCTGGCACGGTCGGCGTGTCTGCTTGGCGCGGATGCCTCGCTGCGAGGAATGCGTCCTCAACGACCTCTGCCCCGCGAGTCGCGTGTGAACGAGCTCCAGCATCCCGACTCGCGCAGCTTCGAGCTCGTGGCCGACCTCTACGAACGGGCGCGCCCCGAATATCCGCCGCAGGCCGTCGCCTGGGTCGCGTCGAACCTCGGCCTCGACAGCGACAGCACGATCCTCGATCTCGGCGCGGGTACGGGGAAGTTGACGCGTGCGCTCCTGCCGACGGGCGCGCACGTGATCGCGGTCGAGCCGGGCGATGCGATGCGCGCTGAGCTCGAGCGGGGGCTCCCAGAGGTCGAGGCACTGCGAGGGGCGGCCGAGGACATTCCGCTACCGGACGGGAGCGTCGACTGCGTGGCGGTCGGGCAGGCGTTCCACTGGTTCCGGCACGACGAGGCGCTGCCGGAGCTGCACCGGGTCCTCCGTCCGGGCGGCGGCCTCGCGCTGCTCTGGAATTCCCGGGACCAGAAGAAGCCGATCCAGCAGGAGATCACGGACCTGATCTCGCCCTTCGTGCCACCGGATCGGCCCGGCCCCGAGCACTGGGCCCGGGCGCTCGACGAGGGCACGCTCTTCACGAAGCCGGAGGAGGCTCACTTTCCGTTCATGCAGCAACTCGACGCCGACGCGCTCGCTGCGCGCATCGGATCGGTCAGCTTCATCGCGTCGGCCTCAGTCGAGGCGCGGCGGGCGCTGGATACGCGCCTGCGCGAGGTGGCGGCGCGCCTGGGCGGCCTGGTCGACTTTCCATACGTGACCGACGTCTACGTCAGCCGCGCGGTGTGAGAGCGACCAGAAGGCCGCCGTCGTCGTCGTAGGCGGGGAAGAAGTCGGCCGTCACGGGCTTCTGCTGTCCCGCCCGCGTTCGTAGCTCGAGGTGCTCGCCCAGTCGGCGGACGCCCCATTCCAGGGCGAGCTTCGCAGGGTTCTTCTCCTCCTCGAACCCCGTCAGACCGAGGCGGTCGACGGCGTTCGTCCCGAGCAGCTCCTGCTCGCGAAAGCCGGAGAGCTCGAAGACGCCACGCCCGCTCGCGAGGATCCGGCCTTCGCGGTCGCAGACGACGAACCCAGTGTTGGGCGCCGGGTAGTAGTCGTCCATCAGCTCGAAGAGGAAGCCGAAGCCACAGCGCTCGCAGGCGACCGGGACGTTGTCCAGCTCCTGTACCCGGTCGTGGTCGATCGAGCGCTGCTTGCAATTCGGGCAGATGAAGTACGGCATCCGCTCAAGGTAGTCCTAGATCCACTTCTTGCGCTTGAAGAACCAGAGCTGGGCCACGGTCGTCAGGATGATCAGCGCCCAGGACCAGAGATAGCCCCACTGCCACCCGAGCTCCGGGAAGTGATGGCGGAAGTTCTGGCCGTAGAGGCCGACGATGAAGGTGGGGAGGAGGAGGACCGAGGCGATGACGGTGAGCTTTTTCATCACCTCGTTCTGGTCGTTGGCGATCTTCGCCTGTAAGTAGTCGCGGACGCTCGCGATCAGGTCGCGCGAGAGCTCGAGTCCGTCGAAGGCCCGGAGGAGCTTGTCATAGACGCTGTTGAAGGCCACCTCGACCTCGTGCGGGAAGACATCCTCACCGGTCTCCACCTCGACGACGTTGTCGACCACGCGCCGGACGACGTCGCGCGTCGGCGCGAGCGTCCGCCGGATGTGCAGCAGGTCGTGCCGCAGCTCGCTCAGCCGGTCTCGGGTCTGGGCGGGCGATGCCGTCTCGACACTGTCCTCGAGCTCGTCTATCTCCGCGTCGAGGTCGTCGACGAGGTTGAGGTAGCGCTCTGCGACGTCGTCGACGAGCCGGTACAGCATCATTCCCGCGCTGTCGTCGGGTCGGCACGCTTCGCGTGCGGGCCGTGGGTCGTAGGGTTGCTCGCCCGGCGGCGTCTTGCTCACGGTGATCAGCAGGTCGTGGGTCACGACGGCGTCGATCTCCTGGTAGAAGACGCGGTCCTCCTCGGGCACCGCGACCGCGACGAGGAAGACGCCGAAGACGTAGTCGCCGTGCCCTTGCAACGTCGGTCTCGGCTCGTCGTCGTGCTGCAACGGCGCCTGCAGCAGCCCGAGCGCAGACTCCTTCAGGTTGCGCGGCAGCTTTTCCCTCAGCTCGTCCGGGGACGGATCGATGAGGTCGATCCACTCGGCCACGACCCGAGGCTAGCTGCGGAGTCGGCTAGCGCAGGGGCACTACGCGCGTGGCGCCGCTTCGGCCGTCATCAGATGTCCCTCGAGCGCCGCGAGGTAGCGCTCGGCATCGAGTGCACCCATACAGCCCGACCCGGCCGCGGTGACCGCCTGGCGGTAGACGTGGTCCTGCACGTCGCCGACGGCGAAGACGCCCGGAACGTTCGTCTCGGTCGAGTGTGACTTCGCGATCAGGTAGCCGGCATCGTCGTGCTCGAGCTGGTCGAGGAAGAGCGCCGTGTTCGGATCGTGGCCGATCGCTGCGAACAGACCGTCGGCCTCGAGCTCCCACGTCTCGTCGGTGTTGACGTCGCGAAGGCGGACTCCTCTTACGCGATCCTCGCCGATCACTTCGTCGACGACCGCGTTCGTGATCCACTCGATCTTCTCGTTCGCGCGGGCGCGGTCGATCATGATCTGGGATGCGCGAAACTCGTCGCGCCGATGCACGATCGTCACCCTGGCCGCGAAGCGGGCGAGGAAGGTCGCCTCCTCCATGGCCGAGTCGCCGCCGCCGACGACCACGACGTGCTTGTCCGGGAAGAAGGCGGCGTCGCAGGTTGCGCAGTACGAGACGCCGCGGCCCTGCAGCTTCCGCTCGGAATCCAGGCCGAGCTGACGCGCAGTCGCCCCGGTCGCCACGATCACCGTTTCGGCACGGTACTCCTCGTCGCCGACCCACACCCGATGGGGGCGCTCGGAGAAATCGACTCGCGTCACGTCGTCGGTGATGAAGTCGGTCCCGAAGCGCTGGGCCTGGCGCCGGAACTCCTGCATCATCTCCGGCCCGAGGATGCCGGCCGGGTAGCCCGGGTAGTTTTCCACGTCGCTCGTGATCATCAGCTGGCCGCCCCAGTTGAAGCCTTCGATCACCAGCGGTCTCAGGTTCGCGCGAGCAGCGTAAAGCGCGGCGGTGTAGCCGGCCGGGCCACCGCCGATGATGATGAGCTCGCGAACGCCGTTTTCAGTCATGGTCCTCCAAAAGTCGTACCCTTTTCTCCTTACCTAATTAAACGTTTTGACCCGGCTGTAGCTTCCTAGGCCACGAGCTGACCGCAGAGATAGAGCATGCCCTCACGGATCTCCGACTCATCGTAGAGGCGGTGCGGCTCTCCTCGCCCTGGGCCGAGCAGGTGCCTCACGACCAGGCCTCGTGCCGTCAGGAGCTCGGCGATCAGCCGGCGGTGGCACTTCTGCCAGGGCGTCTCGGCGCACATGAAGCAGGGCACGGGCTGGTCGAGCTCTGCCGCGAGGGCATCCTGGAACTCGGCGGTGGCCATCCGCGCGGCGTAGCTCCGAAACGCGGGGACTCGGAGGCAACCGAAGCGCTCTTCACCCGGTTCCCCGCTTCGGTGGCCGCCGAGCTCGACGGCGTGGCGGTAGGCGATCCCCGCGCCACCGAGGGCGGCTCGAAGCGGTTCCTGGTTGAACTGGGGATTACGCCTCGAGCTGGGAAAGCGTCGAACGTCGACAAGTGTCTCGACCCCGGCCTCGCGCAGGGTCGCCACGAGCTCGACCGACGGGCGCACCCCGTGTCCGAGCGTGAAGACGTCATTCCCATGCATAGAATCGCCGCGTTGATGGTAGGTAGGGGCGGGCGATGGCTGGGATGGTGACGTGGTCTCTCCTGCGGGAGCTGGCAGGCTTCCGCGCGGAGAACGGGTGCGCGACCAGTCTCTACCTGAATCTCGATCCTTCCGAGGTCCCGACGGCCGGCGACGCCCAGGCGCGAATGAACGCCCTGCTGACCGCCGCTGCCAAGTCCGACCGCAAGGACTTGACGCACGCGCAGCGAGGCTCGTTGAAGGCCGACTGGGAACGCATCGCGCAGTGGTTCGACGACGACTTCGAGCGCGACGGCTCGCAGGGCCTCGCCGTCTTTGCGGCCGGCCTCGACAACTTCTGGCGGACGCTTCCGCTACCCGAGCCCGTTCCCGACAAGGTGAAGGTCGGGCGAGACTTCCAACTCGCGCCGCTCGTGCCTCTCGTGGCCCGGGCCGATGGGACGATCGTGGCGGTCGTCGGTCGCGAGCAGGGTCAGCTGTATCGGTTGAGCGCGGGACGACTCGAGGAGCTGATCCAGCACTTCGATGAACAGCCCGGCCAGCACGACCAGGGCGGCTGGTCGCAGGCGCGGTATCGCCGCCACATCGAAAACCTCGTCCACGAACACCTGAAAGGCGTGGCCGAGGAACTGGACCGCAGCAGGCGCCGCCTGCAGTCTCCAAAGGTCGTGCTCGTGTGCGCCGAAGAGATGCGTTCGGAGTTCACCGACGAGCTCTCCGCGGAGGCGCGCGACGCCCTCGTCGGCTGGACCGCCGCGCGGGCGCAGGCAGGCCCGGCCGAGCTCCTGGACGCTGTCACGCCGATTCTCGAACGCGCCGAAGCCAAGGACGAGTCGGAGGCCATCGAGCGCTGGCGCGAGGAAGCGGGACGCAATGGGAGGGCGTCGGCGGGTTGGGAGCAGACGCTGGAGGCCGCCTCGGACGCCCGCGTGGAGCTGTTGCTGTTCCAGGAAGGCTCGGACCGATCCGCCTGGCGCTGTCCGGCCTGCGGCCGTGCCACGGTTTCGGATGGCAGCTGTCCGCTGGACGGAACGCGAATGGAGGAAGTCGACGCGGGACTGGATCTCGCGGTGCACCAAACGCTCGCACATGGCGGCGCGGTGTGGGCGATCCGGCATCACGCGGACCTCGCGCCCGTCGAAGGCATCGGCGCGCTGCTTCGGTTCTAACGACGCTCGACTTACGCGGCGCTGTCCGCAGGGCCGGTGTCAGACACCCTCACGCCTTGCTCGCGAAGGTGTGACGAGAGTTATACGAGGCGAGAACGCGCTCGCCCGTACGCCGCTTGCAGCGGCCT
>Ga0066709_100003530_pt1 | contig 12054 bp, 6 predicted proteins | sample GraSoiAngelo_158_FD_79665 | JGI IMG/M metagenome (GOLD analysis project Ga0066709, IMG submission 79665) | Grasslands soil microbial communities from the Angelo Coastal Reserve, California, USA - 14_1009_16_30cm | ecosystem: Environmental > Terrestrial > Soil > Grasslands | place: USA... | reverse complement strand
TTCGCCGTCGAGGCGACCGAAGTGCAAGCGGAGCTCACACTGGCGGGCGTGTCGTTTCGCTTGCGGCTGGATCGCGTCGATCGGGTGTCGGGCGGCGCCGCGATCATCGACTACAAGACCGGCGTCACGCTGCCGCCGAAAGCGTGGTTCGATCCGCGACCGCGCTCGCCTCAGCTCGGCCTCTACGCACTGGCAAGACGCCAGGCAACGCCGCAATCGCGCACGTGCGCAGTCGCGTACGCCCAGCTGCAGCCGGGCGCACTGAAGCTCAACGGGATCGCGGCAGACGTCGTTTCGTGGCCTGCGCTGGTTCAGGTGGAGGACACGAAGGTCGGATCGTGGCCCGCGCTCGAAGCGTGGTGGGAAGCGCATCTGGGTGCGCTCGCCCAAGAATTGCGCTCGGGGGTCGCGGATGTCGCGCCACGCGATGGCCCGAAGACGTGTCGGATCTGCGGATTGGGACCGCTATGCCGCGTCGGCGGCGTCGCCCTCGAAGTCGACGATATTGCCGATGAATGACAAACTCACGGCGCGCGATGCCGCGAACCGCACCGCCGCGCTCGACGTCGGCGGGTCGTTTCTCGTTCAGGCGCCCGCAGGTTCCGGCAAGACAGAGCTCCTGATCCAACGCTTTCTTGCGTTGCTACCACATGTCGACCGGCCCGATCGCGTCGTGGCGATGACGTTCACGCGGAAGGCCGCCGCGGAAATGCGTGATCGCGTGACCAAGGCGCTCGCCGAGGCGGAGGCCAACAAGCCGATCGACGATGCGCTCGAGATTGAGACGCGCGCGCTTGCCCGCCGAGCACTCGAGCGCGACCGTACGCTCGGATGGCATCTCGTCGACCATCCGGCGCAATTGCGCATCTATACGATCGACGCGTTTTGCGCCTCGATCGCACGCCGCGCGCCGATCGCGACGCGCTTCGGAGCACCGCCGCGCATCGACGACAAGACCGTGTTGCTCCATCGCGAGGCAGCACGCAGCGCGCTGGTTGCCGCGGATCCAGCCGACGTCCGCTGGCGCGCGTTGCTCGACCACGTCGACAATGACACATCGACGGTGATCGATCTATTGACCGATATGCTCGCGAAACGCGATCAATGGTTGAAGCATCTCGTCGGTCGCGACCCGATCGCGCTCCGGGCTGCAGCGGAAGCCACGCTCGTCATCGAGATCGAAAGCGAGTTGGCGCGCATTGTTGAGCTCTTTCCCGCCGACCTCGAGCCCGAGCTCGCGTCGTTTTTGCGCGAAGCGGCGACGAATCTTGCCGACCATCCCGCGCACGCTGAACGCCGCCATTGGATGGAACGCTGCGCCGCGAACGGCGGGCTTCCCGGCGCGAACGCCGGGGCGCTCGCCGATTGGCGAATGCTGGCCGGGTGGATGTTGACGGAAAAAGGGAAATGGCGCTTCGGCTTCGGCGCCCGAGAAGGGTTTCCACCGAAGGGCAACGGACCGGGCCGTCGCGATCGCGAGCACTTCAAGACGCGCATGACGGCGTTCATCGACGCGTGCAGCGCCGTACCTGGATTGCGCGAGACGCTCGACGTCGCGCGCCGGCTTCCTTTTCCGACCTACGACGACGCGAGCTGGAACGTCATCGCCGCGCTGCTCGAGCTTTTGCCGCGTCTCGCGGCGCAGTTGAAGTTGACGTTTGCCGAGGCGGGCGTGATCGACCCGCCGGAGGCGATGCTCATGGCGATCGATGCGCTGGGCAACCCCGATGCACCGAGCGACTTGCTATTGCGGCTCGATCTTTCCATCGCGCATCTGCTGATCGACGAATTTCAGGATACGTCCGACGCCCAGATTGCGTTGCTCGAACGCTTGACCGCGGGGTGGGTATCCGGAGACGGCCGAACCGTGTTCGCCGTCGGCGACCCGATGCAGTCGATCTATCGCTTCCGCGAGGCCGAAGTGCGGCTGTTTCTCGAGGCGCAGCGGACGTTGCGGATCGGCACCGTGCCGGTGACATTCATCGATCTGACACGCAACTTCCGTTCGCAGGCGCGGATCGTCGAGTGGCTGAATGATGTTTTTCCACCGGTCTTCGCGGCGCGCGACGATCCCTGGCGTAGCGCCGTCGCTTACGCGCCAAGCGTCGCGGCATGTCCTGCAATCGCCCGCACGCCGACGCTCGACGTGTATGCGGATCCGGAAGCCGAAGCCGAGGGTGTCGTCTCTCTCGTGAAAGCTGCGCTGGCTGCGCAGAGCGAACACATCGCGATCCTGGTGCGCGCGCGGCCCCATCTCAACTCCATTCTTCCGGCGTTGCGTCGAGGCGGCATCGCCTTTGCGGCGGTCGATCTCGAATCGCTTGCGCAACGTCAGGCAATCCTCGATCTGCTGTCGCTGACCCATGCGCTCACGCAGCCCGCCGATCGGCTCGCATGGCTCGCTGTCCTCCGCGCGCCGTGGTGCGGCGTCACGCTTCCCGACCTGTATACGCTGTCGCAGACGGCCGCTACAAGCGATTGGTGCGAAGCAGTGACTGCGCCGTCCGTCCGTGCGCAGTTATCGCCGGAAGGTGCTGCGCGATTGGAGCGTTTCGCCGCGGTGATCAACCCTGCGCTCGAGTCGCGTGGACGCGCGTCGTTGGTTGCCCGGGTGCGCGGCGCATGGCTTGGGCTTGGCGGCCCGGCGTGCATTGCAGAGCCGCTCGATCTCGATGCAGCCGAACGCTTCTTCGCGTTGCTGGGCGTGCACGAGAGCGCGGGCGACCTCCGCGATTACGACGTGTTCTGCGCGACGCTCGAAGATCTGATGGCGGCGCCCAACGGCGCGGCCGAAGCGCAAGTAAGTGTCATGACGCTGCATAAAGCGAAGGGATTGCAATTCGATACGGTGATCCTCCCCGCGCTCGATCGGGTGCCTGCCCGCAATGGCGAGAGCCTGTTGCGCTGGCGCATGCGCCCGCATGGCTTGTTGCTCGCGCCACGCAAGGCGCGCGGCGGCAGCGACGATCCGGTGTACCGCTACGTCGGCGATCTCGCCGACGATGAGGAGGAGGCGGAACTCGCGCGGCTGCTATACGTCGGATGTACGCGCGCGAAGTCGCAACTGCATCTGACGGCAACGCTGCGGCACAGGCAAACGGATACAGGCGCGCTCGAATGTGAAACGCCGCAGCGGCGTTCCGCGCTCGCGAAGCTATGGCCGGTGCTCGGTACGCAGTTGCCTGAACCCGTCGATGTCGATGCAAAGGCAGCCATCGTCAACGACGCGCCGCTGTTGCTCAGGCGCTTACCGATCGGCTACCGGCCACCCGAACCGTCGGCAACGATTCCTTTCGGTTTTGCGACCGCTTCGCATGAACCTATCGCCCGCGAGTTCGATTGGGCCCATGCGACCGCGGCGGCGATCGGCACAGTTGCTCATCGTGTGCTGGCCCAAATCGGTCGAGAAGGCATCAAAGCCTGGGACCTGAATCGGCAAAGGTCGGCGCGTTCGCGAATCGAACGCGAGCTCACGAACGCAGGTGTCGATCGCGAAGCGATGGCCTCCTCGATCGATGCCGTATGCGAAGTCATTGAACGCGTCACAAACGATGCGCGCGGACGCTGGCTGTTCGAGCCGGCGCACGAAGAGGCGCGAAGCGAGCTCGCGCTCGCGGGCGACGATGACGGCGCGCTTGTCCACGTCACGCTCGACCGTACTTTTGTCGCGAACGGCGTCCGCTGGATTGTCGATTTCAAGACCGGACGCCACGAAGGCGCCAACGTCGCGCGGTTCATGGATACCGAGGTCGAACGTTACGGCGCGCAACTCGAGCGCTACGCGCGTATCGCGCGAGGGCTCGACGCCCGTTCGCGTCTGCGCCTTGCTCTTTACTATCCGTTGGTGGCTGGCGGCTGGCGGGAGTGGGACGCCGCGTGCTGACGCTCGCGGCGTTGTGGATCGTGGTCTCCATCGTTGCGATTGGCGTCGGATCGGCGGTGCTACGCGTCATCACCGCTACCGCGTGCAATCGCATCGCTGACGAGCTCTTCTTCGCATGGTGGATGGGCGTCGCCGTGCTCGCATGGGCAAGCTTCGCACTCGCCAACGTCACGCCGCTACGCGACGCAATGCCATGGTTGACCGTTGCTTCGTGCGTCGTCGCCATATGGAGCCTCTGGCATGCACGGAACAGGTGGCGCGCACTGCGTCCAGCGGCGTGGATCCTTTTTGTCGTCCTCGCAGTGCTGCTCGCCGAGCGTTCGGTCGCGGTTGGCAACCTCGAGGACACCGGCGGCTACCACTGGAGCATCATTCAATGGTACGAGTCGTACGGCATTCCGGTGGGCCTGGGTCTCTTCCAGTGGCGGCTCGCAACGCACTCGGCGTGGCTCGCGCTGACGGCGTCGCTCGACATCGGCATTCTCGAATCGCGTGTTGCAACGGTCGCAAACGGGCTCGTGTTTTTGGGTTGTCTCTGGTTTGCCACGGTATGCGCACTGCGCTGGATCCGCGGTTGCGCGACATTCGCCGATCGTTTCATCGTCGCGGCGCTCGCCTTTTTGCTGCAGCTGATCGCCAAGTGGGAAATGCGACTTTCGCCGTCGCCGGATATTCCCGTGCTGTTTTTGACGGTCGCCGTCTGCTGGAAGATGCTTTCCGATGCCGGCGAGGAGCGCGCGTCCGCACCCAATATCGAGGCCGTGGCGATGCTGTCCATCGTCGCGGTGACGATCAAGCTCAACGCGCTTCCGCTTGCGCTCGTGTGCGCTGCGCTGTTTTGGATGCGGTGCGACGTCACCTTGCGGACGCGAATCATCGGAACGGCACGGTTGGGCGTTATCGCGTTGCCGCTCATCGTTGCGAGCTGGACGTCGACCGGATGTCTGCTATTTCCGGTGCCACTGGGTTGCGTTGACGGGCCATCGGCAATCGGCGCAGCCGCGGTGCGACAGTATGCGGCGATCATCGGCGCAACGGCACGTAACGACATCACGTTTAGCCTCGTCGTTTCGCTCGTTGCGCTGGCATACCTGTGGTGGATGCGTCGCGAACTGCCGCATCGCGTAGTCCGGGGACCCGTCACAATCGCATTGGCGGGTATCGCATTCACCGCGTTCGTTGCTCCGACGACGCGCTTTGCGATCGGTTATCTGACCATCCTTCCCGCATTGGGAATCGCTCATGCCGCGGGCGACACTCGCTTCACCGCCGGGGCTTCGCCGCGGACACTGTCGACGTTCCGCGCGAGTGTCACGCTCGTCCTCGCGATCGCGATCGCCGTGCCGCTCTACAAGGAATTCATCTATTCGTCGCTGCGGACGCGTCATTTCGACTCCTGGGCCGAGCGCAAACGCGGCGATACCGCGATCGACGCGCCCAATCTGCAGTGGTGGTTGATCCCGAACCGGATCGCGTACGATGGCCGCTATGAAACGGCCCGCGCCGTCGATTTCGGCTATGCAGTGTCGCCGCAGATGACCTGCTGGAACCATCCGCAGCCCTGCGCCAGCAACCCGCCCCTTTCCGCACTGCCTGACATACGCCTTCGCGATCCCGCACGCGGGCTCGCCGGGGGCTTCGTTCGCACGCGCTGACAGCGAGGGCGCCGTCTCCCAATCAAGCTGCACGGTGGGTCAAGCGGTCGAATCCGCTAAAATTCAATGTCTTGAATCATTAAAGGCAGTCGTGCGCGTCTTTCGCGGCCTGCCGAAGTCGAGCGACGCTCCACTTGCGCTGACGATCGGCAACTTCGATGGTGTCCATCGCGGGCACCAGGCAATGTTGACGCGCCTGATCGAAGGCGCCGAAGACTTGCGGCTCGTGCCGGCCGTGCTGACGTTCGAGCCGCATCCGCGGGAATTCTTTGCGCCCGACAGCGCGCCGCCGCGCTTATCGACGTTGCGCGGCAAGCTCGAAATGTTCCGCGCCTTTGGCGTCGCGACGACGATTGTCGCGCGCTTCGACGCGAAGCTCGCATCGCTATCGCCCGAATCCTTCATTCACGAAGTTCTCGAAAAGGGCTTGAACGCGCGCTGGATCCTGGTCGGCGATGATTTTCGCTTCGGCAAAGGTCGCGGTGGCGATCTTGCGCTGTTGCGATCGAAGGCGCGGCAATTCAGCGTCGAAGGGATGCGCACGGTGGCTATCGAATCGGAGCGCGCGTCCAGCACCGCTGTGCGTGACGCGCTGGCTTACGGCGATCTTTCGCACGCTGCCGCATTGCTCGGCCGGCCGTTCGCGATGTCGGGCCGCGTTGCACATGGCGACAAGCTTGGCCGGCATCTGGGCTTTCCCACGGCGAACATTCCGCTCAGCCGCAAACCGCCGCTGACCGGCATATTCGCCGTGCGCGTTCACGGGCTCGGGCCAACGCCGCGCACGGGCGTTGCGAGCCTTGGTGTGCGGCCCACGATCAAGGCGGATGCGCGGCCATTGCTCGAAGTGTTCATTTTCGATTTCGACGACGCGATCTACGGCAAGCGCATCACCGTTGAGTTTCTGCACAAGCTCCGCGACGAGGAACGCTACGCGGACGTGTCCGCGCTGACCCGCCAGATTCACGCCGACGCCGAGCAGGCGCGCGCGTTCTTTGCCCACGAAGAAGCATGCCCGACGATCCCAAAAGCGACTACAAGTCCACGCTAAACCTGCCGGACACGCCGTTCCCGATGCGCGGCGATCTCGCGAAGCGCGAGGCCGTGTGGGTACGCGAGTGGCACGACAACCGCGTCTACGAGGCTGTACGCGCCGCGTCGAAGGGCCGGCCGCGTTTCGTCCTGCACGACGGGCCGCCGTACGCGAACAGCGACATCCATATCGGTACGGCGTTCAACAAGATCCTGAAAGACTTCGTCGTCAAGAGCAAAACGATGGCGGGCTTCGATGCGCCCTACGTCCCGGGTTGGGACTGTCACGGCATGCCGATCGAAGTGCAGATCGAAAAGACGTACGGCAAGAACCTGTCGACGGCGGAGACGCAACGGCTCTGCCGCGCGTATGCGACCGAGCAGATCGCGCGGCAGCGGACGCAGTTTCAGCGCCTCGGCGTGCTCGGCGATTGGGATCATCCGTACACGACGATGGAGTACAAGAGCGAGGCCGACGAGATTCGCACCCTCGGCAAGCTCCTCGAGCGCGGTTATCTGTATCGCGGTCTGAAGCCGGTCAATTGGTGCTTTGATTGTCACAGTGCGCTCGCCGAAGCGGAAGTCGAATACGAAGATCGCATCGACACGGCGATCGACGTCGGATTCCCGCTGGTGCTCACAAGCGAGCGCGAAAAACTCGCGCGTGCCTTCGCGCTCGATACGCCGCCGGACGGTCCGCTTTACGCCGTGATCTGGACGACCACGGCGTGGACGATACCGGCGAACCAGGCGTTGAACGTGCACCCGGAATTCACCTATGCATTGGTGCGCACGCCGCGCGGGCATCTGATCATCGCGGAAGAGCTGGTGGACGCGTGCCTGAAACGCTACGCGATGGAAGGCGCCAGCGTAGCGACGGCGAATGGAGCTGCGCTCGAAGGGATCGTGTTCTCGCATCCATTCTACGACCGTACATCGCCCGTTTATCTCGGCGATTACGTCACGCTCGAGCACGGCACCGGTATCGTGCACAGCTCGCCCGCGTACGGCATCGAGGACTTCGAGTCGTGCCGCCGCTACGGCATGCACGACGACGACATCCTGAATCCGGTGCAGGGCGACGGACGTTTCGCGGCGGACCTGCCATTTTTTGGCGGCATGAAGATCTGGGATGCCAATCCGAAGATCGTTGACAAGATCCGTGACGTCGGCGCGCTGTTTCACGCCGAAAAATTTCCGCACAGCTACATGCATTGCTGGCGCCACAAGACGCCGATCATCTATCGCGCGACGACGCAATGGTTCGCCGGCATGGACGATGCTCCTGGCTGGCGCGGGCATAAGCCGAAGGAGACGCTACGGGAGACCGCGTTGCGCGGCATCGATGCGACGGAATTTTTCCCGAGCTGGGGCAAGTCGCGCCTCTATGGAATGATCGCGCACCGGCCCGATTGGACGCTGTCGCGCCAACGGCAGTGGGGCGTGCCATTGCCGTTCTTCGTCGACAAGGAAACTGAAGAGCTGCATCCCGATACACCCGAGTTGCTCGAGCTCGCCGCAGCCAAGGTGCAGGAAGGCGGCATTGAGGCTTGGTTCGAGGCGACGCACGAGGACTTCGGCGTCGACGCGACGAAATATCGCAAGCTCTCCGATACGCTCGACGTCTGGTTCGATTCAGGCTCCACCCATCAAACCGTGATGGGCGGTCCCGACGGGCGGCGCACCGGCGCCGGATCGCGGCCGCTCGATACCGGCTTTCCCGCCGACCTCTACCTCGAGGGATCGGATCAGCACCGTGGCTGGTTCCATTCGTCGCTGCTCGTATCGTGCATGCTGAACGGTGTGCCGCCGTACAAGGCCCTGTTGACGCACGGCTTCGTGGTCGACGGTGACGGCCGCAAGATGTCGAAATCGAAAGGCAACGTGGTCGCGCCGCAGAAAGTCGCCGACAGTCTTGGCGCGGAGATCCTGCGGCTCTGGGTGGGCGCGACGGATTTCTCGGGCGATATGGCGATCGGCGACGAGATATTGAAGCGCGTCGTCGAGGCCTATCGGCGGATCCGCAACACCCTGCGCTTTCTTCTCGCCAATACCGCGAACTTCAACGCTGTGCGGGATGCGGTTCCGATCGGCGAGCTGATCGAGATCGATCGCTACGCGCTATTGCAGGCGCGCGCGCTGTCGGCAAGTGTTGCGGCCGACTATGCGAATTACGATTTCCATCTCGTCGTGCAACGGCTGCAGACGTATTGCTCCGAAGAGCTGGGCGGCTTTTATCTCGACATTCTCAAAGACCGGCTCTACACGTGTGCAAAAGACAGCCGCCCGCGTCGCTCGGCGCAGACGGCGCTCGCGCTGATCCGCGATGCGTTGCTGAAATTGATGGCGCCGATTCTGTCATTCACAGCCGAGGAAGCGTGGAAGGTCGTCCATCCGCACGAGTCGACGATCTTTGTTCACGTTTGGGATCGGTCGCTGCCCGACATTCCCGATGCCGCGACGCTGTTCACCAAATGGGAGCGCATCGTCGCCGTGCGCACTCTGGTGCAAAAAGAGCTTGAAGAATTGCGCCAGGACGGTGGCATCGGCTCGCCGCTGCAAGCCGAAGTGGAAATCGTCGCGCCGCCGGACGCTTACGAGGCGCTGGCATCGCTTGGCGACGACCTTCGCTTCGTGTTGATCACGTCTGCGGCGAAAGTGCGATCCGGCGAGTCGCTAGCGATTGTGGTCAAGCCGAGCGCGAATCCCAAATGCGAGCGCTGCTGGCATTGGCGCGCCGATGTCGGGAGGGACCCGCATCATTCGGCGCTGTGTGGACGTTGCGTGGCGAATCTGTTCGGCGACGGCGAGCCCAGGAGCGCTGCGTGAGCTCTCCCGCGTCGATCGATGTGCGAGTGGACTGGACACGATGGCTCTGGTTGAGCGCCGCCGTGATCGCGTTCGATCAGCTGACGAAGTATGTGATCCTTGCAGCGTTCAGGCCCGGCGAAGAGCTACCGGTGACGTCGTTCTTCAGTCTCGTCCTGGCGTTCAATGCGGGTGCCGCCTTCAGCTTCCTCGCCGGCGCCGATGGCTGGCAACGGTGGCTCTTCATGGCAATCGCGTTCATCGCCTGCGGGATCATGCTGTGGCTACTGAAACGCGGCGGGACGAAACTCTTTTGCGCGGCAATCGCTCTCATCATCGGTGGAGCGTTGGGCAATCTCTACGACCGCGTCGTCATCGGGCGCGTCGTCGATTTCCTGCTGTTTCACTACCATGATTGGCACTATCCGGCCTTCAATGTGGCGGACAGCGCGATCACCGTCGGTGCAGCCGCGCTGATCCTCGAGAGCTTCCGCCAACGCCGCGACGAGCCCGCCGCCAAGGACGCGTGAATGGAGATTCTGCTCGCCAACCCGCGTGGATTCTGTGCCGGCGTCGACCGCGCAATCGCGATCGTCGAGCATGCGCTCGCCCAGTTCGGCGCGCCGATCTATGTGCGCCACGACGTCGTCCACAACCGCTTTGTCGTCGATGATCTGAAACGCAAAGGCGCGGTATTTGTCGAAGAGCTTGACGCCGTTCCGCGCGGCTCAACTGTGGTCTTCAGCGCGCACGGCGTCTCGAAGGCGGTGCGCGCGGAAGCGCAAGCCCGCGGTCTGACCGTATTCGACGCGACGTGTCCCTTGGTCACCAAAGTGCACGTCGAAATCGCCAAGATGCGCGATCGCGGCCGCGAGATCGTCATGATCGGGCATCGTGGGCATCCCGAGGTCGAAGGCACGATGGGACAGTGCGACGGCGGCGTCTATCTCGTGGAATCCGTGACGGACGTCGCGACATTGCAGGTTCGTGACCCGGGCCGCCTCGCGTATGTCACGCAGACGACGCTCTCGGTCGACGATGCGGCTGCGATCGTCACCGCGCTCAAGGCGCGCTTTCCCCAAATCGTCGGCCCGAAAAAAGACGACATTTGCTACGCGACACAAAACCGCCAGGACGCCGTCAAGTTTCTGGCGCCGGATGTCGACGTGGTGATCGTCGTCGGCAGTCCGAACAGCTCAAATTCGAATCGATTGCGCGAAGTTGCGACGCACCGGGGAGTGCCGGCGTACATGGTCGATGGCGCCGACGAATTGCGCGCAGCATGGATCATGGGCAAGCGCCGGATCGGACTGACCGCGGGTGCGTCCGCGCCCGAAGTACTGGTCCGCGCGGTCATCGAGCGATTGCGCGAAATGGGGGCGGGCGACGTACGCGAGATTTCCGGCGTCGTCGAGCGAATCGTCTTTCCGCTGCCAAAAGGATTGACCGGCGGAAAATAGGGTCAGACTCGACTTTTGGCGCAATCGCGACGCTGCCGTTCAGCGAATCACAGAAGTCGAGTCTGACCCTATTTTCCGCCATCCACGCAAGCGTCACTGCGACGCGCACTCAACCGACCGCGGCGAATTCGTAGATTTCGAAGTCGGGGCCTTGGTCGACGAGCTTCGTCAAGACGGCGACGTGCTTGCCCTTGTCGTGCCACATGCCAATCGCGTGCTCGAGTCCGAAAGCGCCCATGGGGACGACTACCTGATCGGGCGACACTTCGGTGCCCGTTCGATCGCCCGGCAAAACGACGATGGGTGTGGGCGAGTGGTCCATTGCGTCTTCCGCGGCAGCGGTTGCGGTGCGCGGCGAATCCGACACGAGCTCGCAGCCGAATTCCAACGCGGTTCCTGTGGGGGCGTTGCGAAACCAGCGAACGATCGCGACTTGCAGCCCCGGCTTACCCTCGACCCGCAGCGTGATCAGGTCGCCGATCCGCAGCGATGACGGCGTCGCGGCGATCTGTCGAAGTGCATAACCGCCCGGCGTCTGATTGAGAATCTGGCACGTGGTCGGCGGCGGCAGGTCGGGATGCCCCGCAATCATCCGCGTGTCGTCGGTACGGCTGCCGTGCCATGCGTTGAGGAATCCGGCGAGTGCGACGACCCGTCCCCGTGAAGGCAGGCGGCTGAACTGACGCGCCGGCGGAATCGCCCATTGCCGCAGCAACCGGCGCAAAAATGCGATGTTGCGCGGGCGATGCGCAGCATCATTGCGAAGGCCTGCGGGCGCATCGCCGCCAGCGTCGAGACTGCGAAGCTGTTCCTGCAGCGTGAACGCGAGATCGAACGTCAGCAGAAAAAGCTTGGATCCGTTCATCGACCCGCCCTTGTTCGCGGAAAACGGTGGAAAGTCGTGACCGACCGGTACGATCGCGACGGCCTTCGCCATACGATGGACAGGCGCGACGTCCGTCAGCTTCGCCGTGTGCGCGTATTCGGCCAGATAACGAATGACGATGTCGATCTGGCCCGGGAAAAATGCATACGGATTCGCGAGCGCCAGCAGTAGCGACTGGATGTAGATATCCTCGGGTGTCGAGTCGCCCGGATCGGAGCCGCGCGGCACCTGATGCAGATTGCGCGAACGCGCGAACACATAAATCGCGTGCAGATCTTGCCACGTCTGTTGCGGCACCGGCGAATACGATTGATAGCTGTTGATCAGCAC
>Ga0066709_100003529_pt1 | contig 12054 bp, 11 predicted proteins | sample GraSoiAngelo_158_FD_79665 | JGI IMG/M metagenome (GOLD analysis project Ga0066709, IMG submission 79665) | Grasslands soil microbial communities from the Angelo Coastal Reserve, California, USA - 14_1009_16_30cm | ecosystem: Environmental > Terrestrial > Soil > Grasslands | place: USA... | reverse complement strand
TCCGCGGCCTCCCAGCCCAACCCACGACTCCCTCTTCCCAGCCCTTCCCCCGCGCTGCATCACCACCAAGACCGCCTCCTGGCTCGGACCCACATCCACCCTTCCGCGCCGATCCCGACGCCGAACCCACCGTGCCAGCCCGTCACAGAACCCGCGCTCCCCGTCGTACACCAGGGTCAAACGGTTGCCTGCCACCGTGCGAAACTACACTGGCCGATCAGATGGGGGGGCTGGATCTTCCGGACCGTTACAACGTGGGCGCCGACCTCCTGGACCGCAACATGAAAGCCCGCTCCGGCAAGGTTGCCATCCATTCCGCGGCGGGAGACGTCACCTACGGCGACCTGTCCAGGCTCTCGTGCGGCGCCGCCCGACTGCTCGTCGACCACGGTGTCCGGAGAGAGGAGCGTGTCCTGATCGTCGCCTACGACAGCCCCGGCTGGGTCGCCGCCTTCCTGGGCGCGATCCGGATCGGCGCCGTCCCGGTTCCCGTCAACCCGTTGCTGCAGCGCAGCGAGGACTACGACCACTACATCGAGGACAGCCTCGCCCGCGTCGTCATGGTGGATGCCGCCGGCGAAGAGAAGCTCACGGCCGCCGCGACTCGCGCCGCCATCAAGCCCAAACTCCTGCGCACGGACGAGATCACCCCAGGTCCCGACGTCCCAGTCGCGCCAACCCGCCGGGACGACATGGCCTTCTGGCTCTACAGCTCGGGCTCGACCGGCAAGCCGAAAGCCGTCGTCCACCTGCAGCACGACATCCCCTACACCTGCGTCACCTACGCGGAGCAGGTCCTCGGCATCACGGAACGCGACACCACCTTCTCGACCACCGGCCTGTTTCATGCATACGGTTTCGGAAACAACCTCACCTTTCCGTACTGGGTAGGCGCGACCACCGTCCTGCACGCGGGCCGCAACACCCCTGCGACGGTCCTCGACACCATCGAGAAGCGCCGCCCCACCCTCTTCTTCTCGGCGCCAACCCTGTACAACGCAATCCTCAACTTCGAGGGCGCGAAGAGCCGCGACCTCTCCTCGATACGCCATTGCGTCGCCGCCGCCGAGTCGCTGCCGGCCGAAGTGTGGAAGCGATGGAAGGACGCGTTTGGCCTGACCATCCTCGACGGCGTCGGCTCGACCGAGATGCTCCACATCTACTGCTCGAACCGCCTCGACGACGTCCGGCCCGGCTCCAGCGGCAAGCCGGTCCCCGGCTACGAGCTCAAGATCCTCGACGAGGCAGGTAACCCGGTGCCTCGCGGCGAGGCCGGCGACCTCTACGTGAAGGGCGATAGCGCGCTGGCGCTGTATTGGGCACAGCACGAGAAGTCCAAGCGCTCCGTCCTCGGCGAATGGTTTTTCAGCGGCGACCGATACCGCGTCGACGAAGACGGGTTCTACTGGTATGAGGGTCGCTCCGACGACATGATCAAGGTGAGCGGCCTGTGGGTCTCGCCGATCGAGATCGAATCGGCTCTACTGGAGCACCCCGTGGTCGCCGAAAGCGCCGTCGTCGGCATCGAGGTCGAGGGCTTCACGAAGATCAAGGCGTTCGTGATCACAAAGGGCGATGCCGTCGCCGGCGATCCGCTCGTGGCCGAGTTGCAGGAGCACTGCAAGTCGCGCCTCCAGCGATTCCAGTTTCCGCACGTGATCGAGTTCGTGCCCGAGCTCCCCAAGACGGTCACCGGCAAGATCCAGCGCTACAAGCTGCGCGAGCCGGCTCCGGAGAAAACCCCTGCCTAAGCAAATCGCCGTCCTGCCCTGCGACGGCGCCGGCAAGGAGGTCGTCCCCGAGGCCATCAAAGTGCTGCGGGCCGCGGGAGCCGACTTCGAGTTCGAGGAGTTCGACGTCAACGCCGACGCATACCTGCGCACCGGTGTCCCAATCACCGATGAGGTTTGGAAACAGGTCGCCAAGGCAGACTCGATCCTCTTCGGGGCAGTGGGCGACCAGCGGCTCAACGACTCGACGTATCTCGCCGGCGTGCTGCTGCGCCTTCGCTTCGAGCTCGACCTCTACGTCAACCTGCGCCCCGCGAAGCTGTACGACGACCGGCTGTCGCCCCTTCGGCGGGAGGACCGCCGCCAGGTGGATCTCCTGGTCGTGCGCGAGAACACCGAAGGCCTCTATGTCGGCATGGGTGGGCGTTTCAAGAAGGGCACTAAGGACGAGATAGCCGTCCAGGAGGACGTCAACACGCACATCGGCGTCACACGCATCATCGAGCACGCGTTTCAGGTGGCGCGGCACGAGGTCGTGATGGTCGACAAGTCCAACGCCATGACCTTCGCGGGCGCCCTCTGGCAGGAGCGCTGGAAGGCTGTCGCCGCCGCGCACCCCAAGATCAAAACCCGCCATCTCTACGTCGATGCGGCCTCGATGCAGCTGGTCAAGGACCCCAGCCAGTTCGACGTGATAGTGACCAGCAACCTGTTCGGAGACATCCTGTCCGACCTGACGGCTGAGCTGATCGGCGGGATGGGCATCGCGCCGTCCGCCAACATCGATCCAGCGACCGGGCGCGGCCTTTTCGAGCCCGTCCACGGGACGGCGCCCGACATCGCCGGGAGGGGCCTGGTCAACCCGATCGGGGCGATTTTGAGCGCGGCTATGATGGTGAGACACCTGGGTGTTCCCGATATGGCAGACGCGATCGAGGGTGCGGTCGAATCCGCCATACGCGCTCGCGAGTGCACGCGCGACATCGGAGGCGACCTCTCGACATCCCAGGCGGGGGACGCCGTCGTGAAAAGGCTGAGGGACTAGACCAATGGCGATGACGATGACCGAGAAGATCCTGGCCCGCGGGGCCGGACGCGAAAGCGTCAGCCCTGGGGACCTCGTACTCGCGAAGGTCGATTTCGCGATGGGCCACGACCTCACCATTCCTCCCGCGGGCAGGATCATGCGCGAGCAGATGGGGGCGGAGAAGATCTGGGACCCAGACCGCGTAGCGGTGACCCAGGATCACTTCCAGCCCGCCAAGGACGCGGCAAGCGCCACCCTCGGGCGTCTCACGCGCGAGTTCTCGCACGACATGGGCATCAAGTGGTACTTCGAGGTCGGCCAGGGCGGCATCTGCCACACAGTGCTGCCGGAGAACGGCCTGGTTCTTCCGGGCGAGCTGGTCGTCGGTGCCGACTCGCACAGCTGCACCTACGGCGCGCTCAACAACTTCGCGACGGGCATCGGCTCGACGGACCTCGCATGCGTGTTCGCATTGGGCGAGCTGTGGTTCCGGGTACCGGAGACGCTGAAGTTCGTCTATCACAATCGCCTCAGGGAGTGGGTCGAGGCGAAGGACCTGATCCTCTACGTGATCGGGCAGATCGGTGTCGACGGCGCACGCTCAAAGGCGATGGAGCACGTCGGCGAAGCGCTCAAGCACATCGACATGGAAGCGCGACTGACGATCACCAACATGGCGATCGAGGCCGGAGCAAAGAACGGCATCCTCGAGTTCGACGAGGTCACCAGGCAATACCTCGAGGGGCGCGCCAAGCGGCCCTATACCCCTGTCACCTCCGACCCGGACGCCACCTACGAGAAGGTCTTCGAGTTCGACGCGGAGAAGGTCGAGCTTGGCGTTGCCAAGCCCATGTCCCCCGACAACTACGCGCCGTTGTCGGAGGTCGCCGGGACGCGACTCGACCAGGTGTTCATCGGGTCCTGCACCAACTCGCGCATCACCGACCTGCGGCGAGCAGCCGCGGTGCTCGACGGTCACAAGGTCGCGCCCGGCGTCCGGCTGATCATCACGCCCTCGTCGCACCAGGTCGCCATCCAGGCGGAGAAGGAAGGGCTCATCCGAGTGTTCCTGGCGGCAGGCGCAGCCTGGACGACGGCGACCTGCGGCGCGTGCCTGGGCGGCCACATGGGTGTGCTCGGTGAGGGGGAGGTCTGCCTCAGCACCACGAACCGCAACTTCCCTGGCCGGATGGGTCACCCCAAGGCGATGGTCTATCTATCCAACCCGGCGGTGGCAGCGGCGAGTGCTGTGACCGGGGTCATCAGCCACCCTGGAGAGGTGCTCAAGAAGATGCCGGCGGGGATCGCGTGACGGCGCCTCAGGTCATCCGCGGCCGGACCTGGAAGTTCGGCGCCAACATCGACACCGACCAGATCATCCCGGCCAAGTACGCCATCTACTCCCTGGATGAGAAGGAGCTTGGCAAGCACGCCATGGAGGGCGTGCCGGGCCGGGAGGGCTGGGCCGCGAAGGTGACGCCAGGCGACATCCTCGTCGCCGACTCCAACTTCGGCTGCGGCTCGTCGCGCGAGATAGCGCCGATCGCGATTCGAGGCGCGGGCATCTCGCTCGTGATAGCTGACTCATACGCGCGCATCTTCTTTCGCAACGCGATCAACATGGGCTACCCGATCCTGCAGTCGCCCCAGGCGGCGGAAGGGGTGACGGAGGGTGACGACCTCGAGGTCGACCTGGAGGCCGGGATAGTCCGGAACTTCACCAGGGGCGACGAGTATCCGTGCGAGCCGTTTCCCTCGTTCATGAACGAGCTCATCCACATGGGCGGCCTGGTGCCGTGGGTTCGCAAGCGTCTCCAGGAGCGGCGGCAGCTGCCCGGCCGCCGCTAGACCGCCTTGGACGGAGTCAAACCAGTCGAGCTGCAAGAGCCGCTCGGGGAGCTGGCCCGCGACCCCAAGCGCTTCGCACACGACCTCGAGTTTCCCCCGGCTGCGAAAATCCGCGTCTACGACGACACGCTCCGCGATGGGGAGCAGATGCCGGGCGTCGCGATCTCCCCGAAGGACAAGTACGAGCTCGCCCGCATGCTCTCCGACATTGGCGTCCACATCATGGACGTGGGTTTTCCATCCGTCTCCGAGACCGAGCGCGAGACCCTGAGGCTCGTGCTCGAAGGGCGTAAGCGAGGTGAGCTGCGGAGCGACCTCGAGGTGGTCTGCATGATGCGCTCGACCAAGGGCGACATCGACGCGACGATGCGTGTCATCGACGCGCTCGGCCACAAGCGAGACGAGGTGACCTACTTCATCTTCACGTCCGCTTCGGACCTTCACGTCAAGTACAAGCTCGGCAAGACATTGCTGCACCGCGACGGCATTCCGGAATCCGAGTGGCTGGAGCTTCCCGTGTCGCACTACCGCGAGGCGAACCTGCGGATGATGTGCGAGGCGATCAGCTACGCACGTGAGCAGGGCGCCACGTCCATCGAGTTCGGTGGGGAAGACGGCAGCCGCGCCGACGTCGACTACATCGGCGAGATTCACCGCGAGGGATTGAAGGCCGGCGGGACGCGCCCCTCCACTCCGGACACCGTCGGCTGCTATTCGCCGTTTGCGGTCCGCGAGTACATCCCACGAATCAAGGCCGCCGCTCCCGACGCGCCCCTTGTCGTGCACTTCCACAACGACCTGGGATTGGGTGCGTGGAACACCGTGATGGCTCTTGGCTCGGGAGCGGAGGTCTTCACGACGAGCGTCAACGGCATCGGCGAGCGAACCGGCAACGCGCCGATGCACCAGGTGCTCATTCAGCTGCGCTACCTCTTCGGCATCGAGATCCCGCAATTCAAATACGAGAAGCTTCGTGACCTGGCCCGCCATCTCGAGCGTGTGAGCGGTATCCCGGTGCAGCCGACCGAACCCGGCATCGGTTTGAACGTCTTCACTCACGAGTCCGGCATCCACACCGCGGGGATGCTGATCCACCCCGCCATCTATCAGTTCATGCCACCGGCGGACATGGGCGCTGAGGTCGAGTACGTATATGGAAAGCATTCGGGGGCGCTTGCGATCGAGCACGCGCTCCGCCAGGCCGGCATTCGCCCCGAACCGGAGCTCGTGTCCACCGTGATGACGGAGGTCAAGCGCATCCGCGAAGAGCGCGCGGAGCGCAGCGACTTCTCGGAGTTCCACCGCCGCTACTACGAGCACCTCAACCGGCTGGGCCTGACGGCCGACGAGGTCGTGGACATCGCCAAGGCCCTGGCCGCTCGCTAAGCTGGGCTGATGGCGACCAAGGTCCGCCAGGCGGCCGGGACCAAAGAGGAATACCTCCAGCTTCACCGCTGGATGTGCATCGCGAAGGCTCTCGACGACCGGATGCACATCCTGGTCAAGCAGGGGAGGGCGCCATTCGTCGGTTCGAGCCGCGGACACGAGGGCATCCAGGTCGCCTCCACAGCCGCGCTCGCCGCCGACGACTGGCTCGTGCCCCACTACCGTGGCCTGGCCAACGCGATCGTCCGGGGCCTGACCATGAAGGAGTGGATGCTGGCTGTCTTCGCCAAGGTGGACGATCCGCTCTCGGCGGGGCGCAACATCCCGGGCGGCTGCTACAGCTACCGCCGGCTCAAGATCGCTTCAGTTTCCCAGGTCGTCGCGTCGTGGGTGCCGAAGGCCTCGGGGATCGCGTACGCCGCCAAGCTCAAGGGCGAGGGGTCTGTGACTCTGTGCACGTTCGGAGACGGCGCCACCAGCCAGGGCGACTTTCACGAGGGCGTCAACTTCGCCGCGGTCCACCGTCTGCCAGTGGTTTTCGTCTGTGAGAACAACAGCTACGCCATCTCGGTACCCATCCGCCTGCAGATGGGCAACCCCAACGTGGCCGACCGCGCGGCCGGTTATGGGATCGCCGGCGCGACTGTTGACGGCACCGACGTGCCCGCCTGCTTCGCCGTCTGCAAAGAGGCGGTCGAGCGCGCCCGGCGCGGCGATGGCGCGACGCTCATCGACGCGAAGATCTGGCGCATCAACTCACACACTTCGGAAGACAACCACTTGAAATACCGGGGCAAGGAAGAGATCGACGAGGCTGCGGGCCACGACCCGATCGCCCGATTCGGCGCTTGGCTCATGGAGCGCGGCTGGCTTACAGCGGACGAGCTGGCACATTCCCAGGCTGAGCTTGATGCCGAAGCGTCGGAGGCTGCGGACTGGGCTGAGCAGCAGCCCGACCCGATCCCCGAGGATGCGCTGACCCACGTATTCGCATAAGCTCTGCGGCCTTGTTGCCGCGGCGATAGACTCAGTTCCCCAGTGGATCAGCCAGGCGAAAACGAACCCGAGCCCGACGACACGGAGAGCAAGACCAAGCCCCCGCTGACAGTCGACGCCGAGGGCGGAACGAGCTCCACCGTGGCCGAGACGGTTCCGCCGGCGGCGAGCGACGGGGCAACAGAGCCGGAGCTCCCATTGGTCACTCCGGCCTTCGATCCTCTGACCGAGCCCGAGCTCCCGCTGCAGCCCGAGCTCGCGGACGCGGTCGAGTCAGCCGAGACGGCGAATGCCGAAATCGAAGCTGAGGGCACGGAGGCGGTCGCCGAAGCCGCGGCCGATGAGGAGGCCGCCGAGAGCGAGGTCGAAGCAACCGTCGAACCCCAGGAGGAGCCGGCGCTGCAGGCCCAATCCCCGATGGGCACCGAGGCGATCGAAGCCACCGTCGAAACCGAACCTGGCCAGCCGGAAGAGGCGACCCACGATACTGTCGAGACCGGACCCAAACCGGCGCTGCCGATGCAGAAACCGGCGCCATCCTGGGCGCAGACCGACCCGGCAGCGGAAAAAGCCGCGACGGAGGAGACCGGCGAGGACGAGACCGAACCCAAGCCGGCAGTGGCTATGCAGAAGCCCGCCCCCTCCTGGGCTCAGACCGCCCCAGCCCCGGCTGAAGCGACCGGCGAGCCCGAGCCGACACCGCCGGCTCAACCGGTGAAGTCGGCGCCGCTGACATGGCCGCCGAAGGGGCAACCGGATGCCGAGCTCCCGACTCAAAGCGACATCTGGCCGCCTGAGCCGCCAACCGAGCACACCATGCCCGCCTGGCCACCTGCTGCGTTCGGCGACGCGGGAGGCCAGCTCCCCAACCTGCCGACGGAACCGGCCAAGTCGGACTGGACGCCGGCTCCGGCGAAGACCGTCCCGCCCGTGACGGCAACGCCTCCCACAGTGCCGCCCGAGAAGACCATTCCCCCGGCGACGGTCCCGCCGGCGGCTGGTCCACCCGCGAAGACAGTCCAGCCGGCGGCCATGGCGCCTGATAGCGCGCCTGCGATGCCAACGCTGCCTGTCGTGGCGGCGCCTCATGTGCAAGAGCCGGAGCCTGAACCTGCGAAATCAGCCGCCCCGGACTGGACACCAGGCGCCGCGGCGCCGGCATCGGCCGCGTCGCCGGCCGACGACACGCAGTGGCCGTCGGTGGTCGACGTCCCGGCGTGGGCGCCCCAGATCCACATCTCGACCCGCCGGCCGGAGGCTCCCGCGCCGGCGCCCGAACCGGCGGCCCCGCCCGCGCCTGCGCCGGCTCCAGCTGCGCCCGCTCCGGCTGCGCCCGCTCCTGCGCCGGCTGCAGCCCAGCCCGCCGCCGCCGTGCCTGGCGCTCCATCCTCGTCCTCATGGCAGGTGGTCGAGCAGAAGCATTTCGACATCAACATCAGGAGGGTCGTGCCGACGCCCGAAGACCGCTCCTATGCGGAATGGTTCACATGGGCAAAGCGTGGTGGCGCTCCGGTTAGTGCCTGTCACGCCGCGGCGCAGGCGGCCTTTCACGCGCTGTCGACGGGGAAGGATGTGTCAGTCGCGGCCCAGATGGCGGCGGCCGCGATGGCCAATCCACCGCTACCCGTAGATTCGGGCCGCCAGACCTACTGCGCCTGGTTCGCGCTCGCCAACATCGACCTGAGCTTCGATCAACCGCATGCCCACGCCTTCGCCACCGGTGCGGTTCATGCGTTGGACGCCGGCGCCGATGCGCGAGGCGCGCACGCGGCTGGGCTGGAAGCCGCGGGAGTCAAGTAGCTCGACCTACAGGGTCCTGCGCGTCTGGCCGCCCGGGTCGATCTGGTCCGCCAGCCGTCGCAGATAGTGCGCCAGCAATCCGGTTCGCGAATGCTTCGATCGGATTGCTGCCGCTTCGCGTAGGCGAGCGTGCTCCTCGGCGAGGCGGCGCGCGTTGTCGCTGATCAGCCGGTAGCTTGCGTCGGGGTCATGCATCGGGGTGGCCCTCCATCAATTGGACTCGAGGCGGTTAAGCGCCTCTTCAATCAATTCGACTCGAGGCGCTTGAGCGCCTCTTCGATGTCGATCTCTCCACGAGCGACCTGCTCCATCAGCTCCACGCGTGTGGGAGAGGGCGCGGCCGGCCGGTCGATTCCGATCTTGCTCAGCAGGGAATCGAACCGTGCTCGCGCTGTGGGATAGCTGACGCCGAGGTGCCGCTCGAGGTCCTTCATGTTTCCGCGCGAGGCGAGGAAAACGCGCAGCACCTCGCGGTCCTCGTTGGACAGTGCGCAGAACTCGCACGAGGCGAAGCCGCCTGAGAGCTCGGTGTCACATGCGGGACAGCTGAGCCGGGTCAGCGCGAGGCGTTCGTTGCAAACTGGGCAGTTGAGAGGAGGGCGCCGGCCGCGATCGACTTGAGTCATTCGGCTGAAACCCGGACGTTGCCCATCGTGCACTCGACATCCAGGCTGCCTGCCCCGGAACCGACTGTCACTTCCTTGCCTGTCTGTCCCAGGTTCACCCGATCCGTGGACTCGCCTTCGATGCTGACCTTGCCCAGGGTCGACCGCGCGTGGACGCGGACGCTGGAGCCTTTCTCGAGATTGATCTTGACGGAGCCCATCTCACATCGGACCTTCGAATCGCCTGCGTCCAACCGGCCGCTGGCCGAGAGGTTGCCCATCTGAATGACAAAGTCGAGCGGTCCACGGAAGCCTGCGACCTGACAGTTGCCGGCCTGCACCTCGCCCTGGATCGGCCCCTGCACGCCATCGATGCGGACAGAGCCGGCCTGGACGCTCGCATTCAGGGCCAAGGTCGGGTTCATGCGAACCGTCAGCTTGCGTCGATTGAAATCAACTCCGTTGACGACCATCCGGCGCTCGCCGCGGCTGAAGGAAAAGTGGTCGGTCTCCTCGAAGGGGGCGTGCGAGATGACCATCGTGTCGCCCTCTTGCCGCGCGGTGTGAGGCCCGTCGGCGACAACGTATGCAACGCTCGGATCGCCCACGATCTCGGTGCTTCCGATCTGGGAAACGACCTTGATGCGCCGGGTCTCAGCACCTGCCATGGGGGACGCGAGGGCCGGCGGGGCTTGGGCCTGGCCGCGGTTGTCGGCCTCCTCCAGCGACTGCAGGCGCGCGGCGCCCTCTTCGGCAGTGATCTTGCCGGCGGCCACCTGGTTGACGATTTCACGTTGGAGCTGTTTCATGGCCCAAATTACAACTTACTTCTTGCCAATTTGTCAAGTCAGATCGTTAAAACGTGAGATTTGAGCTCGCGATATCCTGTAACGAGCCCGATGCAAGCCAACTCCCGCACCAGCTCCGCGGCCGGCTGGGCGGTGATCGCAGTGCTCTTCGCGGCGACGACCTGCGTCGAGAGCATGTCCTGGACACAGCTGACCGCCTACACCCCGCTCTATCTGCGCGAGCTGCACGTATCCGCCGACCAGGTCCCCGGCTGGATCGCCGCCATGTCCAGCGTCGGTTGGATTCTCGCGCTTCCGCTCGCGCCGTTCTGGGGAGTCCTCGCCGACCGGTACAGCCGCAAGCTGATCATCGTTCGCAGCGCGGTGCTCGAGGCAGTTCTGTTCGGCGGCTGGGCGCTCTCGACGAGCCCGTCGATGGCGCTGTTGTTTCGATCCTTGAGCGGATTCGTCCTGGGCAACACCGGCGTCATGCTTGCAATGCAGGCATCCACAACTCCCAAGCAGCGGCTCGCCCTCGCCGTCGGGATCGTGGGCGCGGGGTCGCCCGCCGGCCGCGCCCTCGGCCCAATCCTCGGCGCGGCGCTCGTTCACCTCGTCGACGTGCGCGGGATGCTGCTCTTCGACGCGGCGCTCTCCGTAGCAATGGCCGTGCTGCTGATGGTGGTGGTCCGAGAGTCCGACCACGACCGCCCCGAGGACCTTCGCGTCCTCAGCCTCTTGCGCGGCGCTCTGAGCGAGATAGTGAGCAAGCCCTTGGTTTGGCGGCTGTTCCTGGCCACTGCGATCACGCAGGTCGGGACTTGGACGATCTTTCCCTACGTGCCCATCTATATCGGTCGCCTGGCGCCGGACAACCCGGTGACGGCGGTCGGAGTCGTTCTTTCCGCGGTTGGGCTTGGACAGGCCGTGGCGTCTCCACTGTGGGGAATCGCAATGCAGAGGTTCGGACACGTGTGGGTTCTCAACCTGACCTCGCTCGGAGCGGCCGCGGCGCTGGCGGCGACCGGCTTGAGCCATTCCCTCGTCGTCTTCGCTCTGGCGTTGTTCTTCAACGGTGTCTGCGCCGCGGCGATCCTCACTGCCAGCATGGCGGTGATGGCGTCCACCGTGAGTCCCGAGCGTCGCGGCGCTGTGCTCGGCCAGATACTGTTTCCCTTCTACATCGGCGGAGTCATCGGGCCGCTCATCGGAGCTGTCGCGTTCGGCGCCGGCCAGACAGTGATCTTCGGCATCGCCGCCGTACTGAGCCTGGCACCGCTCGTCGTGCTGTTGACCTTGCGGCCTCGTCCAGTCCCCGGCGCCGCTTGACAACGCGCATCGGCGTGGTTGCCGATACGCATAGCCCTGAGTTTCTCGACCGCCTGCCGGATCGACTTTTCGCGGTCCTGCGCGGCGTCGACCTCATCCTGCACGCGGGAGACGTCGGTGGATTGGAGACCATCACCGAGCTCCAACGCATCGCCCCGGTGCAAGCCGTCGGCGGGGACCACGACGGTGGTCTCTCGCTGCCCGCAGATCGCGAGGTGACTGTCGAAGGCCGGCGGATAGTGCTCGTTCATGGCAACCGGAGCCGGTGGATCGAAGAGCCGCAGACGTTGATTTGGACGCTGAGCCTCGGCCACTTGCATCCGAACAAGAGCCTTCCGCGAGCCCTACTCCGGCGCTTCGCGGGCGCCGATGCCATAGTCTTCGGACACACGCATCGTGCGCACGTCGAGGTGCGCGACTCCACGCTGCTCTTCAACCCAGGCGGCGTGCACCAGTGGAACCCCGAGACCGCGGCCCGGCGCCTGACCCAAAAGCCGGGGTGGTTCGAATGGTCCTGGCTGCAGTTTTCGCGACACCTGCGCCGC
>Ga0066709_100003528_pt1 | contig 12055 bp, 10 predicted proteins | sample GraSoiAngelo_158_FD_79665 | JGI IMG/M metagenome (GOLD analysis project Ga0066709, IMG submission 79665) | Grasslands soil microbial communities from the Angelo Coastal Reserve, California, USA - 14_1009_16_30cm | ecosystem: Environmental > Terrestrial > Soil > Grasslands | place: USA... | reverse complement strand
TACAACGACTAGCGGGGAAAGCGCGACTGAAAGGAATACACTTATCGTTTGGAGGCCGCCAAAAATCGGCAAAATGAACGCCCAGTTGTCAAAGTCGGGTTAGAATTGGAACCGAAGGCCGAGCTGGATCCAGCGGCTGCCGTCGGCAAGAGTGTTGTCCCGACTGGTGGGCACTAACTGCGTCGAGATGACGCCGAAGCTGGCTCGCTGAGTTAGGCTGAGGGTCGGATCAACAAAGTTCACGTGGTTGAAGATGTTAAAGAAGTCGGCCTGGATGCTGAATGAGACCCGTTCGGTCAGCGCAGTCTTCTTGCCCAACGATGAGTCCAGGTTCCAGAACGGAAGTCCACGGAGCGGATTGGAGCGGCCGGTGCGCCCGTCTTTGCTGATTTGCACGTTCCGGAAGTCGGCGAATACCGCCGCAGGATTCGCGAATAAGTTGTCTGAGGTCCCTTTCAGAACGGTGCCAGGCATATAAAGGCTCGCGCAGTTGGGTCCGTCACCCGACGAGCCAGGATTTCCGGGGCCAGCGCATACTCCACCATGCGCGGAATTGCCAAACGTCGAGGGATCTACGGTCGGGATCATGCCCACTGCGAATCCAAAGATACTGCCTCCCCCCCACACCTGGCTGCTTTCGGTCACGAAGAGCGGCAGACCACTGAACGCTGAAAAGATCCCAGAGGTGTACCATCCACCGAGCAACCGATTACCCAACGATCCTCCGCCAAATCGATGCCCTTTGCCCATCGGCAGATCGTATACGTAAGTGAAGTTGAAAATATGTTTGCGGTCAAACAGCGACGGCCCGTAATCCACGTTCGGAAAATAGCTATTCGAGTAGATTCCTGCCTGGTTCTGGTTCGAGATGTTCTGGTCCAGCGTGTTAGAGAAAGTGTAAGTCCCATCGAAAGTTAACCCGTGCGAGGTTCGCTTCCGCAACGTTGCGATCAAACCGTTGTAGTTCGACTTGCCGATATACGTACGCATATGCAAGTCAAATAGCTGCAGGTTTTGGAATGTCGGCAGTCCAAGACAGGTCCGCTGACGGTCCATCACTGAGAACAGCGAACTAACGAGTCCGCCAGTAAAGTTCGAAGCGGCTGCGTTTGTCAAGAATTGCGTGGCGGTTGTGGCCGTCGAGGTGCCCGCGCAAGGCGAACCAACTAGACCCGCTAACTGGTTTTCAAAGAAAGGTTGGGTTGCCGGAGTTTGTCCCGCCGCCAGCGCCGCGGCTACGGCGTCGTACGCCTGCGCAAACGACTGTTTCGATGCCTGGTCGACAAAGAAGTACGGGGCAGAGTTGAAGTTCACTCCTTGCGGCAACCTGTCAGACCATCGTCCCGTCCAGCCGATTTCCACGATCATGTTCCCTGGGATCTCCCGCTGGATCGTTAAATCGCCCGCCCGGCTTCGTCCGATCTTGGTATTTGGATCGTCCTGGAAGCTGAACAGTTCGCCAAATGGGTTCGGCACAACAGGTATGCTCACCGAGGGGACCGTGGGAACCGGTAGGTTTCCATCCACGCCTACGCGGAACGATGAGGCTCCCGGGCTACCAGTGCCTGCTGCTGCATTGCAGCCAGCTCCTGGCGCACCGGAGGCATTACACAACGGAGCGCCAACACTGATCGTTTGCGCAAACCCGACACCCAACATCGGGATGATTACGCTCTGAACGGTATTTATGCGGTCGTAGACAATGCCAAATCCCCCGCGGATGACCGTTTTCCGATTCCCAGTCAGTCGGTGCATGAATCCCGAATCGAAACTCGGTGTCCAAGCCACTGACATACGGGGAGCTACATCGCCCCAATCAATATTAAACACGTTGCGTCCCGCCGACTTTACGGGCTCGAAGCCCAGCGTCGGGTTAAACATCTGCCCTTGCAACGCCGCTGCCTGCTTCGCCGCGATATACCCCGGTCCCGTGAGTGGCTGGTTGTTATTGCCTGTGTCCACCACCAAGGTCTGCCGATTCAGTTTTTCCTTGGGTGCTGTCTGCCAGCCATAGGATAGGCCGTAGGTGAGCGTCAGGTTAGGAGTAATGCGCCACACGTCCTGGCCGTAGAACTCAACGGCATTCAGCGTAGTGTTGTTGACCAATGGGGTTCCGAAGGGCAAGGGGTTCAGCTTGCCATCCCGAGTGGTTAGGATGCCCACGTTGTCCACGAGTCCTAGGGTCGACGCGTAGAGACGGTCCCATCGCGTGGTATCGCCGCTCGCCAAGCAATTTGTCGTTACCGTCCCCGAACACGTGGGTGGCCGCTCTGATGAGGGGATTGACGGTAGGAAAGGGCTCACATCTGCGTCTGACAGCGCTTCAAGTGAGGCCAACGAACCAACCACCTTGTCATTCCGCGTGTGAATCGTCGGGATGTGCCGGAAGTTTAGGCCGAATTGCAGCGTGTGCTTTGCCTTGATCCAGCTCACGTCATCCACGTATTGGATGTTCCTACCGGTGCTGTTTTGGAAGCGCGCTCTCTGCGTGTCAACTTCAATCGGTGCGTCCAACAAGTTTGTCTGTGCCTGACCCGGCGCCAGCGCAATTGGCCCCGCCGACGAACCAGTTCCAACAATATTCTCAAGGGCAGCTGCAGCCGAAGGCGCGAGTCGGTTGAACGACTGGCGGGCCCTTACCCAGCCGAAGTGGAAAGAGTTGAACAGGTGGGGAGTGATCTGCCCCGTCAGACCCGCGATAATCGCATCCCGGTCTGTTGGCGCTGTCGATGTGGCCTTTGCTGTACCGCCACGAATGTCGTATTGCGCGTTTTGCCCGCCGGACACCTGTTTAGTCTGGAAGTATGTGTAACTGCCGTTGAACCGCCACTTCGAATTAATTTGGTGGTCAAAGCGCAACGTGTAAAAGTTAGTGGAAAGCGGTGTTAAGGCGGTACCGTGAAAACCCAAAGTGTTCAGGCCGTCGGCACCGGCCACGCTCGGGTCTGTACCCGCCGGATCCAGTGCCAAAAGCGCCGCGACCGACGGACTGATCCCAAGTCCCCGGGGGTCACACGCCGTGGCCCCACCACCGCAAAGCGTAGAGCTTGCTAAATTGTACTGAACTGTGTTTCCGGAAGCATCTTTGAATTGTAGAGTGCCCTGCTTGAGCAAAGTACTTGGCATCAGACGAGTAAACGACGACTGCTGCGGGAACCGCCGGCCCTCATAGTTGAAGAAGAAAAACGTCTTGTCCTTCCGGATCGGGCCGCCCACCGCCGTGCCAAAGCGGTTGTCGTGAATAACCGGCCTGGGCAAGTGGATCCTGTTAAGTTCCCACTCATTGGCGTTCAAATCGGTGTTCTCGTGGACCCAGTAGGTCGAGCCATGGAATTTGTTCGTGCCACTCTTACCGACAACGGCTATCTGTCCACCCGATGCTCGACCAAATGATGCATTCGGGTTATTCACGCCCACCCGGAATTCCTCCACGGAGTCCACTCCCAGCGGGATCACCGAAATGTCGGAGCCAAGTCCGCCGACTATGTTGTCCGTGACGTCAATCCCGTCCAACGTGAAAGTGTTCTGATCATCGATTGCTCCGGCGACGCGCATTCCAACCCTGGGAAAAGTGCCCGTTCCCGGTGTTACGCCCGGCTGCAGCGTGAGCAGCGCTGCGGCATTTCGGCGCAGGGTTGGCAACTGAGTCATAACTTCGCTCGAAACTTCGCTACCGACCTGCGCGTCCGTGGTTTGCAGTTCTACCTGCGCCGTCGCTTCTACCTGCACCACTTGGCCAACGGTACCCAGTTCAAGCTTGAAATCCATCGTGTAGCTCTTCGCTATGTCCACATGCAGAGCGGCACTCGAAGTCGTCCGGAAACCTTGTTTGATCACTTTGAGAGCGTATTCACCCGGGGCGACGTACGGGAAGATATATTGCCCCGCCGAGTTAGTCACCGCTTCGCGCTTTTCGTTGGTCGCGGTGTTGGTTATTTCGACCTTCGCATCCGGCACACTACTCCCCCCCGGGTCTGTCACGCTACCAAGAACGATTCCCGTGCTTGCCGTTTGCCCGTTTGCTGGCAGTGAAATGGTCGAAAGAGTCAGAAACAAAGCTGTGATAGAGACAAATGTCAAATTCCTTTTCACGGGTCGCCCCTTTTCATTTCGGAAGTTCGGGGAAATTGGGAGAGAGAGGAGAGCAGGCACACTAAAGCAAAGATGCCCAACGCAGCGAGAACGCAATAGCGGAGCACTCGCCTTACTACCCACCACATCCCCCACAGACCGCTAACTCAACCGCTCGCAGTGATCCCACGCTAGCAGGCACGTTCCCACCAGAAGGTGAGAGGGATAGGGTCCGTATATGCTAGACGCCCGGTAGCGGTCAAGATATTTTATCCAATATAAAGAATCGCTCCGGCCGGTTTTCTGCCCGACTTAGCACCCACGCTGCTTCTTCTGAATTACCTTTTGGGAGAGGCATCTGCCCCGATATTTTCGCCTGCTTCGGTCCCCAGTGCTAAGACAGGAAGCTCCGGTAATTGCGGCGCACACCGCCCCTCCGGCACATCGGATGACCTGGGATAAGTCCCCTCTGTCTCCACTGAACTGCCGGACCATTCGATTTGTTCCCGCTAAGTTGAAAAGCGAGCTGTTCCAGACTTGGAAGACCAACCGTGAAGCTAGGAGTGGGGAGGGACTGAGGACTTTCGCGGCGCGGAATCGGGCCGGTTGTCGCGGATCTGTGTGAACTGCCACCCAAATCGTCCCTTGATGCACAGGTTCCCTTGCGTGACTGAGTGGTCCAGCGGCGAGCTCACTTTCACGATCTGCCCTTCTTGTGCATGAACCGTCAGCTCGCAACCCACGCCGCAATACGGGCAGATCGTGTCCGTCTGCGCCTGCTCAGCTTCATTCCACGTTCCCGCCCTCCGCATGTCGTACTCGGTCTTGAACATCAGCGCGCCGGTCGGACAGACGCCGATGCAATTGCCGCAATAGACGCACGCGGATTCCGGCAGCGGAATAGCAAACTCCGTAGAAATATGCGCAGAAAAGCCCCGCCCCGCGATGCTGATCGCGAATGTATTCTGCGCATCGACGCCGCAAGCTTCCACGCACCTGTAGCAGAGGATGCATTTCGAGTAGTCGCGCATGTAGAGTTGGTTGTCGATTTTCGGCGGCTGCGCCACCGTCTCGGCCCGGGGGCCGAATCTCTCGGGGCGTGCGCCGTATCGCTCCATATAAGCGCGCAGAGTCGCCGCGGTCGAGACGTCCACGGAGGACGCCAGAAACTCCAGCACGAGCCGGCGGCTCAGCCGCACGCGCTCGGATTCCGTGTGAATGGCCATGCCCGCTTCAGGCTTCCGTGAGCATGCGGGAACGAGCGTGCGTGATCCTTCCAGCTCCACCACGCAAACGCGGCACGCGTTCACCGGAGTGAGCGTCTCAAGAAAGCAAAGCGTCGGAGTATCGATGCCAAGTTTCCGCGTCGCGTCCAGAATCGTCGCGCCTTCCGGAACCGCCACAAGCTTTCCGTCGATGGTGATTTCAACCTCGCGGCGTGGAGTAGCCGCGGGAATTTGCGGCGCCGGTGCCCGTGGCACGGGGATCAATGGAGATGGTGCTTGGGCCGCCTCGCTCATGAAAATAGGTTCCAACGATTCGTCGCAGAAAGAATCGCGCCTGAGGCGGTTTGCCCCAATCCGCAAATCGAGGCATCGCGCATCGCTTGGGCAATCTCCTGCAGCGTGTTGTTCTCTTCGGCGACCGATCCGATCGTCTCGCGCCGCGCCAGCCGTTGCAAAACCTCTTCTTGCCGAACCGTGCCGACGCGGCACGGAACGCACTGCCCGCACGTCTCGCTGCGAAAAAATGCCGCGATGCGAAGAAGCACCTGCTTCAGATCCGTCGAATCATCGAACGGCATCACCACTCCTGAGCCGAGCGTCGGTCCGATCGCGCGTGTTCCTTCGAACGTCAAGGGAATGTCCAGTTCCATGGGCGAAACAAAACTCCCCGCCGCACCGCCCAGCAGAACCGCCTGCAGTCGCCCGGTTCCTCCAACGCCGCCCGCGATGTCTATCACCTGCCGAAGCGTAGGACCATACGACATCTCGTACACTCCCGGCCTCATGACGTGCCCCGAAACGCAAAACAATCGGTACCCGGTCGAATACGACGTGCCAATTTTCGCGTATGCCGCACCGCCGCAGAGAATAATCTCAGGAATATTCACCAATGTTTCGACATTATTCACTACGGTAGGCTGACGGAACAAACCGGACTGTGTTGGAAATGGTGGCTTATTGCGCGGCTCGCCGCGGTAGCCTTCGATCGAATTGAACAACGCCGTCTCTTCCCCGCAAATGTACGCTCCCGCGCCGCGCCGTAGCTCAACATCAAAACGAAATCCGCGGCCGAGAATGTCCTCCCCCAAGAGCTTCTGTGCCTGAGCGGCTTTGATGGCGTGATTCAGCCGCTCCGTCGCCAGCGGATATTCCCCGCGAACATAGACGTAGCCCTTTTGCGCACCGACTGCGAACCCGGCAATGGTCATCCCCTCGAGAACCGCAAACGGATCTCCCTCCATCACCAGGCGATCCTTGAACGTTCCCGGCTCCGATTCATCGGCATTGCAAATTACGTAGTGCGGACGCCCAAAATGGCGCTGCAAATACACGGCTTCCCATTTCTTCCCTGTGGGAAAGGCTGCGCCCCCGCGCCCCAGCAACCTCGAATCGATGACTTCGCGGATGACGCGCTCGGCTCCCCATTCGAACGCCTGCCGCAGCGCTTCATATCCACCTGTACGCCGATAGTCGTCCAGACATGTTGCGTCAATTTGCCCAACGCGCCTCAAGAGCCGCAGTTGCGGTTGCCCCGCTTGCGGCACCGAAAGATTTGTTTTTAAAGAGTCAGCCTCGGCAGGCAGTTTGCCCTTCGCGGCATCTTTTATCGCGGAACAAATGCCTTCCGATGTTCCGGGAGCGATGACCCTCTCGCGCGGCGTTTTCCCCGCCGCCGTAATCAACGCTGCTGGCGCGCGCTCGCAAAGCCCTATGCAGGCGCTACGCCGCCAGATCGCTTGTCCGTCTGCGCAAGGCGATCCCGCCGGTCCCAGTCTCTGCTCCAGTTTCACGCACAGCGCGCCCGCGCCGCGAGTCATACAAGCAATGTCGTCGCACACATGCGCAGTCACCGCAGGCCGCGGCGACAGCGAAAACATTCCGTAAAACGAAGCAACACCGTACGCTTCGGCCGGTGCCACGTTTAGTCGCACTGACGCGTAATTGAGCGCGCCCGGACTGATCCACCCGATTCGTTCTTGAATCGCATGCAGCACGGGAAGCAGCAGATGCCGCCGGGTGCGCGCCTCTTCACCACCGAACGCCGCACGCCCATCGCGTTCAATCTGCCGCGTTCCGCCATCCCAACTGGACACCGGCTCACCGAGCAGCGCGTCTACTGCAGCTTGTTCTTCAGCGTTTGCTCTGTCCGCGGTTAAATGCAGGTCCACTCAGTTCTCCGCACATTTCTCGATGCGAATCGCCGTCGCTTTGAATTCAGACGTTCCGGATTTGGGATCCACCGCCTCAATCGTGAGATCGTTGGTCGCAACCTGCTCGTGAAAATGAACGGATAGAAACGCCAATCCAGGCCGCAATCCCGGATCGAAGCGCACCGGCGCGATCACCGAACCGCGGCGCGAACTGACGCGCACTCTTTCTCCTTCGGTGATCTGGTAGCGCTCCCCGTCTTCCGGTGAGAGGTCGATCGTCGCGGCGCAGCGCAAGGGAGAAGGAAATCGCTCGCTTTGCGCGCCCGTGTTGTACGAATCCAAATGGCGTCCCGTCGTCAGCCGGATGGGATACTGCTCGTTCAATTCGTCCACCGGCGGCTCGAATTCCACGGCGTGGAATGGTGCACGCGGACCGATCAACGGCTCCTGCCAAAGCCGGCTGTGCAAGTACATTTCACCGGGATGTGCTTCGTCGTAGCAGGGCCATTGAATCCCGTCAAGTTCCTCCAGCCGCCGGTAAGTCATGCCCGCGTGCATCGGACTCAACTGCCGCACTTCGTTCCAAATGGTTTCTGCGTCTGGCTTACCCCACTCATGCCCGAATCGTCGCGCCAATTGAAAAATAACCTGAATGTCGTCCACCACGCCGTTGGGCGGCGGCACTGCCGCGTGCACGCGTTGCACGCGCCGCTCGCTGCTCGTGACCGTCCCTTCAGTCTCGCACCATCCCGCGGACCCGGGTAGGATCACATCAGCCATCTCCGCCGTCTTCGTGTAAAAGAGATCCTGCACCACCATGAATTTCAGCCCGCCGAGCAACTTCACCGCGCGATGCCGGTCCGCCTCCGAATCCACGGGGTTTTCTCCCAACACATACAACGTGGTCAATTCTCCGCGCTCCATGGCATCGAACATCGCGCTCAAATGCCACCCACGTTTCGGCTCAATCTTCGCGCCCCACGCGCGTTCGAATTTCGCACGCAGTTCCGCATTCTCCACGTGTTGGAACCCCGGCAAGCGGTCCGGAATCGCGCCCATGTCTCCGCCGCCCTGCACGTTGTTCTGCCCGCGCAGCGGATTCACGCCGCTACCGTACCGGCCCACATGTCCTGCAAGCAGCGCCAGGTTGATCAGCGCCACCACGTTGTCCACGGCATTGTGATGTTCCGTAATCCCGAGCGTCCAGCAAATCTGTGCGCGTCTGGCCTTAGCGTAAGCGTGAGCCGTCTGCCGAATCACTTCCACAGGCACGCCGGTTTCGCTCTCGGCTCTCTCCAGCGTGTATTTCTCCACGCACTCGCGGTAGGCCTCAAATCCGCTCGTCGCGTGCTCGATGAACGCCTGATTCGCCAGGCCGGAGACAATAATTTCTCTCCCCATCGCATTTGCCAGAGAAATATCACTCCCCACGTCCAGGCCCAGCCACACATCCGCCCATTGGGCCGAACTCGTGCGCCGCGGATCGATCACATACAGCTTCGCCCCGCTGCGAACCCCCTTCAACACGTGATGGAAAAAGATCGGGTGTGTATCCCGCGCGTTCGAACCCCACAGCAGCACCACGTCGCACTCTTCAATTTCGCGGTACGAACTCGTCCCGCCTCCTGCGCCAAAAACCGCCGCCAGACCGGCGACGCTCGGGGCGTGTCAAGTCCGGTTGCAGCTATCGATGTTGTTCGTGCCGATCACCGACCGCACAAACTTTTGCGCCACGTAGTTCAGCTCATTGGTGGTTTTCGAGCAACTGAACATCCCCAACGTGCGCGGGCCATGTTTTTCGATCTGCCTGCGGAATCCCGCGGCAACCCGGTCCAGCGCCTCATTCCAGCTCGCCGCACGATGGTTCCCATTTTCTCGGATCAACGGTGTTGTCAATCTCTCCTTCATCTTGTTGTCCATGCTTCGCCCCTCGCGCAACTTTACTGATTCACTGGCACATATTATGCCTTTTTGTTCGCACAAAATTCTATTTGGGCGCTCAAGAGCAAGCTGGAATCTGCCGGACTTTCTTCGCATCCCCAATGGAGGGAGTCTTGCGGATTTAGATTGAAGCCGTCTCCACTATTTGTTTGCCGGTTTGCTCCGCAGCTCAGAGAGTTTTCCCTGCTGCTCCGGTGTCAATTTGTTTTTGATTCGCACGAGCAGCGTCACTTGCTCCCTTTTGATTTCGCGTTCCGCAGCCAACAGCTTTTCCAATTGCGCAAGAACCTGCTGTTCGTCCACGCGTGGCTGCTTGACAAGCGAAACCAGCTTTTCCATTTCATCTTGCAGCTTCCATTGCAGCTCGGTGAATTTCAATTGCGCCTGACGGATTTCCGATTTGAAATAATCCTTTTGCTCGGCGCTCAGTCCAATCGCTTCCTGGTGCTGGATCACGAGTTCCGGCGCAAAGAAGCTCTGCCCGATCGGATCCTGATCGGGTTGCTGTGCACGGGTTGCCGCCCCCGCGAAAAGCAATACAGCGCAAATAGAGAGAACCCCCGCTCTCATTTCATTCCTCCTCGTCTGTCTTCACCGGAACATTCAGATAGGATTCTCCGAGCCTCGGCATCGTCCGCAAGATCTCCTGCCCCGGAGTCACCAGCAGACCATCGCTGGGCGCTCGCCATTCCACCAGTTTCTGCGCCGCGGCAAGTTCGTCCCCCCGAATCATTCGCGCTGCTCTCCGTCGCAAGGTCACCCCAATCATCAGAGCCACCACGACCACGGCGCTCGCTCCGGCCCACGCCCACACTCGCCACGGCCGCGCGCGTTTCCCTTCGCTCGCCGCGTCAGCCGCGGCCAGCACCCGCGCTCGGAAATTCGCCGATGGCTCCGATCCCTGAGCCACAAGCGGCAGCAGTGTTTCCAGTCGTGCCTCGCGGGCACGAATGTCGTCCAACTCCTCAGAACAAGTCGTGCAGGTTCGTAGATGCCCTTCGAGACCCGCTGTCAAAGTTCCGGTCAGAATGGCCTCCAGCAACCGGTCTTTCCAGATCTCGCATGGATTCTTCATTTCATCACTTCCAACAATAGTTTTCGCGCCGCGTGCAGCCGCGATCGGACCGTCCCCGTTGGAATTCCCAGCACCGCCCCGACATCGGCGGCCTCCATTTCTTCAACCAGCGAGAGCTGCAGGACGGTGCGAAGTTTCTTCGGCAGTCGTTCTATTTCTCTCCGGAGCCGTTCCAGCATCACCTGTTGCTCCGCGTCTTTTGGTCCGTCAACCATCGCCGGTGTTTCAGCGATCTGCCAGGCGGTATCTCGCACCAGCCTCCGCCGGTAGCCCCGCTGGCGGTTCAATGCCAATCGAAAGACGATTCGGTTCACCCACGCGCTAAACTTCTCCGCTTCCCGCAGCGAGGCAAACTTCTGAAAGGCGCGCAAGAACGCTTCCTGGGCGACATCTTCTGCGTCGGCGGAATTCCCCAGAATGCCGTAGGCAATCTGAAAAACGCGCCGCTGATTCTCAGCGATGCGCTGGCCAAGTCCCGCTTCGGGATTCTGCGCTTCAGCTCTTGCGATCAATACACTCACGCTGGCGCCTGTCACGCTTCTCTTGCCCCTTTACCTATAGACACCGCGGCCCGGCTGTTCGTTCAGGAAAATAGTACGCCGGACCGCGGTGTGTAGCGGGCAAATCGAACCACATGCAAGATTCCTGTTGCCCGATGTCGGAGGGCCCCGGCATCCGGCCGGCTTGCAGTCCTCGTGGATCAGAAGAGAAAAATTGGCTGAAACGCTGGAAGAATCGGTTGCAGTTGAGCTGCAATCTGCACAGCCTGAAGTTTCTGCAACTGCTCAGCGTCGAGGATGGCCACAAATTGCGTGAGAAAAGCCTGCTGTGCTTACACCATCTGCTGCTGCAACGCGTGAATCTGGATCACCAGTATTCCCACTTGTGCTGGGTTCCCGCCGGAATTCAGCAAAACGGCTAGCTGTTGGGTCAGAGCTTGTGCTGCTTGAAAGAGCGGTGCAAGAGCCGTCTGGCGCGTCTGCAACAATTGCTCCATCTCGCTCACCTGGCCGGGCCGCAGTTGCAGAAATTCAGCCACGACCTGGAAAGGCGACGTTTCGTGGACGCTCGGCTGAACTTTTGTCGTTTGTACCTGTTGCAATATCTTTTCGATGTTAAGTTTCGTCAGATCCGGTGCGATCGTCACTGGCGCGGACTTGGGTGCAAGCTTTTGCGCGTGCGCTCCGTCGCAGCTCGCGAGAATTATGGCAAGCACAACAAAGGCGATTCCGGTCTTTTTCATGGTGGCGGTTCTCCTTGAAGTGCGCGCATTTTGCGCCTTCATTCATCAAGACACCGTGGCCCCCATTCCCGTTCGAATTGGGTGTTCATGATCTACTTAGAAGCTCCCCAACACGGGAGCGATTCAGCAATGCCGTGCGCCCATGCCGTGCATTCTCTCACCCTCTTCGTTGACTTGTCTCTGTCCGCAACCTAACATGTCCGCCTAATGCCGGACTCCTCCTCTCTCATCGGGCAAACCGTCTCTCACTACCGCATCGTTGAAAAGCTCGGCGGTGGCGGCATGGGCATCGTCTACAAGGCAGAGGACGCTCGCCTGCACCGATTCGTCGCGTTGAAGTTTCTCCCCG